>Ga0310690_10012093_pt1 | contig 10624 bp, 4 predicted proteins | sample AusTroGonzalo_MG_2_FD_207661 | JGI IMG/M metagenome (GOLD analysis project Ga0310690, IMG submission 207661) | Bovine rumen microbial communities from tropical cattle in Woodstock, Queensland, Australia - Gonzalo_04 (v2) (version 2) | ecosystem: Host-associated > Mammals > Digestive system >...
TCAACGTGCGGAGTGAAACTTGGCTTATACTTACCGCGAATCAGTTTGGCGACCTTTGAAGCGAGACGACCAACCACCTGATCGGTAGCATCGATAACGACCCACTCCTTCTTGGCTGTCTCTTTGTTAATTGAGACGGTCTTGTAACTTAAAGTGTTCATTTCTTCGTTTAAATTTACTAAAAAACAGTTCTATTTACTTTATAAAGCTTTGATTTTGAACGTCGATTCACAAACCGTGCCATCCGGCCAAAGACAGTCACTATTTACACGACGCCCGCGGGGATTCTAAGACTCTCCCCTAATAATCGGACTGCAAAGGTACTGCTTTTTCTTATTTAATTGGTCATAGGATAACGTTCAAGACCTAATTTTTATAGTTATTTAACATATCATCTTGTCTTTTTTAGTCACACAGCACAACTTTTCCATCAAATCGAGTTTGGTTTCGAAAGAAGTTTTGTACCTTTGCAAACAAGAAAAAGAAACCATAAGAGCCATGCTACAAAGAGATTATTTTCTGCGTTTGATTGAAGAGTTTGCGCAAGCATTGATTCTATTGCGCAACAAGAAGGACCGCAACAAGAAAATGGAAGAGGTGCGACAGTTATATGAGCGCTATCTTGGCGGACCGTATGAGTTCTATCACACAGCAACACTTGAAGAAGCTGTTGACGCTATCAGCCAGTTTCCTGCGAACGAGCGTTATGAGAGACTAGAGATGCTGGCAGAACTATATTATGCAGAATGCCCTCTTCACTCATTCCCCATCAGGCAGATGCTGTTGGAGAAAGCCTATGCCATCTTCCACTACTGCGACCAGCACAGTGGTTTGTTCTCGATGGAGCGACAGCAGAAGATTCAAGAGATACAGAAGGAGATGAACAATGCATCAGCAGAATAAGATAAAGCCTCTGATACAGTAAGCACCATATCAGAGGCTTTATATTAATTACAACTATAGTATTAGCGCATGCGCTTGACAGTCTTCACCTGTCCATCGGCAGTGCGAACTTGTTCAATCACCAGTCCTTTAGAATGTCCCTTCAACGAACGACCCTGAAGATCGAAACGACGAAGCACCTCTGAGGGTTGTAAAAGCACGGTCTTGACGCCCGTGGTTTCTCCACTTACCACAACAGCAATCTTATTCAATTTGGTATTGGGATTACCATCGCTAATGGTGAGCACCACCTTCTGAGCCGAGCCTGTCCACACGAGATCGTCGGAGAACTCGCCATTATCAAACTCATTGTAATCATTCCAATCAGCAGCATAGAAATACATCTTCTCGATGGTACAGCCTGCAGGCACCTCGAAAGTCAGTTTTCCGCCATAAAGACGCAACTGTATAGCCTGGAGGTTGTAATCAACCCAATAGCGGTTAGCAGTATTGCCTACCGTGCAGGGCGAAATGGTCAGTGTGACATGATCCTGCTGCAGCACCTTGTCCTCGGTGATATCACCGGCATGCGACGTGCTCGTGGACACAGGTGTCGTGTTCTTATCCAAGGCATTGAAGTCGAATACGGCGGCCTCATCGGCATAGGGCTGGAGATTCATCCAACTGATTTCCGACACGCGCTCTTCGTTTCCGCCACGATAGATAGCCTGCACGCCAATACGGTTGAAGGCTGCACTGGGCTCATAGAAGTAAGCGGCATAGCCATGAGCCTCGATATTATAATCATCGGTGAAGTTATAAGGAATCTCCGTCATATCCACAATGTCCTCACCATTCTCCTGAAGAGCAGGAATCACGATGGGCGTGATGGTCTTCTCCACATCTTTATATATAATATAGCTCAGCTTACTAGTGAGCAGAGGATTTCCATCCACGTCAAGAGGAGGGAAATTCAGCGACACGCCACCATAGCCCTCATTGACATCATAAGGCATATAGTAAGCAATAGTAGGAGCCTGAGGATTGGCAGCCACATCATTGGGTTTGGAAATCACCACATCCTTCAGATAATCGAAACCAGCAATACCATCTGTCAAGGTATTCACAACAAGCACGGTGGCTGTGGTCCAGCGATCACCTGCTTCACTCACCGTAAAGGTCACGTCAATGGGAGTCAACGTCGATACGCCATTGAACCACGACTCATCACAGCCTGCGAAGTAGGTATCATAATTTTCGCCTCCATCGTCTGCCAAAGGACCATAATACTGATTAGCAGAGAAGGTCACACAACCATTCTCCACAGTACCCTTCACCCATGCTTCTGGCAGATATAGGTTCAAGCCCTGCACATACACATCCTGACCTTTCACGCCAATGTTTAGTGTCTGTACAGCATCTACCGTATAGGCTGTGGGATCATAGCGCTGAGCGGTAAGCAACCACTCTTCTGTCTGCAAATCTGCTGGTGGCATCACCACCACGTCATCCTGTGCCCATGATACTACTGTGAGCATCAGGGTCATCATTACTAAAATAAACTTTCTCATCTTTGTATTTTTCATATTGGGGGTGCAAAGGTAACAAATAAAAACCATACTCCATGTGTTTTTCCATAAAAAAAGACGCAGAAACCCAAAAGTTTCTGCGTCTCTACTACTTACTATAAAAATATTACTTACGACCTATCTGCACTTTCTTCATGCTTCCATCAGCCAAGCGAACGAGGTAAACACCAGGACGGGGAGAACCCTCTACCCTACTACCATCGAGCGAATAATAGATGCGCTGCTGACGTACGGAAGATATCTCAATGCCATCAATGGCTGTGGCCACGGTGACGGTCAGTGTACCAGGAACGAAAGTGAAGTTATAACTCTCGGCCGTGGCACTTTCCACCGTGATAGGATACTCGCCGGCAGGTGAATTCTCATCGGCAGTAGTCACAAACACCGGGGCATCCAGCCAAGCAGGAATAGAGTCGAGAGCAATCAGTCCGTCATAGGCACTGAAGCCAAACTCTGGATTAGGCTGTCCCTCCTCGCGGGTGAAGTTGCCTACAGTTGCAGTAGCATCGAGCTTCTGGACAATCAGGAATCCATCAATGAAGTCCACATTCTCGCGTTCAATAGTGCCACGCTTCACAATGATAGGATAGCGTCCGGCAGGTGATGAGGCGGTAGCTTCACAAACCAACTCGGGCTTTCCATGCAGTTCATCGCCACTGATAGAATAGAAGAACTCAGGATTCTCCTCACCATACTTACGGATGGCATTGCGGACCTGAATACTGGTGCCTTCTTCTGCAATATTCTTCTCACCAAAACTCTTCCATTGAGCCTTCTTCAGATACTTGGTCTTCATACTACTGCGTACATAGAGCATAGCAGAACCCGTTGGCACGTCTTGGAACACACGAGAGCCACCCAACTCAGGAACGGTCTTGGTAGGAACACGCAACTCATACAGATGCGTGCATCCACTAAAGGCTTCTGCCCCGATGCGCTCAATAGTGGCAGGAAGAGAAACACGCTGCAATACGACACAGTCCTTAAAGATGCCATCGGGCAGAGCATTATCTGCCAACTGGCTATTGGTCAGGTTCAGTGAACGCACCTGCTCGCCACTCTCTACACCAAGAGAGTCACGACCTGCCAGATGGCGCAGATACTTCATATCATCAAGTCCGAGGGGACCAATCACGGTAAGAGAAGCAATCTGTCCTTCTCCATCAAGGGCCTCGACAGCCTGCTTCAACATGCCTTCTTGCGTGACAGTCACACTCTCTGAACGATAACGACTACGGGCATTACTCTTCACACCAGTTATCATATCTTGCTGATAATTGAACTTATAATAGCTGGGATTCAAAAGAGCGATATCATAATATCCATCGTCTTCACCACTCCATCCCCAGTTCACATAGACCTTACCATCGGCACGATAACCATGAAGAACAAAAGCATGGCCACTACGAATAGACAAATCAGCACCGCCGTAATACATAGGGCCGTTCTCGCTCAACTCTCTATAGACGATATCCATCCATGCGGCCTCACTATAGTTGTCACGTTCCAAACACTGAGCTTCTTCGTAACCGAAATACTTACGCAGTCCTTCGGCAGCATCCTGTGAATAGGCGCCACTGCCTTCCTCAGGACCACCATATTCCATATCAGCAGCCACGCCACAATCGCGAATCAGCATAGCCACTGCATCGGCCTGTTCCTGGTTATAGTTGACGACAGAATAGTCATCAAGCATATTGTCCCAGTCATAATAGTCAGCACCGAAATTGGCAGTAACAGCCTGACCTCTATAATAGATGGTACGCGTTCCTTCACCATGCTCAGGCATCTGATGGTAGTTCAAAACCTGAGCCATTGCAGTGGCCACACAACCCGTCAAGCACTTGGTGCTGCCAGAGTATGTAGGACACATATTATTATAGGGTGTTTCCTGGTCCCATTTCGTGGTGAGCAGAGGCTCCACCTCTGAAGGATATAAAGAGGGGTCGGGCTTGGTGGTCGTCAACTGGATATTGTTCTGGACAGCATAGTTGATGACATCATTGGTAGCATTGAGCCACCACTGAAAGTTCGCATTACGACCCTCACTATATTCTGATGTTGATACACCCAGCACCTCGGGTACTAGGTCGTCGGCAGAGATCACAGCAAAGCCGCCTTTCTCATAGCCTAAAATCTCGTAGGTTGAGGTTGACTTCAGCACTTTCAACGCATCGGTGCGTGGCGCCATCCGCTTAGAAGAGCGATGTGCATTGATGGCTTTTGCAGCAGCCTGCTTCATCTGCTGCGATGTACGCGGAGCAGCAACTGCTTGCAAAGATGTTAATCCAAAAACAAGGAAAGCAAAGGTTACTTTCTTCATATTACCTTATTATATTTAATATGTTAAAAACTGGGGGCGCGAGCAGCCTCGCGCCCCCTGGTTTTTATAAGAGTTTAAAGATTACTTCAGAACAACCTTCTTGTTGTTGATGATGTAAGCACCCTTCAGACCCTTCAGGCTGTTAGCCTCACGGTTGATGAGCTTACCGTCAACAGTGTAGATGGTGAACGACTTACCACTGTTCAGAATCTCGTTGATAGCATTCACTACGTCGATGGTAGCTGTTACGGGCTTAGACTCAGCGCCATTAGCATATACAGCGGTTACAGCGAATACATAGTTGCCAGATGCCAGAGTCTTGATATCAGCAGTGGTCTCGGCGGTGTTGGCTACAGCAGCCTGATCAACATAGATGTTGAAGCTTACAGGAGCGCCACCACCAGTTACGTATGTAATATCGTCAATCAGCAGTCCAAAGATATCTGTTGATGTATGACGGATTGCGAAGAACTTCGTACCTGCAGGCAGATCAGCAGTGAACTCTGCCCAGTCGGCAGAAGAAATCTGACCATCCTTAACCTTGGTAAAGCTTGCGGGCTTGTTGTCGGTTGAAGAAGCGAGCACCTCGAAGGTCTCATAACCATAGAAGCTTTCTGCAGTGGGATCAATAGAAGAAATCTGCTTTGCGAAGAAGCTGATGGTCTGAGCGTCACCAGGCAGTTCAGGAGAGATCAACCAGTGGTCAGCGGCAGGAGTGATATTGTTACCAGCCTCATCCTCGTCTGCAGGGCAGAACGACCACAAGAACTGAGCGCCACTGTGTGCAGCATAAGCTTTTGCGAAGCCTTCGCCTGCCAGAGCGGGATTGAATACCTGCCAAGCCTGTACCTCGTTAGAGTTCTCGAATGTTGCGCCATTGAATCCGTAAACATGGATTCCATTGCCATCATAGAGTGTCCAGTCGCCGAAGGCACCTGTGTGCTCGGTTTCAGTGATACCACCCAAGCTGAAGGGAACGAATGTCTCCTCATTGTCAAAGTCCTCAGTTGTCTCAGCAGTTGAGGCAGAAGGAACATTCCAAGTCAGGGTGACAGTGCTGTCGTTAGCCTGCTGTGCTACCAGATCAACAGGAGCAGCAGCGGTAGGCTCTTTCACGGTGATAACAGTCTCATCAACGTTGTTATCGAGGTTCAGGTCATTATTATAAACAACCTCTGCCTTGATAGTAACATCACCAGCCTCATCGAATACGGTGGTGGGATATTCTGCAGCAACGTCAATAGAAGAGAAGGGCTTCAGTGCAGCGTCGAAGGTCTTGCTAGAGAATTCCTTATCATTGGCAGACAACTTCAGAGTGAAGCCGTTTGCTGCATTCTCTGCGTTATTAGAAATCTTCAAATTCAACTTAGCAGCCTTACCAGCAACTACAGAAGCAGGAGCATCCAAAGCCACCTCTACGTCGTGCTCATAGAGATCCACGATACGGATGTTGTCGACATTCAGGATATCACCCCATTGGTAAACATACTGCATGGCCTCATAGTCAATATCCTCAACTGTGGGAGAAGCAAAGTCAGCGCTGAATCCAAGCTGTACGAAACGAGCATTCTTCAGATCGTTCAGAGGCACCTTAACAGTGGTGTACTCAGAGGTAACAGGAGCATCAGCCTTAATAGTAGTAAACTCTGCACCAGCAATGCTACCGATAACGTTGATCTTAGAAATTGTAGCAGACTTCACGTCGAAGAGCAGTGTAGGATTAGCTACGTTCTTCAGACTTACCTTACCAGAGGTGAAGGTGACAGTGCCAGGCTCATCCATAGCAACCAACTTCAGAGCAACGTCGTCGTCATCAGTCGATTCATCTGAAACAAATACACCTGCATTGTCCGTGTAATCCCAGATATAATGGAAAGCACTACCTGCAAAGCCCTCAACGACTGGCAACTCATAAGATGCACCAACCAGCATTGAAGCAACGGCAGGAGAACCTACGCCAGCCTCGTTAACAGGCTGAACAGCCCAATACTTATAGTCCTGAACACCTTCCTCAGTATTCTCAGCAAGTGAATAGTTGTCAGTATCTGTAACGCTGGCCTTCAATTCGTCATAATCCAGACTATAGCCGAAGATAGACTCAACAAGCTTGAGCGACCATACCTCATAGTCAACAGCAGCAGTATTAACATAGCCACCATTTACACCAACACGTCCTACCTTGTCCCAAGTGAAGTCAACAGAGGTAACATTGTCAGTAGCAATCAGGTTCTGCAGGTTAGCAGGTGTATCAATACCTACATAAACCTTTACCTTGTCACTCTTCTTACCAACACCATAACTGTTGCTAGCAACCACCTGATAAGTATTGAAGCCTTCCTGAGCGTCCTCGTCCTTATAACTGGTGAACACACCAGGAACAACATCATTCAGAGTAGCAATCAGAGAATCGCCACGCAGGATATTAACAGACAGGTTCTCAGTCAGATTTGAGCCATCAAGAGCCTTGGCAGGAGCCGTGAATGAAACCATAGCCCACTGAGCACCACTCAGACCAGCCATTACTTTGAACTCATCGACGACAGCAGGAGCCTTAGGATCAGCGCCCTTGTCTACGATAATCTTAGTAACATTCAGACGCCACATGTTGGCAGGGCTTACAGCCTGAACAGCAACATAGAAGGCACCACTTTCTGTTGCAGTGAACTCGCTCTCGAAATCTTCAAACTCGGTTGTTTCCACCCATGTGGTATCAGCTACCAAGGTGTTCAAACCAGCTACTGTAGCTTCCTTACCAATCAACACGCGGAATGCCTCAGGATATTTTGCATTTGCGCAGTTGGCAACAACAGTAATCTTATAGTTCTTACCTGCTTCGAAAGCAACAGGAGAAGAAATCAGATAGTCGTCAGCAGCCTCAGATGAATTATACTGATAATAAGCACCTCCATAAGAAGAACTCCATGACCAAGTCTTAGCATCTTCATTAGCATTGATCACCTGGAAGAGATCGAAGACACTCTTATCGCTCAGGTCGAAGGTAGCAGGAACAGGAACAATGATTGAGAGGAATACGCTCTTTTCTTCACTCTTCACGCCAGCACCTACTGCATTGTAAGCAATCACCTGATATACATGAGTACCCATGGTCAAAGCATCATCGGCATCCACGTACTGAACAGCATCACCAGGATTGTAGTCAGTAAGAGAAGCGATAACCTTTCCATCACGATAGATATCAATCTTCTCAAGGCTCTCAAGAGGATTGCCAGCGGCAGTCAAAGTAGGAGCCTTGAAGCTAACGGTAGCCTCCAACTTGTTTTCTGTAGCAACAACATTGAAGTCGGTTACAGCAGCAGGAGCTGCGGGATCAAGACCGGCCTCAACAATGAAGTTGGTCACCAGGAGTCTGAACATGTCTGCGTCAGAGATGGCATGAATACCAACATAATACTCACCTGTCTCTGCAACAGTAACCATATCATTAGCGTATGTAGCGTAAGTACTCTCTGTAACGTCGGTAGCACCAATAACTGTCGTTGTCAGAGCTGCTGGACTAGCAGCTGTGCCCAACTTCACCTCGAAGCGCTCGTCATAACCAGAGCTACGTGCATCAAGAGCAATGCGATATGACTTACCCTTTTCCAACTTGATGGGACGAGAAATCAACCAGTCGTCAGCAGCATTAGTACCACTATATGTGTAGGCAGCAGCCTTGTTATCTGCATTAAATGCCCAGGTTTTTCCATCTGCATTAACGTCAAGAACCGTAAACTCATTAAACAATTCCTCAGTATTCAAAGCATTCAGATAAGGAAGTGTCTCGATAACAGGCAACTTCAAGGTGTACCACTGGATTTCAGTTTCGTGAGTTTCTCCACCACCAGTGTAGATTGACTTCACACCAATACGGTCGTAGTCGAATTCGAAGTTAAGGAATACGAGTTTATAACCATCGGTTTCAGTAAAATCAAAAGTATCATTCAGCAAATAGGGGATAACAGTGATATCCTCATCCAAGTTCTCGTAAGCCGCAGCTGGAAGAACGATGGGCTTAACTTCGCCATTAACCTCAGAATAGAACTGATAAGAAAGCTTTGACTCCAGAATATCATTACCGTTGGCATCGGTTGTAGGAATGTCTGCAATCACATAGCCATAGCCCTTTGCTGCATTATAAGCACCTACCTCCAGAATCTCAGGAGCAGCAGGTGTTGCAGCAACATCGGCAATAACTGGATAATCGAACTTATAGCCTTCTGCCAAAGAAATGGTTGCGGGACTCTGAAGACCGAACCAATATCCAGTAGAAGCATATAATGTCCAATAAGTATCAAATGCCAAAGCCTGCTCTGTGCCAGTACCCGTCAGGGCAAGGAGAGAAGTACCTGCCTCATTGATTCCGTAAGTATAGAAATCACCATTTGATGTGCTTGTAACAAGCTGATTAGCAATCACAAAAGTAGAATCGCTCTTCAGGGTCACATCAATAGCAGTCTCATAGCCACCGAAATTGTAGATTGTGGCTGTCTTGGGGTCAACCTGCTCAATATAAACATTCACGTTCTTGCTAACACCTTTGTTATCAACCCATGTCATTGTACCATTAACAGGCACAACAAAAGAGTAATAGAAGATGCCAGAGTACTGATAACCTGCATACTGGCCATCACCACCGACAACATCATACCAAAGTGTTCCGAAATCGATTGAGCCATCGGCATTAATTGTTGCAGTGATGGGATTATCATTCAAGGCGTTCTCCAGAATAATAGGACCATACTGGGTGTCGGTCAAGGTTTGGCCATTTTCAATACTGATGGTTGAGGTAGCTACATCAACAGTAGCAGTAATGGCGTTTGTTGCATAAGCTGTGAAACCGGTAATTGAAATGGTTGTATCGTCAACCTTAGCGATGGTAATTGGTGTTGCACCAGCTTCAGGAAGCGTTGATACGAAACCATTATCATAATCATAATGTTCAGAAGCCAACATAAAATCGCCAGTCAGTTCATCTACTGCAGCAATTCTACGAGTAGCCTTGGGAGCAGTCAATCTTGCAGCTGCAACTCCTGAAGCTTTCAAATTCTTCTGAGCCATCTTCACAGGAATGAACTCTCTTCCATCAGAAGTCTTCAAACCGCTAAGTGCCTGTTTTTTAACCATTGCATTAGAAGCAACAGTCTTTGAAGCCTTTGCGATTTGTACTCTGGTCAGGTTGTCTGCCCACAATTTCTTGAGTTCAGCACGGTCGATCTCTGCCTTCTGCTCTGCAGTCAATTTTGCATGAGCGGTAACGGCTTTCAAGTCCTCTGACTTGAAAGTGTAGGCTTTCTTTAACTCTTGGCCATGTATGCCTTTCATCACCTTAGAAGGAAGAGCCTTCTTAGCGACAAAAGCATGCTGGGCCTTGATTGGTAATGCCAGCAGCGTGGCTGCCAACACTAACAATGATAAAGTAAACTTTTTACCCATAAACTAATAATAAAATAATTAATAATAAACGAAAAATTATAAAATTCGGGTGCAAATTTACTACTTTTTGATAAAATAATGCACGAAAAACGAATAATTTATCACTTTTTCGCATTTCAATTGTTTTATATCAAGAAAATAAGTATTTAGTTTAAAATACCATATTTTTGTTATTTCCTTCCACAAAACGCACAAAAAAGGGCAACAAGATGGAGGCAACAATCAATCAGCCTCCCCCACCCCCAAAAGAAATAAACCTATGGTTTAAATATTGAGACTGAAGTGAACCCAGAAAGTTGGACACAACTTAAAGGTTCAAATGAAAAAGGAATTTAGTTTAGAAGAAAAGATGTCCGCAATTGGGTTTGTGTTCCAAGGCGAGTCAGCCCGTTCTGTG
>Ga0310690_10012094_pt1 | contig 10624 bp, 8 predicted proteins | sample AusTroGonzalo_MG_2_FD_207661 | JGI IMG/M metagenome (GOLD analysis project Ga0310690, IMG submission 207661) | Bovine rumen microbial communities from tropical cattle in Woodstock, Queensland, Australia - Gonzalo_04 (v2) (version 2) | ecosystem: Host-associated > Mammals > Digestive system >...
TTCTCCGATCCGGGCTACGCCCAGCAGAAGCGCGACAAGTACGCGGTCCTCAAGAAGCGCTACCACGAGATACGCACGATACTGAAGCTCCACCCGGAGTACGCGGACGCCTTCGAGGCGATGCCGTTCAACTCGGGCTACTTCATGTGCGTCCGTCCCAAGGGCGTCGACGCGGAGGCTGTGCGCCGCCGGCTCATCGAGAAGTACTCGACCGGCACGATCGTCCTTTCCGGGCTCATAAGGCTGGCGTTCTCGACCATACCGACCGCCAAGCTCCAGAAGCTTTTCCAGAATGTCGCGGACGCGGTGAACGACCTCCGCGCAAAGCGCAGCTGATCCAACCACAACACACCACCACCAACGGAGAAAAGAACGATGAAGAAACTGATTGCCGTCGCCGCGTCCGCCATGGCCTTTGCGTCGATGGCGGCGATGGAGGAAATCGCGAAGGTGCGCCTGACTGACGCCACGGGACTCGTTTCCGCCGCGATGAAGATCGGCGAAATGTCCGGTAACGGGATGATCGGCGCCGCGGCCGCGGCCCAGATCAACGAGCTTGAGGTCTTCAAGTTCTTCGGTCCTGCGCGTTCGGGCTCGCCCATCGTGCTGTCCGTCCTCGCGGACACAGACAAGGTCGACGAGTCGGACTTCGCGGAGTGGATCTCCTCCTTCGGGGCGACGATCCTCTACCCGATCGACGGCAAGGATCAGTTCCTCGCCAAGCACGTCGGCTACGTCGAGACCAACGGACTTGTCCTCGTGAAGGACAGCTCCTACAGCTCCTGCTCCATGTTCAACAACACGTACCTGGCGTTCTCCAAGGACGGCAAGTGGGTCGCCGCGAGCGACAAGCCGGAGCAGGCGAAGTCCGCCCTCGCGCTCGCCTCCGACGCCTCCAAGCCCATGGGCTCGGACGTCGTCAAGGTCTCCATCGGGGCGAAGGGAATGAAGAGCTTTGTCTCCTTCCTGGAGAAGGCCGCCGAATTTGCAGACAAGAAGGGGGAGAAGCCCTACACCGAGGCCGACATCGCCTTCTTGAAAGGCATCTCCTCGTTTTCCGGCGCGATTCGCGTCAGCTCGTCCGGCATTGACTTCCGGGCGAAGGTGGGCGCCGTGAAGGGCTCCGAATTCGACAAGATGGGACTCACGGCCCTCGCAAAGGATCCTCTTGCCTTCGCGGGCGCCAACGCCATCTCCGCGTCGTCCGTTGCGGCTGGCGCAAGCGGCCAGAACAACAAGGAGCTGATCGATGCCGTCTTCGCGGCCATAGCCAAGCGCGGAATCAAGCTCGACTTCCTCGGCTTCAAGTCCGTCCCCGGACGCGTCACGTTCAACATGGACGTTCCCGCCCTCATCAAGTACGCCCAGGGCGAAGGTGCCGAGGCGTTCGGCAAGGTCGACCCCGAGGAACTCGTCGAGGAGATCCGCAAGATTGTCAGTTCCTCGAATAAGGGCGCCTCTCCGACTTCCGCACCAGCGTTCTCCGGCTCGTTCGCCATCAAGGGCTACAAGCCGAAGGCGTCCCCCGCCGAGATGTTCGCGAAGACACTCCCCGAAGTCGGAGGCAAGCCGGTCTACGTCGTCCACGCGTCCTCGATTTATGCGTTCGTCAAGGGCGTCGTCCCGCAGGTGCTGGCGGCTCTTCCGCCCGAGATCTCCGGACAGGTCAAGCCGCTCGTCGCGTCGCTTCCCGAAGAGGGCGAGCGCGGCATAGCGCAGGCCTACTGGCGCGACGGTGACGCGCACGTCGGCGTCTGCCGCATCTCGGCGGACGAGATCCGCGGAATCGGCGCCACCGTGAACGCCGCTATGGGCATTGCCATGGCGAACGCGATGCAGCAGGGCGCCGGAAACGTCATTGAAGACGACGACTCTGACGATGAAGATTGAGGCCTTCGCCAAGGTCAACTTCACTCTCGAAGTGTTCGCGAAGCGCGTGGACGGATACCACGCGCTTCGTTCTGTAGTCGTCCCGACATCCCTCTCCGACACGATATCGCTTGAGGAGGCGGACGCGTTTTCGAGCGACTCGGGCTATCCGGACGACCTCTGCGTCAGGGCGGCGCGCGCAATGGGCGAATTCGCCGCCCTCCGCGGCAAAAGTGCCGCGGGCGCGCGCATCCACGTGGAGAAGCGCATCCCGGCCGGCGGAGGGCTCGGAGGCGGTAGCGCGGACGCGGCGGCGGTCATCTGGGCGCTGAACGAGATGTGGGGGCTGGGCGCAGGCCCGGCGGAGCTCGCGGATGTCGGCGCGCGCGTCGGATCGGACGTTCCCGCGCTCGTCCTTTCGCGCGCCTGCGGTCCGGTCGTCATGGAAGGGCGGGGCGAGTTCGTCAGGCCCCTCTTCGACGCGCCGACGCGTCCTTCCCCGCTGAGGCTCCACCTCGTGATGGCAAATCCCGGGGTGTTCTCCTCGACGCCGGAGGTGTTCTCGCGCTCAACTCCGCGCGTGACAAACGACGCAGGTATTTTGTATAATATGCAAATCGCTCTCGCCTCAGGCGACTTGGAGCGCATTGCATGCGCGACGATGAACGACCTCGAGGCGCCCGCGACGGCCCTGCATCCCGAAATCGCCGCGGCGAAGTCCGCGCTGGCGGAGGCAGGCGCGCTGGGCGCGGCGATGAGCGGCAGCGGGTCGACTGTATTCGGCCTCGTCCCGGACGAAGCGCGGGGACGCGAAATAGCGGCGCTTCTCGGCGGGAAGGGCCTCGAAGCCTGGACCGTCGCCGTAGATGTCCCGTGATGTAATGGCAGCATAGGAGGTTTTGATCCTCTTCGAGGTGGTTCGAATCCACCCGGGACAACCAGCCGCGCATGGAATTTATGGTAAAATAGGCGCATGAACCGAGTGCAATGCCAGGAATCAAGATGAAGATACTCGTCACAGGCGGCAAGGGGATGCTGGGTCGTACGCTCGCGAAGAAGTTCGCGGAGCACGAGGTCGTGGTCGCGGACCTCCCCGAATGCGACATAACGGACATGGATTCGCTCACGGACTTCTTTGCCGCGAACTCGCCGGACGCGGTCATACACTGCGCGGCGATGACGAAGGTGGACGACTGCGAGTCCAACCGCGAGCTAGCGTTCAGGCTCAACGAGGAGGGGACGAGGAACGTCGCCGTCGCAAGCAGGTCCGTCGGCGCGAGGCTTTTCGCCATCTCGACGGACTACGTCTTCTCCGGCGAGCCGCCGCGCGAGCCGTGGGCCTGGAGCGAGACGGACTTCCCCCGTCCGCGCACCGTCTACGGCGCGTCGAAGTACGCGGGCGAGCAGATGGCGCTCATGGTTGACCCCGAGGCGACCGTCGTGCGCATCGCCTGGCTGTACGGAGCGGGCGGGCCAAGCTTCGTCCACACGATGGCAAGGCTCGGCCGCGAGCCAGGCGAGCCCCTCAAGGTCGTCAACGACCAGCGCGGGAACCCGACGTCGGCCGAAGCCGTCGCGGACGTGCTTGAGTTCCTGCTCTCGAGGCCGTCCGTCGGCGGAATCGTCCACGCGACGTGCGAAGACCAGTGCACATGGTACGACTTCGCCTGCGAGATCAGGCGCCTCGTCCCGGGATTCGTCCGCGAGATCGTCCCCTGCACGACGGACGAGTTTCCGCGCCCTGCGCCGCGTCCGCGCAATTCCGCGCTCAAGAAGAGCGTCCTCAACCTGCTGGGCTACAGGACGCCGCGCTGGCAGGACGCGCTCGCCGAGTTCGTGAGAAAGGAGTTTCCCGCAGATGGACAAGGTTGAACTGCTTTCCCCTGCAGGGGACTTCGAGACGGCGCTCGCGGCGTTCGAAGCCGGGGCGGACGCGATATACTGCGGCCTTCGCGACTTCTCGGCCAGGGCGTTCGCCAGCAACTTCTCGTTCGAGGAGCTGAAGCGCATCGTCGCATATGCGCGCGCAAGGGGGCGGAAGGTCTACGTGACGTTCAACACCGTCATCGACGAGGACTCGCTTGAGGCGGCCGTGGAGACGCTCTCGAAGCTCGAGTCCGCCGGACCTGACGCGCTGATCGTGCAGGACCTCGGCGTCGCGCGGCTCTGCCGCACGCACTTCCCGTCCCTCGCCATCCACGCCTCCACGCAGCTCGTCGCCCACAACCTCGAGGGCGTGCTCGCGATGAAGGACATCGGCTTCACGCGCGTCGTGCTCGCGCGCGAGCTCTCGCTCGCCGAGATCGCGTCCATTTCGAAGCGCTGCGGCGGAATGGAGCTGGAGTGCTTCATCCACGGCGCGCTGTGCTACTCGATCTCGGGGCTTTGCCTCTTCTCCGCGATGGAGAAGGACCGCAGCGGCAACCGCGGCAAATGCGCCTACTGCTGCCGGATGGACATGTCCGGGAACGGCGATCGCGGAACGGGGTTCGGACTGAACAAGGCCGCGCATCCGTTTTCGATGAAGGACCTCCGCCTCGGAGAGGACGCGCGCAAGCTCGCCGAGGCGGGCGTCGCGTCCCTCAAGATCGAGGGCCGCATGAAGTCCAGGATCTACGTCGCGAGCGTGACGCGCTACTACCGCCAGCTCCTGGACGGCGGGGCGCACGGGCCGAACGCCGTCACCCCCGCGGACCTCGAGACCGTCTTCTCGCGCCGCACTACTAAGCTCTACTTCGACGGACCCGCGACGGACGTCGTGGACCCCACGTCGCTTGGACACCTCGGCGCGCCCATAGGCGCCGTCAAGCGCATAACGAAGGACCGCGACGGACGCAGCTGGGTGAGGTTCCACACTTCGCGCGCGCTGGAACGGCACGACGGACTCCAGTTCGCCGTGCCGAGCGGCGGCAAGCCGGTAGGTTTCGGAATCGACGAGATGCGCAAGGCGATTTCCCGCGCGAACGTCTTCGAGGTCGCGGCAGGGACGGACGTCGAGATCCTCCTTCCCGAGGGCGCCGAAGAGGGCCTCGCCACGGCGGTCCGCGCAGGCGCCACGGTCTACTGCTCGATGTCCAACGCCGTCAAGCGCATGTTCCCCGCGCCCGCGTTCCGTCCGAGCGACGTGCCGGGTCCGTACAGGATGGACGTCGAGGTCGCGATCACGGCGGACGTGGTGACTGCTCGCGCCTCCGCCGCGGGGGCGGACGTCTCCTGCACCGTAAGGGGCGCGTTCGAGTCCGCCAAGAACCCCGCCAAGACGGGCGATGCCGTCGAGAAGGCGTTCTCCAAGCTGGGCGGGACGGACTATTCGCTCGGCGGGGTGTCCGTCTCGGACCCCGACGGGCTGTTCGTCCCGATGAGCGCCCTCAACGACCTCCGGCGCGACGTTGTGGAGGCTCTGGACGCCATGCGCGAGAATGCGCGCCGCGAGAAGGCGTCCGCCGCGCTGGACGACTTCGACTCTCCCTCGGACGCGCCGCCGTCGCCGCGCCGCACGATAAGGCTGCGGACGGACCAGCCGCTCCCGCAGGGCGAGTGGGACGAAATCGTCGTCGCAGACGCCACGACTTTCGAGGGCTCGCCGCTCAAGGCGTCCCTTCCGAAGGGGCTCGTGCGCGTCGCCATGCCGGTCTACACGCCGGAGCCCGAGTTCAACAAGCTGCGAGTCGCCGTCAAGAGGCTCGTCCGCGAGGGGTACCTGAAGTGGGAGGCGAGCGACCTTGCGACGCTGCGGATGCTGAAGGCGCTGGGAGTGGACGACATATCGGCGGACTGGACGCTGTACGCGTTCAACTCGCGCGCGCTCGCGGAGCTTTCCTCGCTTGGCGTCAGGCGATTCGTTGCGAGTCCCGAGAACACGTCCGCCAATCTCCAGTACCTGGCGGAAAGCGGCTACGACGTGGAGTTCCTGTCCCAGCAGTCGACGCCGCTGTTCATCTCGCTTTCCGAGCCCGCGACGCTCCACCCGGACGGACTGAGCGTCTTCCGGCTGGGAGGGCTCTGGGTGACGACGCGTCCCGTCCCTCGGACCTTCGCGCCGCCGCGCGGCACGTCCGTTCGCATAGACCTCGGATGGAGTCCGGCGCAATGATAGGTCGGATCTTCAGGAGGACGCTGCCGTTCCTGTGGCTCATCCCGGGCTTCCTGCTCTGGGCGAGCTTTCCGCCGATGGGCGAGAAGGCGGACGTGCTGTTCGCGCTTGCGCCGCTTCTCTGGCTCTCTCGGCGCAAGGACGCGCGCACGTCGTTCTGGAAGTGGTTCCAGAACGGGTTCTTCTTCTGGTTCGCGACGCTCGCGTGGATGCCCGCGATCGTCAAGAACGGCGGACCGTGGCCGCTGGTCGTCCTCGGATGGGGCGCGCTTTCCGCGTACTGCGCCCTGTATTTCGCCGTGTTCGGCTGGCTTGTCTCCAGGTACTGGACGTGGGTCCGCGGCAATCCCCTCGGGACGGCACTGGAGCGTCCTCGCGGCTACGGATGGCGGCTTGTGGGGCTCGTCGTCGTGGAACCCGTCCTCTGGGCGGGCCTCGAGCTGCTCAGGTCCAGGCTCTTCGGCGGCTTCGCGTGGAACCAGCTTGGAGTGGCGGCCGTGAACGCCGGACTCGGCGCGCCGGTCGTTCTGGGCGGCGTCTATCTCGCGAGCGCGCTCGTCGTGCTTGTGAACGGGACGGTCGCGTCCATAGCGGAGCGGATGCTGGAGCCCGTCGTGGACAGGGGGCGCGCGCCGACGTTCTCGGTGCCGCGCTGGGCCAGGTCCGTCGAGACGTTCCTGCCGATTCTCCTTGCCTGGGGCGTTTTCAAGGCGGCGGGTCCGTTTGTCGCGCCGCCTGCGGCCGAGGGCTCAGGCAACATGCGCGTCGCGATGATACAGCGCAATTTCCCGTCCGTCTTCGAGCAGGGGCGCGACGAGGACCCGCTGGAGGTGTACGCGGGGCTCCTTTCGGCTGTCGAGCACGTGAAGCCGAGGCTCGTCGTCCTTCCCGAAAGCGCGCTCTGCGAGTTCGGCTCGGTCGATTCGCCGCGCTCCGCCGCGTTCGCGGACTGGGTCCGCGAGAAGACCGGCGCGTCGGCGGTCATCGCCGGCGGAGGACGCAGGTCCGGCGGCAGGGAGTACAACTCCGCGGCGCTCTATTCCCAGGCCCCCGACTCGGCCGCCATAGCCTTGGCGGCGGCGGTTCCCCAGTCCCGGTTCCCAGTTCCCCAGATCTACGACAAGGTCCATCTCGTCCCGTTCGGCGAGTACATACCAGGCGACAAGCTCGTTACCGCCCTCCAGCGCCTTGCGCCGGTCGGCAGCTGCACCGCGGGCGAACTCAGGCTTCTCGACATGGACGGCGCGGGGATCGGAGTGGCCATCTGCTTCGAGGACACGGACTCCGCGCAGATCCGCCGCCTTGCGGAGATGGGCGCGCAGCTTCTCGTGTTCATCACGAACGACAGCTGGTTCTCCAGGTCCGACGAAGCGGTCCAGCATGCCTGGCAGAGCGTGGCGCGCGCGATCGAGACGGGGCTTCCGGTGGCGAGGGTCGGCAACTCCGGCGTCACCGGGTCCGTCTCGCCCGACGGCACGGCCACGTGGCTTGCGGACGCGGAGGGCCGGCCCCTCGTGGACGCCGCGGCGACGATGTGCGACATGCTCACTGTCATCCCGCGCCGGCGGACCCCGTACGTCCGTCTCGGCGACAAGCCGCTGGCCGCGGCGTTCGCGGCCGTGCTGGCCTTTGTGTGGTTCGCGGCTTTCCGCCGCCGCAGGCGCCTTATGGAGGGCGCACCGTATCCGAAAGCGGAAGAAGGGGTTGTTCCATGAAGAGGCTCTTCAAGTGGATTCGACGCAGGTTCTCCCGACCGTCGCTTCACATGTCCGCCGCGTCGCTGAGCGAGCGCGGGCTCGTCCGGCGCGACAACCAGGACCACATCTTCGTCCGGCGCTCGGCCAGGTCGTACTGCGTGGCGGACGGCATGGGCGGCGGCGAGGGCGGCGCGGAGGCCAGCAGGATCGTCTGCTCGGCGCTGTCGTCCGCGGTCGCCGACAACCACGACTTCGCGGAACGCGTCCGCGGCGTCGCCGAGGCGATACACGCCTCCAACACGAAGATACGCGAGTTTGCCGCGTCCGCGGGCTACAGGCAGATGGCGACTACGGTGACGATATTCCTCGTGGACCCCGGCAACTGCAGGTCGGGCGTCGTCGGGCATGTCGGGGACAGCCGAGTGTACAGGTTCAGGAAGGGAAGCCTCGTCCGGCTCACCCACGACCACACCCTTGCGGGCGAGCTGGAGCGCAGCGCCGTCGCGAACGCGCTGGCCGGGGACTTGGGCGGGCGCAGGCACGTAATAGCGCACATGCTGACGCGGGCCGTAGGCCTGGAGAAGGAGGTCCAGCCGGACTGGCGCAAGATCGACATCAAGTCCGGGGACTGGTTCCTGCTCTGCTCGGACGGCGTGTACGACATGGTCCCCGATTCGAAGCTGGAGGCCGCCATTGCGGCGGGGGGGATGCCGCATGAAGTCGTCCGCCGTATCGCGGACGAAGTGGTCGCTGCCGGCGCGGAGGACAACTACTCCATGGTCGTCATAAGGGCGGGAGGTCAGGCGTGAAGGTCGGCAGGGAGAACGTCCTTTCCCCAGGCGACAGGTTCCGCGGCTACGTTGTCGACAGGCTGCTTGGCAACGGCGGACTCGGCGCGGTGTTCCTTGTCCACCACGAGGAGCGCGGCGCGAGCTACGCGCTGAAGGTCCTGTACCCCGATGTCGCCGCGGAGAACAGCAGCTACGTGACGCGGTTCCTGCGCGAGGCGAAGCTCGCCGCGGGCATCAGCCACCCCAACCTCGTGTCCGTCTACGAATGCGGGCGGGACGAGGAGAGGGGGCTCTACTACATCGTGATGGACTACGTCTCCGGCGGTGACCTTCGGCAGGCGATCGCCTTTGCGGGGCGTTTCGAGCCCGACCGGGCGGTGGAGGTCGTCATGCAGGTGGCGAGCGCGCTAGACGCCGCGCAGAAGTTCAAGGTCGTCCACCGCGACATCAAGCCGGAGAACATAATGATCCAGCCGGACGGGCTCGTGAAGCTCGTCGACCTCGGCATCGCGAAGGCCGAGGGGATCGGGGACACGCTCAACACGCTGACGGACTCGGTTTTCGGAACGCCCGCCTACGTCGCCCCCGAGCAGGCCATGGATCCGGCCGACGTGGACACGCGAGCTGACATCTACTCGCTGGGCGTCGTCCTCTTCGAGATGATCGCCGGCAAGCCCCCGTTCGCCGGACTCAACGCGCCGCAGGTCCTTGCGCAGACGCTTTCGCCAGATCCGTTTCCGGACATCCGCGACTTCAACAGCGACGTCAAGCCGATGCTCGCGGCCCTGATACGCAGGATGTGCGTCAAGGAGCGCGACAGGCGAATTCCCGACCCGTCCTCGCTGATGCGCGAGTTTGCGAGGCTCGGCTACCAGCTCACGCGCCCCGCCTCGGCACAGCTGCAGTATGTCCGGTCCGTCGAGACCGCGCCGACCGTGAGGTCCGTCAAGGAAGTCCTGGACAAGCTCCCGACGAAGGGCAGCGAGACCCTTTCGTTCGAGACGGACGACGTGGAGATACGCGAGTTCGTCTCGGCCCTGAAGCGCAAGCGCCTGGTCAGAAAGGCCATGGCCGCGGCGCTTGTCGCCGCGACGGCGCTCGCCGCAGCGTCCATCGCCCTTGCCCTCATGTACTAGTCCGTATTGCCCGACGAAGCGCAATCTGCTATACTAACAGGCCATGTTCACCGGACTTATACAGCGAATCGGAACCGTCAAGCGCGTCTCGCGCGGGGCGGGGCTCGTCCTTGAAATCGCAGCGGACATGCCGTGGGCAAAGCCGCTGGAGGAAGGGGAGTCCGTCGCGGTGAACGGCGTGTGCCTTACGGTGGTCAAGTGCGACGGTTCGCGCTTCACGGCAGACGTCCTTCGCGAGACGGAGACGCGGACGGGCCTGGCCGAGCTCGTGCCGGGAGCGAAGGTCAACCTGGAGCGTGCGCTTCGGGCGGGCGACGCGATGGGCGGGCACATCGTGCAGGGACATGTGGACTGCCGCGGCAGAATCGCCGCGAAGACGCCGAAGGGGCGCGACTTCCAGCTGAAGGTCCAGTGTGGACGCGTCCTTGCGGCGGAATCGGTCCTCAAGGGCTCGATCACGATAGACGGCGTGTCGCTTACGATTTCCGGACTTGGCGACGACTGGCTTGCAGTCGATCTCATCCCCACGACGGCGAAGGAGACGACTCTTGGCGCGAAGAAGGTCGGGGAATCGGTCAATCTGGAGGGGGACATAGTCGGAAAGTACGTCGCGAAGTCCGCAAAATCCACCGGATTGACCGAAGAGAAGCTCGCTGCGGCGGGCTTTCTGGACTGATTGCCCCTCCGAGGGACCCGATTTTTGGGTCCGCCTTGAATTTTCAGTTTCATTTTCTGTTGATTTTCGCCATTTTCTTTCACTTATAAAATTTTTTTAACTTTTTTTCACTTTCCCCATTGCACGCCTCAAATTAAAATGATATACTATGCACTCGTTCGCCCGACATGGTACGACGCAAGTGAAAACCAAGTCAAGCCACGAAGGAAACGAACGTTGATCTTTGAAAGTTGATGCTTGAGAAAACAGTAAATGTTTGTGTGGAGCAACTCAAATTCTTTTTCTGAGAGTTTGATTCTGGCTCAGAACGAACGCTGGTAGCGTGGATTAGGCATGCAAGTCGAACGGGATCGGCTGGATAG
>Ga0310690_10012096_pt1 | contig 10621 bp, 8 predicted proteins | sample AusTroGonzalo_MG_2_FD_207661 | JGI IMG/M metagenome (GOLD analysis project Ga0310690, IMG submission 207661) | Bovine rumen microbial communities from tropical cattle in Woodstock, Queensland, Australia - Gonzalo_04 (v2) (version 2) | ecosystem: Host-associated > Mammals > Digestive system >...
CATGGCCGCGGTACGGCCCAGAATATGGGCAGCGTAATCGGTATTGTATTCCCGGACGGTTCCGGCCACGACCTGCATGCCGGGGACGTTGAGCTCCTGCAGCTCCGCGAGCTGCGCGGCTTCCACGTCGGAAAGGAAGGTGTAGGTGGGCAGATAGGTGTAGTAGCGCAGATCCAACTCATAACGCAGGCCCAGCACGTCCCGCACGTCCTCGTCAGACCAATCGTTGGGGATGTGGAAGCGGCTGCGCATCAGCTTGATGAGCTGCGCGGCGGAAACGTCCGCATCCCAGTCGTTCTGCCGCAGGAAATCGCGGAAGTAGCCGTTCCAGGTTCTGGAATAGTTGGAAGTCTCATACTCGTAGGGCTTGACCCGGGTAACAGGCAGGTGGTCGGTATAGCTGATCCCCAGCTCCCGGCACAGGCGGGCAAGCTGACGCAGACTTTCGTTTGGGTCCTCAGAGTTGAACAGGGCGTAGCTGGTGATAATCAAATCGTAGCTCGCCCGATTGCGTACCAGGACGTTTCCGTTGCGGTCCAGGATCTCGCCGCGGGCTGCGGTCACTCTGGTGTCATAGGTATAGGTGCCGGTGGAGACGGAGCTCGTCCGCGGGTTCACCACCTGAAGCTGGATCAGTCGGTAGGCGAAGGCCCCCATCAGAATGCCGAATACCGCAAGCACCAGCCCCAAACGCAGCTTGAAATTATAACGCATCGTGCACCCCGATTCTGCTGATGAGCTTCACCAGCGCGTAATGAATGGGCATAAAGAGCATGGACAGGAAGACCCCGGGCAGCAGGATCCGCCAGAAGCTGTCGATCGCCACCGTTGGCGGAAGAATCAGCTTAAACACAAAAATCGCCGAGGCGTTGACCAAGGTCACGCCCAGGCAACACAAAGCCGCCGGAAGGAAGCGAAGGGTCAGCACCGCCCGGCAGAGTACAGCAGAAAGCATCGCGCCGATGGGAATCACCGCCACAGAGATATTGCCGAAATCAGACCCGGACAGGCACCAGAACAGCGTGGCCAGAATGGCGTAGATCCCGCCCTTTTCCGATCCTTCCCAAATGCAGACGCAGACGATCAGCACGGGCAGCGGCGCAAGCTTCACGCCAAACACCGGAAGCTGAGAGAGCACCACCGACTGCAGCAGCAGCACTGCAAGCGTCAGCAGCCCGTAGAGGGACCACTTCAAGATGCCGAGCCACTGGCTCTTTGTGAGATGAACATGCTTCAGCACGCTTCAGCCCCTCCTTTCCGGGTTTTGAGTTGCCGTTTCGGTCACGAGTTGTTGAAATCAGTAATAATGAATACCTGCTCCAGGTTGTCCATATCCGCAGCAGGCTTGAGCAGGGCGTACTTCGCCACGCCGGTCTGGTCAAAATTGGCGTCGGTGACGTAGCCGATGATCAGGCCGCGGGGATAGACCGTGGAGCCCGTGGTCAGAACCTGGTCGTTGTTGCGCAGAACGGAATCCGTTGGCAGATAGTTCATCCGCAGTAGGCCCTCGGAGCCCGTGGCAAGCGCGCCCTCCACCACGCCGTTGTAGCCCGTGGAGGCCACCGTGGCGGAAATATCCAGCGCGGAATCCAGGACAGTGGTGACAGTAGCCCAGTTGGAGCCCGCCTCCGTCACCAGACCGATCACCTGCCCGTATTCCGTGACGGCCACCATGCCCTCGCAGACGCCGGAGCTGGTTCCTTTGCCGATGGTAAAGGCGGATTTCCAGTTGCTGTCCACCCAGGAGATGATATACGCCGAGGCAAACTGATAGTCCTCATGCTCCGACGCAAGGCCGAGCAGTTGATGCAGACGCTCGTTTTCACGCTGGAGGGAGTCGGCGCTTCGGACGTCCTCCTCCATGGAGCTGATCTGCGCTTTCAATGCCTGATTCTCCGCCTGCAGGGATTCATATTGAAAGACGTAGTTGTAATAGCGCTCCACCTGGCGCACCAACGCGCTGGTGGCGGAGCGGAAAGGTGTCAGCACCGACTGAACCACGCGCGTGCCCCAGCCGCCGGTTTTCATGGCCGAGTTCACGGTCAGAAGTCCGGCCAGCAGCACCGCAATGATGATCAGCCACTTGGTTCTGGCGGATAGATGCTTTTTCATCGTTTGTTCTCCTGCTTCAAAAGGGGAGCCATTCCGAACTGCTTCAAGGCCTGCGCGAGCCGGCAGACCGGCAGGCCCATGACGGTAAAGTAGTCGCCGCGGATGGATTCGACCAGCATGGCGCCGAGATTCTGGATCCCATAGGCGCCGGCCTTGTCCATGGGCTCGCCGGTCGCCACGTAGGCCGCAATCTCCTCCGCCGTCAGCGCGCGGAATTTGACGTAGGTTTTTTCGCAGTGGCAAAGCGCGTTTTGCGCGCTGCATGCTGCATGCTGCATGTTGACCGGCAGCAGACAAAACGCCGTATAGACCGCGTGTTCCCGGCCGGAGAGGGAAGCCAGCATGGCGCGAGCCTCCGTCTCGTCGTGCGGCTTGCCCATAATTCTCCCATCGAGCACCACGACTGTATCCGAGGCAAGAATCAGGGCGTCGGCCGGGTACACACTGTGCGCCCCTACGCCGTCATTCTGAGCGAAGCGAAGAATCCGTTCCCCCGCGTTCCCTGATCCCTCATTTTGCATTCTGCATTCTGCATTTTGCATTCGAGAGGCCACCGCGGCTGCCTTTGCCTCGCAGATGCGAAGAACCGTGCTCTCCGGGTCGCCGGTCACATATTTCGTTTCGTCGATCTCAGCGGTCAGAACCTGGAATTGCAGGCCCATCCGCTCCAATAGCTCCCGTCGCCGGGGCGACTGGGAGCCAAGAATCAGATTCATAGTATATACTTCCTACCTTGTAATTGTCAACTGTTCTGTGTCAGTTTTCTGTATTATTCTACGCCGCGATAATATAAACCCCGCGTACACGCGCCGGGATCAAAGGGCGCGGCGGCCCGGAGCGCGGAAGCGACAGCGTCGACCTCCATGGAATTCTCGGTGGTCAGGCAGATCCGCAGCGCCCAGAGCCCCAGGTTCCGCAGCTCCGGCAGCTTGTCCAGCAGGTACAGCTTTTTGCCGTTGTAAATGACGCTGCGGCAGGTATCCTGATCCGGCATGACCCGGAATTCCTCGCCCTTTCGATCCACCAGCTTCATCGGGCCGGCGTCGCAGGCGCAGCGGCCCGTTCGATTCTTGATCAGGCAGTTTTCGGTGAGCATCAGGGGCAGGCGGCCATAGGCCAGCAGCTCCGTAGGCAGCGGCTTGGACAGATCCCGGATCCGGGGTATGGTCAGCTCAAAGCTCGCCGTGGCGCTCTCCAGCCCAAGACCGCGGGCCATGTTCATGGCGCGGGAGTTAAATAGATTGAGGCCGTAGTCTCCGCAGACCGCAAAGCCGCGGGAACGGGCCAGAGAAATATGGCCCAGATTGCCGCAGAGCGCAAGCCGCACGCCCAGCGCACGGGCCGCGTCCAGCGTTTCGAGCACGCGCTCGACCTCCCCGTCCCAAATGACCCGGGGCAGAACCACGGCCAACTCCGTCTGTGCCGGGACGCGGGACAGCCAGGCGGTGCTCTTTTTGAACATGGAAAGCGGCACGTAGAGGCGAATGGGCTTCACGCCCATCAGCTTCGGCGTGAGCTGCTCCTCCCGCAGCACCTCAACCGTCCACCGGGGCGGACGGGTAACGCCGAAAAAGGGCTTCACCGCGGAGAAAGAGTTCAGCTCCCGCTCCGTCTGTCGGCCGCGCAGCGCCGTCAAATGCGACAGCAGCTCGCGGCGCATGGCGTTGATCGCGGCGGCGGAGAGCGTCAGCCCCGGGGCGATCACGCTCTTGGTCTCGACGCAGCGGTAGGGCGTGCCGCCCGTCTTAGCCAGACGTTCGGCCAGCGTCTGCGGCGTCAGCGGCTTGGAAACGGCCTCCTCCGGGACGGGGCCCTCGGTTTTGCAGAGATTACCCTGCTCGTCCTCCACGGCAAGCATGGCGTTCTGCCGGGGGGTGATCATCGCGTAAAAGCGGACGGGAACCAGGGCGGCCTCGGTGTTTTCATAGCTGAATCTGGCCTTTCGCAGCAGCGCATGATTCTCCCGCTCTTTCTGGCGGGTGCCGAACATATCCGGGCCGATTTGGCCCTCGTAATAGCCCTGGGTAAAGCCCTGGCGGGAGAAGACCTCCCGCAGCTCGCGCATTTCCTCGGCAGAAACGGCCTGCCCGTCGATCGCCGCGCGGTAGAGCCGCGTCGCCACGGCAACGTACTCCGGCCGCTTCATCCGGCCCTCGATCTTCAACGAAGCCACGCCCATCCGACCCAGCTCCTCCACGGAGGAGATCAGGCAGTTGTCCTTGAGGCTCAGCGGATATTTGTCCTCAAAGCGGCCGTAGCCGTAGGGCAGACGGCAGGGCTGGGCGCACTGCCCGCGGTTGCCAGAACGGGCCCCCACGGCGGCAGAGAAATAGCACTGGCCGGAATAGCACATACACAGAGCCCCATGGACGAACACCTCGATCTCGATGGGGCTGTTGCGGCAAATATAGGCGATCTCCTCCCGGCTCAGCTCCCGGGCCAGCACCACGCGGCTCATGCCCATGGCGGCCGCCCGCAGGACGCCGTCCAGGGAGTGGATCGACATCTGGGTCGAAGCGTGAATCGGAAGCTCCGGCGCCATTTGGCGCAGCAGGGAAACCAGGCCGAGATCCTGCACGATGAAGGCGTCCACACCGGCGCGAACGGCGGCGGTAATGGTCTGCGCCGCCAGCTCCATCTCCCGGTCGGTCACAAGCGTATTCAGGGTCAGATGAACCTGAACGCCCCGAACATGGCAATAACGTACGGCATCCGGCAACTCGTCCAAGGAAAAATTCTTGGCGTTCTGTCGGGCGTTGAATGGGCCGGAGCCCAAATAGACAGCATTGGCGCCGCTCTGGACTGCCGCGCGAAGGGCGTCCATGGAGCCGGCGGGGGCAAGCAATTCGAGCATATCGAAACCTCACAGGGGGGATCATATTGATTCAAGGGCCCTTATTATAACAGACGCATTCTAAAATTTCCAGAGCAAACGTCAAAATAATCCTTGCCGCAAAAAGCCGCATTCGGCATTTTTACGGAGAAGTTACAGTTCGACACTCTTTCCCCGGAACCACAAGGGATAGTTTTTGGTAGACATAATCCCCCAAAATAACAGTTTTCGCTTTCCCACACGCGGCTTGGTTCTCCACATTTTCCACCTGCTTATCCACCGATGGAATGCTTTTCCACCTGGGAAACTTGTCGAATAATCGGGGATCATGAGAAAAATTTGTTAGTTTTCCACAGGATGGGAAAACCCCGTCGTCTTTCGACGACGGGGTGCTTACGACGGAAGTGGAGTTTCCATAATTGATTCTTTTTCCTGCGGGCGCACACCTAACGCATCGCTTCCGCAAGCAGTTTTTCCCGCTCGTTGGGAAATCTCCCCGCGAGAACCGCCTCCAGGAGCGCGTCAAGGATCTTTCCGATCTCCGGGCCCTTGGGAACGCCCAGCGCGAGCAGATCGTTTCCGTTGATCGCCAGATCCCGAACCGTGAAGCAGGGCGCCTGATCTAAAAGCTCCCGGGCCAGAGCGGCCAGCCGGTCACAGGCGGCGACGCGGCCGCGATAATCCGGGTGGTGGGCCAAAGAATCCGCCCGTTTCAGCTCCAGCAGCCGGAAGAAGTCTGCTTCCCCCAATTTGCCGATCAGCTTGCGAACCGCCCGCTCCTCGGCGCACCGCAGGGAATCCGCCTCTGCGCCGTCATTCTGAGCGCAGCGAAGAATCCGCGTCTCACGGCTCCCGTCCTCTGCCTTCCCTGATCCCTGATCCTGCACTTCCACCGGCGGGTCGATCGGGTAGTCGTGCAGCTCCACAAGCCGGGTAACGCGGTTGACCGTGTCCTTGTCGAAGCGCAGGCGGATCAAAATCTCCCGAGCCATCGGCGCGCCGGCCTTGGCGTGGCCGTGGAAATGGCCGCGTCCCGCCTCGTCCACGGTGAAGCAGGCGGGCTTTCCCACGTCGTGCAGCAGGGCAGACCAGCGCAGAATCGGCTCCGGCGGAAGCGCCTCCGCAGCGGCCGCGCTGTGTTCCAGCACGTCGTAGCAGTGGTATTTGCTGCGCTGATCCAAGCCGGCCATCGGCGCGAGCTCCGGCAGGGGAACGGCCAAAATCTCCCAGTATTCGACCAGAATTCGCCGCGCGGCCGGGCCGCAGAGCAGCTTGGTCAGCTCCACCGCGATCCGCTCCCTGCTCACCAACGCAAGGGTATCGCGCAGGGCGTGGGCTGCGGCAGCAGTCGCGGGGTCAATCGTAAAGTCCAACTGCGCCGCAAAGCGCAGGGCGCGAAGGATGCGGAGCGCGTCCTCGTCAAATCGCTGCATCGGATCGCCCACACAGCGGACGATCTTTGCATGCAAATCCGTCTGCCCGCCAAAGGGGTCTGTCAAGCCTCCGTCCAAGTCTTCCCCCTCGGGGGAAGGTGTCACGGCGGAGCCGTGACGGATGAGCGGCGCCCACGCCATCGCATTGATCGTAAAGTCCCGCCGGGCCAGATCCTCCGTCAGCGAGGGCGTGAACGCCACGGCGTCGGGGTGGCGGTGGTCTGCGTAGCCCGATTCGGTGCGGAACGTCGTGATCTCCAGGGGCAGGCCGTCCAGCAGGACGGTGACGGTACCGTGCTTGAGGCCCGTCTCGATGATCCGTGCCCCGGCAAAGACCGCCTCCACCTGCTCTGGCAGAGCAGCGGTCGTAATGTCCCAGTCGCCCGGCGTTCGGCCCAGTAGGCTGTCGCGGACACAGCCGCCCACCAGATAAGCAGGGAAGCCCGCCGCTTGCAGACGTGCAATCGCTGCCAGCGCCGGGGCGGGCAGATCTGCAGCGACGCACATCGGTGCGCCACGGAAAGCCGTCCGTTGTCGGGCCGCCACCTCATCCGCCCCCTGCGGGGGCGCGTTCCCCTTGGGGGAAACGCTTCGGACGGGGGAGGCGGATTCTTCGCTGTGCCGCGAAGCAGGTCCTTCAGGACGCTCAGAATGACAGACGGGGAAGCCCTCTGCATCTTGCGGGCAGTAAAACTCGCAAGGGTCACGAAGTATGACCGCCCCTACCTCCCCCGATCCTTGATCCTTGATCCTTGATTCCTGTTTCATTCCAGCGCCTCTGCCGGGATCAGTCCGGCGTTTGCCATCTCCTGCAAGGAGCGCAGGATCCCCAGCTTGGCATGGTACCAGGTCAGGCCGCCCTGGAAGTAGACGGCGTAGGGCGGACGGATGGGGCCGTCCGCGGAGAGCTCGATGGACGAGCCCTGGACAAAGGCTCCAGCCGCCATGATGACTTGGCTGTCGTAGCCCGGCATGGCCCAGGGGATGGGCTCCACGTAGGAATCCACCGGGGCGGCTGCCTGAATGCCCTTGCAGAAAGCCCGCATGCCCGCCTCGGAGCCCAACTCCACGGCCTGAATGATGTCGTGCCGTTCCTCGGCGCTGCCGGGGATGACCCGGAAGCCCAGGCGCTCATAGAGGGCTGCGGCGAAAATCGCGCCCTTTTCGGCCCCGGCCACGACAGTCGGCGCGAGGAAGAGCCCCTGGTAGAAGCTGGGCAGGATGCCTAAGTTGGCTCCGACCTCCCGACCCAGACCCGGCGCGGAGAGGCGATAGGCGCAGCGCTCCACGCAGGCCTTGGTTCCCACGATGTAGCCGCCGATGGGGGCCAGCCCGCCGCCGGGGTTCTTGATGAGGCTGCCGACGCATAGGTCAGCGCCGACCTGGGAGGGCTCGAGGGCCTCGACAAACTCGCCGTAGCAGTTGTCCACCATGACCAGCACGTCGGGCTTGATGCCTTTGCAGAATGCAATCAGCTCTCCGATCTGGGCCACGGAGAAGCTGGGCCGGGTGGCATAGCCCTTGGAGCGCTGGATCGTAATGAGCTTGGTCTTGGGATTGATGGCTGCCCGGATGGCCGCATAGTCAAAGCTGCCGTCCGGCAGCAGGTCGGCCTGCCGATACGTCACGCCGTACTCCGCCAGCGAGCAGAGAGAGGGCCGGATACCGATGACCTCTTGCAGCGTGTCATAGGGCGCGCCGACCGGAGAGAGCAGCTCGTCGCCGGGCAGGAGATTGGCCGACAGCGCCACGGTCAGGGCGTGGGTGCCACAGGTGATCTGCGGCCGCACTATGGCGGCCTCCGTCCCAAAGATATGGGCGTAGACCTGTTCCAGCCGCTCCCGGCCCACGTCGTCATAGCCATAGCCGGTGGTGGCCGCGAAGCAGGCCGCGTCCACCTTGGCCTCCCGCAGGGCCAGAATCACCTTGCCCTGGTTCAGCTCAGCCATTTCGTCAATCTTCGCAAAGCGTGCCTGCAAATCAGCCAGGGCCTTCTCCCCAAAGGCGTACACTACGGGGGAAATGCCGTTTTTTTCATAAGTTTCTAACAGTGTCATAGCTTGTATCCTTTTCTGCACGATTGTCCGTTCTGCGAGGGGAACGCCCCTCAGCCGTCAGCGGGCTTGCGCGAGACGCTCGCTGCCATCTTCCCCCGAGGGGGAAGGCTTAGGGTATCGCTGCCTTTTTGCAATGCGGTATCTACCCGCTCAATCCTCAAAAAAAGCGGAATCCGTAAAGAGATGATGGTGCAAATCTCCGCGATCAGCTGTAATATCCACATGATCGTCATACCATTCGAGCTGGTAATTGCCGCCGTTTCGGAAGCCATCATCCGTTAAAAATTTCAGGATCAAAACGGCTTCCTGATTGTCCTTGATCTGAAATACCTTACCAAAGCCGCCCAAGAGCCAGGAGCTTTCTTCGATAACAATCGTGTGCGCCTGATTGGAAAATTCATAGTAGTCCGGCTCGTATTCATCTATGGTATTGCCTACCACGCCCATATAAGAGAGAATCCAAAGGAACGCGCACGGAACCACCGTGACCAGCGCACCGATGGCCGCAATGCCAGCTCTCGATCTGCTCTCCCAATGCTTGATTCCCGCGACAATATATGCGACCGCAGAGGCAAGGAGCAGAACCGCCAGGACGATGAAGCCGGGCAAAAACAGCGGACGGCAGGAATAGCGCCAGGAATGGTACAGAATCTCGCCGTTTTCATAGGTATAGCTCAGGTTTGTCGGCACATTCCGCAGCAATAGCATCGCAATGAATAAAAGAACGCTTGCGCCAAAGGCAAATAGTGGGAACAGCTTGAGCATTTCATAGAGTTTCCGTTTCATACTTGCGCCTCCTTCAGCTTTTGCTTGACCGTTTGGATCAGATCACGCGGGATGTGGCAGTAGCCCGCCGGATTCTTGGTCAAATAGTCCTGGTGATATTCCTCAGCGGGGAAGAACTGTTCCAGAGGCTTGCACTCGATGGCAGTCTTCCGGCCGATCTTTGCTTCCAGCTTGGAAAGCTCCGCCTGAATCACGGGAACCATGGACAGGTCGGTGTAATAGATGCCCGTGCGGTACTGCTCGCCCTCGTCGGGGCCCTGCTTGTTGACCGAAGTGGGATCCACGCACAAGAAATAGCATTCCAACAGCTCCGGCGTGGAAAGCACGGTCTCGTCGTAGACCACCTTGACGGTCTCGGCGTGGCCGGTGTGCCAGTACTTCACCTGTTCATAGCTCGGGTTCTCGGTGCGCCCGTTGGCGTAGCCCACGCGGGTCGCCTCCACGCCGGGAAGCTGCTTCAAAAAATGCTGGGCGCCCCAAAAGCAGCCCGCTGCCAGGTATAGTGTCTTCATATTGTCCTCCTTGCATCCTGAGTGACTAGTGACTATTGACTAGTCACTATTTCTTTTGTGCCAGCCATTTCGCCAAGGCGTCCGCCATGGCGGGGTTGCTGTCTGACTTCTGCTCCTGCTGGGCCATATAGCGGCGGACGTCGGACTTGCCCGCGCCGTCGCGCTTGCGCCGGGCTTCAAAGTCGGAGCGCTTCTCCCGGTAGCCGCAGGCGCAGGCAAAGGTCTGCTTGTCCCCCTCGCCCCAAAGCTCCAATTTCTTGTGGCAGTTCGGGCAGCGGGCGTTGGTAACATGGGTGGTGCGCTTGCGGAAGCCGCATTCCCGATCCGGGCAGACAAGCAGCTCGCCGCGCTTGTCCTTGACCAGGAGCAGCATCTTGCCGCACTCCGGGCAGGGCTTGCGGGTCTGGTTGTCGTGAGAGTAACTGACCTCGCTGGCTTTCACGTCCTTGACAAGCTGGGTGGCATACTTGCGCATCTCGGCCACGAAATCCGTGTCCAGCTCCTGGCCCTTGGCAATCCGGGCCAGCCGATCCTCCCAGCGGGCCGTCAACTCCGCGCTGCGCAGCTCCGCAGGCGCCAGCCCGACGAGCTGAATGCCCTTGGAGGTCGGCACCAGGGTCTTGCCCTGGCGCTCGACGTAGAAGCTGGAAAAGAGCTTTTCGATGATGTCCGCGCGGGTGGCTGGGGTGCCGAGGCCGGAGGTCTCCTGCAAAATCTTTTGCAAATTTTTGTCCGAAACCTGGCCCTGCGGGTGCTCCATCGCGGTCAGCAGCGTCGCCTCGGTGTAGCGGGCCGGAGGCGAGGTCTTACCGCTGGTGAGGCGGAGCTTTCGCAGCTTGAGATGCTGGCCCTTTTGCAGCTCCGGCAGGCGCTGATCCTCTTCTTCCG
>Ga0310690_10012098_pt1 | contig 10620 bp, 13 predicted proteins | sample AusTroGonzalo_MG_2_FD_207661 | JGI IMG/M metagenome (GOLD analysis project Ga0310690, IMG submission 207661) | Bovine rumen microbial communities from tropical cattle in Woodstock, Queensland, Australia - Gonzalo_04 (v2) (version 2) | ecosystem: Host-associated > Mammals > Digestive system >...
CGACGGCCTGCGGCCTCCGCGCCCTTCAGGATATCGGCTATTCGGGGCCGGTCATCGTCTCGATGGGCGATAAGATCGTCAGCACCGAAACCGTCAGGCGCATTCTCGACGGCGCGGGGAACCCCAACGTCCTCTGCACCTGCGGCGTGCAACGGCGCGAGGATCACCCGAACGGCGGCCATGTGATGGTCGAGGACGGACGGGCGCTCGGAATCGTGGAATTTGCCGACGTCAAGAAGGCGCTTGCCGAGGGAGTCGCCATTCCGCTTTGCGGACGCACCTATCGGCCGGAGGAGGTGGCCGCCACGCCTTGGGTGAACACGGCGCTCTACCGTTTTGACGCGGAAGCCCTCGCGGAAGCCCTCGAGACCTGCGGCTCGGACAACGCCCAGGGCGAAATCTATCTGACAGATACGATCGAGTACTTTGCGCGGAAAGGGAACGTCTCCGTGTACAAGGTGGAGCGTCCGGACGAGCTTCTTACCTATTCCACCAAGGTGGAGCTGCGGCGGATGAGCCGTCATTTTCTCCGGCTTGCAAGCGAACTGGCGGCAGACTATCCAGCGTACGCCGAGGTGATCCGCCGGTTCATTGCGCGTTATGGCGACCGGAAGGCGGTTCTTGCGCGCGCGCCGGGACGCGTCAACCTCATGGGGCGGCATATCGAACATCGCGGCGGATCCGTCAACGTGATGGCGGTTGAGGCCGCGACCGTGTTTGTCGCATCGCCGCGCGAGGATGATGTGATTCACCTCGCGAACGTCGATTCCGCCTATCCTGAAGGCGCATTCTCCATCGGTTCCGCCGATGGCGGCGGCTCAACGGAGGATTGGCTTCGCGGGTTGGCGCGGCCGGAGGTGCGGCAGGAGCTCGAGGCGAACCGCGGCAGCTGGATCAACTACGTGAAGGGTGCCGCCTACCGTTTCCGCGACGTGCTTGATTTCAAGCTTTGCGGCATGGATGTGATGGTCTCGGGATCCATTCCCGTGGCGGCCGGTCTTTCCAGCTCCTCTTCGCTTGTTGTGGCCACAGCCGAAGCGCTCTCTGCGCTGAACTGCCTCAACATGACGGATCGCCAGTTCGTGGATCTGTGCGGTGAAGGGGAGTGGTTCGTCGGCTCGCGTGGCGGCGCCGGCGACCATGCCGCCATGCGCTGCAGTCGCGCCGGGCGGATCACGCATCTCAACTTCAAGCCCTTCTCCATCGGTCAGTCCGTCCCGTTTCCGGCGGACGGCGCGGTCATCGTGGCGGATTCGCTTGAGCAATCGAAGAAGAGCGAGGGAAGCCGCGACAAGTTCAATGCGCGCGTGGCGGCCTACGAGTTCGCCCTCATGCTCATCAAGCGGCTCTTTCCAGACAAAACCCTTGTCGAATTTCGCGATCTCGCCACATGCGGCACCTGCGAACAGGTGCTGGCGATGCTTGCGGCGATCCCCCCGAAGATCACGCGGCGCGCCTTGTTGGCGATGTTGCCGGAATCGCATGACCGGCTGGCCGAAATCTTTGCGACGCATGCCGATCCGGGCGAGTACGACCTTTACGGTACGGCGCTCTTCGGCGTCTCCGAGATTGCGCGCGCGGCCCTCGCGCCGGATCTGCTGGCCAGCGGCGACCTGAAGGCGTTTGGCCGCCTGATGAAGATTTCGCATGACGGCGACCGCGTAAGCGGTGTTCCGATGGACGGAAAGGGCACCTCGCTTGCGGAAATGTGCGGGGCCTATGCCTGCTCCACGCCCCGCATCGACGGCCTCTGCGATCTGATGAATGCGACGGACGGCGTGCTCGGCAGCGAACTCTCCGGCGCGGGTCTCGGGGGGTGCGTGCTGATCCTGGTGGAGAAGGGCAAGACGGACGCCGTGATGGATCGGCTCAACCGCGAATTCTACGACCGGCTCGGACTCCCGCACGCCGCATTTGTCTGCAGTCCCGCCGCCGGCTCAACGGTTTTTTACTGACACATAAAGAAAGGATAGAACAATGCTTGTAAGCATGAAATCAATACTGGCAGATGCCGTGAAGGGCGGCTACGCCGTGGGAGGCTTCAACTGCGCTTCCCTTGAATCGGCCATGGGCGCCATCCGCGCCTCTGAGGAACTCGGGATTCCCTTCATCCTCCAGCACGCCCCGGCGCACGAGGAGTTCATTCCGCTCGCGGTGGCGGGACCGCTCATGATCCAGCTTGCGCGTGCGGCCAAGACGCCTATTGCGGTTCATCTCGACCATGGCGGTTCCGTCGAAATCTGTCTGCGCGCCCTTGCCATGGGGTTTACGTCGGTCATGTTCGACGGGTCGGCCCTGCCGTACGAGGAGAACATGAAACAGACGGCCTACGTCGCGAAGACGGCCCATGCGCTCGGCGCCACCGTCGAGGCGGAGCTTGGCTCCATGCCGCACAACATCCGCGGGGAGCTGAAGGAGTACACGCCGGAGGATTTCTACACGAAGCCCGAAGAGGCCGCCCAGTTCGTCGAGACGACTGGCGTCGATGCGCTCGCCATCTCGTTCGGCACCGTCCATGGTGTGTACAAGACGACGCCCAAGCTTTCCTTCAAGGTCATCGAGGACGTTCGGAAGTCAACGGGCGACCTTCCGCTCGTGATGCATGGCGGCTCGGGGCTTTCGGCCGATGATTATCATCAGGCCATCTCCAAGGGCATTCGCAAGATCAACTATTACACCTACGGCGCGCTCGCCGGCGGGAAGGGCGTCTATGACATCGTGAAGCGTACGCCGGAAGGCCTCCAGTTCCATGACGTCTCCACGTACGTGACAGGCGTGATCGCCGACGACGTGAAACGCGTGATGAAGCTCTTCAAGGCCGATTAAGGTCGCGCGTCCCGATGGGACCGCAGGCGAAAAGGGGACGTCACGGATTTCTGTGGCGTCCTCTGCATTTGCTGCAGAAGAATTCCGTGCCGGCCCAGGTCGTCTCCTCTTCGCGTCCACATTGCTTGCAGACGCGCGTGATGCGCTCGCGCACAAGCTTGACGTCGGCGGCGTGCTCCTCAAGATAGATCGGGGCAAAGTCTCCTATCCGCGCCTGCCCGTTCGGTTCCGGCGAGACTCCATGCGCGGTCACGAGCTGCACGCGTTTCCCCAGCCAGCGGACACGCCGGATGGCCGGTTCAAGATCGGGATTGTCCCCTATGATGATGGCAATATCCATTACGCCCGGAAGGGCGGCAAAGTACAGGAGGTTCGTCGCGATGGAGACATCGACCCATCCGCCAGAACGGCCGTCATCGTTCCCGACATCCACCTCGTGGATGCTTGTTTCGTAATTGCAGCTCCGGTCCAGAAAGTCGTAGAACGCGTACTGCTTTGACGTATTGAATCCGGAACGGGAGGAAGGGATGGTTCCGAAGTAGAGCGTTCGGACAAGCGACACATCCTCGTCAAGTGCGTTGGCGACATCTTCGCAGAGAAGATGCGGAAGCTTGGCGTAATCGATCTCGAAATTCTCCTCGCCAAGCTTTGAGAAAAGGGCTGTTCGGCATTTGTAGAGCCATCCTCCATCAATGAAAACAATCGCCTTTTCTGACATATGTCACTCCTTTTATTTGGTGTTTTGTTTTGGTGTTTCAAGGAGGAATGGAACGCTGTCGTCATCCAAATCGAAATAGGTCACCGGCTTTATCGTCGAAAGGGGAGAGACGGATTTCTTTTCGGCTGGCTTCACCTCGGCTGGTGGCGGGCCGGCAGGAGGGGATTTCGTCGCTGCCGGTTTAGGGATTTGCGCCGGTTTTGGCTGCGGGGCCGGCGCGGCGGCGGGAACTTGTCGTACAGGCTCCGGCGCCGTTTGGGGATTCGGTTTTACGGTCGGCGGCGGAACGGCATAATCGTCTGGGCTCTCCGGCTGCGTCCTGTAATACTCAGGATAGAGACGGCGGCGGTGGCGCTCGATTTCCGCTTGGCGGTCATTTTCCTTCTTGATGCGCGCACGTTCCTTTTCCAGTTCGAGTTTCGCCTTTCGGATCTCCTCGTCTCGCGCCAGCTCGCGCGCCGCCGCCTTCGCCTCAGCCTCTTTCCGCAGGCGTTCGGCTTCCCGCTGCTGCTTCTCGTACTTTTCCTTGGTTTCTTTCTGCTGTTTCTCGTAAAGCGCTTTCATGTCCGCCTGTTCGCGCTCCAGACGATCGATGAAGGGCTTGAGAAGTTCCTGCAACGGCTGCTGCGGTTGCGGCATGATCAGCTGCTGCGCGCTCTGCGGTGCCTTTTCGCGTTCCTTCAGCGCATAATCCAGCAACCGGTCCGAAAGCGCCTGATTGCGGTTCACGACCGTTGTGAGAACCAAAACGAAGGTGACGACCACGACAACCAGAAGGATGATGAAGAAGATGCTCAAACCCAGCATCCGTTTCCGGGCTTTAGCCTGTTCGGCATCGATGTATTCCTGAAACGCCTTAAGGACGGGGAACTCGTTGCTGGCTCCGTCGGAAGGTACGATGCTGAGGGTGTTGTCCATAGTTTACATAACCTGTATTATGCGCAGTGCGCTTCATCATCGGTTATGCCTCTATTAAGGGTTGATTTAATAAGTGTTAGTTGTTTCAACACCGCGTAAGATACCACAAAGCAGAAAAGAAAGCAAGCACTTTTTAATCATCGTCTTTATAATTATTTACCGCTAATTCATGCCGTACTATACTTGCTTTGGCTTCAAAGAATTTTGCTATAGCAAGCATCAAACGACAAAGGAAAAAACACACAATCCCACAGACAACGAGAAACAAAAAAACGAGAAACAACTCACAAACCAAAAACTCATTTAACTCTTGCATAGTTTACATATCCTTTCATGCGGGATATTATATCAAAAATCCGTTTTTCATCCAAGCCAAAGAGACAGGACGAAAAGACATCCCCACGGCGAGAGACGGCAAGCCGCCGCCCGAAATAACGCCCTTGCTTTTTCAAAGACTTTTGAAGACGGATATATTGCCGCCTGATCTGAATCCACTCTTTAGGAGTACACTCAAAGACCGTTGAAGAATCCACCTTAAGAGCCGACCGATTTACAACGCCCCATTGCCGCCCGACCCATCCTATTTGCTCTTGCTTATGCTTAGAGGTATGGTCACAAAGATAGCCAATAATACCAGAAGAATTAGCCGCGGTTAAATCGTCGATCGAAACACCATGCCGGAGGAAAGCCGAGAATTGATCCGGGGAACATATCCCCTTCTTAAATATCATTCGTTTTATAACATCTTCCCAAAGTTCACGAAGCCCGAACGCGTCAGCGAAAGAATGACCATACACCACTAAATGAAAATGAGCCTGTTTTCTTTTTTGCAACTCGATCCGCCAGACCCACGGCAGATAGGGAAACTTTTGAGAAGCCCTAACGCGGAACAAATGCCACAACCGCCGAAGATAGAAAGACTGTATTATTGCACCCGGTATGGTAAGGCACAGACCACACAAGCGCACATCATAGGAAGGACGCAGAACGCACAAGGAGCGGCGCAGACGGGCGCAGGAAGCCGCCGAGAAGGTTTTTATATCCCCTTCACGCCTAACGGCGCGAACGCCTTTAAAACCCCTTCTCAGATCATCCCAGGGAACACCCTTAACAACTGAACCCAAAAAACCACTCTTGATTTTCACTCTTGCAGTATTCATCGAAGCCCTCTTTTTTCTTTTTTGAATACATATCCAAGAAACGCAAGCCGCCGCCGTCCGGCTTAAAATGGACCGCCGGACGGGTGCGGCTTGCTCTTAGAATCGTATAAACGCATAAATACAGGCGCACTTGAAGAAGCACGAGGAATATCCGAAGGAACAAGATGAAACAACCGGCGGCCATCAAAACAAAGACCAACAACGCAATCCGAACCAATACGCGTAATATGCCCCCATTCACAAGGAACACCAGAACGGATCACACGACCGCCAAAAATAACGTACTCACACGAATTTGAAACTGCGGGATAATATCGGAACGAATCACGAACAACAACGGGAAAATCATTAGAAGAAATTGAAACATTACCGACCCTTTCACTAACACGCGCAAAACGGTTAGAGAGAACGGACGGCGGAACATGAGAAACCGGACGCGATGACGGCGAAGAAACCAAAGCCCACACCGACAAGGCGAGAGCCAAAATCAATAAGATCCTTTCAACGATATTCATTTTCTTTTTCTCCTCTTTAATGGTACCATCTTGAATCGCTACGCCGTCCCATTTAACGGTGAGAGATTGATTAAAGGCTTCAGACTCATACAAACCGAAAATCCGCGTATCCTTCCGCAACCATTCGCGCCGAGTTTCATAGCGGCCTGTACGGTCAAACAGTTGAAGAAGGAAAAGATCAAAGGGAAAACGAACCTTAAGAACGGGAAGCCTAAAATTTTTCATGTCGGTTGATCGCCAAATGCCCGACACAAGACCGCGAAGCCGTCTATTGATACTATCAATATCCTGGGCAATAAAAAGAACATCTACATGAACATGACGAGAGAGCCGAAGGAAATGAAATATCTCCCTATATTCTGAATCACTTTTAAGCCGCCCACCATCAAGCGTATCAAATAAATCAGTTGCTTCATCCACTACAAGAAAAGTGCGGTGCATTCTATCAAGTCCAGCCGGCACGCGCTTAATCCATTCAAAATCCTTAACCATATCCTCAAACGGAATATAGATATACTGTTTGGCTTGATATTCCCAACCGATAGAGCGAAGATAATCACGCACGGGAGAATCAGACGCAAGATCATTCAAAGAATCATCCCAACCAGTCAAACGGATATTAGCACAGACCCGACCACCGCGAGCCATATACGCCATCATGCGCCGGACGGAATTATAACTTTTTCCGCCGCCAACAAGACCTACAAACGCTTCAACCATTCAAAGCCCCTCTTTTGCTTTTAGGTCGCGCCCGACATTACCACGAACCGGAACGGGCGCGAAAATACCCGCTTATGCGCTCCAAAGACGCGCGCCTTAAAGGTGGAGAATAAAAAATCATGTTGCTTTAAGAGGAATCGCCGCCCATGCCGCACGGGCAAAACGAATAGAAGCGCAAACACCATAAAGGGAAGCCCACGCAACCAACAAACCCACAAACTCATCAATAGGAAAAACTGTATTTGCTATCGCAAGAACATCAGCACCACCAACAGTAACACCATTAAAACCGATAGAATGTAAATACTCGCGAATAGAAGTACAGAAGAGACTAAAAAGCGAAATGGAAATCTTTATAACACCCCAAACAAAAAGAGGAATCACAAAAATCTTATATGCTAAAATTTTCTGAAACGCAAGAACAAACCATTTCCCGAAACCAGAACGGAAAAATTCAACCGACTGTAAAAGCCGACCTATGAGAGTAGAAATAAACATTATTGAAACGCTCCAGAAACCGCTTTAGCAGAAGCAATAGCAAAAACAATAGAAAGAATCATCAGCATACAAGAACGGAAAGCAGACGGAAAATATCGAGAAAGGACAAATTCATACTGAAGAGAACCAACCAAAGGCAAAGTAAACGAAACGGAACAAACATTGTCTTGAGAACCAAAACTAGTTGGAGGATTGCCAAAAAAACGCGTAATCACTTCACCAATGGGATTAGACCCCATTCCAAAATCAAAACCCCAACCAGATTGAGGCTGTCTAATCAAATCCAACTGCTCATTAACATCTTCAGAAACGGACTGATCATCAATAGAAGGATCCACATTATCTAAAACATCAACATTTTCTTCAGTCTCCAACTGCTTACGAAGATTCTCATTTAAAGTGCTAACATCATCATGAACCTTATTAAAACCACTTGAAAGATTACGACCAATCGCATTAAGCAAATCAGTATAATCACGAACAGTTAAGGAAGAACCATTTGACAAAGAAACGGTTTGAGATGGAACACTAACAACATTATAAGAAGTTCCAACATCATTTGTTTTAGGCGTAGTAGAAGGTGTATCAAAAACAGTAGATCCGGACGAAGGAGAAGAAGAACCACCATAGGGAACAACCGAAGAGGAAGAACCACCATCGGAAAGAGACGAAGATGATCCACTTTCAGAAACACCGCCCGACCAAACCGGAACAAAATTAGAATAATATTGACCCTCAAAAGGAACAAGAGCATAGGTGCCCGCCTTACCACCTTGATAACCTTGTGCAACTCCATTAACAAAAGGGACAGCATACCTTTGATCACTATCTGGAGAATCAGTCACTACATAAGGTAAACCATTGGGGCCCGTCAAAACATTACCGTTTGGAAAATAAGAAATCATAGGAGAAGCGGAATTAAAATTATTCGCCAATCCATCAAAATCAATAGCAGGCAAAACACCATCCGGCATATCATCGAAATAATCACCCAGACGGCCCCCCAGGGCAATCACCGGCGCACCATCATCATTAGGATCACAAGGATCACTTGACAACTGAACAAAAGATTGCAAAACACTTTTGCCATGACAAGAACAATAGGAACCCTTAACCTTTGAAACAGGCGCAGAAACATTCAAACCGCACATGGTACAATAAACACGACACCCAATAACAGAATTATCATCTGAATGATGATACTTTTGCAAAACCCAATGATGCGCCAACGAAGGAAGGCACAAAAGAAAAGAAGCACATAGAAAAAAACGCTTCATAGAAACCAACGCCCCTTAAAAAGAGAAATGAAAATCAAGCCAGCAATAAACCCCGCCATAAAATACAAAGGCTCTACAGGATTCGGGGGAGAAGCCGAAGTTGAATCATTTGAAACTTCTTGAACCTCTAAAGAATCACCCATAATTGATCACCATTAAAGAGCCAAAAAACAAGGGCGAAGAAAAGAAAGAGGATCGATTCTCCGCCCTTGACGAAAAAAAGCATCAAACCTTATTTGACGCTTCACGGAACTTACGCCAACCGATAAAGGCAAGGTAAATAGCCGCAGCGGCGGAAAGCACTCCACCGATAGCGGACGCAATGCCGGAAACGGTTGTAGCGGCAGAAGAAAGCAAAGAGGACGGATCAAATCCATCACCCTCCGCCATCGCCGCCGCCGAAAGACCGCAGACCGCGGCCGCAACAAGAAGCTTTTTCATTTCTGAAAACCTTTCAAGTCATGTTATAGAGCGTCACGAACAAAAGAACCTAGACACGCCCACAAAGCCTAGGTTTAGACCCGATTAGAACTATACTTAAACATTCGAAACAGCAAGAAAGAAAGACACAAAACGGAAGCCACCAAAAACAAACCAACAATTGCAGAAAAAAGCCCCGACATGAAAGAAGAAAGCACACCCCAAGAACCAACGGGATCAAAGCCCCCTTCACCATCGCCGCCGGAAGGAGAACCGCCACCGCCAGAAGGAGGGCCGGAAGGAATAGGTGAAGAGTAGGCGGGATCTGAACTATAAGGAATATAAGGACAACCTAAATCAATATCCGAAAAGTAATCTTCGGGTGATATAACATCAAAAGAAGAACCAGGAGGGTAAGAAGAATCTAAAGACAAAGGCAAGTCTAACAAACGGCCGCCCGGAGACGGCACAACAAAATCAGATGGAGGGTAAAAATACGATTCAGCAATATCACCAAAATCAACCACAAAATAAACAGGTTCAACCGCACAAGCAGAAAGAAGGACGGCGGACGCAACGAGAGAGAGAACTACACGCCTAGTCATATAGAATTAACTCCCTTCGCAAACGCCGACCAAGCAACCATAACAGACAACGCAACACAACCGCAACCACACCCCGCAACAAAACCGCGAATAATCAAACTGGTTGCAACATCAAACATAAATTCAACCCTCCTTGAACGCATCTTGACAGATCATCCAAATTTTAGGAACGGCCCAAAGCAGAAAAACCGAGCCGAACCCAATCCAAAGAAAAGGCATTTTCAGAAAAGCCAAGACGCTATCAAGGAGGGAGATATCCACGGCAAACCCCTATCAGTTAGCGGCACGACAAACAGGGATAGATGAACCCTTGGGCAACTCAACAGAGCGCAAAGGAATCTCCACTTTTGCGCCCTTCATATAGACCTTCTCCCAACCATCCGGCACAGGCTCATAAAACTTGACTTCAGCGGGATCACCATCTTCATCAAGCATAGTAACAATCACATTTTTAATGTGACGTGTTGTACCCTTCTCTTGATCCGTAAAATCACGCTCATCGAGACGCGCTTTCAAAACGGAACCTTTAATCTTGATCATCTCATTACCCTCTTTTGTGTTTCTGAAACGCCGCCCACACAGGCAAGCGAAAACGAAAAAGAAAACGGCAGACGAAATCCGCCGTATCAATAAGCCGAATCAAACCGGATTAGATACAATCCGGCAGAAGCGAGGGAAGGAACCCCACTAATAAAACGAGAACAATCAGAACGATTGATAGCGTGAAAAACAACGCTATTAGTCGAAACGCAATACACGCCCCAAAGGCGAAGATTTTTTATTTCCCGTGATAACGATTGAGGGAAAAGAGAGGAATGCTTAAACGCAATAGGAGAGTTTAACTTTCCTGTATTATGCGCAGTGCGCTTCATCATCGGTTATGCCTCTATTAAGGGTTGATTTAATAAGTGTTAGTTGTTTCAACACCGCGTAAGATACCACAAAGCAGAAAAGAAAGCAAGC
>Ga0310690_10012099_pt1 | contig 10620 bp, 9 predicted proteins | sample AusTroGonzalo_MG_2_FD_207661 | JGI IMG/M metagenome (GOLD analysis project Ga0310690, IMG submission 207661) | Bovine rumen microbial communities from tropical cattle in Woodstock, Queensland, Australia - Gonzalo_04 (v2) (version 2) | ecosystem: Host-associated > Mammals > Digestive system >...
GTCTTTGCTGTGGACTTCGAGAGGAACATATCGCCGTTGGACATGTCCTTGAACACGACGGGGCGATAGTTTTCTGGATGAATTCCTTTTTTCATTTTGAGTTAAAATATTAATGTTTAAAACCTATATACGCATAAAGCGGCTGCAAAGGTACGAATAAAAATTCAACTGGCCAAATCTTTCGGCGTTTTTTTCGTTTCTTACTGTGGTTTTGTGCCAAATGTCTTACCGTCAGACTCTGAATAGGTTACAGATTTGACACCAGCAGCACCAAAGTACTTGGCAAGTTCACCATACAGGATGACCGCTTTTCCATAAAACTCCGGATGCTCCTGCAGGTTCATGCCCGAACGCACATCGTTGTTCGGTAATTGTACGGGCATACACTTGCTTAAATCAGTCTCATTTGCGTTGTCGGCAATGAGGATATTGGTCTTTACGGTGGCATTTGCATTGAAGTGTGCACCATCTGCTAATACCTGGCCTTCAACCCATCCTACAATATAACCCTTAACGTATATATTCTTGACGTTGTTGAAATCGGCTCCTTGGGCAGCAATTCCGCTGGCTACGCTATAAGGCTTGGTGTAACTGCCTTCATCGCCTTGTTCGCCACCACCTTGTTCACCTCCACCTTGTTCACCACCGCCGCTGGCCTTGGTGATAGTGACGATCTCATTGGGCTGGTTCATCTCAGGAATGGCCTCGCCATTCTTCATGAATTTCTTCAGTTTGCCCTTGACAACGACGACATCTCCTACGGACAAATCTTCTATCGATGCAAATTCTGCTCCACCGATGTTCTTTCCGCTATAGATCTGCAGTTGTTTCGTCTCAGTACCATCATCTGAGATATAATAGGTGATACTCTTATAGTTGCTGTTGAATGACTGTACCTTGGAGATCTTGCCTTTAACATATGCCTCTGTTCCGGTTTCACCGCTGTCTTCCATTGCATTGATTGTCTCCAATGCTTTGGCTACTGTTAATGGGGCATCTTTCGTACCGAGATTTGATGAAGGTGTGTCACTACCGCCACCGGTTCCCTCCGGTGCCTGACCATTTACGCTGACGACGTATGCGCCTGTGGCTGTTTCCGGTGTATTACCCATGTAATTGACAACGGGACCATAGACAATAATCACATCGCCCTTTGAAACCTTGTAACCTTCCTTAATATCCTTACCGCCAACACCTTTACAGCGGAACACCTTGAATTTCTCAGAAGAACCTTCCTTGTCAACAATGTTGACCTCAATATTCTTATAACTGTTGACCGTATAATCTTCATCGGCAATACCCTTGACATAGTACTTGTCGGTAGATGCCGTCTGACCAACTTCCTTACATTTGGCCACAGCAGCCGCTACGTTGAAAGGATCAGCCTCTGTTCCGGTTCCCTTTGGATCTCCGGCAGCGGGGGTCGATGATTCTACGCTCTTGCCGTTAATTGAGATGATATAGGCCTCTCTGGCTTGTGTCTCGGGTGTACTGCCTCTGAAGTTCAGAACCTTTCCACAAACAACGACCACGTCACCTTCACTGATGTTCAGGTCATTATTTGCTTCATTCTTAGCCGTATATTTGGCGTTATTGAAATAATAGATCTGATAGCAGGTAAATGTATTGCTGCCCTCATCGTTATCAGAGATGTTGAAGGTGGCATTACCATATTGTGTACCAAATGTTTCCTTGATGGATGTAACCACGCCTGTGATATATACATCCTTGTCGGATTTGACATCTGCTTCTAACGTGCTGATATAGTTCAAGACTGCAGCCACATTGAAGGGGCTTTCCTTGGTTCCGTCGCCAGTAGGTTCGATAACGACTTCTTCTGGATCTGGCTCGAGGTAGTCGAGCGGATTGTTGAATGGCATGGGCACATCCTCACACGAAGTAAAGGTGCCGAGCGCGATGGCGGCTGCCATCAGGATGTTATAGATCTTTTTCATATCTTCTAAACTATAAACTGTAAACTGTAAACAATAAACTCTAAACTATTATTTCTCCACGATGTCGCTTTCTTCGCGGATGAGTACCTGCCAGGTGTTGTTGTAGCGGGTAAAGATGCCTGTAATGTCAACCTCTCCTTGTGGTAAGGGCTTGTTGGCAAAGTCGGCATAAGTACTGGTACGAACCACGAGTTGGTTTGAAGAGATGCCCTGCAGGGAGCGGTTCACGCTGTTGGCAGCGTCCTTCTCCTTGTCAGCGGCGAAAACCTTCTTGCCATTGGCACCTTGGAACTTCACGCCCTTGATGGTCATGAGGCGTCCGCAGTTCTCTTTCATATAGTCGCTATTGCCGAGTTTCGTTTGGTCGAACTCTACAGGACTGGCGCTCTTCAGATCGAGCAACTTGAAATGCGACTGCCAGAGGCTACGTGGCATGCGGCTTACGTAGGTGCGCCCGTTCTTGTTGGTATAGGGCGTACCGATTTCCGGCTGCTGGCCGTAACTGCCGATGTAGAGGTCTTGCAGTTCTACAATGATTTCCCGTCCTACCTGGAACTGTCCGAACATACCGCCCTGGGCTACGCAAATAATGATGGAACCAGTGCCATCTTCGATGGCTATCTGGTTGTAGATATTACCTTGGATGTCGTTGCCCGTCACCACACCTTTGATCTGAGTGGGCTCCGTAAACTGAACATAACTGCCGTTGTTGATAACGGTAGCGTATTTCTGCTTGAGTTGAGCGATAGTCATGAGGTTGGTCTCGGTGACCGACTGGTTGCCGTATTCGGTACCATCGGTGCCGGGAATGTCCCAGTCATTGTCCATGCAACCGGTAAAGATGGCACAGGCAAATGCTATTATAATATAATAATGTATATGTCTCATAACGTCTTAGAATTTATATCCGATGTTCAACATGCCATTTATTCCGTAAGTGTAGTACTTCTTCGGGTTCATTGAGAAGCGATAGGCACGGATGTTGCCGCTGGCGGTGTAGTCGCTGCGGCTCTGCTCGTAACCTCCGGTGACAATCTTCTGGTTGTTCAGCAGGTTGGTGACGGAGAGGTTGATGCTGAGTTGACGTCCATGTCCCAGACGAAGGCTGCGACCGATAGAGGCGTCGAGCATGAATCCGCCCTTTCCTTTCTGCTGCTCCAAAGCACTCTCCAGGATGTTGCCATCGTTGTCGGTGACAATCTCTCCGGCATTCTGACGGTTGCGGAGGGTTGACTCGTAACGGTACGAAGGCGAGTAGGAGAGGTAGATGCGGTCATACCAGTTGCAGTTCAGGTCGATGAACCATCCTCCCTTGTGGTAACTGAAGATCAGACTGGCTGCGGTGAGCGGTGTACCATTCTCACGCATGTTCTTGTTCAGCACCAACTCCGGTTTGTTATCGTTGTTGTCATTATAGGTGCCAGTGGTAGAACTCATATACCACACATTGGCATTGTTGGTGTTCTTGGCCTCACCGATGGTACCGATGGTCTTGATGTTGAACTCGTTGGTGATTCTGAAGTTGACACCCCATTCCACACCGTAGTAGACTTTGTTGATACCGGTCATCGAGACATACGAGAACGAGTTGATGTCATCGAAATAGAAGTTCTGCCATTCCGTAGCATCCTTGATCTGACTGTAATAACCTGTGATATTGGCCTTCATCCAGGGCAACTGAACCTGATAGCCGAGTTCTGCGCTGAGCACCTTCTCGTTTTTCAGGTCAAGCACGAAATCGTTGCTGATCTCCGGTGATACGAAGGCGGTGGAAGCCTCTGGCGCGCGCCACTCGTAGCCTGCACCGAGGGTGATGACATTTCCCTTGCCGAGGTTGTAATGGATGCCAATCTTACCACCACCGTCGAGGAAGAAACTGGAAGGGCTCTCACCCCACGAGTTCTCGAGGGCCATACCGTTCTGCATCTTTCCGTCGCGAGCCATCTGCGTACCACCGATACGGCCGCTGATGAAGGAGTGCATGCGTCCCTTGTCATATTTGTAGGTGGCCCACCAGTTGGCTTTGTCAACGAGGATGTTATAGTCATAGCCGAAGCGGTCGCCTACGCCCACATAACCGTTGGGGTTCTTGGCATCATACTGCACCCTCGGGTCGCTGGCAGCGTAGGTACCCAAGGCGTAGGTGTTGATGTTATGGAAACTGATGGCACCCAACAGGTCTTCCATCGTCTGATAGTGGATACCCTTGTTGGTGGCCAACTGAATACCGGTATTCAGGGCTGAGAAACGGTTCAACTCCTTTTGAAGGGCTGTCGAGATGGTGAGGTTCAGGTTGTTGTTGTGACGTGCCTGAATATAGTACATCGCATCCTGTCCCTGTGCAGCAGCCTGCTTGTTGGCGAAATAGAGTTGGTTGAAGTTGATCTGACGGTTCTCCTTGCTGCTCATCCAGAAATTGCGGGCTCTTTCAAAGTCGGCAATGGCCTGGTTGGTGCGGTTGGCTTCATCCGTCTCGTCCCAGACATCGAAATAACTCGATGGCATGTTCTTCCAATAGTCGGGCTGTGGGTTGTCTGAATTGTTATAATTCAAACGGGTACCCTTGTACATCGAATAGCGTCCGGTGACGGTTGTCGTCAACTTCGTTGTAGGACTAATCTGCCAGTCCCAGGTCAACAAGGCCGTCGGAGCCCAGTCATTGACCACGCGTGAACTGCGCTTCTTGCCGTCCTGATAACCCCAATAGGGATTATAGTAGCGGTCATTGGCCAGCCAGTAGGTCTCGTCAGTACCTGCTCCCTGTGTGGCGCGTTCCGTGGGATTACCCCAGGTGACGAGCGACACACGATGCTGGTCGTTGAAGATCTTCTCCACACCGAGGAAGTAGGAGAGGGAGTTGTAGAATGTCCCCTCCACATAACCCTCATTGGCCCAGCGGTAGGTGAGGTTGGCCGAGAAGGCCCAGCCATTGGCATTGACACCCGAATTATAGGTGTACATGGCCCTGACGCGGTAGTTGCGGTTGGCGCCTGTCACCGTGATTCTTTGGCCTTGTGCCATAGCCGATGGCCGGAAGTTGTAGTTGTTGGAACCACCCATGGCCGGCATGCCAAAGTTGTTGGTTTCGAAGGGCAGGGAGTTCTCCACCCCTTTGGTCTGCTGGTTCAGACCGCCAACGAGAGAGAAACGGAACTGTCCCGATTCCATGTCGTTCATCGGGGCACCGTTAATGTAGATCTCATTGTACTTTTGGTTAAAAGCACGATACCTGAAGCGCACGGGGCTGAACAGATATCCCACCTGTGAGGCGAAGATGTTGTTGCTCGAATGGATGATGGTCACGTTTTGCGACATGTCGTCATCCTCACCCAACTGTGCTTCTGTGAAAGTGAACGCCTGCTCGTCCTGAATGGCGGCTTGTGCCGAGGAGTCTGTCTCCTCCTGCGCCAGCAGCGGAGATGCGACGGCAAAGGCGATTGCCAATAATTTCAGCCTTTTCATCATAAGCAATTATTTATAGTTGTTAGTAAATTATGTGGCAAAGATAATAAAAAAAAACGATATAAATGATTAGTTTCGAAAAAAAATACTATCTTTGCAGCATAAAACATGTTTTGATATGAAAAAAGTCTATTTATTACTGCTGACAACGTTCCTTTTCTTGGGAACAAACGAATCAATGGCCCAGTCGAAGAAATACTCGGTCTATGGTGTCGGTTTTTATAATCTGGAGAATTTGTTCGATACCTGTCATGATGCGGGTAAGAATGACTATGAGTATCTGCCCGATGGTACCAATAAGTGGACTGGGCTGAAATACACGCATAAGTTGCGTAACATGGCGCGCGTCCTTTCTGAGATGGGTACCGACAAACTGCCGAAGATCGGCTGTGCTGCCATCGGCGTTTCAGAGGTCGAGAATGCCAGATGCCTGGAAGACCTGTGTAATCAGGAGCCGCTGAAGGCCAGGAATTTCAAGTTCGTGCATATCGAAGGCCCTGACCAGCGCGGTGTGGATTGTGCCTTGCTCTACAACCCTGCACTCTTTACGGTTCGCGATGTGAAACTCGTACCTTATATATATAGGTTGCCTCAGGACTCCATGCGAGCCACCCGTGGCTTCCTGGTTGTCAGCGGTACGATGGCCAACGAGCATGTGACCATCATCGTCAACCACCTGCCGTCGCGTGGTGCCACCTCTTTCTATCGCGAGGAAGGCGGCTCACAGTTGAGGGTTGTGAAGGATTCGCTGATTGCAGAGGACCCGCAGGTGAAGTTGCTGATTATGGGTGATATGAACGATGACCCACAGGATGCTTCGATGGCCAAATGCCTTGGTGCCAAGCGTAAGATCAAGGATGTGGGCGATGGCGATCTGTATAACCCCTGGTGGGATGTGCTGGCTTCAGGAACAGGAACCCTGATGTATGATGGTGCTTGGAACCTCTTTGATCAGATTATCCTGTCGCCGAGTCTGCTTGACCGCGATAATAAGAAGGATTATTCCACGTTGAAACTCTTCCAGCATCAGATATTCCGTCGTGACTATCTCTTCCAGAAAGATGGCAAATATAAGGGCAATACCCTTCGTACACAGGCTGGTGGCGTTTGGCTCGACGGCTATAGCGACCATCTGCCGACTGTGGTTTACTTAATCAAGGAACAAAAATGATCATCATCGGAATTGCGGGTGGTTCTGGCTCAGGCAAGACCACCGTCGTCAAGCGTATCTCCAAGGCACTGCCACCGCATTGTGCTGCTGTTATCCCGTTGGATTCCTACTACAACGATACCACGGAACTGACCGACGAGGAGCGTCATGCCATCAACTTCGACCATCCAGATGCGTTCGATTGGAAACTGCTGACGGAACAAATCAAGAAGTTGAAGAATGGCGAGGCCATCGAACAGCCTACCTATTCGTATGTGCTCTCCAACCGTCTGCCTGAGACGGTTCATGTAGAGCCCAAACCAGTGATTATCCTCGAGGGCATCATGACGCTGCACTACAAGAAGTTGCGCGATATGATGGACTTGAAGATCTTCGTTGATACCGATAGTGATGTGCGCCTGATCCGTAATATCCGCCGCGATGTGGTGGAACGTGGACGTACCGTTGATATGGTGCTCGATCATTACGAGAATGATGTGAAGCCCATGCACGAGCAGTTCATCGAACCCACGAAGAAGTTTGCCGACCTCATTATTCCTTGGGGACGGGAGAATAAGACGGGCATCAGTATTCTGAAGACCTATATCGAAGGCTTCTCAGAAGAAGTCAAGGAAGAAATGAAGAATGGAGGTTGAAAAACCTCTATTCTTCTTTTATGGTGGGCATATAGCGGGCTTCATCCTCTGAAGTCGTGGCTGACTCTACCGCTGCAGGCTTCTCTTCAACAATCTCTTCCGCTACGGGTATCTCCTGCGCTTTGGTGAACTTACGTTTCTCGTTGTAAATCTTCAGCGAGTTGATAAGTTCTGTCACACCATAGAGCAGAGTGCACCAGCCGAGCACGAGCATGGCCATTGCTGCAGGTGTAAGAGGCTTGATGATGACAAAGAGACCTGTCAGCAGAATCACCGACGGGAATATCCAGTAGCCGAACCCTATCTTGCCGTATTTACGACCATTGAGCAGGTTCATGAACTGGTTGATGGCACCGAGAATGAGTACGGCTCCGATGATATACATCAGCGCCTTGACGAAGACCGTAGGTGTCAGCGCCAGGATCAGACCGAGTATCGCACTGCCCACGCCTACAATCGGGAAGGTAGGCTTCTGACCTGACACCACACGCCCCTCGGCATCGGTGATGGTGTATTCGCTCACATGCTTGATGGCATGGTAGTAGGCCACCATCGAGATGATGCCCGACAGGAGGAACAACACGCCGATGGCAATGGTGATCCAGGTGACGGTATTATCGGGATACTTGATAAGCATAATACCAATCGCGATGGCGCAGATAGCGCGAAATACTGAACTCTGTAATATTTTCATATCTTTCTTGTTTTCTGGTTTTCGCTTGCAAATATACAAAAAGTTTGTAGTTTATAGGTTATAGTTTATGGTTTTTTTATAATTTTGCACCAAAATACAGGGAATATGACCACATTATACTTAGTGAGGCACGGTGAAACGGTTGACAATGTCAATCAGATCATGCAGGGTCAGACGCAAGGCCGACTCACCGCCAATGGCATCGCTCAGGCTCAGGAGGTGCGTGATCAGTTGGCCTCGGAAGCCTTCTCAGCCATCATTGCCAGCGACTTGAAACGGTCGGTGGATACAGCCACCATCATTGCCGAGCCTCATCATCTGGCCGTTGTCCAGACCCCGTTGCTTCGTGAACGCGACTGGGGCGGTTTCACGGGCCGTTATATTCCTGATCTGAAGGGTGAGGTGTGGCCTGACGACATCGAGACATTAGAAAACCTTCTTTCCCGGGCTGGCGAATTCATCGCCTTTGTCAAGAAGACCTATTCAGGAAAGAAGGTGCTGGCCGTTGGACATGGCATTATCAATAAGGCCGTCCAGGCTGTCTATTATGGGAAGTCAATGAGCGAGGTTCAGCGGATGACGAATGCTGAAGTTCGAATCTTGGAACTCTGACGGTTATCGTCGACCTCCGGCATGTCCACCACTACTGCGGCTTGAACTGCCTCCACCGAAGTGTCCTCCACTGCTTGAACTGCCTGCGCTGCGGCTGGGTGATGAACTGTGACTCGAAGCGCTGCTCGAACTGCGGCTGGGCGCGCTGCTGCCAATGCTACGGCTTGGTGTGCTGCTACCTACGCTGCTGCTAGGGCGTGAACTGCTACTGCTACTGTTGCCAAAGTTGCGGCTCGGTCTTTCGCTGTGGTTGCCAACGCTGCTGCTCGGCCTTGAGTTGCTGTTGCGCTCAATGTTGCCACTGGGACGTGAACCGCTGTTGCTACTGCTGCCAAAGTTGCGGCTCGGTCTTTCGCTGTTGTTGCCAACGCTGCTGTTGGGCCTTGAATCGCTATTGCGCTCAATGTTGCTGTTGGGGCGTGAGTTGCTGTTTCCAATACCAGCGTCGGGCCTTCTGGTTCCAGCATCAGGTCTGCCTGCGCTGCGATCGTTGCGACCTCTGTTATCCACACGTCCTCTGTTATCCACACGTCCTCTGTTATCGTTGCGGCCTCTGTTATCAGGACGAGCCGTCACACGGGTAGAACTATGATTTCTGCCATGAAACTCCCCACGGTCCCAGCGGTCGTGCATACCTACATGCTCTCTTCTTGGTGCGCGGAAGTGCTCCCTGCGGTCATAGTAGTAACCGCGTCCTCCGTGAACATGCCAGGCATGGCCGCCACGATAGGTGGCATAGAAGTGCGGACGTCCGAAGTAGAAGTAGTCGCGGTGCGGATAGCGGGCATAGATGCCGAAGTGCCAGTAGCCTGCCTCCCAGTAGAGGGGACGGTAGAAATAACTGGCTGCAATATAGGCGCTCCACTGCCAGTCGAGAAGAATATAACTCAGATCGAGGTTGCGGCGCTCCCAATAGATGCCAAACACATCGGCGCGACCTGTCACCCCCATCAGATAGTCGAGGTTGATTTCATAACATGCCTCATATTGCTCATCGGTGAGGTTGAGTTCATAGGCCATTTTATCAGTCAGGAACAAAGCCTCGTTGCGGGCCTGCTCATAACTCATTGCGGTGGCAGAGACTGCTATCGTCAGCATCGCCATCAGGGTCATCAACATCTTCTTCATAATCGTATCATTTAAACTGTTAAACATTCATTTTTTTGTTTCACAGTGCAAAGGAACGATATTTTTGGCAGCAAAACAAAGGATTTTCCCTAAATTGGCGGGGATTTTCCCTATTAATACTTCTCGAAATCCCAGGTCTGGTTGTCTTTACGCAGCAGCAGACGGTCAGAAGTGATGGCTTCTATCCTGACGCGGATGTTCTGAAAGGGTCTGAAACCGAAGTCGTTTTCAACCAGTGCCGTATCCGACGGCTCGCCCTTCATGGAGTAGCATTGTATGAACAGACTGTCGCCCACATGCTGGAAGTTCCCGTAGACATCACTCCCATTGAGGGCCTTGATCCATGTGACGGAGCCTGAGAAACTGATGTATTTCGTTTCAGAGCCTGCCATGCGCCACTGCCCCAGCAGATCGCCGGCATCGCCTCCCTCCTGACAGGAGATAAAGAGGCAAGTGGTGAGCGGTAAGAGGTATGAGATGAGGTGTTTATAGAATTTTGCCATGATAACCGATTTTAATGTTGAATGTTGAACAATCGCCGTAGATATTGCCCTTATCGAAGGCATAGGCTGCGCTGAACTGCCATGCACCCGACTGGTAGAGCCCTTGAACCATCGCATCAAACGAATGGTGCTTGGTGGTCAACGGTGTCTGATAGGTGCCCCATCCCTCACGGTAGGAACCCTTCACGAGATAGGAAAGACGGTCTGTTATCTCACCGTTAATGCCCATGTGCCAGGCCTTGATGCGGTTGTCGAGATAATGAACGTCGCCGTTCTTATTATAAATAGGTGAGGTGATGAGAGCATTACCAGGGGTCATGCCATAATGGACATAACCTTCGTAGAATCCGTGATTATAGTAGTTGTCATAGCCCACCACGAGGCCTGTTATCTGACTGCGTATAGGCTCCGGAAAATCACCGCCGTCCCAGTGGATAGGGCCGCTCTGGTTGGTGGTCTG
>Ga0310690_10012100_pt1 | contig 10620 bp, 5 predicted proteins | sample AusTroGonzalo_MG_2_FD_207661 | JGI IMG/M metagenome (GOLD analysis project Ga0310690, IMG submission 207661) | Bovine rumen microbial communities from tropical cattle in Woodstock, Queensland, Australia - Gonzalo_04 (v2) (version 2) | ecosystem: Host-associated > Mammals > Digestive system >...
GTCCTTAGGAATACCGGCGCCAGTATCTTCACAATAGATATAGAGTCCGCCATCCTGTTGGCGATAGCCCACTTTGATATGTCCTTCGTGGGTGTATTTTACAGCATTGGTAACGAAATTCGTGATAACTTGTTGTACACGTCCCTTATCCAAATGTGTGGGGAATGTGGTGTAAGGATTATCTTTGAGGAACTTCACTCCAGGTTCCTGAACGCGCTGCTCCAGAGTCTGACAGATATCATCGAATACCTGTGCGAAGTCCACATCGGTAGGATAGATAGCCAGCGTTTGTCCTGTATCAGATGCTTCGAGGATGTCATTGATGAGTCGGAGTAGCATGTCGCAGTTGTTTCGGATGATACGGATAAACTCCTGACGATCAGCAGGCTCGTCGATAATCTGCAGCAGGTCGCTAAAGCCCACAATAGCATTGAGTGGCGTGCGTATCTCGTGAGTCATATTGGCCAGGAACGCACTCTTCATCGTACCTGATGCCTCAGCCCTGGTACGTTCTTTTTTGAGTTGTTCCTGAGCATTCATCAGGTCGCCAATATTACGAAGCACACCAAAATAGCCAATGCAATTGCCGTCCTCGTCGAAAGTAGGCATACCGCTGATGGTGTACCATTCAGGCTGGTCGGATATAGGGGTCGTCTTGAAATGGTGGTTTACTGTAAACGGCTGTTTTGTTTCCAGTAATCTCTTCATGTGCTCAATAGCAGTTTTCTTTTCATCTTCGAAGAGACTCTCCATGTAATCCTGCAGACTTTCTTCGACTTCAGGAACGCTAAGTGAACGGGTGAAGATGATTTTCTGCGTCTTGAGGTCCAATGTCCACACGTACATATTGCTATTATTCAGCAGATACTTCAAGTCATGTTCATAACGACTGATTTGCTCGCCAATAGTCTTGAGTTCTTTCTCGCGTCGGCGCTGCTCCAAGTCAGTGTCCCTGTCGGCAGTAATATCTCGTGCCGTAACGACATAATATGCCAGATTGTCTTGCTCGTCAAAGGTTGGGCGTATTCTAAAATCCAGGAACTTATCGAGTCCGATTTCAGGATACAACATGTGCTGACAAACATGGAATACCTGTTTGCTATTGCGATCGAAATCGTTTTTCAGCATAGGCACATCAAACATACAAGTCTTCCTGAAGAAGGCTTCACGGGTGGCATCGAATTCGCAGAGTTTGCACATACTCTTGTTCAGGTCGATAAGCATACCGTCAGCATCATAGAATGACATTGCAATGATATTCGTATGGAATATCTTGATGTATCTGTTACCTAATTCATTGTTGGCTCGCTCTTCTTCTACCTCTCTCGTAATATCCTTCACCGTGTTGAGGATATGGGTCAGACGCCCATCTTCCATCTCGGCAATAGAATAGCCTTTCAGGTATCTGCCGTTCCATTGAATCTGTATGTTGAAAGGATGCTCGGCGTTTCTTAGCAGATAGCCATAAACGGATTTTGCCTGTTCCAAGTCGTTGTTACTGATTTTCGAGAAAAAGTCCTCAACATCAATGCCCTCTTCTGGGAGCAGGTTACCATAGACATTGTTCATCCTTCCTGTTTCGATATGGTGCTCGAAGACATAGAAGTCGCCCATGCTCAGTGCCTGAGTCATCATGTTCCTCAGGTCCTTAGACTTCTTGACGGCTTTCTTGATGCGCCTTCTGCTTAACTGGCTCAGCGTCAGGAATCCTGCAATGAGTATAACAATGAAGGCAATGATGAAGAAGGCATAGCGAGGGGTATCGTTATGAACACGCTCAGGATGGAACCATTTGTCGCTGATGATTTCCAGCTCTCCATCTTGTGATATGCGGGCATATTCATCGTCAATGGCATTGATGAGATCCGGATCTCTTCCTATAATATGAAGTTCTCCTGTAGGAATACCAACATCACCCAAAACGAGATTTTCAAGAGCCATCTCTTTAATTTCCTGTTTCAAGGGTATCTCTCCCCAGATGAAATATCGTATCTCTCCGCGTGTGAGCGCTGTTAATGCATCGGAAGGTGATTCGAACCTGATGTGATACGGCCTGTATTCTAATTGGTTAATGTAGAAGGACGTATAGTCGCTGGGCTTTATCACAATCGTGTCTGAGATGGTGAGTTGCGACAGACTTTTCAAAGGCTTGGTATCCTCCCTGTAAACGACTCTTACATTATAATAGGTTACGAGGTTCTTCGTCTGAGCATAGGGCTCCTGTTCATAATTCTTACCAAGGGCATGAATCAGGTCTGCTTCACCATTCTCGAAGAGTTCTACGGCTTTAGCCCATTCTCTCATCTCGAAACGGTGAGGAATGTCCAGACGGTTGAGAATCAGGTCCATCACTTCTACGCAGTAGCCTGAGGGATTACCCTTGTCATTGAACTCATAAGGACGGAAATCCCAGTCGCACATGATGACAAGCGGGTCGGCCTCGGTGTATGGGCGCCCGTGTCTTCCTGAAGCTGTAGCCCCTATGGTAGAAAGTAATGCTACAGCCATGAATAGTGTGATGATGGTCTTCCTTATCATGAGATGTCTTTTCTTTCTATTTCCAATGCTTTGCAAGGTATGGCGAACCACACGATAGTGCCTTCACCTTCTTTTGACTTAATGTTGATGTCTCCTTCCATTAGTCTTACCAGTTCATGGCAGATGCTAAGTCCAAGGCCAGTACCTTTATTGGCACCTGTAGCGAAACGGTCAAACATGTGGGATACCAAATCCGGATTCACACCGCATCCACTGTCTTCTACAGATACGAGCAACTTGTCGCCAGTATAGTCATAGCGTGCACGGATCATTCCCTCATCGGTAAATTGTATGGCATTAAGTATGATCTGCTCAAGAATATGACCGATATTCTGGTTGTCTATTTCCAGCACCAAGTGCTTGTAATGGTTTTCTACAATGAAGCGTAGGTTGTCTGCTTTTTTGTTGACATGCCCCCAGCAAGTATTACACATACTGTCGAATGCCAATGCGAAGTCTGTGGGCTTCGTCTTGATTTCAATCATGCCGGCATCTATTCTTGAGAGGAATAGAATGTTGTTGATTAGTTTCAGCAACATGGAAGAGTTTTCCTTGATTTCCTGCACAAAGATGGCTTCATCTTCTGTAGTGTGTGACATTTGGAAGAACTCAGCGAAACCAACGATGGAGTTCAGCGGTGTGCGGATCTCGTAATTCATGTTGTGTAGGAAAGCATTCTTGATGGTTTCTACTTCCTGTGCTTTTAGCGTTTCCTCCTCTAATTGCTCTTCTGTATTTTTCTGGGCACTCACGTCACGGCATACTCCTACATACTCTTTGATGCTACCATCGTGATTGAATGAAGGTACAAGTAGGAACTGTATAAACAACGTGAGCCCGTCTTCTTGTTTGAGGACGGTCTTCAGTGTGACGTCAACGTGTCCGGCAGACCGACTGTCCATGCTGTTCAGCGTTCGCTGAGCCAAAGCACGCGACTGCTTGGTCAGTAAATTCATGCCTCGTGTCTGTGTCAGTCGGCTCTGTATATCCTCAATGCCTCTGAAGATAGAGATGGTATGTGTGTCTGGCTGATAACTTGCGAATCGCATACCGCCAACCTTCAAGACATAGTTGATGTTGTCTATATAGATACGGGCCTCCTTGTTGGCTAGGTTCATCTGCTGTAAGGCTTGCTGGCGCAGGTGGTAGTTCTTGGAAGTCTCTGTGACCTCGCGTCCAGTACCGTAATAGCCTATTAGCTGGTCATCCATATCGTAGAGAGCCTGTAGCTTCAGTTCGTACCAGATGTGCCTCTGCTTCCCATCAGAAGTGGGGAGGTCAAGTGGTATGGTGGCATAAAATGACTCTTGCTTGTTGATATTCAAATCTGCAGCCTGCAGATGATAGAACTGGATGAAACTGATTTTACGTTCCTGAATTTCGTCGCGCTGGCAACGGAAGGTGTCACAGGCCTTGTCATTGAGGTCTGTTAATATGCCGTCCTTGTCGAAATAGACCGTATCAATCATGATAGAGTCGAAAATAGCCTGATAGCGTGTCAGGGTATCTCTGACGCGTTTCTGTCGTTGGCGGTCCTGACTGATATCGTTACGTGTGCCAATAATAACAGTAGGCTTTCCGTCTTGGTCTCTATGGAATACAGAGAGTGCAATAACATAATCACACATCTCCTTGTCGTTAGTGTCAGATGGAGCCTTCAGGGTAATCTCAATGCTTTCGGCCTGCTGATTTGTGATGGTGTTCAGGGCCTGCATCATCTGTTCCAGGTCGTGCGAACTGTAGTTGCTAAAGAATTGCAGGAAGGTGTATTCCTGTTTTCTGTTGCCTTTCTTGTCCAGCCATGTTATGGTTTGTCGTTTGATGTCGTATGTCCATATCCTTACGCCACTGGCTTTCAATGTCATGGCTAATCGGGTGTTTTCCCTTCTGATACTACGTGTGGCTCGTCTTGCTCGTAAATGGGTGAGAATGTAATAAGCCACTACGCAGAGCATGAATACTGCAAGTGCGTTGGCAATGTTCCATATCCACGAAGGTATGCCCGTTTCCTTTCTCTCGGGATAGAACCATTTGTTTTGCAGTGGTTGCAACCTGTCCTGTGCACGGAGTGCGGCATAGGTGCTATCCATCAGCTCCAGCAGTCTGGGATTATTTGAGAAGAACCTGTACTCTCCGTGAGGAATATCGATGGGGTGCAACTCCAGATTGTCAAGGTGATATTGGTTGAGGAGCCATTTCAGGGACATCGTGTTCCATACGATGATTCCCTCTCCTTCAGTGCTGACCTGCAGTACAGCCTCTTTCATGTTGTTGTAGGGAATGGCATTGTCGCCCCAGCCTTTTTCTTGCATCAGATGGTGACTGAAACTTTTGTTTCGCACAATCACACGGTTGTTGGCCAAGTCATTCAGGCTTTCTATGGGCTGAGGCTGGCCTTTTACAGATACGACGCTGTGAGTAAACAGGTTTATTACCATTTTGCCGTATTGCCCATAGTCATCATGGAACGGGGCTTTCATGCCCATCATGATATCGGATTTGCCATTGCGCAGATCTTCAAGTGCCTTTTGGGAATCTTTGAGCTTAATCTCGTAAGGTATGCCAAGTTCCTCAAAGATCATTTTCACAACATCTACGCTGTAGCCAGTGGGCTTTCCGTCTTCCAGGAAAGAATAGGGCCACAAATCCCATGCGTCTTCAAAAATGAGCGGATGATCTTCCGTGAAGTTCATTAGACTGTCGGCTCTGTCTTCTTGAGCATGTCCTTGGGAAAGGGGAAACATCAATAATGCAAGCATCACAATAAAGCAATGCTTCCATACAAAAAAGCCTTTTCCCAAGGCGATACCTTGTCGTAGATTGATCATCTTAGGTCATTTTGACCTTGCAAATTTAGAAAATATATATGAAATAACCAAACTTTAGTTGGTTTTTCCTAAGAATTTCTTACCTTTGCACGCAAAAACGTAATAAAACGAAAGGAAATGGAACAGAAAATGAAACCAGCTACCCTTTGTGTGCAAGCTGGATGGGAACCAAAAAATGGAGAATCGCGCGTGTTACCTATTTATCAGAGCACCACGTTTAAGTATGATAACACGGAAGAGATGGCCGATCTTTTCGACCTGAAAAAAGAGGGTTATTTCTATACCCGATTGCAGAACCCCACTAATGATGCTGTGGCTAAGAAGATTGCTGCCCTTGAGGGTGGAGTAGGAGCTATGCTTACTTCGAGTGGTCAGGCTGCTAATTTCTATGCCATCTTCAATATCTGTGAGGCTGGTGACCATTTCGTGACTTCAAATGAAATTTACGGTGGTACCTATAATCTCTTTGGCGTGACGCTGAAGAAACTGGGTATTGAGTGTACTTTCGTTAATCCCGAGGCCTCTGAGGAGGAAATCAATGCGGCTTTCCGTCCTAATACGAAGGCACTTTTTGGTGAGACTATCTCAAACCCAGGTTGTAAGGTGCTGGATATCGAGAAGTTTGCTCGTATTGCTCATAATCATGGTGTGCCCCTTATCATTGATAATACTTTCCCCACACCTATCAATTGTCGTCCTTTCGAGTGGGGTGCTGATATCGTGACACACTCTACCACCAAGTATATGGATGGACATGCCACACAGGTGGGTGGCTGCATCGTGGATAGTGGTAATTTCGACTGGGATGCTCATGCAGAGAAGTTCCCTGGTCTGTGTACTCCTGATGAGTCATATCACGGCCTGACCTACACTAAGAAGTTTGGCAAGATGGCTTATATGACCAAGCTCACAGCACAGTTGATGCGTGACCTGGGTTCTATTCCCTCACCTCATAATGCCTTCCTGCTGAACCTCGGTCTGGAGACCTTGCACCTGCGTATGAAGCAGCATTGCAGCAATGCCCAGAAGATTGCTGAGTTCCTGAAGAATGATGACCGTGTGGCTTGGATTCACTATAGTGGACTTGAGGGCGATGAGAGTCATGCGCTGGCACAGAAATACCTGCCCAACGGCTCTTGCGGCGTCATCGCCTTTGGTCTGAAGGGCACTCGTGAGACTGCCGTGAAGTTCATGGACTCGCTGAAGTTGATCTGCATTGTGACTCACGTGGCTGATGCCCGTACTTGTGTGCTGCATCCTGCCAGCCATACTCATCGTCAGCTTTCTGATGAGCAACTGCGTGAGGCTGGTGTGGCTCCCGACTTGATTCGCCTTTCTGTGGGTATTGAGGATGCTGATGACCTGCTGGCAGATATCCGTCAGGCTCTGGATAAGATTTGATAAATACAAGGAAAGTCAACCAAGCGGTTGGCTTTCTTTTTTTTCTTAATGGATTGATATGGATAAAAGAAAAACCACTAAGCGTAAACTTAGTGGCTTTCTCTGTTGGGGTACCCGGACTCGAACCAGGAAAGGCAGGACCAGAATCTGCAGTGTTACCATTACACCATACCCCAATTCCTTTGCATCAAGATGTCGTTTTCTCGATTGCGGGTGCAAAGGTACGACTTTTTCTTGAACTGCCAAAACTTTTTGCAACTTTTTTTCAAAAAAACCGTAAAAATATAGGCAAAAGATTGTGGCTTCAGATTATTTTCGTATCTTTGCAATCAAAATACACATCTTATATAATTAATGGAACAAACAAAGAAATTAGTAAAAGTAATTATCGACGGAATACAGGAGAAGAAAGGTTCACAGATTGTGGTGGCTGATTTGAGTACAATTGAGGGCACCATCTGTAAGAATTTTATAATATGTCAGGGAAACTCGCCTGCACAGGTGGAGGCTATCACTGAAAGTATTGGCGATATGGCTCGCAAAGAACTGGGTGAGAAACCTGCTCATGTGGTGGGCTTGGAGAATGCACAATGGGTGGCTATGGACTATACGGATGTGATGGTACATGTATTCCTGCCTGATGTGCGTGCCTATTATGATCTAGAACACCTGTGGGACGATGCCCCATTGGAGTGTATTCCGGATCTTGACTAAAAAGGTGAAGGGTGAAGGGTGCGCTCGAGCTCTGCTCGCTTGCTACCGAAGGGACGCAAGAAAGGTGAAAGGAGGATAGACAACTGAGTTAAAGTTAATTGTGTATGGAACAGAATCAGAATCAAAATAGTAATCAGCCGAAGATGCCTAAGTTCAATATGAACTGGATCTATCTTCTTGTTATTGGCGCATTGGCATTCTTCTATTTCCAGAATGGTGCTGATGGCCTTCAGGAACAGGGAACTGTTCAAGGGCAAGCTTCTTATAGCGAGTTCAAGAACTTCGTGAATAATGGCTATGCAGAGCGTATCGTGGCTAACAAGAGCACGGAGACGCTGAAAATGTATGTGAAGCCCGACAGTATTCAGTCGGTGTTCCATAAATCCACAGCAACCACTGGCACAGATCCTTATCTAAGTGTGGAGTATGGAAGCAATGCAAAGGTCGAGGAATTTGTTGATTCTGCCCGTGCCCGTGGTTATTTCAAAGGTAAGTTCGACTATGAACATGAGGCAAGCAATGGCATCCTGAGCTTTATCATTACAAGTCTGCTGCCTATATTCTTCCTTGTCTTCCTGTGGATGTTCTTCATGCGCCGTATGGGCGGCGGTGGCGGCATGGGCGGCGGTATCTTCAACGTCGGCAAGAGTAAGGCAAAGATGTATGAGAAGGGTGGCGAACTGGGTATCACCTTCAAGGATGTAGCTGGTCAGGCTGGTGCCAAGCAGGAGATACAGGAGATTGTGGAGTTCCTGAAGAACCCGCAGAAATATACCGACCTGGGTGGTAAGATTCCCAAGGGCGCTCTGCTTGTAGGCCCTCCAGGAACAGGTAAGACCCTTCTGGCCAAGGCTGTGGCTGGTGAAGCAGGTGTGCCGTTCTTCTCGATGAGTGGTTCTGACTTCGTGGAGATGTTCGTAGGTGTAGGTGCCAGTCGTGTGCGTGACCTGTTCCAACAGGCTAAGGCCAAGAGCCCTTGTATCATCTTTATTGACGAGATTGATGCAGTAGGTCGTGCCCGTTCAAAGAATCCTGCTATGGGTGGTAACGACGAGCGCGAGAATACGTTGAATGCCCTGCTTACCGAGATGGATGGCTTCGGCACGAATAGCGGTGTTATCATCCTGGCTGCTACCAACCGTGTGGATATGCTCGACTCGGCATTGCTGCGTGCAGGACGTTTCGATCGTCAGATTCATGTTGACCTGCCCGACCTCAACGAGCGTAAGGAAGTGTTCATGGTTCATTTGAAGCCTTTGAAGCTTGATAATAGCGTTGATGTGGACTTCCTGGCTCGTCAGACGCCTGGTTTCTCTGGTGCTGATATCGCTAACGTTTGTAACGAGGCAGCCTTGATTGCTGCCCGTCATGATAGTCCTACCGTGGGCAAACAGGACTTCCTCGATGCTGTTGACCGTATCATCGGTGGTTTGGAGAAGAAGACGAAGGTGATGACTGAGGCCGAGAAGCGTTCTATCGCTATCCATGAGGCTGGCCATGCCACTATCTCTTGGTTCACGGAGTTTGCCAACCCATTGGTTAAGGTTTCTATCGTTCCCCGTGGTCAGGCATTAGGCGCAGCCTGGTATCTGCCTGAGGAGCGCGTGCTGCAAACCAAAGAGGCAATGCTTGATGAGATGTGTTCGCTCCTCGGAGGACGCGCTGCTGAGGAACTCTTCGTAGGTCATATCTCTACAGGGGCCATGAATGACTTGGAGCGTACCACTAAGCAGGCCTATGGTATGATTGCCTATGCGGGTATGGGTGAGCAGTTGCCCAATATCTGTTACTATAATAATTCTGAATATCAGTTCCAGCGTCCATACTCAGAGACTACTGCTAAACTGATAGATGAAGAGGTGCTGAAGCTGATTAACTCGCAGTACGAGCGTGCCAAGCAGATCCTGACGGAACATGCTGAAGGTCATGCTCAGTTGGCTCAGCTCTTGGTAGAGCGTGAGGTCATCTTTGCGGAAGATGTGGAACGTATCTTCGGAAAGCGTCCATGGACCTCTCGTGCCGACGAACTCCTGGAAGCCCAAATGCGTGCAGAGGCTGAGAAAATGGCGGAGGAACGCGAGAAGGAGCTTGCCTCGCAAACTCCTCAAGTGACAGGTGAAGGGTGAAAGGTGAAGGGAGGATAGTCTTGTTGTCTGAAAAAGAAATGCAAAAAGAGTAATATGAACGATTTCTTTTACAAGAATTTGGATGCATATAAGGTCGCAAAGGAATTTACGACTTATGTTTATTCTTTGTTGAAGAATTATCCTCCCTATGAGCAATACGCTATCTGCGATCAAATACGTAGGGCAGCTGTATCAGTTCCATCGAATATCGCAGAAGGAATGGGACGTATGGCAATCAAAGAACGTCTACATTTTATCGATATCTCAAATGGATCTCTTTATGAAGTATTATGTCAGTTGGACATATCACAAGCTCTTGGTTACATAACAGAGAATGAGTTAATGAAGGCAGAAAATATAGCTACTCACCTTTCTAGGGTTATGTCTGGTTTACGTAAATACCTCTCAGAAAAAGACTCCCCTCAAAACTAATCTCCTTTCACCCTTCACCCTTCACCTTTCACCTTTAATTATAAAAAGATTATGAAGAACTTTATTGTAAGAACCATCACAGGCGTGTTTTTCGTCGCTGCTGTTGTTGTCAGTTTCCTGAACCCAATAGCAATGGTGTTTTTGTTCGCGCTGGTCACAGGACTTACTATCTGGGAGTTCTGTGGACTTGTTAACGAGCGCCCTTATGTGCAGGTGAACCAGTTCATCTCTACCGTAGCAGGCGTTTACTTCTTTCTTGCTATGGCGGGTCACTGTAGTGGCTATGTGAATACCGATACAGTGTTTATACCTTATCTGATAACGATTATCTACCTATTGGTATCAGAACTGTTCCTGCAAGAAAAGGATCCTGTTAATAACTGGGCCTATACGATGTTTCCGCAAATGTATATCGCCTTGCCGTTCTCAATGCTTAATGTGCTGGCATTCCCACAGGCAGGTAGCTATTCGTTCGTCCTGCCATTGAGCATATTTATATTCCTTTGGATGAACGATACGGGGGCTTATCTCTGTGGCTCATTGCTGGGTCGTCATAAACTCTTTCCTCGCGTATCGCCAGG
>Ga0310690_10012101_pt1 | contig 10620 bp, 11 predicted proteins | sample AusTroGonzalo_MG_2_FD_207661 | JGI IMG/M metagenome (GOLD analysis project Ga0310690, IMG submission 207661) | Bovine rumen microbial communities from tropical cattle in Woodstock, Queensland, Australia - Gonzalo_04 (v2) (version 2) | ecosystem: Host-associated > Mammals > Digestive system >...
TATGGTTTACGTGATTGCTGACGGAAAGGTATCTGAAATCCGTGAGGAATCTACTGAGGAAACTACAGGTGACGACGTGGAGCCACAGGACGAAATCAAAGAGGAAATGCAGAAGTTCAGCCTTATCCACAGAATGGCTGTCGCTTTCGAGTCATACCTTGAGAAGGAAGACAAAATCCGCGCTGGTCTCGCAGAAAAAGGTATTGAAGGCTGGCTTATGGATGCCGGTGACGATTTCGTAGTCGTTGGTGTCTGGAACGAGGAATCAATGCAGGATAAGATGTGGCGCTACACTGTTTCATGGGATGAAAACGGCAACGCTATCATCGGTGAAGGCATTGAGGTCAAATCCGCTTTCGTACCTGTTGAGGAAGACGTTGAGAAGACTCCAGTAGAGGAAAACCTCGAAGACCAGGAGCCTGAGGAAGACCCTAAGGACGAACAGATTAAGAACCTTGAGGCTGAAGTAGCACGTCTTGAGGAAGAGAATGGTGAGCTTAAGGAACGTATCAAAGAACTCGAGAACAAACCTGCTGCTGAGCCAGCTGAGCAAGAGTTTGAGAACATCACCAAAACTCAAAAGACCGGAAACAAGCGCATGGATAACCTTAGCAGAATCCTAAACGCTTAAAAAGTTTCCACATTCTTACAAAACGTTACTTACAAGAAACTGAAAATAATAAAATTAAAAAGATATATTAAAATGGCAGGATATACTGTTAGTGGACTTACCAATTACGTGGAAGTCAACAAAGACGTTCTCGTTAAGAGACTTGTTCTAGGTCTTGCAAAGGGTGATACCATCCGTAACCTCAAGAAGCAGTTTGGTGTAAAAACCAAAGAGCGTTTGAATTACCTCGATGTTGAACCTGTTATCCAGGACGGTAGCTCATGTGGTTTCAACGCCAGCGGTTCAACCGTATTCTCTGAGAGAGAGATTGAGACTGCACAGCTCAAAGCACAGGACCAGTACTGTGACAAAGACCTCCTTGGCAAATTTGCTGAGTATCAGGTTAAGATTGCTGCTGACAAAGATGCAGCTGACATGCCTTTCGAGGGTGAAATCATCGGCGAAGTTATCGAAGGCATCAACGAGAAACTTGAGAAACTCGTTTGGCAGGGTGCTACCACTGGCAACAGCGGTACTGACCTCATCGACGGTTTCCTTACCCAGGCTCTCAACCAGGACAGCGCTTCTACCATCATGGTTACCGGTAGCTCAGCTACTTCAATGTACAACCGTGTGAAAGCTGTTATCGAGGCTATTCCTGAGGAAATCCTTGACAAAGCTGTTGTGTTCCTTTCTCCAGCTGTCTACAGGAAACTCGCTTTCGAACTCGTAGAGAACTACAAGTACAACGCTGACCTCTTCAACGGCAAGATTGAGAACGCTGACGTGTTCTTCCCTGGCACTGAGGTTAAAATCCACAAGACTCTCGGTCTTAAGGGTTCTAACAAAATCTATGCTTCTTGCTTCGAGAACATGGTTTACGGTGCTGACCTCGAGAACGACCAAGAAAAGATTCGCTTCTGGTACGATGACAATAGCGAGCTCTTCAAATACAGCATCCACTGGAACAGCGGTGTGAAGACTCTCTACCCTGACATGGTTATCGTAGGTGACTTCGTAGCCTAAACCAAAGCACAAACAAACAGGGGTTGGTAATACGGCTAACCCCTTTTTAAAAGAATAATAAGACAAAAACTATATATAGAAAATGGCTTGTTCAAACGTAACACTCGCAGGTTTGAAGCGTGATTGTGAGACCAGTAAAGGTGGTATCAAGGTCGTGTATATTGCAAAGTATACTGAGGCTCTTGCAGCTGCTATCAAAGCAGAACTTGCTACCGCTACTACTGCTAGCACCGTTCCTACTGCATCTACTGCTGACACTTTCTATGTGTACGAATTCCGTAGAAACACTGGTTCAATGACTTCAACTCTCAATGTTGATGACGCTAACGGTGTTAACTACGTATCTACCGATGTTGTTCTCCAGTTCAATAAGATGGATACAAAGAAACGTACCGAGATTGCTGCACTTTCACTTGAGGAAATGATTCTTCTTGTAGTGGATGCCAATAACCACAACTGGTTCATCGGTCTTGATGCTCCTGTTTGCGCATCTGCCGGTACAGCTCAGACTGGTACAGGCGTAGGCGACGGAAACTTCTATCAGATTACCCTACAGGGTAACGATGACAGTTATCCATATCCTTGGATTGGTGAACTTCCAACTCCAGGTAACAACGCTTAATTAAGCACACCTGAATATAACCCGTGTTCTAATGAGCGCGGGTTTTTTCGTGCCAGGATGTTATCATATTCTACTTACCGAAAATAATAACCCAATCAGGGGGAAAAAATTGGATTAGTTATGACAATTAAAATCTCAGGGGAAACCCAAGTGCAGATTCTTGCGCATTCTTTCGTAGTTAGCCAGTCAGAGTCTGGTTATACACTCAATTACAGTGGTGACGGTATCAACTGGACAGCTTATAGCGACGCAACGCCAGCAAACGAGGACCTTATCGTTAACGGTGTGGCATGGGGCACATACATCAAGCTCGTCGGTAACACTTCAGAAGTAACAATAAACTATTAATACCTTACGACGATGATTATAAACTTTAGTAATTTAGGTGGAGGTGGTGGTGGAGGTTATGTACTTCCAGTCGCCACAGATAGTCGTCTTGGTGGTGTCAAGGTTGGTAGTGGATTAACAATCACCACTGGTGGTACATTATCTGCTGACGGTTACCAACTGTCTGCTGCAACGAGTGAAGTACTTGGTGGTATCAAGGTTGGTAGTGGTTTAACCATTTCAAATGAGGGTGTGCTATCTGCTGATGGTGGTAGTGGTGGAAGTGATTACCTCCCTAAAATCGACACACTTCCTGAAACGGCAGAAGATGGTGCTGTATACAACTACAAAGGTGTATTGGTAAAATATGTTAACGGTTCTGGTAACTGGGCTGAGTGGGTTAGTATGCCAGATGCTTTCAGCATTGCTGAGAAAACATCCGTTTCTTTCAATATCTTTACATACCCTGTTGATATTCCAGCATCAATGGATGGTCAGATATTGTATAAAGGAAATAGCCTTGGTTCCACAAGTTCAAATGACGTTACATTCAAGTTCGACCTACAAAACAACAGAATTGGTGTCCTTACAGCAACGACATCAACGGAATACGATATGTATGTAGTTAAGGATGGTGCTGAGGTCTCTGTTCCGTTCAATAGTTACACCTCACAGAACCTGCTCGTTTCTTGGTCCGGCAATGTAATCAAGTTTAGTCAACAGAACACAGGTTCAAGTTATGCCAGGTGGTATTCTAACGGTCAGTGTCCTGTATCGACATCAACCGCACACTATGAGTTTTTCGAGCCGGTTGATTTCAAAAATTTATACACTGTAAACGGAATTAATAAAACGGTGTTGTTTGACTCAAAAGGAAACGCAACGCCAGGTATGAGTGTATCAAAAGCTACCTTTAAACTGAACGGCACGTATACATACTACCTGAAAAAGAGTGACGATACGTCAATATCAGATATATATGCACCAACAACATCAGGCGTTTCAGGAACGTTGTGTGTTTCACAGGGTAATACCGCACCACAATTCAAGACCATTGCACAGGCTCTTGGTGTTGACTTTGCTGTTCTTACCCAGGCTGAGTACGATGCACTAGACCCTAATAACGGTGGAACTGGTTATACTTCAACCAGATTATATTTCATAAAAGACGAATAACTATGGCGAATCCACTTCATATAGGTTCGATTGAAGTCCCTGATATATATATCGGTGACACGTCAATAAGTGATGTGTACTTTGGAACCATATCCGTGTTTTCAAAGGGTCCATTTACTGGATTGAAATTATCACCAAAAAACGTGGGCATCGAAAAAACAGGTGGGACGTTTAATCTCACTGTTCGGTCATCTGAAGACTGGACACTTTCAATGGATTCCACATACCTATCTGCAAGTTCATACAGTGGAACTACAGCTGACACGGCTGTAACTATTACAGTTGAACCTAACACTGGTGAAACTGATATTACTAGTGTTATTACAGGAACAACTGCAAACTACACTGCAACATGTGAAGTAAATATCAATGGTTTAGATTGGTCTAAACAATACCTCACGTTTAACATTAAAAGTGATGGTAATATAGTTTGGACTAATTCAGGCATGACAACATCATCACAAAGAAGAACAATATATTATTCATTGAACGATGGTGCCTGGACACAATTACCAACTTCTACAACTAGTTTTAATGTAGTTACAGGTGATGTTGTTAGGTTTAAGGGAACATACACTTCGTATGCAAGCACGTGGAATAAATCATATACATTCTCTGGTAGTACTGCTGATTTTGATGTTTGTGGAAATATCAACTCACTGGTATTGGGAGACAATTTTGTTGATGCAGAAGACCCGACAATTGCCAATTATGGCTTTACAAGGCTGTTTATGTCCACAAACGTTATAGATGCAAGTAACTTGATACTTAACTCGAAGACAGTAAATCAGAGTAAGTACCAGTCTTTGTTCAATCGTTGTTCCAAACTTACTAAAGCACCAGACTTAATTGCCTCAGCACTTTCAACGAATGACTATACAGCAATGTTTAATGGGTGTAGCAATTTGTCGTTTATTCGTTGTTATGCAATGAATCCGGTTTCATCGAATCAAACAAATCAATGGACAAATGGTGTTGCTGCAACCGGAACATTTGTTAAGAAAATCGGCTCATCATGGACTACTGGTATCGATGGTATTCCAAGTGGTTGGACAGTCATTGAAGAATAAATGTCTAATACAACTCTAGTTCGATAATCATGCGGTGTCTCCCCAGGCACCGCTTTTTTTATACTTACACTAAAATCAGATAGGAATGTATCTCAAATTAACTAACAATCTTACCAAAGTCGAATATACTTTCACTGGTTTAACAGATAATCTTGAGAGTAGGATGTTTTACTCTTTTACTATCACATTACCAGAAGGTATTTCCGACGGAGAATACAAATACGAGCTTTTCGATGAGGAAAACACGCTCCAAGCATCCGGATTACTACAAGTTGGTGACTATGTGCCGGAGAAGACTGAATACAAACCAGAAAATAAGCAAGATTACATAACATACAACGGATAATGGAAAACGAGAAAAACATATCAATTGCTCTTGCAGCTATTGACAAAGTTATCAGCAAAAACATCCCAACCCTGACACAGGAAAAAGGTCTTGGGAACGAATATATAAACTATGGACAGGATAACAGATATCCGTTCTATCTTGAAGGTCTGTATCACGACGTAGGTACATTACGTACTGTGGTGGACGGTATTGCATCATACGCATGCGGTGATGATGCCGTATGTAATGTGCCTGGATTTTTGGTCATGAACAGACGCGGTGATACGCTCAGAAACATCATAAAAAACTGCATCAAGGACTATGAACTATATGGTGGTTTTGCACTTGAAGTAATCCGTAATCTCAAAGGTGAAGTTGCTGAGGTTTATTACGTTAAATTCAGCTATCTCAGAAGCGACAAAAAGAATGAGTCATTCCTGTATTCAGAGGAATTTGATAAGAATTATCTCAGGAAGGCAAAATGTGTGGTGTATCCTAAATACGTTTACGGTGGTGACGCTCCTGCCAGCATAGTTTACGTTAAAAACGATGAGTCTAAGACGTATCCATATCCACCTATGAGTGTGGCTGCATGTGAGATTGAACGTAACATCGATAAATTGCACCTCAACAGCCTTGAAAACGGATTTATGCCTAGCTATATCATCAATTTCTTGAACGGCATTCCTTCAGATGACCAGAAGGACGAAATTGAAAAAAATATAACGGAAAAGTTTGCCGGAGCCGATAATGCTGGCAGGTTTTTGCTCAATTTTGCCAACGGTAAAGAGAACATGGCAACCGTCCAGAAGTTGGATATCACAGATTTCTCTGACAAATACAAAGCCGCCGCTGACAGGGCTCGTGAACAGATATTCACATGCTATCGTGCAATACCACAGCTGTTCGGTTTGATGGTAGCTGCAACCGGCTTCAGTACCCAGGAATTTGAGGAATCTTACAAAGTCTTCAACAGCACGGTAATCAGGGACCTACAGCGTATGATTGGTGATGTGTTCGATAAGATTTTCGGTGTTAAAAACAGCATAAACATAACCCCATTCAGCTTGGGAGATAACACAAACGTACAGTAATGATATATCTTAAAAATAATACAGAGTCTCAGAAACTATACATTCCACGTACAGGTATTTATGGCGGTCCTGTAACACCACAACCGTACCAGGAGGGATATAATGACGGTGTTAGACACCAGAAGTCACTCCTTACTTCAACTACAATAACCGAGGATGGTGAGTATGTACGCGAGGATGGTTTCAGTGCCGTTACAGTCGATATAGACGAACAGGAATACTACGATAGCGGATATACCGAGGGATATGAATCTGGTTACACCAGTGGAAGTACAGATGGGTACAATACTGGATACACAGATGGTTACACGTCTGGCTATACAAGTGGTTCTACCGATGGTTTCTCGAGTGGATATACAGAAGGTTCAGCAGAAGGTTTCTCAAGTGGTTATACCGAGGGTCAGGAAGCTCAGAAATCATTGCTTAGTGATTTCACGGCTTTGACGAATGGTGTATATACATCAGAAACAGGTTACTCAGGCGTTACTGTTGATTTACCGCTTGGTAATACAGCAATTAATATTGGTAGCAATGGTGTAACTGTTCTTAATACTCCAGAAGGTTTTGCTGGAATGAAAAAGGTTACAATTCGAACTGAAGTTGATGTGGTCGGTCCATATAACAGTGGATTTACGGAAGGATACGCAAGTGGATACACGGAAGGTTTAAACAGTGGTCAATCTATGTTTATTGGGGAAGTCGCTGTTGAATGTGTTTACTACGATGGTTCATCATCCTATTGGGCTGGAATGCGTGAAGCAATACCAGTCAGTGGTTGGTATCTTGAACTAATCAACGACCAAACATATGATGTAAATGGAGCTAGAGTAAGTGTTAGAGTGTCCGAACCAACAAATATAAAATACTTCACCACTAACACAGGACAAACACAGGGCTTCTTAAATAGTACAAATTTAGTGTATGCACGTGTATATGATAACATATCAGTGTTAGCTGATGACATGTTTAGGAGATGTAGAGACCTTACAGGTGTAACATTGAGTAATACAATCACTATTATACCAGGAAACTGTTTTTTAGGTAGTGGTTTGAAATCTATTAATATACCTAGTGGAGTTACAAGATTAAAAACGAATTCGTTAGGGTCTTATTCACTATCTTCAATTACATTTAATTCATTAACAGCTCCAAATGTTAGTGAGTATCCGTTTGTCTATATTAATCCTGTTGGAACTGTTACAGTACCTGAAGGTGCAAAAGCAGCGTATAACACGCTAATGTCTCAACTACCTGTATGGTGGGAAATACATGAGCCTAACGAGCACGATTACTCACAGGATTACCTAACGTTAAGGTTCTCTGGTAATGGTTATTTCGAATGGCATAACTCAGGAATGACTACAACATGTCCTATTCAATATAGTATTAACGGTGGAGCATGGACTACAATAGGTGAAACTACTAATTCTGAATCTGTAAATGTTTCAGATGGTGACGTTGTTAGATTCAAGGGTACTAATATCGATGGTTACAATTACAACCATTCAAAGTATTGGTGTTTTTCAACGTCTACCGATTTCGAAGTTGAAGGCAACATTTTCTCACTGATTTACGGTGATGATTTTGCGTCATACAGCGAATTCCCTTCAGGTATAACTGGTTATACGTTTGATAGCTTGTTCAAGGGATGTGGATATCTGACTTCGTCTGAAAACATTGTACTTCCAGGTAATATTTTGATTGAATCCTGTTATAGAGCATTGTTCTCAAACTGTACAGCCATGACCAAGACACTGAATGCACTTAACGCAGAATATCTTGGTAACAAATGTTATGGTTACATGTACGAAAAATGTTATGCACTTGAGAAGGCACCGGCTCTCATGTCTGTTAATGGATTGAGATACGATGGTCAGGTGGCTGAAAGTGCATATACCTCATTCTTGATTTCTTGTAATACAGTTTCAAACGTAATCACATATCATAACGGTGATACTACAAGTACGTTCTTATTCAAATTGTTTGGCGGTGGTCCTACCTCTAGTAGTAACTGGGTTAAAGGTATTCCGACAAATGCAACAATCTACGTTAGAAACACAAATGTACCAGTACCAGCAGGATATACAGTAACGTTGTTTAATCAGTCTTAATAAAACGATGCAAGTACAAACGACAAAACCCCTCGGACTTCACAGCCGGAGGGGTTGACTTTTTAATATAGCTAAGAGAAATAAAAATAAACCATACAAAATTAGGTGGCTCCTGGGCGAAGAATCGAACTTACACCAAGCTCCAAGCCAGGAGTGGAATATTTAGAAAGCTGGAAGTGAGAGAAACCAGCTTGGAATACGTAATATGAGTAACGAAACTATGAACAAACCACTTCAACCAATCCCACGTCTCACTTTTTACTTCAGCAATTACCAAAAAAAGAACAATACAAACTATGAACAAAAAATTCCATTGAAGTCTTACTCAAATATACGTTTTTTTAACTTGAAATGCAAGTATTAACGTACGATTTTTCCTCTGGCTCCACCAAGCCAAAGACCGTTATCGGCGCTTGAGTCCAGACATGGTTTAACGTCTCCGCATCCACAGGTATCAAGTTCAGGGAATTCAACGCGGTTTGCCTTCAAATATGCCTGCATACGTTTTGCATATGTGTTGGCAAGGTCGATATGTCTTTGCATCAATCTATCCACCTCATCAGCAGAAACGTTTGAAGCATACTCATCCGTGCTCTTGAATACACCAAGGTTGGCAATCTTACTACCAACGACAGGTATCAAATCAGCCACAACGCGCTCTACCATGTACGGCTGGATAAAATCATCCAACAGTTTTTTATAGTTCACATTGGTCTCGCCGGTGATTGAACCGTCCTGTACCAGGTCCTGGAGTTTGTTTAGTAAACAGGTACCTATAAACTCCTGCAAGTATACGTTCTGTGCGGTTTTGATAGCTGGTAGCAAACTCTTACCCCAGATATTTTCGGATATCTCACTATCTGTCCTTACGCGGTCCTCAGATATCAATAGAATATTTCTCATTGTAAACGATTTTATGTAAGTATAGTTTACAGAGCATCAGGTGCCAACCCCTCTTCCTTGATGATTTTATCCTTCAGAGCTTTGGAATACGGAAGTCTCCTGGTAATCTCAATACCCTGCCTGGAGCATACATTCGTTACCGTCTCCCTGAGCTCTTCAATCAGCGGCAATACTTCTCTGTACGTGAACAACCAGCTTTCATGTGGAGTCGTTATTCTACGTAAGTATAGCTGGAAGTCAAAGCTACGGTATTTTCCTTTGTACGTTCCACTATATGACTCAGGGTTGTTCCAGATGTATATATAGTTTTTACGGTCCCAGTTTTCCTGTCCATTGAGCCACTGTTTGATGGTCTCTTTCACTTCCAACCTTAGTTCATCCCAATCAACGTCTTCGTTCCATTTGTAGGTTACTAGCATGGTTACGATAAGCGTATCGAGGCACATACGGTTAAGTGTCTCAACGGTTATGACGAAACCGTCCTTCTTATTTTCTTTGTATTTCTTACCAAGGTTAGCAAATGAATTCCTATCGGTTTTTCCTTGGCGTTTCCATTCGTTTCGTCGGTTCCTGGCTCGATTAGCTTCGAGTATTTCCTCATCTATTTCGTATTTCTGTTCCATATACTCAAAGATACACCCTTTTTAAGCAAAAAGCAAAGTGGATATACCCAATAACTATTGTGAAAATACTTACGTAAAAGATTCAAAAATGACATATCAAGAAGTGGTAAAAGCGCTTGAAACTATAGCACTGTCCCAGCACAACATACGATACGCCGGTTATGGGGATTTGTACCGTGACCTAAATTCCAATCCGTCTTTAAGATACGATGTATTCTACATCACGCCTAACCAGTACACACTAGAAGGTGATTTCAACAGGTTCTCTTTTAACCTGTTTTACATTTCAAGACTTGAAAACATTGACGGAGATAACATGTTACAAATCCAGAGCATCGGAAAGGAGCTGTTGGATAACATTGTTCGTACGTTCTGTGAGGAATACGAATCTGAAGTATATGGTGGTATCTATTACCAGCCGTTCACCCAAAGGTTCGCCGATGAGTGTGCCGGTATCTACATGACCGTTACTCTCGAGGTACCAGTAGACTCAATATGCGCTGAATTCTAGGAGGATTGAACTATGGGGATGAAAAACATGGATTGTAATACAAAAGGTCACTGGATAGCTTTCTGGGTTTGTCTGGGTGTAGCTATCTTCCTTATGGTTGGTAGCGCAATCGTACCGCCACCATTCGTTATAGATGCATCAATTTTCAAATGCGTAGCCTGGCTATTCGGCTTTGCAGCATTATCACAGGTACCGGCAATCGTTGAATCCGGAAAGACA
>Ga0310690_10012103_pt1 | contig 10619 bp, 6 predicted proteins | sample AusTroGonzalo_MG_2_FD_207661 | JGI IMG/M metagenome (GOLD analysis project Ga0310690, IMG submission 207661) | Bovine rumen microbial communities from tropical cattle in Woodstock, Queensland, Australia - Gonzalo_04 (v2) (version 2) | ecosystem: Host-associated > Mammals > Digestive system >...
CTGTTTGGCTTTATTATGAGAACTCGTTTGACCGCTTTCACAAAGATGCAGACCGCATTTATACGTTAAAGGTGTCATACGATGCAACTCCTGTAGTAGATCAGCTGTCGCAGAAGTATGCCGATAATCTGACCGGAATGGGCAATCTGGGTATTCGTGGCGTATCACAGGCAATAGATGCAGCCCAGACTACATATTTCAGATATGAGAAAGAGCATGAGGGTTATCTTGAGATACAGGTTGACTCAGTGTTCTGTGATATGTTCGGAATAGAACTCAAGAAGGGAGACTGGTCATTCATGGGTGACCCTACCCAGATTGCCATATCTGAGAAATATGCCCAAAGGATATATGCCGATAATGATCCTATCGGTCAAAGAATTGACGGCAGGACTGTGGCTGCCGTTCTGAAGGATTTCCGTAAACCTACCATACTCCAGTTTGATGTAATGTCATATCGTCCGGTGCTATATGAATTTGACACCAGTAATGTGAGTGGATTGATGTTTTATAAGAACCTTACCAAGATGAGTCAATCCAACTTTTTCGTCAAACTTAAAGAGGGTGTTGATTACGACGGATTGATGGATATGCTCAGGAACAGCCAGAATGAATATGCCGTGCTTAATGCATCAATAATGGATATTTTAAATTCCGGCAATCCTTTCATTCCCATAAAGGATGTACATCTGAGTTCTATCAAGGAGAATTCATATGTGAGTTACAGAACAATGAGTCTGTTCTGCATGGCCAGCATTCTCATCATGTTATGCTCACTTTTCAACATCCTTATATTCTTTATAAATACCCTCAAGGGTCGTGACCGTGAGGCTGCACTGCGAATCGTTCACGGTGCATCAATGAGAGACCTTATCCGGATGTTCTCTTTTGAGATGTCAATTCTGGTAGTAGCAGGTCTTGTAGTAGGCATGATTTTGATATGGGTAGTCAAGGAGCCGTATATCAGGCTTGTTGATATCACCATGCCGGCCGGCTTCCTTGTAACAAGCAGTATTGTTCTTATGCTGGCAGTATTCCTGATATCCTTGTTGCTGTGCGTATTAAGCGTCTATGTGATACGACGCAGGAGCATTCGTGATACCATATCTGATTCACGCCGGAACGGATTGTTCAGGAAACTGAGCGTGGGATTGCAGCTGTTTACCGGTATCCTGTTTGCTTTCATAACCTGTGTGATGCTTCACCAGTTCAATTATCTGAGAAACCAGAACTGGGGTCTCAAGGTCAATGACCAGGCTGTAATCAGGTTGTCTCCGACGGGTGCGCTTACGCTTCTTGACATAATATCGGGAAATTTTGCCGGTGGAAGTGATGAAGAGATGAGAGACCTTATTGACAAGCAGGACGCAATGTCCAATGTCAATTACCAGGAGAAATATGAGAACGAGTATGGCGTGACCGGAAAGTTGGAGTCATTGCCTCAGGTAACTCAGGTCATAAGCGGTTACGGCGACTATTATCTGCTCTCTCAGGTTGGAAAACTCAAGTCGGATGTAAGCCGTATCAATGATATTGACAGTTGCGCCTACAGTACTCTGGGCATGCTTGACGAAAAGGGTCTTGAAGTGCTTGATGTAACAGTCATAGACGGAATGATTCCTACCGACCGTCCTGTAATGGATAACGAGATTGTCATTACTGAGAGTCTCAGCAAGAAGTTGGGTCTTGGACCGGTATCCGATGATCCCGTTGTCACCATAGAAAGCAGGCTGCAGCGCAATCCGTTTGACCTTAATCCGCCTATGGTAAAGGACAGTTATCATGTAATTGCAGTGATAAAAGATATGTTCCCCAATACATATGAGGGAGAGAATATCAACTTTATCCTCTGTACTCCTACCAATTACAAGTTGGCATCAATAATGGGCGATCTGTCAGGCTTGTTGGTGGCACCGCATGCGGCATATCTGGTCCGATACGAACACGGATTCAAGAAAGAGCTTAAAAAGCAATTGTCAGAGATGTTTGATGGAATGGATTGCACATATGATATTTCCTTCACAGAGGATCAGTTCTATAAAGGCCTGGAGAAGGAGAAGCATCTTAAGAACCTTATCCTTGCCATGGGTATAGTCTGCATCGTGATATCGATATTCGGTGTCTGGTCAATGATCAGTCTGGCATGCTTGGAGCGCCGCCGTGAGATAGCAGTACGCAAGGTACACGGTGCAAAGATCAGGGATATACTGGCAATATTCGCCAAAGAATATGGAGCAGTAGTATTGATCTCAATGGGTGTAGCCTTTATCACAGGTTATCTCATAATGCACCAGTGGATACAGAGGTTTACGCGTCAGGCCACCATCAGCTGGTGGATATATGCCGGCATATTTGCAGCAACGGTTCTGGTAATCTTCATTACGGTAATCCACAAGGTCATCAAAACCGCCAATGAGAATCCGGCAGAGGTAATTAAAAGCGAGTAATAACATACGGGTAATAACATTAAAAAAATAATAGTCATGATTGAAGTTAACAATTTGCAGAAGATCTTCCGTACAGAGGAAGTTGAGACCTGGGCTCTGAATGATGTATCGTTCAATGTTGCCGACGGCGAGTTCGTGGCCATCATGGGTCCTTCAGGTTGCGGTAAGTCAACCTTGCTGAATATCCTTGGTTTGCTGGACAACCCCACCAAAGGCAGTTATAAGCTGCAGGGTGTTGAGGTGGCCGATCTTGATGAGAACCATCGCACAGACCTGCGTAAGGGTGTGATAGGATTCGTTTTCCAGAGCTTTAACCTGATTGACGAGCTTAACGTGCGTGAGAATATTGAGCTGCCGCTGCTCTACATGGGCGTACCCGCCAAGGAGCGTCGCCGCCGTGCCGAGGAGGTTATGGAGCGCATGAACATATCTCACCGCGAGAAGCATTTCCCCAATCAGCTCAGTGGCGGTCAGCAGCAGCGTGTGGCAATTGCCCGCGCCGTGATTGCAGGCCCCAAGCTGATATTGGCCGATGAGCCCACCGGTAACCTGGATTCAGTTAACGGTCAGGAGGTGATGAACCTTCTCAAGGAGCTCAACCAGCAGGGAACAACCATCGTAATGGTTACACACAGCCGTCATGATGCATCATACGCCAACCGTATAATCAACCTCTTTGACGGAAGCATTGTAAAGGAACTCCCGCTGTAAAATTCCCCTCTTTCCGGAATGTTTATTCATTATCTCAAAACAGCAATAAGGAATCTCCGGAATAATCCGGTATTCAACCTTATATCCATTCTGTGTCTGGCTGTGGGGGCGATAATCTTTGCAGTCCTTGAATATGAGGTGGATAACGACATACTGTTTGATAACAGGTTGCCCGGACGTGACCGTATTGTGACGGCAGCGCTTGTGCAGTGCTTTGAGGACGGTCAACCGGATACTGTCGGATGTTACCTGCCTAAAGAATCACGTTCTTATGATTCGCCTGCCATTGAATGCGTCTTTGCAAGTGTCTTTGACCAGAAATACGGCGACAGCCCTGGCCGGGACAATACCTATACCGAGATGGTGCTTACCGAGCCTAACGGCGCACAGGTGGCGGTAACGGGACGGTTTGACAACGTTACATCCAACTATTTCAAATATAGGGGAATGACTCTTATGTATGGTGACCGGTTGCCTCAGAACCGTCGGGAGATAGTTGTAAAGGAGTCCTTGCTTAAGAGGCTGAATATAAAAGGGGACATAGCCGGTTGTGTTCTTGAATACAGTACCCCTGACGGCAACACAAGCCATGACACCCAACTGCATATCGTCAACGTTATTAAGGATGACAAATGGAGCAGGCGCGTAAAGGCAGATATCTTTTATTGGACAGAAGGATTACGGAGAGTCTATGCGGTACTTAAGGAAGGATATGACATGGACCAGGCCAACAGCATGCTTAAGGAGAATGCTTATCCCTGGCGCATTGAAGGCAATACAAGACTTATTGTACCGCAGGTGCGCCCCTTGCAAGATAGGGAGCAAAGCCAAACCGATATATGGAAACGCCTGTTGTCTGTTCTTGTGCTGATTACCGGAATGGTATGCTATCTGAGCAATCTGATAACCTCATTCATAAGACATTGGCATGACAATCGTCTCAGGATATGCCTGGGCTCAACCCGTAACGGACTGACAGAGATGCTAAGCTGTCAGGTCCTTGCAACCCTGCTGCCGGCTTTATTGATTGCCATCATATCCACGTTGTTCCTGGTGCCGTTCCTGAACACTCTTGATACCAGGATTGTCTATTATCATCTGCCGTATGTCATTATGCTTGAACTTATGGTGACGGCAGTGGTATTATTGTTTTGTATATTGGTTGTGGCTATAGTAATCAGGTATATCAACGTATCGGTCCCTGAGAAGAAGAACGCTCTGTCACAAAGGGAGAGAAAGCTTCTTAAATATGCGCTTCTTACAATAGAGATTGCCATCTCGGTGATGACTCTGAACGGAACCATAACGATGATTGCAACCGCGCCCAGGCCGTACTGTCCGCTCTCGCGCAATGAACTCAAGCACATCCTGACGCTTGATATGCGTAACGGCGCTTTTGATCAGCACAGGGACATCATAAAATCAAAAATCGGGGCCTTGGCGGATATTGAGGATATGCTCACAACCGAGATGCCGCTTTATCCGCCCGATGACTGGTTCAACAGGGCCGATGTTGAGGAATTCAACCATTATGATGCATCTCAAGGCAGAGTGGTCGCAGATATTCATGCCGAATTCATATTCTGTGACACCAATTATTTCAGTTTCTTCAAGATACCGGTCAGGCATATGGATTATGACAGGTCCATGGATGGCGTGTTCGTATCGGAGGAATTATGGAATAAAATGGGAGATAATGTTCCTGAAATCCTGCACATCTGGGTTATGGATGATTATCATTATGAGGATGCCATTCGGACGACGCACCGGATAGCCGGCGTCTTCAAAGAGAGAATGGGATTCATAAAAAGGCCTTATGACGGCTATTTTGCAGGACCGTTCAACAGTCAGCATGTTGGTCATTACCTCTTTATAAAGTTCCGCGCCGGTGCCGATATGAAAGCCATGAAATCCAGGATCAAAGAGATCTGTCAGGAGCAGATAGGCAATTTCAACGATGGTTGCATCGGTACCATGGGCGGCAAATGGCTTGGCACAAGCTATAACACCAGAATCATGATCATGCTGCTGTTTACGGCAGCTCTGGCAGGCGTACTCATGGTGTTGCTGAGCATCATCTCAGTAATATCGGCCGATACCGGAGCTCGCCGCAAGGAGGTGGCGCTGCGCAAGATACACGGAGCGAAAGCGCGGGATATTGCACGCATGTTCATACGCCCGTATGTTTGGGTTCTACTGATTGCGTTCTGCATAGGCTATCCATGTACCAAGATGCTGCCTGGACTACAGGAAACTCCACTCTTTACTTGGAGAATACCATTAGTGCTGATAATAACAGCCGTTGTCATGACATTATCGACTGTCTGGAAACTCCGCAGGATAATGCATACCAATCCCGCTGATGTAATCAAGAGCGAATAATTTCATTATCTTCGCGGTATTATGACGGATGCAAAGATTCTTGTGATTGATGATAACACCGCTGTGCTGAGCACGCTCAAGATTATTCTCAAGAGCGTGTTCCGCACTGTCGTTGCGGTAGGTGACCCTCAGCTCATCCCGGCTCTGATCAGTGCCGGTGATGTGGATGCGGTGCTGTTGGATATGAATTTCGGGTCCGATAAGCTTGACGGACAGGACGGTCTGTTCTGGTTGGACCGTATCATGAACCGCAGCGGGTTGGAGAACCCTCCGGCCGTGGTGATGATAACCGCATTCGGTGATGTGGGCCTTGCCGTCACTTCGCTCAAGAAAGGTGCGCTTGATTTCATCCAGAAGCCTTGGGATAACAATGACCTGATTCGTAAGCTGCAGGAGGCCATAGCCAAACGTGATGCGCTGTATGCAGAGAAGCAAAGAAATCCTTCGGCAGATGAAACCGTTGAGGAGGAGGCTCCAAGTTCATTGGATGAGATGGAGAAACTGACCATCCAGCGTGTTTTGGAGTCGAGCGGGCGCAACCTTACCGTTGCTGCCGAGAAGCTTGGCATAACCCGTCAGACACTATATAACAAGATGAAACATCATGGCATCGTATAGCCGGCATTACACTCTGCATGTGTCGGCATCGGTCGTTATGATCATGGTGATGCCGGCGGTGACCGTGTGGCTTGTCACATCGGGCCATAAGTCTCTATCCATATTGCCGGGTATATTGGCTTTAGCAGCTGTAATCAGGCTCATTAAGCTGCTGCGTTATCCCATCACTCAGACCGAGATGATGGCGCGGGCAATCAAAAACAATGACCTGATGATGCATATCCCTGAGACCGATGACCTGCTGCTCAGTCAGGCATCGGCTGATATGAACCGCATACTGACCTCTTACCGAAAGGACCAGAACGAGCTGGAGACCCGTAAGAACTACTACGAGCGCATTCTGCGTGTCATGACTCATGAACTGCGCAATACGGTCACTCCGATAGTCTCTCTGACCGATTTTATGGTCCAGAATCCCGATGCCCAAACTGACGAGGAGCGTCGGGAGGCAATCGGCATAATCAACAGCCAGGCACATAACGTCTGCACTTTCTTAGAGTCTTACCGTCAGTTGACGGTGCTGGCCCAGCCATCCATGACCGATATTCCCGTATCGCGCATATTCAGCCATCTTAAGACTCTTATCAGTGCCGAGCCGGGTGCCGACAGGGTGCATTTTGAGACCGCGGGCGACGTGGTGATACATGCGGACTCCGGCCTTATGTCCCTTGCTCTGATAAACATTATCCGTAATGCCATTCAGGCTACTGATGAGGTTGAGGACGGGCAGATCAATGTGATGGCATCGGCCCCCGGAGGCAAGCCCTGCATAACCGTAACCAATAACGGTCCTGAGATTCCGGAGAGTCGTATTGAGGATATATTCCTGCCGTTCTATTCTACCAAGAAGAGAGGCAGCGGCAGTGGTATAGGACTGGCTCTCTCGCGTCAGATCATGCAGCTTCATGAGGGTACGCTTACCTGTTCGTCACACTATCCCTATACCACTTTCACCTTCCAGTTCAGTTGAGTATCACCTCATCTGCATCGACTATACGGTCATAGCCTGTAACTATTATCTCATCGCCGGGCTTGAGGCCGTCTATGATCTCAAAATGTCTCGGGTTCTGACGTCCGATGGTTACCGGCACGCGTACTGCATGAGTGCGTGATTTGTCCAAACGGAACACCCACGCGCCGCGGGTATAGCTGTAGAAGTTACCCTTCTGGACTATGATTGACTGGGCCTGACCGCCCATCTCTATGCGGGCCTGATAGGTCTTGCCTATGCGGGCGTTGTCGGGCATGGAATCGGTAAATACCATATATACGTCGAATGATCCGCTCTTAATCTCAGGGACAGTGTTGCTGATTATCATCGGGTATGTCTTTTTATCGTAAGTGATGGTTGCCGCTTGTCCCACTGTGATTTTGTCTATGAAGAACTCGTTTACGCTCAGGTGCATACGGAACTGGTCCATGCGTTTGATGTCGGCAATGGCGGTTCCGGCGCTTATGCGCTGACTGGGCTCAAGGGCCAGTCCGCTCAGCTGACCGTCGGCCGGAGCGGTAACGATCAGGTCGTTGAGACGCTCCTGAGTCTTGTTGAGCTGGCGCTGTGCTTCGGCCAGTTCATCCTGAAGTGCCTCCTGACGAATGGCGTTGAGTACGGAATCCTGACGGCGGCTCTCCAATTGAAGACGTACTGTCTCCATCTTGTAGTTGTACTCCTCATCGGCCACATCAAGTTGTGCCTTGCTGCGTATTCCCATGCGGTACTCCTCCTGTGCCAGATTATGCTCTTTCTCAAGACGTTTGAGCTCGTACTTGGTCTGGAGTATGTTCTGTGCAAGCGAGAGGCGGCGCTGGTCCATCTCAATCATACTGGTCTGATAGGAGCGGTTCTGCTTGCGCCATTTGTCGCGCTCGCTCTCAATGGTACGCATAAGGTCAGGGTCACTCAGTATCATAAGGGTGTCACCTTTGTGTACAAGAGCTCCGTCCTGTACCAGCAGCTTTTCGACGAATCCGCCTTCGCGGGTATAGACCTTGATGGTCTGGATGGGCTGCAGGGTGCCGTCGGCGTTCACGTACTCCGAGAATTCGCCGGCTGTCACGGTGGCTGTCTGTACGCTGTCAGAGTTGATCCTTATGGTCTTGGGACCGGTTGACACCTTGATGAGCATGACTATGAGTCCTATGGCCAGAATGCCGGCCACAATATGTATGCGGTATCTTACATACCATTTCTTGGGAGGAAGTTTAACGTCCATATTCTACTTGTTGTTCTATTAATTCATTATTGATAAAATCATATGCGGTGAGGCTGCGTATCGTGTAGTAAAGCTGCCAGTAACGGCTCAGGGCCGATACATAACCCCTGTATGCCGAATCTTTAGCCGTAATGGCGGTATTAAGATCCAGTATGCTTGAACTGCCGTTCATGTAAAGATGACGTGCCACCTCATAGCGGTGCTGTGCAGTCTGCATGGTTCGTCTGGCAATCTCCACCTGTTTTTCCTGAAGGTTGAACTGGTTCACTGCGCGGGTAACGGTCTTCTCGAAATTGACCTCGTTCTGCTCCTGTGTCAGCTTGGTCAGCTCCAGGTTGTTCTGTGCTATCCTTACGCGGCCTTTGGCACGTCCCCAATCCAGGATGGGTATGCTTACGGATATGCTGACCATCTGCTCGTCATTGAGATTGTGCAGAGATTCAGGGAGTTCATCGGCGGTCTGGGCCAATCCCAAGCGCATGTATATTGTAGCTTTGAATCCGGCCTGCGATTTGGCATATGCCAGATTGCTTTCGCTGCTCAGACGGTTCAGCTCCATACTCTCTATGTCGGGACTGTTCTGACGGGCCAGTTCCATGGCCATCTCAAGCGGTACGGTAAAGTGGGGTATGCTGTCATCGGTTATCACCTCAATCTGTGTGTCCGATGTCAGATTCAGGAAGTTGCGTAACTGGTCTACGGCATCATCAAATGACATCTGTGATGATATGATGCTGGTCTCACGGTTCAGACGGTTCAACTCCAACTGCAGCAGTTCGTTCTCGGTTATCGTACCTATGTTGTATCGGCCCAGTCCGTATGTGTATAACGTATCATCTGCTGCAAAGTTGAGTTGGGCTATCTCCAGATCGGTCTGTGCCGATACCAGGCTGAAGAATACCGATGTTGCCTGCGATGCCACAAGCTCCATCGTCTCGGCATACTCCTTGCGTGCCATGCGGTATCTGATAGGTTCGGTCTTGCGCTCCCATTTGAAAGAGTTGTAACCGTTCAGGTTTTGTGAGAAGCTGAGCTGAAGGGGCTGGGAGTAGTAAGTATGGGTGGCGTTTTCACCCAGCTGGTCCAAGCGGCTCAGACTGCCGGAGAGAGAGATTGTGCCGCCTGTAAACCATACGTTCTGCGTCAAATCAAGCGACAGGTTGTTTCGCATGCTGTTGCTGCGTGCGTAGAGTTCCGTGCCGTCGGATAGAGTAACGTAGTTGGTGCTGCGGTTGAGCGAAGGTGACGACGAGAGTGAGAGAGTGGGGAGCATCTGTGCCTTGTAACTGCGGTAGCTGAGCCAGGCTGACTCAAACGTGTTGCGTGCGCGGACTGCCTGAGGAGATGACTCCTGGGCCATTCTGATAACCTCACTCATGGTGAGCCGAACCGTATCGCCACCGGCATATCCGGCGGCTGATACGTTCAGCAAAACAAGGAGGAGCGATATTTTTTGAAACTGTCTCATATTCTTTTCTGTTGACAGTCCAAAAGTATCGCCCCTCCTGGCTTTAGGCAAACTGTAGAATCAGAATCGTCTTTTTTGGCCTAAAATCGTCTAATTTTTTGACATTGCCATCAGAATGAGAGGTTGACGCCACCCATAAAGGCGATGCCGGGCATTGGGTATCCGGCATTGATCTGGTACTTGGTGTTGAGCAGGTTGTCGCCGTTAACCCAGAGCTGTACCATATCGGTCAGCTGATAGGATACGCGTGCGTTCCAGAGCAGGAAGTTCTCCTTCTTGTCCGGACCTACCGCTGAGTAGAGTCCGTTGATATACTGAAGGCCGGTGCTTACATGCAGACCGTTGCTGGTATATGAACCGCCAAAATATACCTTGTGCTCCGGCGCTCCTATTACCGGAGTCTCCATATTAAGGTAGCTGTAGTTGCCGTTGACAGCAATGCTCTTGGTGACTAAGTATGATGCCTGCAGCTCTACACCCTTGTTCTTGAGTTCTCCGCTGTTCTGGTTGAGCATTGGAGGAGGAGCGGTGGGGTTGGGAGCAGTAATGATGATGTTGTCTGCATCAAGATAGAACAGGTTTACTCCATAATAGAGTTTGCCGTCAAGCAGAGTCTGTGAGAAAGCCAGCTCGTAGTTCCACAAACGCTCTGCCTTGAGGGCTGCGTTCTGGGGCGGATACATGAACATCTCCCTGATGATGGGATAGCGGAAGCCCTTGCCTACAGAAAGTTTAACCTCGGCATTTGCGGGCAGATGGAATGCTGCACCGGCCTGGGGA
>Ga0310690_10012104_pt1 | contig 10619 bp, 6 predicted proteins | sample AusTroGonzalo_MG_2_FD_207661 | JGI IMG/M metagenome (GOLD analysis project Ga0310690, IMG submission 207661) | Bovine rumen microbial communities from tropical cattle in Woodstock, Queensland, Australia - Gonzalo_04 (v2) (version 2) | ecosystem: Host-associated > Mammals > Digestive system >...
AAACGCGGTGAAATCGAGCAAAACGACGTTGCCGCGGAGGCTGCTGAGCGTCCTTTCCTGCCCGTTGATGTCGGGGAAAGTCATGTCGATGATGCCCAGTTCTCGCACTTTGTCGCCGTCGATGTTGAGCACAATCTGACGCGGCTTGGCTTGATTCTTGCGGCCCTCCTGAATGATGTTGCAGAGGTTCTGGGTGCGTGGACTCGACGGATATCTGTCGTTCCAGGCATTAGCAACTGCTCTCATCCAAGTCAGATCGCTTTTGTCGTGCATCGGATCGAAGATGAGGCTTGTGCCAAGTGTCTGGAAACAAGCGTAATAGCTGCTTGAAGTTCCATAGTGATTCTGCATGTAGTCCCTCTTGACTTCCGCTTTATACTTATCGACAAGACCTTCTATTATGCTGTCTCTCTCCTCAATTGTGAAGTTGCGATCAGCAGAGATTCGGCGTGCTTCCCGCTCTAAATCAGCAAGTTTCAGGCAGAGCAGTCGGATTGTGTCGCAAGTTCCGCTACCCTCTACTTTGTATCCAAACGACATATTCTTCAGGTCGGCCTCGATGCGAACCGTTTCCGTACTGTCGATTGCGAGGTTGATTGCTTGCCCATCTATGCGGAGACGATAGAACTCAGGACTCGTGACGCCTTCTTTCCTGAAACTGAAACTGCCGTCCTCTTTCAGCCGAATACTATCGATAGCTACTGCTCCTTCGCCCAAAGTAAGGTGTTCCAGATAGAGGAGACAAGAGTCGGCACCCATAATGTTGCCCTCGATGCAGAACTTTTTCTCCTGTTTGCAAGCGCAGAGCAAAATGAGTGCGAAGAGTATGATTAGTGTCTTTTTCATCACTTTCATGTTATAAATGCGATGCAAAGGTACGAAGAAGCGAATACAAAACAAAGCAAACTAACCAATAATTTGCGTTTATGAACTCTGCGATTCAAAAAAAGCTCGATAAACTTCAAGTGTGAAGTCTTGAACTAAGGCGTGAGATGGTCTATCCAATTGTCTATCAAGCCTTCTACTTCCTCTAGGTTCGACTTGAACTGACTGCTGAGGATTTCGGCATGATTGTGTGAGAGAAGGTTTTCTCCGCCTTCGTTCAAGATGAGATGAAGCAGCGAGTTTTCAGCATTTCCGCTTTCTACACGAAGAATTCCTTCCTTTCGAGTACTTGGGACATCCACGAGGTTAGCCCATGCCTTTCCATCTGTGAGATTCAAGTTGGCTGCCGAGCGACCGTTTCCTCCGTGACATTGAATGCAGGCACGATTGAAGATTCCTGTCTGCAAGACACCAAAACGACCAACATCGATGTTCCCAAGTTCCAAGTGTATTGTGTCGTGAACACTATTCTCGCTATAGTCGGCCATATTGATGGTAGCCAAAGTTATGATGCGTTTCCGCAGAGAATTGGTCAGAACAAGTTCTACAGTTTGCAATTCGCTACTCAGGTTCGACAGAACAATATTGATGGGCAAGTTGTCTTCGGAACTTAAGGGAAGGGCTTTTTGCAGGATGGCATACTTACTGTCCGCAGTAAAGCCTGCAACTGCAACACTATTGCCCGTCCCATCCCACTCTCCAATTCCACTCACTTGGGCAGTCACCTTTACCGTATAACCCTTTTCATCGACCTTATAGACTTTGTCGGCAATATCGCCGCTATCGCAGGAAACGAGTCCTGCAAGCACGCATAATATATATAAATAATGTGTGGGTTTCATCTTAGAAGCTGTATTGCAGTTGCAAGGTGGCAGCATGAGTGCTGAGTCCAAGGTCGTCGTTATCGCGGTCGAGCTGAGTTGCGTGGCCGTATCTGCCTGTGAATTGGTACATTGCCGAAAGTTTGAGGTTGCATTTGTTGACATAGTAATTGACGACTGCAGCAGGCATATTTAGGAAACCATCCTTGCCAGAACCGTTGCGGTCGAGAAAGTCATAACGAAAGCCAGCCTGCAAGCTTTTTGTGAAGAAGTAACCAAGTTGGCCGTAGCAACCCCAGAAATTGTAACTTTTATCAATCTTCTGTCGCTCAGTAAAGCTGACATGCATCCAATAACCTTCAGCCGCAGCATACCATCTGCCATAAAGCATGCTCCATTCCAGGCCGAGTCGGCTGTCGTTTGTGCTCTCGCTTTCACTCTCCACATTTATGCCTCCGCTCACACCAAAAAGCATATGTTTGCCATTGAGCATGTGGCTGTTACCTTGTGTGGCAGGCATATTGCCCCAAGGCATAAAGGTGAGGCGACCAGCATAGAGTAGGGAAGGGATGTGAGCATCATCGCTCAATGTCTTCGTAGCAGTATTGACGCCACTTCCGCTCCCATTCCAAAGTCCAACTTCATAACCCATCATCCAGCTGTTTTTCTTTTGGGGAGTGAGCTTTACTTTACCGTGAAATTGGAAACCAAGGTCGAAACCTGTGCCGATGGAAGGTGTTACGGCATTCAAACTATAGGGCATGATAACCGAAGCTGTCAGGGAAGTCGGCAAACAAGGGAATAGTGTTTCGCCCAAAGTGGTGAGGTAAGCATGGAAGAAAGGCGTTTTGAACTTGCCTGCACGAAAGCGAGCGGCAGGTGAGATGCGATAGTCCACCCATGCTTGTTGCAGGACATTTCCGCCTGTTCCGGCAGCATTTATGCTCAGGTTATAATCCAATCTGCCGAAAGTTGTGCCTGTAAAACCTAAAATGGCATAAGGTATAGAGAAGCCTGAGTTAGCCACATTGTCCTGGTTATATGCTTTGTCCAAGCCCTCATCATCGTAGTAATGGTATTGGCCTCTTGTCTGCAGGAACAGATATGGCTTGAAGATGAAGCGGCCATCGCGCGATTGAAGGGTAAAACCTCTGTCGTCTGCAATGCCAAGCACGCCATTCTCCATGTCAATGCTCTCAGTCTGTTGTTTCAGGTCAGCACTTTTGAAGTTGTACTTTTCGAAGGTGATGTTTCTTTCCTTCTCGTTCTCCTCTGCCAATATCGGCATTGCAAAAAGAATCGTTAATAAAATAATGTATGTCTTCTTCATATGTAACTATGAACTTTGAATTATGAACTTTGAACTAAAATTACAGGCTTTCCAGGAACTTGATGAGTGCTGAGCGGTCATCTTTTGTCATCTTTGAGAACAGATTCTTGCTGGCTTCTCCTTCTCCGCCGTGCCACATGATAGCTTCCGTTAAGTTGCGTGCTCGTCCATCATGCAGGAAAAATGTATGTGCGTTGACTTTCTCCTGAAGTCCGATGCCCCAAAGCGGAGTCGTTCGCCACTCGTTTCCTCGAGCCAAACCGCTCACATAGTTGTCGTTCAGGCCGACGCCCATAATCTCGCTTCCCATATCGTGTAAGAGGTAATCGCTATAAGGGTGAATCGTTTGACTACCCAGCCAAGGCAGTTCTGTGCCGTTAAGCAAGGTCGCACCGCGAGGTCTTGTGTGCAATGTGGTGACGTGACAGAGATGACACTTCGCTTCGTAGAACTTCTGCTCGCCAATGCTGATGAGTTCCCTCTCGTTGATGGTGCGCCCTTTATATGCTGCAGGTTGCTTCGTACTGCCCAGTCTTCGAGCCGGCACACCAAGTCCATGCAAATAGAAATCCACATCTTCCATGTCTTCGGTTGATACATCGAGCTTGTCATAAAGCAGTCCCATCATAGAACCTTCCTGCATTTGTGACTGTCCCTCACAAATCTCTTCAGGATAACGACTGTTTGTCGCGCCCATATCCGATGAGAAACCAAGTTCGACGGTCAAGTCCGCATGTTGAGCCTTATTACCCGAAAGCCCTAACTGTCGAATGCCTCGTTCAGTAATATAATTGCATCTGCCACTTATCCCATACTCTGGATAGTTGGACTTTGCCGCGAGTTGTTCTATCTCGTTCCTGTTCAAAGCCATCATCTGCCCCATTCCTACATGCCTTAAAGGAATGCGAACTGTGCAGAAAAGCTCTTCCGGATTGATAGGTTCACCACTTTCTCCGTAGCCTTTATACCAATTGGTAATGGTATATTCGGGATAGACGAGACTGTAAGGCTCACCATCTGGGAAGGAGAACGACTGCTCATGCCAGCGACATTCTAACTTTCCTTCGGCAGTTACGCCATAGATGCTTTGGTCGTGCAACACTCTGCCATAGTTTTGGAAGAAGGCTCCGTTCTTTCTCGTCACATAGACAAGCATCGCGCTAAAGCCGTAGCTGCCAGAACCATAGACTGGTGTGCCGTCTGCGTCGCTGCCTGTTTGTGTCCAAAGAGCAGGTTTCGTTCGCCCTGCATTCCGATGACAAGAGCCACAGGAATAGCCTGCATAGACCGGTCCGAGACCAGCCGATTGCGTCAAAGCATCGTCATAAAGACCGTCGCCATTGATGAAGCGACGCGAGTTTGCCTTGATGTCTTCCACCCAACTGGCTTCTGTGTCGTAGGCAAAGGAAGAGTTGATGAAGACCGTACTCGTGCCAGCACTCAAAGCATAGCCTTCATGAGCCTCGAAGTCGGCTGCTGTAAAGCAGTCATCCTCCCTGTCGCAAGCGGCAAGGAGGAAGATTAAACAAAGATAAACGATGTGTTTCAATGGTTAATGCATGATATTCAGTTATCAATTCTTCTTGGTTGTCCGTTCTTGAAGAGTAGGAATTCCAATGTGTGGAAGCCTCTTATGCTTTGTGCTTCGGCAATGCCTTCGTTCTCTTCATCATAGTCGCCACTCCAGTCTAAGCCTGTGAAGTCGCCACTTGCAAGCACGTTCTTGATGGCATCTTGGTCAAGAGGCCAGGAGTCCATATTGGGGTCGAGGCCAAGTTCATCTACTGGACCAAAGAGGAATCCCTCGCTCATCTCCCAAGGCTGACGAGCTGCCATCCAAGCCGCAGCTGCCTGTTCGAAGGTGGCATTCGTGGGATTTGCAGCAAGATTCTGTACTGCAAGATGGAGAGCGGCGTTTGCTTCAGTAAGGTCCTTATAGGTAGGAAGCACAACAACATCAACATAATCAGCCACGATAGCCTTCAATTCCTCGTCGCCTTCAAAATCTTCGACCTTTGCTTTCAACGTTTTCAGGACGTTCTTCAAGTTGTTGCAAGCCTCCATTGCTGTAATGACACTGGGGTTGCCGATGTGGCTGCGGAAGGGAGCTGCCATTCCTTCGATGGCATTGATGGCAGTATTGATGGCAGCATTCACGTTTGTGACGAGTCCTGTCTGTCCGTTAGCATTGAGGTAAGCGGCAATACTATGAGTGCCTTGAGTACCTTTATAGATGCAGTTGAAAGCGTTCTGTATGGAGCGGATGTTGTTCGAGTAGTCTTGGATAGAGTGATAACTGTACCAAGATTCTACGGCATAGACCGCTTCCGTGTACTTCTTGTTCTCCCACTTATCACGAGGATCGCCTATCTTACTCTCGCCAACCTCGTTCGCAATATCAATGCAACCGTCCACAATCTGTTCGATACAACTGTTGGGACTCGTGTATGCGCCACGAACTTCCTTGAAGGTCGTCTGGTAAGCTTCCTCGCCATTCAAGCCTTCCTTCCAGGCTTTATAGAGCATTTCGGCGTCTGTCTTCAGACGAGATGAAACGGCAGCAGCATAGTTGCACCAGTTCGCTTGATAGTCTGCAAAGTTGGCGTCGGTCTCGTTGATTGTTACATCGGCTGTGCCTTCGGGCATTGTGTCTGGATCGACGACATTGTTCTCGTTGTTGCTGCAAGAAACTGCAGTCATTGCAAGGGCAATAATGCCAAGATAGAAAATGTTCTTTTTCATAATGTTTTATTTTGTATCAAATCTTTTCTTTCCTTTGAACCATCCTGTAAAGGCGATGCCTAAGGCAAACTCATTCTCGCTATTGTACTTGCCGCCACCTATTCTGCGGGTTGTATAGTCTGCCTTTACGATAATGTATGGTATGGGTTTGTAGTTAAGGCCGAACGTCCACATTGACGTTTTGAGTCGTGCCTCCATCGTCTGTCCTGTTTCGCCCTTTTCTTGAGCATTGTAGTATTCATAGCGAGCGAAAGGAATGATGTCGGGAGCCTTCGTGTTATGGAAGAAGCCTTTCAGTCGCACACCACCTTCTATGCCGTAGCTGACGGCCTTGCTTGCAATTGGAGCCGTTTTCGTGTAAGGGCTTGCGTTACTTTGACGAACGTTTCGAGCACTAAGAAGCATACTGTTACCTACCTTTCCGCTCAATATGTTGCCACGAACTATGGCATAGCGATTCTGGTATTGAGCATCGACATTCCACAGATTGACGGGCACGTTGAAGCTATATGTAGTAGGTTTATCGGAATTGGATGCAGCATTTTGGCAATGATACCAACTTGCACCAAGTCGCAAACCAGGAACGCCTGTATAATTGAGGCGAAGCACATAGCCAGGCGACGTGAAATTGTCTTTCTCGAAGAAGCCTTGCTTGCCCTTCTTCACCCAATTGTTCCTGTCGAATCCGTTGGCATTGAGTCCAGCCACAACCTGCGCTTCCCAATTAAACGAAGCCCACTTCTTACCGGCTTGTCCGAAAAGGCTCAAACCCGTTTCATGCCAAGTGTTTGGGATGATACTGGTTTCTCCTTCAGGCCTTACAGTACCGAAGAAACAGATGGGTTCGTGGTGAGCATTGTTCAAGCCTACAGGCACGATAATATGGCCGGCACGAACATTGAAATACTGGTTAAGGTGATAAGTGATGTGGAACTGTTCGATGGCAACTTCGCCACCTTTTTCTATTTCCGTTTCATACTCGCCATTCTCCGAATTCTCTATTTCGACGGCAGTTCCCGTTCCACCACTTTCGAACTCAATCTCAACTCCAACATTCCAATGACGGTTGAACTTATAGTCTCCAGCAAGCACGAATCGAGGCACAGAAATAGTGTTACGATGGATGCGGGTATTGCCTTCGCTACCACCATAGAAACGGTTCGTTCCATAATCCTTAAAGGCAGCCACAGCTTCACCATAGCCTCCGATACGGAAGCGTTCGTAGGAATCAATCTCAGTAGAATCTGTATTCCATTGTGCAAAGCCAGCCGAAGCAACAAGCAACAAAGTTGCCGCAAGAATGTTTCTGTAGTTGTTCATAGTCTTTTCTCGTTTTTCGTCGGCAAAGGTACGACTGATTCCATGAAGCTGCAATACACAAAAATGAGTGTTCTTCCCTTTGTCTCAGGCCAGTTCTACTCGCTTTTTATTACCTGAATACTCAAAAAGAATTAATGATGAGGGGTGGAAAAAGTGGAATTACCTATAATTGGGGATTGTGGTTTTCGAGGGAAATCACTATCTTTGCACTCGAAAAAAGGAAGAAAACTCTATGAAAAGGATGAAACTATATGAGGCTGACGACAAGATGATCGACCTTATAAGCGACAATTACAGCATGCTTCAGGGCTTGAGCGCCTTTGGAATTCGGCTTGGATTTGGCGACAAAACGGTCAACGAAGTGTGCTTCGAGCAAGGAGTTGACTGCTATACTTTCCTGACAGTCGTCAATTTCCTCATCAACGGCTATGCCCCAAAGGAGACAGACGACAAGATATCTGTGAAGACGCTCCTCGCTTATCTGCAGGCTTCACATCGCTATTTTCTTGATTATCAGCTGCCTTCCATTCGAACGAAACTCGAGGAATCGCTTCATAAAGGCGACGATCTGGCTGCACTCATACTGCGTCTCTATGATGAATATGCTCACGACATACACCTTCATATGAAGTATGAGGAGAAGACGCTCTTCCCTTATGTTCAAGCCCTACTTCGTGGCGAGCAACCTTCTGGCTATAATGTTGACATTTTCTCGAAGCATCATAGCGATACTACAGGCAAGTTCCAGGAGCTTAAGAACATCATTATCAAGTACTTACCCCACAACGGGCTTGCTAACAATCAGTTGACCGCAACCCTTTACGACATTTATAATAATGAAGATTGGCTCCTCAATCATAGCAATGTGGAAGAGGTCTTGTTCGTTCCAGCCATTCGTCTTTTGGAACAGAAGGTAAAGGAAGAGGATGTTTCGGCCAAGATTTCCAGCATGATAAACAAGGCGGAATCGACGGAGACGGTATCGGAACGCGAGAAGGAAATCATTATGTGTCTCGTTCAGGGAATGTCGAACAAAGAGATTGCGGCAAAGCTGTTCATCTCCGTCAATACGGTTATTACCCACAGACGAAACATTTCGCGAAAGCTCCAGATACACTCTCTTGCAGGCCTCACCATTTATGCTATCGCCAACAACATGATTGATGCGAAGTGCCTCTCTCGTTAAGTCTGCCAACATAACACTTTACGATTGCAATCATAACACTATACAAATGCAATCGTAACACTATACGTTTGCCAACGTCGCACTATACGTTTTTGCTCGACTCCAGTCGACAAAACAGGCCTTCAAGGTGTCTCATAACCTCAACAAAGGCACGAAAATCTGCAGATACTGCATATTTTTTCACTCATAACTTCTTAGTCTGCACTATTTTTCGTATCTTTGTGCGATTTTTTGCATGTATGTGACGAAAAAGAAACAATAAGTTAAACAAAACAAGATGAACGTAATTACAAAGACAGTCGAGTTGCCTGATGGAAGAACCATCAGCATCGAGACCGGGAAACTTGCCAAACAAGCCGATGGTTCCGTGATGCTTCGCATGAACAACACTATGCTCCTGGCCACTGTTTGCGCAGCCAAAGATGCCGTTCCCGGTACAGATTTCATGCCCTTACAGGTTGAGTACAGAGAAAAGTATTTTGCTGCCGGTCGTTTTCCCGGTGGTTTCACGAAGCGTGAGGGTAAGGCAAATGACGACGAGATACTGACTTGTCGCCTTGTTGACCGCGCTCTGCGCCCCCTTTTCCCCAGCAACTATCATGCTGAGGTGTATGTGAATGTTATTCTTTTCTCTGCCGATGGTGTGGATATGCCTGATGCTCTGGCTGGCTTTGCCGCTTCTGCAGCTCTGGCTTGCAGCGATATTCCCTTCGAGGGACCCATCTCAGAGGTTCGCGTGGCTCGCATCAATGGCGAGTTCGTCATCAATCCTACCTTCCAACAGCTTAAGGACGCCGATATGGATCTCATGGTTGGCGCTACCGAAGAGAACATTATGATGGTGGAAGGCGAGATGAAGGAAGTTCAGGAAAGCGACCTTCTTGCTGCCCTTAAGTGTGCTCACGAGGCTATCAAGCCTATGTGCCGCCTCCAGAAAGAACTGGAAAAGGAACTCGGCAAGGACGTTAAGCGCGAATATTGTCATGAGGTAAATGACGAAGAACTGCAGGCAGCCGTTAAGGAAGCTTGCTATCAGAAGGCTTACGACGTTACCAAGCAGGGTCTTGAGAAGCATGCTCGTGCAGAGGCTTTCGAGGCTATCCGCGAGGACTTCAAAGCCGCTTATGCCGAGGCTCACACAGATATGCCTGCCGAAGAACTGGAAGAGAAGAACGCTCTGATTGACCGTTATTATCATGATGTCGAGAAGGATGCTATGCGTCGCTGTATTCTCGACGAAGGCATTCGCCTCGACGGTCGTAAGACAACCGATATTCGTCCAATCTGGTGCGAGGCTAGTCCTCTTCCCGGACCTCATGGAAGTGCCATCTTTACCCGCGGTGAAACGCAGTCTCTCGCAACTTGTACACTTGGAACAAAGCTCGACGAGAAGCTTGTCGACGATGTGCTCGTTCGCGAATACCAGCGTTTCTTGCTCCACTACAACTTCCCTCCCTTCTCTACAGGCGAGGCAAAGGCACAAAGAGGCGTAGGTCGTCGCGAGATTGGTCACGGCCATCTTGCTTGGCGCGGCCTGAAGGGACAGATTCCTTCTGACTTCCCTTACACAATCAGAGTAGTGAGCGACATCTTGGAGAGCAACGGTTCCAGCTCGATGGCAAGTACCTGCGCAGGTTGCTTGGCATTGATGGATGCAGGTGTTCCCATTAAGGCTCCTGTAAGTGGTATCGCTATGGGACTCATCAAGAATCCCGGCGAAGACAAATATGCCGTGCTGAGTGACATCCTTGGCGACGAGGATCACCTCGGAGATATGGACTTCAAGACTACAGGTACCCCGAATGGTCTGACTGCAACACAGATGGATATCAAATGCGACGGACTTTCTTACGAGATTCTCGAAAAGGCTCTCATGCAAGCAAAGGCAGGTCGCGAACACATCCTCGCTGAGATGATGAAGACACTCGACGCTCCTCGTCCAGAGCTGAAGCCTCATGTTCCTCGCATCGAACAGATGATTATCCCGAAGGAATTCATTGGTGCCGTTATCGGTCCTGGTGGAAAGATCATTCAGGGCATGCAGGAAGAGACTGGAGCTACCATTACTATCGACGAAGAAGATGGTGTTGGCAAGATTCAGGTGAGCGGTCCTAACAAGGAAATCATCGACGCAGCTATGGCGAAGATCAAGGCTATCGTGGCTGTTCCAGAGATTGGCGAAGTCTATGAAGGCACAGTTCGCAGCATCATGCCTTATGGTTGCTTCGTAGAGTTCATGCCTGGTAAGGACGGACTTCTGCACATTAGCGAGATTGATTGGAAGCGTCTTGAGACTGTTGAAGAAGCAGGCATCAAGGAAGGCGACAAGTTGCAG
>Ga0310690_10012105_pt1 | contig 10618 bp, 7 predicted proteins | sample AusTroGonzalo_MG_2_FD_207661 | JGI IMG/M metagenome (GOLD analysis project Ga0310690, IMG submission 207661) | Bovine rumen microbial communities from tropical cattle in Woodstock, Queensland, Australia - Gonzalo_04 (v2) (version 2) | ecosystem: Host-associated > Mammals > Digestive system >...
TCTTTCTTCTCAAAACCCTCTCCTTTCCTCTCATTACTTTCCTCTCTAATCACCTCTGTCAGTTTCCTTCTCCACTCACTCAATCGTGATGACGGTATAAACCAATTATGCGTATAGGCTATCTGGAAAGAACGTAATCGGTAGATGGTGCCTCCCATCTTGGAGAGTTGGACACGAATATTCTCATGCTGAGGAGTCCGCGCCAGCTCTTTCTCACACTCCACATCGAAGGTTCTCAATAGTCCGTCATCAGCTGTCATGAGGAATCGGAATCCCTGTTCTGTCTCCTCCATCGTGATATCCACAGGGATATATCGCTCTGCACTCTCATGCTGCAAGATGTCCTCGAACCGCTTGTCGTAATTGCGATAGAGGGTCATCTTCGGCATCAAATTGCGGGGCATCTCCAAAGGATAGAGTTGACCGTTCTCCACCTTGTTCAGACGGAATCCGAAGAGATTTCCTTTCTGATCCACGAAACAGAGTCCGTCACCATTGGCGAAAGGTTTCAGTCCCGCCACCGTAAAGCTATTCTGACGGATTTCTTTCACCTTTCCCACTTCCTCACCCATTGCCTTAGGGGTATCGAACGAGAAGATACGGTCGTTACGTCCATAGAGGAAATAGCTGGTGAAACCTCGATTGAAACTCTTACTTACATCGGGGCGGAACTTCAGTTCCACTACCCCACTGGATGCTCGCTCGTACTTGTCGGGCTGGGAACGCACAATGCGATTGAGTGTCTCGCTATAGGCTGCTGTCACGTTCTTCACGTACGACATATCCTTCAGACGCCCTTCTATCTTGAACGATGTTGCTCCTGCATCAATCAGGTCTTGCAGGGAGTTAATCTGACACATGTCTTTCAACGACAGCAGATGCTTCTTCTGCATCAGCGTCTGCTCAACGGTCTTCCTTCCTTTCTGGTAAGCACGAATCAAGTCGAACTCCATGCGGCACACCTGCGCACAGGCACCTCGGTTGGCACTCCGTCCGAACAGACATTCACTGGCATAACACTGACCGCTGAGACTCACACACAAAGCTCCATGCACGAAGACCTCAAGAGCCACATCGGGACATGCTTCATAAATCGCTCGTATCTCAGGCAAAGATAACTCTCGTGCCAAGACCACTTGACGGAAACTGTAACGCTGCAAGGCCTGAACCTTCTCCACTGTACGATTGTCCATCTGAGTGCTGGCATGCAGAGGGATAGGCGGAAGATTCAGCTTCAGCAAACCCACATCTTGCACAATCAGCGCATCTACATGAATCTCATAGAGTTTCCAAATCAGTTGTTCAGCCTCCTTCAATTCCTCATCGGTGAGGATAGTGTTGATGGTGACATAGACCTTTGCCGCAAACTGATGGGCATAATCGACCAGTTGCCGGATGTCCTCCAAACTGTTACCAGCAGCCACTCGGGCACCGAATTTAGGGGCACCGATATAAACAGCATCAGCACCGTGGCGTATTGCCTCGATGCCAATCGCCGCATTCTTTGCTGGTGACAACAGTTCGAGTTTAGTCATGAATCTCGTTGATATTGTAAGGAGTCTCCTGATATACGTAGTAGTTCAACCAATTCGTAAACAACAGGTTGGCTGTCGACCGCCACGTAACCAAAGGACTCTTGTCCGGATCATCGTCTTTATAGTAGTTCTTCGGCATCTTAATGGGCAGATGCTTCGCCAAGTCGCGCCGATACTCTGCATCGAGGGTCAAAGGCGCATACTCGGAATGTCCTGTGATAAAGAAGTCGCGACCGTTTCGTGCCATCACGATATGCACGCCTGCTTCACCTTCACCCATCGAGATAATCTTCAGTCCTTCGGTTGCCTCAATCTCCTCACGTGGTAAGGTGATGTGTCGGCTATGAGGGACAAAGAACTCATCGTCGAACCCACGGAAGATAGGCAGAGAGGCATCCATCGGATGATGGCGGAACACTCCGAACACCTTATCTTTCGTTGGACGTTTCTGAATGCCGTAGAAGTGGTAAAGTCCTGCGAAAGCTGCCCAACAGATGTAAAGCGTTGAGGTGACATTGCTATGTGCCCAGTCCATCACAGCCTGCAGATCCTTCCAATACGACACTTCTTCATACTCCATCTGCTCCAGAGGGGCACCTGTGATGATAAATCCGTCGTACTTGTTGTGCATCATGTCCTCAAAGTCATGATAGAACGCCCGCATGTGTTCAATCGGTGCATTCTTCGAGGTATGACTCTTGATTTTCATGAACTCTATCTCAATCTGCAAAGGGGTGTTCGACAGGATTCTCACAAAGTCTGTCTCAGTCGTTATCTTTATCGGCATAAGGTTTAGAATCGCAATCTTCAACGGTCGAATATCCTGGTTATGGGCACGCGTGGTGTCCATAACAAAGATATTCTCACGTTTCAGCAATTCTATTGCCGGTAGTCTGTCAGGAAGATTTAATGGCATTTTACCAAATATTTACTCGCTTGTCTTTAGGGATAAACATTTTATCTTTCTCGGTGATATTGAATGCCTCGTACCAAGCATCAATCTGTGGCAGGGCACCGTTCACACGCCACTCACCCAATGAGTGAGGGTCGGTCGTTGTGAGCTGACGCATATTCTCCTCAGTGATATTCTGTGCCCATACACCTGCGTATGCAAGGAAGAAACGCTGCTCAGGAGTAAAGCCGTTCACAACAGGAAGCGGATTGTCTTTCGTTGCATTCTTGAATGCTGTGTAAGCAATCTTCAGACCGCCATGGTCTGCGATATTCTCACCCTGAGTCAATTCACCGTTTGCCATCAAACCAGGCAGTACTTCGATGCCGTTGAAGAAGTCAACCATCACCTTTGTATGCTCCTTGAACTTCACATCGTCGCCTGCTGCCCACCAGTTGTTGAAGTTTCCTACCTTGTCGAACTGGCTACCTTGGTCGTCAAATCCATGTGTCATCTCGTGTCCGATAACCACACCGATAGCTCCATAGTTGAAAGCATCGTCAGCACTCATATCAAAGAACGGATACTGAAGAATACCTGCTGGGAAGCATATCTCGTTGGTAGTTGGGTTGTAATATGCATTTACGGTCTGAGGAGTCATATACCACTCTTCTGCATCAACTGGCTTCTTGTATTTACGCTCGATATAGTCACGGTTTGCCCACTCGGAAATCACCTTCATCTGTTCGTACAGACAGTTTTTGGGGTCGACGGTCAACTTGCTATAGTCTCTCCACTTGTCAGGATAACCAATCTTCACATGGAAGGCACTGAGTTTATCCTTTGCACGCATCTTGGTAGAGTCGCTCATCCAATCTTGCTGATCAATACGCTCAGCAAGGGCCACTTGGAGGTTCTTCACCAGTTCCTGCATACGAGTCTTGTTCTCTGCTGGGAAGTATTTCTGTACATACATCTCACCTACAGCTTCACCCAACACACCGTTCACTCTGCTGACTGCACGCTTCCAACGTGGCTGCATCTCAGTTGTACCCGACATCACACGTCCGTGGAAGTCGAATGACTCTGCATAGATTTCATCACCCAGCAGACTTGCTGAAGCAGAAAGCAGACGCCACTGCATCCAGTCTTTCAGGTCTTGTTCTGGAGTTTCGTTCAGGATGGCAATTGCAGCTTTGACAGCTTCTGGCTGACCTACTGACAGAGAATCAAGGTCGGTCATCAGCTGTGACTCAAAGAACTCATCCCAGTTGTAGCCAGGATAGTCGGCCTTGAGGGTCGTGAATGCCATCTTATGATAGTTGCTGGCTGGGTCGCGCAGTTCAACACGGCTACGTGAAGCTTTTGCCATACGAGTCTCTATTGACATCACGGCATGCATCTTGCGGGTAGCATCATCCTCAGAGTCACCTACCAACATAAACATCTTCACGATATGCCAGCGATAAGCCTCACGAATCTTCACCATCGCTGAGTCTTCCTTCACATAGTAGTCTTTGTTACCCAACGACAAACCGCCCTGACCGATCTCAACCATGTTGTTCTTACTATCCATCATATCAGCTCCGATACCACAATCGATGATGTGGCGTCCACCATACAGCTGCTGCTTGTTCATATAGCTAAGGATCGCCTCACGTGAGTCGAGGTTTGCAATGGCCTGCAAATCAGCAACGATAGGCTGATAGCCGTCTTTATTCTGACGCGTTGAGTCCATCAACATCGCATAGAGGTCACCTATCTTCTGGGCTACACTACCCTGCTCATTCTTCTGCTTTGAGAGATCTTCAATGAGCGTACGAATCTGCTCCTTGTTCTGTTCAGCCACAACATCGAAACTACCGAATCGAGGATACTCAGGCTTGAGCGGATTCAGCTTACGCCATCCACCACAAGCATACTCATAGAAGTCTTCACCTGGAGCCACTGAATCGTTCATGTTCTCCATCTTAATACCGATACCCAGCTGCTGCTGGCATCCACATAACGTAATAGAAGTTACCATTACTGCTAAAATCTGTTTTACTTTCATACTGCTAATTATTTTGATTAAACTTACAATTCTTTTTATGAAGCCGATGAGACCCATGAGGCTTATAAGGCCTATAGGGTCTATTTGCCCTATCCTGCCAGTTGCTCCCATTCTGTCATCGCCACATCGAGTTGCTGTTGCAACTGCGAGTACTTTTCCACCAACTGCATGTCATTCTTTTCTGCAAGCGAAGCTTCCACTTCAGCGATTTCCTTCTCCAGTTTCTCTATCTTCTCCTCACATGCTTTCAACGCCTTTTCGGCTTTCGCTTTTGCTTTCGCCTCAGCTTTCTGCTGCTCGTAGTTCTGTTTGGTATCTGTTACAGGAACTTCCGCTTTGACCTCCTTCTTCTTTGCTGCCTGTTCAGCAGCCTTTTCCTGTCGTAGACTGATACTACTCTTCTCAATGGGTTCGAACACCTTTTGGTCCTTGAACATATATACCTTGTCTACCAACCCATCGAGGAAAGCACGGTCGTGACTCACGATAATCGCTGTACCATCGAAATCACGGATAGCATTCTTCAGCACGTCTTTCGACTGCATATCCAGATGGTTCGTCGGCTCGTCGAGGATGAGCAAGTTCACGGGTTGCAACAGCAACTGAATCATCGCTAATCGGCTTCGCTCTCCACCCGATAACACCTTCACGAACTTATCGCTTTCTTCTCCACCAAACATAAAGGCACCTAACAAGTCTCGTACCTTCGTACGCATATCGCCTGTAGCCACACGGTCTATCGTATCAAACACGGTGATACTACCATCCAACAGCTGTGCCTGATTCTGAGCGAAATAACCTATCTGCACATTATGTCCTATCTTCAGGTTACCCTCAAACGGAATTTCACCCATGATACATTTCACCAGTGTGGACTTTCCTTCACCGTTGTTACCCATGAAGGCAACCTTCTCACCTCGCTTGATGGTGAGGTTCACATGCTGGAATATCAGATGATCTCCGTATGCTTTTGCCACCTCGTCACAGATAATCGGGTAGTCGCCACTACGCTGGCAAGGTGGAAATTTCAGGCGTAACATCTTAGTATCAACCTCGTCAATCTCAATGGGGACAATCTTCTCCAACTGCTTCAGGCGACTCTGCACCTGATTCGACTTGGTGGGTTTATAGCGGAACCGCTCTACGAAGTCCTTGATGTCAGCAATCTCTTTCTGCTGATTCTCATAGGCTCGTATCTGCTGTTCGCGTCGTTCATCTCTCAACTTCACATATTCATCGTATTTCACCTTGTAGTCATTGATACGTCCACAAGTAATCTCAATCGTTCGATTGGTGATATTGTTGATGAAGGCACGGTCATGACTCACCAGTATCACGGCTTTTGCATTATTCTGAATAAACTGCTCCAGCCACTGAATACTACCGATATCCAAGTGGTTCGTCGGCTCGTCGAGGAGCAAGAGGTCTGGTTTCTGCAACAGAATCTTCGCCAACTCAATACGCATTCGCCATCCGCCCGAGAACTCACTCGTAGGACGTGTGAAGTCTTCTCGACGGAATCCCAGACCGATCAGCGTCTTGTCCATCTCGGCTTTCATCGCCCACTCTTCCACATGCATCCCTCGGAACGCCAATGCGGTCTCAGCTTCCAACGTACGGGTATCGCTCACCTCCATCACCTGTGGCAGATAGCCTACCGTCATTTCTCTCGGACGTGCCACCACCCCACTCGTAGGCTGTTGCAAACCAGCGATAATCTTCAGTAGGGTCGATTTCCCTGCTCCGTTCTTACCTACTAAGGCAATGCGGTCGCGCGGATTGATGACAAAACCGATCTCCTGAAACAGAGGTTTGGCACTGAATTCAACACTCAGATTCTCTATCGATACCATTTTCTTTTAACTATCTTTGTTCGTCACCTTCACAATCAGGATACTCAGTTCGTAGAGCATCCACATAGGGACAGATACCAGCATCAGCGTGAACGCATCCGATGTAGGAGTGATAACAGCTGCGAGTATCAGGATACCGACAATCACATGCTTCCTATAGCGAGTCATATACGTATGCTTCAGCAGTCGCATCCTCGCCAATATCCAACTCATCACAGGCATCTCGAAGATGACACCCAACACTAACGTAAGGGCTACGAGGGTCGATATATACGACTCCAGCGTGATGGTGTTCTCCACATAGTCGGCTACCTGATATGTACCCAAAAACCTGAATGTGAAAGGGAAGATAATGAAATAGCTGAACAGCACACCCATCATGAACATCACATAGCTGCCACATACCAAGTGGACGGCATACTTGCGTTCGTTCTCATACAGGGCTGGCGACACGAACCGGAATATCTGATAGATGACATACGGCGATGCTGCTATCAGTCCCGCATAGATGGCCACCTTCATATGGATGATAAACTGCTGGGCCAACTCGGTATTGATGAGCGACACATGGAAGTCTGTTGCCGTCTCTGTCACCGTGCTGCCCACCAACGAAGCAAACCACACTTCTACTCTGCTGAACAACTCATAGGTGATGAAGTCACTGTCTTGCGGGCCTAACACCACAGCAAACAGCGGTTCCTTGAAGCAGAATGCCAAGACACCCAACGCTAACGTCACAACAGCGATTCGGATAATCACGCTACGCAACGCATCCAAGTGATCCCAGAATGTAACCGGCTCGCTACTCACGTTCTCTTCATTCTTTACGCTTCACTCTTCTCACCCTTGGAGGAGTCAGAGGGGGCCTCACTCTTCGTTTCATCCGTCGGATCTACCTCCTTCATACCGTCCTTAAACGAACGGACTCCTTTTCCAAGTCCCTTCATCAACTCAGGAATCTTCTTTCCACCAAAAAACAACAACACAATAAGTGCGATAATCAGGATTTCCTGCAATCCAAACGTTCCAAACAATAATGGTTGAATCATATTTCTTTAAACTTTAAACTTTCAACTATAAACTTTTTAATCTGTCGCTAACCGCTAAACTCTACAATTCCAGCCCTTGCTTCAACTTCTCCACATACTCATCTATCTTATGCATCTCCGTCGGAATCTCAATCTTCTGCGGACAATGTTCCAGACATCTGCAGCATTCGATACAATGATTGGCCTGACGCAATTTCGGCACACTGCGGTCGTACCCAATGAGGAAGGCCCTACGCAGTTTCTGATACTCAGGATCTTGAGTCGATGAAGGCATCAAGCCCTCATTGATACATTTATTGTAATGGGCAAAGATACCTGGGATGTCCAATCCGTACGGACAAGGCATACAATACTGACAACCCGTACAAGGGATGGTTGAGTCGTTCAGAATCTCATTGGCCACATCGTTCTCCAGATAGCTGCGCTCTTCCTCCGTCAACGGTTTCAGCGGACAATACGAATGCAGGTTGTCCACCAAGTGCTCCATATAGGTCATACCGCTCAAGGCAGTCAGCACGTTCGGATACGAACCACAATACCTGAAGGCCCACGAAGCAGCAGTTCTGTCAGGTTCCTTCCCTTTCAGCATCCGCAGCACATTTCCGTTCACCTTCGACAGACGTCCACCCAACAGCGGTTCCATAATCACCACAGGGATATCGCGTTTCGTCAGTTCGTCATACAGGTAATTGGCATCCACATTGAACGAGTTCATCTCGTTGGCATGATACCAGTCCAGATAGTTCATCTGAATCTGCACGAAATCCCAATGAATCTCATCGTGAAGGGCCATCATCTCGTCGAATACCGACTGCTGACCATGGAACGAGAATCCGAGGTTCCTCACCCTTCCCTCCTCACGCTCTTTCATCAGGTAATCCAGGATGCCCGTATCTACAAACCGTGTCTGGTACTCCTCCATACTGCCTCCGATGGCGTGCAGCAACATATAGTCGATGTAGTCCGTCTGAAGTTCCTTCAGCGAATTCTTATACATCGCAATCGAGGCCTCCTTCGTTTGGGTGTCGGGCGAGAAGTTCGACATCTTCGTAGCGATGAAGTACGACTCACGCGGATGACGGCTCAGGGCGATACCAGTTGCATGTTCCGACATACCCTGACAATACACAGGAGAAGTATCGAAGTAGTTCACGCCATACTCCAGTGCGGTATCCACCAGTTCGTTGATACGCTCTTGGTCCATCTCCTCCTTTCCATCCGCACCCTTCTTCGTGGGCCAGCGCATACATCCGTAACCAAGTATCGACACCTTGTCGCCACTGTTATGATTTTCTCTCAGGGTCATCTGCCCCTTGGGAACATCCGACAGCGAACTGCCAGTCTCACCTTGCGAGCCGCCCTTGCAGCCCACCACGGCAGCAGTACCGACAGCAGCACCACCAAGTCCCAGTTTCTTTATGAATTCACGTCTATCCATTTCTTATACCTCCCCATGTACTTCATGTCCCTCTACATAAATCGCTGCGAACGGACGAGCGGGACACAAATGCTCGCATGTTCCACAGCCGATACATTTCTCTTCGTCCACCACAGGCGCATACACGCTCTTACCTTCATACTCCACAGTCGTCATCATCACCGCTCCGGTAGGACATTTCGTCGCACACAATCCGCAACCGTCCTCTGTCGTGACAGCCACACAGTTCTTTCTCACCAGTACCGCATGACCCACCTTGATGGCCGCCTTCTCCTCCTTCGTAATCGGACGGATGGCACCCGTTGGACACACATCACCACAGGCCGTACACTCAGGACGGCAGTAGCCACGCTCGAACGACATCTCAGGTTGCATCAGATGCATCAAGTCAGTCGATGGACGCAGCACATCGTTCGGACACTTCGACACACACAGCTGACAACCCGTACAATGCTGCTCCAAGTTCTTGATGCTCATAGCACCAGGAGGCACCACCTTTGTCTTCCGCTCCGGCACCTGCTTGTCCTCAATCTCAGCCAATCCGCCATCTACTTTCTTCGCCTGAGCATCCAACCACGCAGCACCCAAAGCCACAGTCGTAGCCGTCAGGAACTCACGGCGGCTCTCATCAGGCCCATTGGCCTTATTAGTCTCATTGGCCCCATTGGCCTTATTAGCCTCATTGGCCCCATGAGGCCTATATGGCCCATAGCTCATCGCCCCCTTCTTGCACTTTCCGATGCAGTCGAAGCAATCCACACAGCGGCTATAGTCCACCTTCATATTCTTGAAGTCGATGCACGAAGCCTTACAGTTCTTCGCACACAGACCACACTTGATACATTTATCCTCTTCGATACGAATCTTCAGCAATGAGAAACGCGACACGAATCCCAGCACCGTTCCCACCGGACAAATCGTGTTACAATACGTGCGGCCACCGCGCCATGCAAGGACGAACAGCACCACCACAGTCACTACAGCGATAATCAGCACAGGCAGCGATTTCAGCCACACATCCACACTATAGAACGCATAGCTGTCAGCCCTCTCAGCCATCATCGCCAGCAAGTTGTTGCCCCACATCCACAGCGGTTGCAACAGCGACTGCGCAATCCTGCCGAACGCACTATATGGAGCAATCAGCGTAGCCACACCAGCCAGTCCCAGCACCATCAGCACCACGAACACTACCAGCACAGCATAACGCAACCAGTTCTTTGCCTTCGAGTACGAATAGCGGTTCTTTTTCGCCTTCTTGCCGAACCATGCAAACACATCCTGCAACACACCCAATGGACAAATCACCGAACAGTAGATGCGGCCCAGCACCAGTGTGATGGCCACCAATCCGATAATCACACCCACGTTCAGTGCCAGCACAGCAGGCAGAAACTGCAGTTTCGCCATCCAGCCCAACCACGCGTGAGCCGTACCGGTAAAATCCAAGAATAGCCAAGTGATTCCCAACAGAAACACAGTAGCCAATATAATCCTTATTTTTCTCATGCTATTAAACATATTACGCTGCAAAGATAGCAAAAAAAGTTTAGAGTGAAGCGTTTAGCGTTTAGAGAATGGTAAAAAATAGTATTTTTTAACGATTTATGTCGTTTTTTCTTTTCACCATACCCTTTTCATGCATCATGTCCCCAAAAAAGGATTCGACCAAAGTACTTGCCGAACGAAACCGAATTCGATTTCTTGTTCTGCCAAATGTCATAGATAATCTTACTCATAGTTGTCTTAAATCGTTTGGTTAACAAAATGGAGTTGCATTCTTTTTGTTTAGCGGTTA
>Ga0310690_10012108_pt1 | contig 10617 bp, 7 predicted proteins | sample AusTroGonzalo_MG_2_FD_207661 | JGI IMG/M metagenome (GOLD analysis project Ga0310690, IMG submission 207661) | Bovine rumen microbial communities from tropical cattle in Woodstock, Queensland, Australia - Gonzalo_04 (v2) (version 2) | ecosystem: Host-associated > Mammals > Digestive system >...
ACTCCGGATGAATTTATCTCTCAGTATCTGACATAATCTGGCTCAGCTCGCTTGTTGATTCAAACGGATCGGCAGGATGATTGCTATTATCGGAGGATAAGTATATGAAACGAATCGTATACCACAAGCTGGTCAGGGATAAAATACCGGAGATGATCGAAAAAGACGGGAAAAGCTGCGTTTGTTCTGAGCTGTCGAACGAAGACTATATCACTATGCTGGATCGGAAACTGAACGAAGAGCTGGCTGAATACCAGGAGAGCAAATCCATGGAAGAACTGGCAGACCTGCTGGAAGTTATGGCTGCTGTTGCTGTGGCCCGGGGCAGTTCCCTGGACGAAGTGGAAACAATCCGGAAAAAGAAAAAGGAAATGCGCGGCGGTTTCGAAAAAAAGATTCTCCTGGAATCGGTGATTGAGCAAGGAAACTGAGGTGGCAGGCTAACGGTCGGACTTTTGTGACTGTCCCTCAAAGCAAAGACAGACTTGCCGAAACGGCCGGGTAGAGGAAATCCGGGATGAGATCCGGAAGGCGAATGCATTGTATGTTATAGGATAAACCAAACAAAAAAATGTGAAGGAGAGTGACGGTATGCATCCGGAACTTCAGGCAGCAGTTCAAAAAAATGACAGTTTCGATGATCTTGACCCATCAATCATATCGAAGATCCGGGTCTATATCGATATGGATGGCGTGCTGGCGGATTTTGAACGGGGCGTCAGGGAACTGTGCCACATGGAGCCGCAGGCCCAGAATGGGAAGAGGGACGTGAAGGCTGACGATCTGATGTGGGATGCGCTCCGGAAGGTTGATCATTTCTACGACAAACTGGAGATCATGCCCGGCGCGAAGGAAATGTTTGATCTCATTTACCGGAAATATGGAGACCGGTGTGAAATCCTGACGGGCATTCCCAAACCGGAGCGTGGGATTATCACAGCAGGAGAAGATAAAATAGCCTGGACGAAGCGAAACCTGTCAGAATCTGTGAAGGTCAATATCGTTCTGCGGAAAGAGAAAATGCTGTTCTGCAAGGATGCAAACTCTGTGCTGATCGATGATCGGGCAAAAACGATACGGGACTGGAAAGACGCCGGAGGCACCGGCATTCTGCATGTCAGCCCGGAAGAGACGATAAAAGAACTGAGGCAAATGAATCTGCTGTAGGGAGCGGTCGCAGACAGTGAATGATTATTTAAGGAATCTGAACAAAATAGAGTTTGTAGTAACAATGGCGTGTACTGGTAGGTGCAGGCACTGTTCAGAGGGCGACCACGACGGATTCACCGGACATATCGACGCAGATGCAGCTGCGGAAGCGATCAGAAAGATCTGCGCTCATTGCAGAATCAAAACCGTGATGACGTTTGGCGGCGAGCCGCTCCTATACCCTGATACAGTCTGCGCGATCCACAAAACGGCATCCGATTTGGGAATCGAAAAACGGCAGTTGATCACAAACGGTTATTTTTCCAAAAATCCTGAAAGGATCGAAAAGGTTGTAAGCAATCTTGAAAACTGCGGCGTCAATGATCTGCTTTTGTCAGTGGACGCTTTTCATCAGGAGCATATTCCTCTTGATCCGGTCTTATGTTTTGCCCAAAACGCCGTTCAGGCCGGGATCCCCGTCCGTCTGCAGCCTGCGTGGCTTGTCAGTCCCAAAGACCCGAACCCGTACAATAATCGGACCTGGGAGATCATTCGGAAGTTCGATCCTTTGCATATCTCTCTCAATCAGGGCAACGTGGTCTTTCCATCCGGAAACGCCCTGAAATACCTTCGCGAGTATTTCGATGAAAATACGACGGTGACAGACCCTTATGAGGAAGATCCAAAGGACGTCAGGACCATCTCTTTTGCACCTGATGGGGGCGTATTGAACGGGAACGTTTATCAAACAGATATTCTTGAGATGATGGAGCAATATAAGCCGTAAAGGGATTCGATCAGACAATTTGGAACACGCTTGTGCCAAATCAGATGATGCTCGTGCGGAGCTTGTGCGGTTGATGGCGGAATAAAATATTTCAAGCGGTAGGGGAACGTGAAGACTGGGAAGAGTGGAGCGAGTTCGATGAAACCGAGTAATGGAAACCTGATGTCGGAAATGGTTATCAATGATGATGGGATCCGGTTAAGCGCGGTGCTGGAAAAACCGGAAGGCCCTGATAAGTGCCCGTTGGTGATTCTGCTTCACGGGTTTACCAGCGCAAAAGACAGGCCGCACAATATCCTTGCTGCCGCAGCCATGCGGGAGGCAGGATACGCTACTCTCCGCTTTGACCTGTACGGGCATGGCGAAAGCGGAGGTGAATTCCGGAAGCACACGCTGCATAAGTGGATATCCAACACCATGGCAGTCATTGATTATGCCCGGGAACTTGGCTATACGGATTTGTATCTTTCCGGTCACTCCCAGGGCGGCCTGGTGGCAGCGCTGGTTGCAGGCATGGAAGCGGATCGGATTCATGGGTTGATTCTCCGTGCTCCGGCCTTTATGATTCCGCAGGCTGCCCGGGATGGCAGTATGCTTGGATTCTCCTTTGATCCGGAATATGTTCCGGATTCCATGACAGTGATTAAAGATCTGAAGCTGGATGGAAACTACCTCCGCGTTGCACAGACAATCTACGTGGAAAACGCGGTGGATCGCTACAGGGGGCCGGTTCTGATCATTCATGGTGATGAGGATGATACCGTTCCGCTGGAAGACTCCCGGCGAATGGCGCAGTGCTATCAGCACTGCGAACTGGCTGTTATGTCCGGGGAAACGCATCATTTTGACCGGCATCCGGAACAGATGCAGAGCATTATACGGAATTGGATGGAAAAACTGAGATGACTGTTTACGCAGTGCTTTCCGGGCAAACTCGGGAAATCCTTGAAAAGCTTACAGACTGGAGGAATAAGTGATCATGCAAAAGCGGATTGTGACGCCCGGCCCCCTGCACGATGATCAGGGCCGGCTGATTGAAACCGGATACGCAACGGAACTCATCAAAACATATGAACGCGGCAAGGTGGCAGCAAAACGCTGGCGGATCAAAGAATGGGATTATTACGCCGTCTGTACAGATCAGTTTGCGCTGGCGCTGACGATTGACCACAATGGATATATGACGATGGACAGCATTTCATTGCTGGATTTTGAGAAAAACACGCAGGTCACGAAATCAGTGATGGGGCTGCCGTTGATGTCTCCGCGTGATCTTCCGCCGACCAGCAGGAAGGGTGATATCCGGGTGAAGGGGAAGGGATACATGCTTTCTTTCGAAAACGATGGGAGGAGCCGTCATCTGACTGGATTTATGAATAAATTCAGCGGGGAGGAAAAGATCGCTTTTGACCTTCATCTGACGGACGCACCGAAGGAAACAATGGTAATTGTTACTCCTTTTAAGGATCATCCGGAAGCTTTTTACTACAATCAGAAAATCAACTGCATGCGTGTGGAGGGTATGATTACCCTTGGCAGGAAGGAGTACCGCTGTAATCCGGATGTTACGTTTGCGGTGCTGGACTGGGGCCGCGGCGTTTGGACATACGACAACACCTGGTACTGGGGATCGGCTTCCGGCCTGGCCCACGGTCTTCCTTTCGGCTTTAATATCGGGTATGGCTTTGGCGATACTTCCGCAGCCAGTGAAAACGTGCTGTTTTATGAAGGAAAGATTCACAAGCTGAGTCAGGTGACATTTCATATTCCGATGAGTGGCGGAAAAGAAGATTATATGTCGCCATGGACATTTACCAGCGATGACGGACAGTTTGAGATGCGGTTTCAGCCGGTAATGGACAGAAGCGCCAAAGTGAATGTGGGGATAATCTGTTCTGATCAACATCAGGTGTTCGGCCGGTTCAGCGGAACGGCGGTGTTGGACGATGGACGGACACTGCAGATCAGTAATCTGATGGGCTTTGCGGAAAAAGTTCGGAATAAATGGTAGGGAATGATGATGTCCTGGAAAAACAAACAAGGGATCAAAGGCCATAACCGCTGTGAGCGGGTTGACCTGGCAGCACCGGAGTCCCGGATCAGAAGATTCGCAGTCGTTTCAGATATTCACGGGAACCTTCCGGCTTTGAACGCTGTGCTTGAGGACGCAAAAAGCCGTGGAATCAGCGGGTTTATCTTTGCCGGCGATTACTGCCTGAGCGGGCCGTTCCCGGATGAATGTATTGCCATGCTGATGATGCTGGATCATACGCATATTGTTCGGGGGAATGAGGAAAAATATCTGGAGAACCTGATCGGGAAAGACCAGAGTGACTGGACTGACGGCCAGATGCAGGTCACATACTGGTGTTTCCGGAATGTATCAGCGGAACATTTGCGGTTCCTGACGGCGCTGCCGCATACTATCGAATTCCGGGTGAACGGCGTGAAAATCCATCTTTCACATGCTTCAGCAACATGGATTGGCGATTGCGAATTCAGGCTGATTGGACCGGGCGTGCTGGCAAAACGATATGAGGGAATAAACATAACGCCGGAATATTACCGACAGGATGTACAGAACCTCTTTCATCATGATCCGGGCTTTCAAAACGCGTTGCCGGATCTGGAAGAAGGCGTTTATCTTTTCGGGCACTCTCACGTCCAGTGGAACTGGCAGGATACGGACCGGAAGGTTTTTCTGATCAATCCCGGTTCCTGCGGTTTGCCTCTGGACTTTATTCACGACAGTGTTCCATATACCGTTCTGTCCGTTTCAGAAGGCGGGGAAGTCGGCATAGAAGAAGTCCGGGTTCCTTTTGACAAACAGGGATACGCTGAGGTATTGAGAAATTCGGAACAATTTAAGGAAGCAACCGTCTGGACGAAGGTGATCACAAAAGAGTGGCTGAAGACCCATGAGCATATGACGTTCTTCCTGGAATTCGTCGAACAGTATGCGCAGGAAATCGGCGACACCAGAAGGCCGTTTTCCGTGGAAACATGGGAGAACGCCTATGAAATTTGGGATGGAAGGAATTCATGATGCTCCGGCAAGGTAAAGCGAAGAGTTATTTGCCTGTGCGGATTTAATCGGGAAAAGCTTTCAGATGTAACCGGAACGCCCTGCGTGCCGAATGTGCCTGAATGTGCCTTCCCAGATGAAAAAACAAATGATACAATACCTTTGTCATGATTCATCAGGAGGTTCTGACCAGGAGAGCGGAGGATGGGAAAATGAAATTTGCAAACAGGACGGAAACAAAACCGGGAATCCGGACAGAAGGGACGAATGCCCGGGGTGGGCTTGCGCAGGACGGCGGGCGGACGGACATGCGTTATCATGAGGATACATCCCGGCTGCATGTGAATACCCTGCCCAATCGTGCTTACTTTATTCCCTGTGCGAGTCGGGAGTGTGCGCTGCAGGGCAATCGGGAACGGTCGGAACGCTTTATGCTGCTCAGCGGAGAATGGCGTTTTGGCTACTACAACAGTTTTCTGGACCTTCCGGAGGACCTTTTCGCCGCCGCGGCCACGCCGGATACCATTCCGGTGCCGTCCGTATGGCAATGCTGCGGATATGACCGGCATCAGTACACCAATGTGCGGTTTCCGATCCCCTACGACCCGCCCTTTGTGCCGGTGGAGAATCCTTGCGGGCTGTATACCCGTTTCTTCCGCTGGAATCCGGAGGCGGGGGAGACCGTGACGCTGCATTTCGAAGGCGTGGATTCCTGCCTGTATGTATGGGTGAACCGGCAGTTTGTGGGCTACAGCCAGGTGTCCCACTCAACTTCCGCCTTTGATATCACATCGTATCTCACAGAGGGAGAGAACAATCTGACGGTGTTGGTGCTGAAGTGGTGCGACGGTACGTATTTCGAGGACCAGGATAAATTCCGCCAGTCCGGGATTTTTCGGGATGTCTACCTGCTGCGGCGGGAAGCCGATCGGGTGGAGGACTATTTTGTCCATACCATCCTGAACGCGGACTTCAGCGCTGCGGACATCACCGTGGATCTGGAGAAAGCAGGAAGCGCGCCGGTGCAGTGGGAATTGCTGGATGCGTCCGGGGAAACCCTTGCGCACGGGACGGCCGAAGGCGCTGAAATCCGGTTTCAACTGAACAATCCCCGCCTGTGGAACAGCGAGGATCCCTATCTTTATACCCTGCTGATGCAATGCGGGAGGGAGTGGATTGCCGAGAAGGTCGGTGTAAGAAAGATTTGCGTGCAGGACGGTGTGGTGAAGATCAACGGCACAGCCGTCAAATTCAAAGGCGTCAACCGGCACGACAGCGATCCTGCGGTGGGCAGCGCCGTTACAATGGAGATGATGCTGCGGGATCTGCGAATCATGCGGGAACATAATGTGAATGCAATCCGCACCAGCCATTATCCCAACGCGCCGGAATTCCTGAAGATGTGCGATGTCTATGGATTCTATGTGATAGATGAAGCGGACATGGAATGCCACGGCGTCACCCGTGTCAGTATGCCCACCTTCCTGGAGTCCTATAACCTGCTGGCGAATGATCCGGCGTATGAGAATGTATTTGTGGATCGCGTGCAGCGGTGCGTGAACCGGGACAAGAACCGTCCCTGCGTGGTGATGTGGTCCATGGGCAATGAATCCGGATACGGATGCAACTTTGATGCGGCGCTGGCCTGGACAAAGGCGTTTGACCCCTCCCGGCTGACCCATTATGAGCGGGCGTCCTTCCCGCCGGAGGGACAGGAGATCAATTCCGTTTCCCTGGATACCTACAGCCGGATGTATCCCTCGATCAAAGAAATCGATCAGTATTTCGAAGAGAAAAAACTGAATCTGCCCTATGTGCTGTGCGAATACTGCCATGCGATGGGAAACGGCCCCGGGGATCTGGAGGATTACTTTCAGTGTTTCCATCGGCACGAAGGCCACTGCGGCGGGTTCATCTGGGAGTGGTGTGACCACGCGATCGCCATGGGCCGGACGGCGGACGGCCGGAAGAAGTATTCCTACGGCGGTGACTTTGGCGAGCTGCTGCACGATGGCAATTTCTGTATGGACGGGCTGGTTTATCCGGATCGCCGGCCCCATACAGGCCTGAAGGAATACAAGAATGTGCTGCGGCCGGCCCGGATTGTGGCGTCGGTGCCGGAAAAGGGCGTGCTCACCCTCTGGAACACCCTGGATTTCACCAACCTGAAGGATGCTATCCGCATGACCTGGGCGATCCGGCAGAACGGGCAGGAAATTTACACGGCGGATGTTCCTGCTGATCTTCTGGATATTGGGACGCATGATCGCAGGGAAATCACCCTGGCCCTGCCGGAAGGCCTCACGGGCCCGTTTGCCATTCATCTGACGGAGTACCAGCTGCGGGATGCCGGCCTGACCGCATCCGGGCACCTGGTGGGTGAAGATGAAGCCGGGCAGCAGGAATATAACGCGCCGGTCATGGCGAAATCGGGCGGGCCGCTCCGTGTCCGGGAAACCAGCCGGCAGATCATCCTGGAAGGGGCTTCCTTCCGGTATGCATACAACAAATATACCGCAGCCTTCGATGAAATGGTTTTCTGTCAGCGGACTCTGCTGAAGCGCCCCATGCGCTGGAACATCTGGCGAGCGCCGACAGATAATGACCGCAATGTGGCGCAAAAGTGGGAGGAGAAGCTCTATCGGAACGCCGAGGCTCGTGGATACGACACCGTGCTGATCGAAGGGACGGATGGCTGGACCCTGGAGACAACGTTTTCCATCTCCGCTCCGCACCTGCCGCCTGTAGTCCGCGGGAAGGTGGCCTGGCAGATTGGCAATAACGGCGAAATCCGCATGTGCTGTGATGCCCGGCGCCGGGCGGAGGATCCCTTTCTGCCGCGCTTTGGCCTGCGGCTCTTCCTGCCGAAGGACATGCAGCAGATCAGCTATTTCGGATATGGGCCGTTTGAAAGCTACATCGACAAACACCGGGCCTCCTTCCGGCATCTGTACCAGGCAACTGTCGAGGCCTTGCATGAGGATTATCTCAAGCCACAGGAGAACGGCAGCCACTGGGGCTGCAGCATGGTGAGCGCCGGGAATGGGGACATTGCCCTGCAGGTAACGGGGAACAGCTTTTCCTTCAGCGCGTCTTATTATCCGCAGGAGGAACTGGCTGACCGGAAGCACAATTTCGAGCTGATTAAAGCAGATGCCGCCATTCTCTGCGTGGACGGATACCAGAGCGGTGTTGGCTCCAACAGCTGCGGGCCGGAGCTGCTGAAAGAATATCAGATTCCGGAGGAAATGCATTTCGACTGCACGTTCAGCCTGTTTACAGCCGATTGATTATCTGCCTGCTTTGGTATATGATACGATTGGTTCAGAAGTTTGCTGATTTTGCTGATTGGAAACAGGGGGAAAACGATTTGAAACCATATCTGGAAGATAAGGAAGCGGTGCTGGCGGAAACCGGTTCCGGCATGGAAGGCCTGACGGACGGGGAAGCCGCCGCGCGGCTGGCCAGCGATGGCCCCAACAAGCTCAGGGAAGGCAAAAAGGATAGCCTGCTGAAAAAGTTCATCGGTGAACTGAAGGATCCGATGACCATCGTGCTGATCATCGCGGCGATCGTGAGTGCGGTGACTGCGGTGTACGCCCACGAGAGCCTGACGGACACGGTAATCATCCTGATCGTCGTGCTGGCCAACGCCTGCCTGGGCGTATACCAGGAGAGCAAGGCGGAGGCCGCCATTGAGGCCCTGCAGCAGGTGGCGGCGGCTACGGCCAAGGTCATCCGCGGCGGGCACCAGAAAACCGTCCGGGCCGACGAAGTGGTCCGGGGCGACCTGCTGATCCTGGAAGCCGGGGACGCCGTTCCGGCGGACGCCCGGATCGTGGAATGCGCCTCCATGAAGGCCCAGGAAGCCGCCCTGACTGGGGAATCCACGGATGTGGAAAAAGGGAGCGATACGCTTACGGCCGGAGACAACGGGGAAGTTTCCCTGGGCGACCGGAAGAATATGGTATATATGGGCTCCATCGTGACCTACGGCCGGGGACACGCCGTTGTGACCGGCACCGGCATGGACACGGAGATGGGCGCGATTGCTGACGCGCTGACCAGCGCGAAGGAAGAGAAAACGCCGCTTCAGGTCAAGCTGAATGAGCTTTCGCGGAAACTGTCTGCGATGATCCTGGCGATCTGTGCGTTCGTGTTCATCATCAACCTGGTGCGTAACGGCGGAAAGGCCGTCCTGGATACCTTTATGATTGCCGTATCCCTGGCGGTGGCGGCGATCCCTGAAGGACTGAGCGCCGTGGTTACGGTGCTGCTCTCCATCGGCGTGACGCGGATGAGCAGGAACCACGCAATCATCCGAAAGCTGACGGCAGTGGAAACGCTTGGCTGCACCCAGATTATCTGCTCAGACAAAACCGGCACCCTGACCCAGAACAAAATGACCGTGGTCCGGAAAGTGTCCGGGGATGAGAAACTGCTGATGACCGCTATGGCCCTGTGCTCCGACGCGGAATTGGAGCAGGGCGAGGCGGTCGGTGAGGCTACGGAATGCGCGCTGGTCAACGACGCGAACAAAAACGGGCTGCCGAAGGACGAACTGGCCGCGGATCTGCCGCGGGTGGACGAAGCGCCTTTTGATTCCCTGCGCAAGATGATGACTACCCTGCACCGGGTCGGGGCAGGGCATGGCTTTATCCAGTTTACCAAGGGCGCGCCGGATGAAGTGCTGCGCCGCTGCAGCCGGATCTGGCAGCATGGCCAGGCGGTTCCGATGACAGAGGCGCAACGGAAACAGATTCTGGAAGAGAACAAAGCAATGGCCGACCAGGCCTTGCGTGTGCTGGGCGCCGCTCAGCGGGTCTATGACGAACGCCCTGCCTCCAACGCGCCGGAAGAGCTGGAGCAGGATCTGACCTGGATCGGCATGTGCGGGATGATCGATCCCATCCGTCCCGAGGTGAAGGACGCGATCGAAAAGTGCCGCAACGCGGGTGTGCGGCCGATTATGATTACCGGAGACCACAAGGATACCGCGACGGCGATCGCCCGGGACCTGGGAATCCTGAAGCCCGGCCAGATGGCAATCACCGGAGCGGAGCTGGACGCGATCCCGGACGAAGTTTTCGCAAACGACGTGCGGCGATATTCCGTTTACGCCCGTGTACAGCCGGAAAATAAAGTCCGTATTGTGAACGCCTGGAAGGCCCTGGGCAAAGTAACGGCCATGACCGGCGACGGCGTCAACGACGCGCCGTCCATCAAGAGCGCTGATATCGGCGTAGGCATGGGCATCACCGGAACGGATGTGACCAAGTCCGTCGCGGACATGATCCTGACGGACGATAACTTTGCCACCATTGTATCCGCGGTGGGTGAAGGCCGCCGCATCTATGACAATATCCGCAAGGCGATCCAGTTCCTGCTCTCCGCCAACCTGGCGGAGGTGCTGGCGGTATTTTCCGCCACGCTGATGGGTTTTTCCATCCTGAAACCCATCCATATCCTGTGGATTAACCTGATCACCGATACCATGCCGGCTATCGCGCTGGGCATGGAAGAGGCGGAGAAGGATGTGATGGAGCGGTCGCCCAGGGACCGGAAGGAAAGCATCTTTGCGGACGGTATGGGATTTGACATCGCTTTCCAGGGCCTGGTGATTGCCGCGATCACCGTGTTCAGCTATTTTGCCGGC
>Ga0310690_10012112_pt1 | contig 10615 bp, 6 predicted proteins | sample AusTroGonzalo_MG_2_FD_207661 | JGI IMG/M metagenome (GOLD analysis project Ga0310690, IMG submission 207661) | Bovine rumen microbial communities from tropical cattle in Woodstock, Queensland, Australia - Gonzalo_04 (v2) (version 2) | ecosystem: Host-associated > Mammals > Digestive system >...
TCTCCGTCTATAGCGTGCTGGAGGGAGACACCATCATCACCACGCTGGAGCCTGAGTTCGAGTACTTCGACCGCGTCTGGTACCGTCAGACGATGGAGCTGGGCAAGCCCTGCTGGGTGGAGCCCTTTAGCGACTTCAACACAGGCACCATCAACTACCACGACGCCATTGCCTCCTACTGCATCCCCATCCGCCCGGGAGGCGGACAGATAGCAGGCGTGATGTCAACCGACTTCTCCTTCAAGCTCCTCTCGAAGGAAATCATCGAGACGAATCACCCCTATCCGAGCTCCTATTATATATTAGTAGGAGAGGACGGACGCTACCTGATTCATCCCAACACAAACCTTCTCTTCAAGAAAACCATCTTCACCAATACCGACGCAAGCGAGACGCCCGACATCATCGCCCTCGGACATGAGATGACCGCAGGCAAGACCGGCACCACCCATATCCACCATAACGACAGGCTCTGGCACGTCTGCTACGCTCCCGTAAGAGGCACAAAATGGAGCCTCGCCCTGATAAGTCCGGAGGATGAGGTAATGGCTGACTACCGCAACCTGACCATCGTCATGACGGTCCTCATCATTATCGGCCTCATACTCATTCGCTACCTGACCAGCAAGGTTGTGAAGAAGAACATCCACCCCCTGCATCAGCTCCTCGAGGAAACAAAGAAAATCTCCAACGGAGACTACAGTAATGTCATCCCGGCCGCAACTGGGAAGGATATAGTATCGATGCTGCAGAACGCCTTCCGCGAGATGCAGCTCGCCATCATCTCGCATACAAATACCATCAGGAGCACTACCCTCGAGATAGAACGCGAGAATAAAGAGCTCGAAGAGGTGCTCCCGCAGGCCAAGGAAGCTGGAAGGAGGCGACAGGCATTCATCCATTCGGTATCGAACAAGATAAGCAAGCCGCTCAACATCATCAACGGTCTGGCAACCGTCTTCCAGGATAACCTCAAGAAGACTAAGCCCGCCAGAAAGAAACAGGCAGAGGAGATGGAGCACCTGACCGCAACCATGAAGCGCAACATCACACTCCTCTACGGCAAGATGCTCATGCTCTCCGACAGCTCCGACAAAGCCCTTGCCGATACCTCACGCTACGAAAAGAACGACTGGGTACTCTGCAACGAGGCAGCCAAAGACTTTATCGTCATCACGCAACATCGCTACGAAGGCGTAGAAATCACCTTCGAGACCGAAGTACCCGACACCTTGAAAATCAAAACCAACAGGCTCTACCTGCAGCGGACCGTTTGCGAGCTTCTCTACAACGCTGCCAAGTACTCCGACAGAGAGCACATCCTGCTGCGCCTTACGCAGACAGAGGACAAAGTGCGCTTCACCGTCGAGGACAAAGGCCCCGGCTTGCCTGAAGACGCAAGCGAGCTCCTCTTCGTTCCGTTCACGAAAGTGGATGAGACGACGGACGGCCTCGGACTCGGCCTGCCCTTGTGCAAAGGCCACTCCCACAGCCTCGGAGGTGAGCTCATCTACGACGAGACCTACCGCGAAGGCTGCCGCATCGCGCTGGAGCTGCCAAAGACATAAACCATGAAGAAACTGTTTGTCCTCCTCGCAGGACTGCTTTTGACCACAAAAGCCTTCGCCCAGATTCCCTACTTCGCCGGAACCGTAGGCGACAAGAAGCTGTATGGCTATTCATCACTCAAGGTCAGGCCAGGCATCAACCGCCTGGAAACCTACACCACATTCCAGTATGGAATCGGCAACCACTTTGCCACAGGTATGGACCTCTACACAGGCAAGGACTGCGCTTACTGGGGAGCGCTCGTCCGCTACGGCTGGACAAAGAACAAATGGTTCAGCGTCGGAGCCGAGATAACGCCTTCCTTCAACCTGAACAACAGCTTCAAATTCTCCTATCTCACCAATGCCCTCTACCTCAATGGCTACATCACGAAAGACGGACGGCTGTTCTGGTGCTCGAATACATGGTGGATTGTCAGGGACGGAGAGCGTAACTCCTACTCCAACTACGAGTACCTCGGCTACACCATCCCCCTGAAGAATGGCCGCTCTATCACGCCTATGGCAGGCGCTATACACTCCTGGAAGTTCGATGAGGACGTGGACCTTGCCGCAGGTTTCTACTATACGTTCAAGAGTTGGAACTTCTATCTCTGGGGCAACAACTTCCTGGAGAAGCATCCGCGAGTCGTCGTCGGTCTGGACTTCGCACTATAGACAACCCCGACAAAGCCCTTTCTCCGACCTCCTCACCGAGCCCTCAAAACCTCCTCCCCCTTAGTGTTTTTCCCGAAAAAAACCGTCAAACCGTCACCTTTTGAGATAATGTCGTGTCTATTAACCTGTTGCGAGGTGACGGTTCGGGTGACGGCAGGTGACGGAAGTGACGGTTTTCCCCCATTTTAGCCCCAATTTTTGTCGAAAACCCATGTTTTTCGATGATTTTTTGCAGCTTTTTTCTGTATTGTTTGCCCCTTCCTTCCCGCCCAACAACCCACGCCTCGGAACGCAACAACCCATGCCTCGGAACGCAACAACCCACGTACTTTTGACCTTTCCCACACGTGGGACAAGCTCTTCCCACACGTGGGAAAAACCTTCTCTACCTGTAAAGTCATCCATTTATACCCCGCATCCAGCCGAAGGACTTTTTGTCTTTGCTCCTTTGTGTCTTTGTGTCTTTGTGTTCAGCTAATTTTCAAAAATGTCGGCTAAAACAGGCCAAAACCGTCACTTCCTCACCTGCCGTCACCCGAACCGTCACCTCGCAAAAGACTAACAATCATCTTGTTGTCTCAAAAGGTGACGGTTTGACGGTTTTTTTCGGAAAAACACTAAGGGGGAGGACATGAATTATCCGAGCTTACGCTTGCCTTAGAACTGGAAATAGATGAAGGGCTGCATCTCGGCACTAACGAACTGATAGATGACGAGGACGGCAAGGATGCAGACGAGGCACATGACTGGCAAGGGCAAGGCAGCAAAGGCAAGACGGTAGCGACGCTTCCAGTTCTCGGGAAGCCAATGTATAATCATGCCAAGAAGGAAGAGCAGGAATACATTCCTGTAGGTGCAGATGATAGCCCACTCGTTGCCCGTCCAGCGAGAACCGATGCGCGTGACCATTTGGCTGGCTGTCTGCCAGGCTTGCTGGTTGGCTGTGGCTGGGTCGAGGTTGCTGCCTGAACGGAAGAACAGGCGCGTGAAGCTGATAAAGGTGAAGGTGACAAGGATGGACCAGGAAGACGCTACCCATCGTCCCCTTAAAGGGGAGGGGATAAGTCTCTCTCCCTTCAAGGGAGAGTTAAAGAGGGTCTTTACCCACGCGCTGATGGCGATGAAGGCTAAGAAGTAGAGCATCATGCGCCACAAGGGAGCGGGCCAAAGGATGGTGAGCATCCAGCAGGCGAGGGTTGCAGCAGTCGTGAAGACAGCCCGATGCAAGGGCTTCGCGTCGCGCCAGAACTTATAGACAATCATTCCCACACCATTCAGGCCGCCCCAAATGAGGAAGTTCAGGCTTGCCCCGTGCCAAAGACCGCCCAAGAGCATCGTTATCATGCTGTTGAGGTTGGCATAAATCTTCTTCCTTCGGTCGGGGCAACGCCAAGCCGTCACCACCACCGCAACTGCCACCAGTAAGGCTCCGAGCGCAACCCAGACGTTACCGCTCAAGATGAGGGCTGAGAGCGTAAGCGTGGCAATCCAGAAGTATGTGCCGAAGGTGATGTTCCTGTTACCGCCCAAGGGAATATAAAGGTAGTTCTGCAACCAGCGGCTCAGGCTGATATGCCAGCGTTTCCAGAAGTTGGAACAGTTCTCAGCCTTATAGGGCGAATTGAAGTTCTTCGGCAAATGGAAGCCCATCAACAGGGACAGGCCAATAGCAATATCTGTGTAGCCCGAGAAGTCGGCATAGACCTGAAGGGAATAGACGAAGAGTGCCGCGAGGTTCTCGAAGCCCGTGAAGAGCAAGGGATTGGCAAAGACGCGGTCGATGAAGTTCAGGGCAAGGTAGTCGCTCAGGATAATCTTCTTGGTCAAGCCGCCCAATATCATGAAGATGGCAAGGCCGAACATCCTGCGGCTCAGGAAGTAACGGCGGTAGAGCTGAGGGATGAAGTCGCTTGCCTTGACGATAGGGCCTGCCACGAGCTGCGGGAAGAAGCTAACGTAGAAGCCAAAGTCGAGAATGTTCCTGACGGGTTTGATAAGGCCACGATAGACGTCGGCCGTGTAGCTGATGACTTGGAAGGTATAGAACGAGATGCCCACAGGCAGGATGATGCGGTCAACGCTAAAGACAGGACTACCCGCCGCCGCATTAAACCACTCGGCTGCTATGTTCCTGACCTCGAAGTGGATGCCAAAGATTTGCCCGATAATGTCGGCAAAGAAATAGCTGTACTTGAAGTAACAGAGGATGCCGAGGTCGAGCGTGACGCTAAGCGTGAGCCAAAGCCTCTTGCGCCATTGCTTGCTGGAGGCATAGATGCGCTGGGCAATCAGGAAGTCACTACAAGTCACCAACAGCAGAAGCCCCACGAACAGGCCGCTCGTCTTGTAGTAGAAGAGCAGGCTGACGGCCATCAGATAGGCGTTGCGCATCAAGGCACGCTTCTGCATGTAGGCAAAGCCGGCAAACACGATGCAGAAGAACACCCAGAAGTGCATCTGAGTGAAGAGCAAGGGGCTGTTCTCGTCGAAGGAGAAGACATCCCGCAGGTAGCTTATGAGTAACTCAATGTCCAATGTTCAAACTTTTATCTGTAGTTAATAACTACTGACTACTCTCTACATTTCATTTAATTCTTCACTCTTCACTTCCCCCGAAGGGGAACATATAGCTTTATACAGCAAATCCGCCAGGAGCTCATAGCCTGAGCGCAGGAAGTGTATGTGGTCGCGGTTCATCAGGCGGGCATTCACCCATCGGCCGCTACTGCCGAAGCCTCCCATGATGCGGAACTGGTTCCAGACGGCTCCGTCGCATTCACGGGCAAGGTCCATCATGGCCTGCTCTACCTTCTGCGTGTTGCGGTTATAGATGCGGCGCTGACGGCCTACGCGAAGCCAGCAGTCGTTGTTCGTGATGAAGAGGAAGCAGACGTTGGGGTTGGCCTTTCGCAGCTCATCCATGAGGTTGCGGTATGAAGCTTTGAAGGCCTCGGTATTGAAGTGGGAGAAGGGGACGTTGGCATCGTTGATGCCTATGCCCATGATGACGAGGTCGGGCGGACAGGTACGCGAGAGCTCTTCCTGCAAGAGGTTACAACGGAGCCACGAGGGAAGGCTTGCGCCATTCACGCCACTCTCGGTATAGACGATACGCCGTTGCTCGTCCTCGGGATAGATGCCTCGCAGCACGAAGCGCGAGCCTGCGGTCATGCCTCGGAAACAGATGGTGCAAAGGCTGTCGGGCTTATTGAGGGAGAAGAGGAAATCCTGCCCTTGTCGCACAGAAGCCAGCGTGTCGCCACTATCGAGAATGAGGTAAGGCTCTACCCTACCCTCGGCCTCGCCTATGATGCGAAGGCGGGAGAAGGCATAGCGTGCGGGGAGTTCCAGACGGAGCGAGGCAAGGGAGTCGGACGTGACGGCTGCTACGCCGCTCATGCCAAGCTTTTCCGATGGCTCGCGCTCCGTACACCGAGACCTCTCCCACGTTCCCGAAGGCGTGATGCTATAGTCCGTCGGGCCGTTGCTGCGGATGGCCTTCCAAGGGAAAAGCAGACCGCGCGAAGCTCCGAAGTTCTCCCGCAGACGTTGTGGGAAGTAGCCTGCCTGAACGTGGCTGCCGCCGATGTGCAGGATGTTCAGCGGCCCGTCGGCTGCCTGCAAGCGACAGAGGAGCGAGTCGAACCGCTCGTGCGAGCCAGGGAAGGCCAAGCGGTTCTCGCCCAGCTTGATGCCCGGCACGTCGGGGATGGGAACTGTGTTCTGTGCCGCCGCTGCGAGGGAAAGACACATTAATATATATAGTAGCGTGCGTTTCATTCCTCTTGTTCCTCCTGTTTAGGGCAGACGGCTGCCGAGTCTTCTGCTGTCAAAGTTACGCTCTCCTGTCCCGTGCGGAAGAGGTAGAAGCGGTAGTAGAGGCGGAGCGTCTCATAGAGCAGGCCGGCAATCTTCTTTGCTCCGAGCGACGTGAAGTGTATGTAGTCCTCGCCTGCCAGTTGCGGATTGGCTTCTACCCAACGCACCATACTGCCTCTGCCTCCCATAGCCGCATACATGCTCCAGTAGGCAGCTCCTGTCTCGCAGACGGCAGCACGCAGGCTGTCGTTCAGGGCAGGCAGGATGGGATAGGTCTCCAGCTCGCCGTCCTCGCGGTTGCGTGCCATATCAGCAGGGCCGATGAAGAGCACTTTGGCTTTGGGCGCAAGCGACTGGCAGGAGCGGACGAGCCGCCGGATGCCGTCCGTGAAGTCGGGAAGCTTAGTGGGATTGAGGTGCGGCGTGCTGTTGCCACCAAATTGCAGGATGATGAGCGCCACGTCCTCGCGGTCGTAGAAAGCACGAAGCGACGAGCGGCTGATGCTCATAAGCTCCTTGCCGGAACTGCCGCGCATGGGGATGTTGTCCATATTGACGCCCGTCTGACCGTCCAACTGGATGCCCAGGATGTCGGTCTCGCCCTGAATTTCCAGCGTGACACTATTCACGGCCTTTTCGAGCGTCGTGGTATAGAAACAAGGCTCGCCGCTGCTGCTGAGGGGCATTTCCTGTGGTTCCTCTTCTTCGGAAGTCTTCAGGAGGAGAGTTGCAGGCTGCCTCGTAATGACCGTAACGCGACTGAAACGGCTGGCGCGGCTGTAGTCCCTACCGCCTTTTCCCGTCAGGCTGATGGTGGCTTGCTCGGGTATGTGCGTCACCCTTGCCAAAGGACCATAGAAGTTGTGCGGCCCTCGCATGTCGGCAGGGCCGTATGCAAGATATTGCGGCACGTCATCGGGCGTGATGGTAGAGCCGAGGGTGAAGGTGGGAATGGTCTGTAAGGCTGGCACAAGGCCCACGCCCATACCGCCAAATTCCTCTTGGAACTTCTGTCGCAGGAGGCTCGTGATGCGGTCGCACTCTATCTGCGAGTCGCCATAGTGGAGGATGCGGACATGATGCGAAGAGGCCATTTGCAACATCTCCCAAAGGCCGTCCAGATAGGTTTCGTCGTCCTCGGGCATATAGATGCGGGCGGCATCGTTGGAGCAATAGGCGCGAAACTCCTCTATCTTCTGGGCATTGAGGGCTTCCTGCCGCATCTGCAAGAGCTCTTCGGGCGTGAGATTTGCCGTTTCAGGCTCTTCAATATCGGTAGAGTCGGCTATAATTTCGGTATCAAGGGCGTTTGAAGGTGTCTTTCCCGAACCCATAACCTCCGTCAGGCTTGGGAAACGCAGACGCCAGCCACCGAGTGGCAAGCCGTCGGAAGGGAAGCAGAGGCAAAGCAGCACGAGGCCTGCCAACACGCTAAAGAAGAAAAGTAATGACTGACGTGAGTTCATGGATATTGCTCGATGCACCTTTTCGGGCTGCAAAGGTACAACTTTTTTTTAAGTAAGCAAACAGATAATGAGATTTAACACGTTATGGCGGGCAACATAACACGTTATGATGGACAACATAACACGTTATGATGGGCAACATAACACGGAGCATCCTCTTAAAGGGGAAATTCAAAAGACAAAATAACTGTATTTTATAAAACTACGAATTACACGAATTACACGAATTGGCTACGCCCTTGATGGTTAAGAATAATTCGTGTAATTAGTGCAATTCGTGGTGAATAGAATACGGTCAGCAATTATTCTATAATACTTGCTGCGACGGCGTTGCTGACCACCGAGCGCAGGCGAACCGTAGAGCCGCCCTCGTCGGGATGGACGGAGTTCGTCAGCAGGATGACACTACAATCCTGTTCGGGGTCGATGACGATGCCCGTGCCCGTGAAACCCGTGTGGCAGTAGGTCTGGCGGGAGAAAAGGTCGCCGTTGCACGAAGCGTATGCGCTATAGCAGTCCCAGCCGTAAGTGCGCCCGTAGGCTTCGGCAAAAGGCGGAACGGTACGCAGCAGGCGAGCCGTCTGTTTGCTCAGGATGCGATGGCCGTTCCATGTGCCTTCGTTCTGGAGCATGGCACACAGGATGGCAAGGTCTTCGGCCGAGCTGAAGAGGCCAGCGTTGCCGCTGATGCCGCCGTTCATGATGCGTGCCAGCGGGTCGTGTACCATACCGCAGAGCACGCTGTCGGCCCCCTGGCGGGTAGTGGGAGCCACGATGCTCCGCCAGTCCTCGCCCTTGGGCATCAAGGCTGCCCAGCAAGGTTGGTCGGTGTTGTGCCAGACGCCATTCTCGTCGGGAGCGCAGGGGATATAGTCGGTATGGTTCATGCCCAAAGGAGCAAAGATACGACTGCGCGAGAAGTCACGAAGCGACATTCCACTTGTGGTTTCAACAATACGCTGCAAGGTGATGAAGTTCAGGCAACTATAGCGGAAGCCTTTGCCTGGCTCAAAGCCGCGCTTCATGTGAGAAATGTGCTCAATGCAGGCATCGGGATTGGGACTGGCATCGGCCTGCGGAGAATAGTAGGCAGGTAGGCCTGATGTGTGCGTCATGAGGTGATGGATGCGGATGGTCGTCGTTTCGCCCGACGCATCTTTCCAGTTCTCGAAGCCCGGGACGTAGCGGTTCACGGCATCAAGCATCCTGAACTTCCCCTCTTCGCAGAGGATGAGAGCAGAGATTGCCGTCGAGACAGCCTTGCTGCACGAAGCCATATCGAAGATGGTGTTCGTCGTCATGGGGCGAACCTCAGGCCACACCTGACGGTTGCCGTAGGCTTTCAGGTAGGCCATCTTGCCGTGCCGCACCACAGCCAGCACAGCCCCTGGGATGTCACCCTGCCGGATGGCGTCCTCGATGATGGAGTCGGCCTTGAGCAGCCGCCTGGAGTCCATGCCCACCTTCTCCGGGCAAACATGTTTCAGCTGTTGTGCCTGACAGAAGACCGTCACAGCTGAAAGGAGAAGCAGCAAGGGCAGCCTCAGGATAGAATGCATCACGCGTCTGTCCCCCATGACCTTAAACCTCAGCCACAACCTCGATTTCCACCAAAGCACCCTTGGGCAACGTCTTGACTGCCACAGCAGAACGGGCAGGATAAGGCTCCGAGAAGAACTCGGCATAGACGCTGTTCATGTCGGCAAAGTCGTTCATGTCGGCCATGAAGACAGTCGTTTTCACCACATCACCCATCGACAGGCCTGCGCCTTCCAAGACTGCCTTCACGTTTGTGAGAGACTGGCGTGTCTGTTCCTTGATGCCTCCCTCCACGATGACACCCGTTTCCGGGTTGATGGGAATCTGCCCAGAGGTAAAAACGAGGTTGCCCACATAGATAGCTTGGCTGTAAGGCCCGATAGCCGCAGGTGCCTTTTGTGTACTAATTGCTTTCATAATCTACAACAGTTTTCATGTTTCACGATACAAAGTTAGGCATTTTCTTCCAAATAAACCACATCCCGAATAACATTTAACACATTAAGTACATAAAACCACACCAAAACCTTTATCATTCATACAACTTTCGCATGTATCAACTGAACACAAAGACACAAAGGCACAAAGTCGATTGCTCATAACTCAAAAGACACAAAGTTCATGCCGCTGTCAGCTTTGTGTCTTAAAACTCTTTCGGCCTGGTATATCTTCGTGTCTTTGTGTTCCGTTAAACGCTCGCTGAATGTGAAACCTATCCAAATTGAGAATTTCTTTTGCAACTTTTGAGAATTTTTCTTGGAAGAATTGAGAATTTTGATTACCTTTGCGCCATAAAACCAACGAATTATGTTCAAAAGGTCGCAATTTAAAGTATTAAAAGAAAGAATCTTGGAGACACGCGATAAGATTCAAACCATATCCGGTCCGCGTCAGGTTGGTAAATCAACGATGGTGAAGCAAGTCTTACAGGAAATGGAAATTCCCTTTTTGTCTGTCAGCGCAGACAACATACCAAAGACTGACAGCTCCTGGATTGGCGAAATGTGGGCTACAGCTCGGGCAAGGATGAAAGCGACAAAGGCACAGGAGTATTTGTTGGTTATTGATGAGGTGCATAAGTTAGACAATTGGAGCGAGGCCGTTAAAAAGGAATGGGATGATGACACACGGAATGATGTAAATATAAAAGTTGTCATCTTAGGTTCTTCTCGTCTGTTGCTTAAAGACGGACTTACCGAATCATTGGCAGGCAGATATGAGCTCATACGCATGCCTCATTGGAGCTATGCCGAGATGCGTGAGGCTTTCGACGTGGACATTGACCAGTATATTTTCTTCGGAGGCTATCCGGGAGGAGCAAAGTACATTCGTGATGAACGCCGCTGGCGCAGATACATCAAGGATAGTATCATTGCTCCTGCCATTGAGCGTGATGTCTTGACGACCAAGAACCTATACAAACCCGAACTGATGCGACAGCTCTTCAATTTGGGATGTGCCTATTCTGGTAAGGAATTGTCTTTGAACAAAATGTTAGGTCAATTACAGGATGTTGGCAACGTAACCACTCTTGCCAACTATCTGACGACTTTAGGCGAAGCACGT
>Ga0310690_10012113_pt1 | contig 10614 bp, 6 predicted proteins | sample AusTroGonzalo_MG_2_FD_207661 | JGI IMG/M metagenome (GOLD analysis project Ga0310690, IMG submission 207661) | Bovine rumen microbial communities from tropical cattle in Woodstock, Queensland, Australia - Gonzalo_04 (v2) (version 2) | ecosystem: Host-associated > Mammals > Digestive system >...
CTATCCACTTGCGCTCCAGCTCCTCGAAGAACGCCTGCATGGGCGCGGCCGCCGCACCGAACATGAGAGCGTAGTATTCTTCGAGAAGCGCGTCGATGTCGACAAATCCATACCAGGCGACGCGCGAAAACACATACCAGTTGAGCACGCAGTACATCGCACGGTCCGCAGCGTTGCTGCAGTACGCACCGCGTACCATCGGCGCCATGCGGTTGTAGAACCTCGCCATGGCGCGTGGCGTCGCCGTCGGCACGCCATCGAAGTCGAGATGCAAGGTCTCGAACTTGCCGCAGTTGTTGTAGAGCTTCACCTTGCCGACCTTGTCGAACCACGCCCTTACCTGCGCGTAGTCCCTCTCCGCGCGGTCTGGGGTCGTCCATCCGCCGTTGTTGCAGACCGACACATGGACGTTGCCGGGAATCGCGCGGTCCGGAACGTTCCTGTATGTGCTGTAGGCCATCTGCATGACGTTCCCGTCGATGCCTTCGCGCGTCAGCCGCTCGGCGACGTCGATGGTGAAGTCCCAGATCATCTCGTTCGACTCGCACTGCGGATCCTTCGCCGCCGCGTAGGCAGCCGTGCAGTCGGGACAGTAGCAATGAACCGTTCCGTCCGCCGGCATAATGTCGACATACTCCCTGTAGTAGCAGTTGCCGCCCCACCGCTCAAGGCCCCGGCTCTCCGGCGGCAGTCCCGTGAGGTATGCCTTTACGTCCTGGTAGACCTCCTCCTTGAACCCCTGCGACGAGTAGCAGAACTTGTTGTTCTTGTGGTATGGGGGCATCCCCGTGTCCATGATGTCGCGCGTCCCGTCCGCTTTCATCAGGAAGTATTCCGGATGCGTCTCGCCAAAGCGCTGCACGTACTTGAACTTGCTCAGTCCGTGGACGCAGTGAAGCGGGCGCGTCTGCATCCTCAAGCGAAGGTTGGAAAGCGGAAGGTAGCGCTTCGCCGAAAAGTCGGGGTCGTACCATTCGCCAACCGACGGCGTGAAGTGCCGCTCGGTGAACAACGGCGCGCTGACGACGTTCGTCTGAGGCACGGAGAACGATTCGATCCTCGGCACGATTTCGCCAAGCTCGCCCGGGAAATAGAAGCGGCAGCCGACGTATTTCTCGAGGAATTCGTACACGCCGAATAGCGTAGCGCGCGCAAAATCCCCGTCGTTGCTCCCGGGATCCTTGTTCTCGTCCAGGCCCGCGATATAGACGGCCTTGCCCTTCGTGCGGGTGACAAAGCCGTCCTGCGGAAGATTCGCGGTATCGATTCCCGCCGCGAGACTCCATGTATTGGAGCCAAGGACAATGGAGCATTTGTTCGGATTGAGGACTGTCGCCACCGGCACAACCGCGCCAAATGCACGAGAGAGGAAATTGGTCAGTTCCTGCGTTGCGAACTTCGCAACCTTCTGGTAATTCTCGGCGTATGGCGCGACAACCACTTCGGTGTTCTGCGGCGTGAACACCAGCTCGCCCTCCAAAGCGGGATCATCTCCAGCGCCGGAACCCAACACCGTAAATCCGCCCGCCTTCAACTGCGGAACCCTCTCGTCCGGATAGTCATAGTCCCCCGCATCCAGCTTCGCGTACGCGCCGCCGTTTTGCACGTACACCTCCGCGAAACTAGATTTCACCGACGTGTTTACTGTGAACGACGCACTCTCGTCCAGCGTCAGCGTGGTGACGCCTGGAACGAATGGAGCATCCGCATCCGCCGCGATTGTCAGCGCCCCCTTCACCGTGAAATTCGTGGCAACGGGAAAGACGGCTTGCCCCAGCGTGTCGATGTGCAAGGTTCCATTCTCTTCCACCGTCATCTGCGGCAGCCCGCTGAACGCCGTCATGTCGCCTCTTATCTTCAGGGCGCCCCTCTTCACCGTCACGGTCCCGGTCGTCGTGTGCGTCGTCGTCACCCCAGCGTAGGCGTTGGTGAAGCATTGCACGAATTTCGGGTTCTCTGCATCGACCACAAGCGAGACCGCGCCGTTGATGATGTGCCCGGAATAGCGCGTTCCGTTGTAGTTCCCGGCCAAGGTAAGGGTGCAAGGCTCGTCCGACGTGATCGGGCATGCGCCGGCGATGGTGCTTCTCTGGGTAGAGACGTTGTTGAGGTAGTTCACGCGTTGATCGCGACCATGCAGGTTGAGCGCATGACATCCAGCCGGACGGTTGCAATCCCTTGAGACGAGAACATAGGCATCGCGAAGCACATTGGTGTCTCCGCAGTGGATGTTGGGCCGATACGTGCTATAGTAGGAGAATCTGTTGCCCGGGTTGTTCAGATAGACGTCCCCATTGTTCGAATGCGCAATGCCAAACGTGCAGTAGGATGCCGTAATCGCCCCGTTGAATACGTTCACCCCATATGTGCGGACAACGAGATATTTCCCGGAGGCGAGGGTGATGTCGCCGTTGTATGTGGTGCTTTGCCTGTTCACGCTGGCCGCAGTCCCGTTTACCGGATAGTTCTCAATGCAGGTAATGCCGTCTGCTACGATATTGCCGTTGAGCGTAACGTTCTTCAGCGTGGAGATTGCGTAGTCGTAGTAGGCCGTACTGCCTATCTTCACATACCCATCGCCACTCAGCGAGAAATCGTTGTCGAATGTGGCATCCTGCGCATTGAATGAGACGCCGCCCTGTGTCGTGCGCCCTTGCGTGATCGTGATAAGTCCGTCGCCGAGACATCCTTGCACGTCCGCGCGGATATGCCCTTCCGCGATGTCGATTCCGCCAGGCACAGAGTTGTTGGCGTTCGAGAGCGCCAGCACGCCGAGACCCGTCTTGCGCAGCTTAGCCGTCCCCGCGCCGGTGATGCAGCCGGAGAGGGTGATCGTCATGCCTTCGGCGACCTCGACCGTTAGCGTGACGCCATCCGCGATTTCGTAGTCCGCATCAGAATCCGCGGTGAGCGGCAGCGTGGTGTCCACCGTCACCGCTGCCGCCAGCGCAACGGCACAGACGAACGTTGCAACGACCATTGCAACTGCCTTCATGCCGAGATTCATCCCGTTTCCTTCAGCAGTGCATGTCGCAGGACACGGCCTTGCGATAGCCCGTCACCGTAATGGCGCCGGAGCCATACACCTCCACCAACGCATAGCCGTTCTCCTCCATGCCTGAATCAAGCACGGTCGCCCGCAGGGAATAGTATGTAATGCCGTTCGACTCGCCAACCCTTCCAGAATGCTGGTGCCCTGTAAACACGGCGCGGACCTTGCCGCTTCTCTCGATGACGGCGCGGACTTGAGCGTCGTTTCTCACGCGATGGTTCTTGTCGGCCGCAGGATCCAGGCATTGGTGGCAGAAGACCACGGCCTGCCCTTTCGCGGAAGCAAGCTCGCGTTCAAGCCATTCGAGCTGCGCCGGCGGGACGTTCGCGTTATTCCACGACCAGTTTCCGGGGCGATAGTCCTCCATCGCCGAATTGAAACACGCGTCGAGGACGACGAATTTCACGCCGCCGCGCACGAACGAGTAATGCGGCAGGGCCTTCGGCTGCCCGGCATTGGAGACATGGGAAAGGAATTCCGCTTTGTCGAGGGCGTCGAAGTCGTGGTTCCCCAGCACATGATAACGGTCGCCGTCAAACCCGCTGAACACGCCTTCGATCTTGTCGAGATAGGAGACGGTAGCCGCCTTGTCAGGGCCAAGATCCTTGAAGTCGCCAAGCTCGATGAGGAAGTCGGGCCGCTCGCGGTTCATCACCGCCGTGCATTCGGCGAGCTTGGCCGCGCTCTCCCGGTAGTAGGCGTCGCCAACCGGCCAAGCACGCTTCGCCATCGGGATGTCGGCATAATGGCAGTCGGTCACAATGCCAAACCGCGCAACCGGCGACGAGCCGGGGGTCTTGCACCCGAAGACGGGCGTTGCTACGAAAGCGCCCAGCCCCTTCAGGAAAAAGCTGCGCGTAAGACCGCTTGCCGTTTCAACTTCTCTTTTCATTTCATCGCCTCCTTTGCAAGAGATTTCCACCGCCGCCCGAACGCGCCGGCCGCTTTAATGTCTTCATTGATGTAATATTATAGCACATTTTGCGTTGCGACTGCCTCTCCAGTTTCTTTTTGGACAGGATTTACATGATTAACGGGACTTTCGGAAAGCATAGGGAGGCGCACCCTTCAATCCTCGCATCCAATGGTGCATCAGACTCCAAGACTGCCGGAATAGGCATTATAATCGCCACTGCATGACAAAAAAATGGTAAACTACCGGCATGAGCAAGAATGCAAAAGTATCCGGCTCCGTAGTCGCAGGGTTTCCCTCGCCCGCAGAGCAGTACCAGGAAACGCCGCTCGACTTGAATGAACTGCTGGTCAAGCGACCCGCCGCCACGTTCTTCGTGAAGGTGCAGGGCGAGTCGATGATTGGCGAGGGAATCCACGACGGGGACCTACTTGTCGTCGACCGTTCGCTCCGCCCAGCGAGCGGCGACGTCATCATCGCCTGCGTCGACGGGGAGTTCACGGTGAAGACCTACCGCCGCGACAAGGATGGCGTTCGCCTCGAACCCGCCAACCCCGACTTCCCTGTCATTCACATCCGCAAAGGCCAGCAGCTCGACTACTTCGGCAAGGTGACGGCCTGCATACACCGCTTCTGACCATGATAGGGCTTGTCGACGGAAACAACTTCTTCGTCAGCTGCGAGCGCGTCTTCAACCGTCGCCTCGTGGGGCGCCCCGTAGCAGTCCTCTCCAACAACGACGGATGCTGCGTTTCGCGCTCAAACGAGTTCAAGGCGCTCGGCATCGGCATGGGAACGCCATACTACCAGCTCAAGAACCGCGAGAGGTCGGGCGAGCTGGACTTCTGTTCATCGAACTACGAACTTTACGGCGACATGTCGCGCCGCATCATATCCATCCTCCGCGAGGAGGCATTGGACGTTGAACAGTATTCCATCGACGAGGCGTTCATCTATCCGCCAATGGGCCACGGCATCGACCTTGTCGAGTACGGCAAGCGCCTCCGCGCAAAGATTCTCCGCTGGGTCGGCATCCCGTGCGGCGTGGGCTTCGCGCCGACCAAGACTCTCGCCAAGATCGCCAACCACATCGGCAAGAAGCTCCCCGAAGGCGTGTTTATGCTGCCAGAAGATCCGTCGGAGATACTTGCGGCGCTTCCCGCCGGCGAGGTGTGGGGCGTCGGACGCAGACTCGCGGCGAAACTCCGCGCGGAACAGATATTCACGGCGAAAGACCTCCGCGATGCAAGCAACGACGTGATCAGGTCCGTCGGCGGCGTGGTGCTTCTCCGCACGGCGACCGAGCTTCGCGGCAAGCCATGCAACGACGAGAGGGACTACGATGCCGACCCTGACAGCGTTTCGTGTTCGCGTTCCTTCGGCGAGCCGGTGACGACGCTCGACGGTATCTCTGAATCACTCGCGTCATTCACGGCCCAGGCAGCGACGAAACTCCGAAAGCACAGAATGCTTGCAGCGGGCTGCAACATCTACGCGCAGATATTCCGTTCGGGCGGAGGAGGAGACTGCATTGTTCGGACGGTCATGTTCCACGAGCCTACCGACGCGACGAACGCAATGCTCGACGCAATCCGCCCCGAAGTGCCAGCGCTCTTCCAGCCAGGAACGCGCTACCGCAAGACGGGCGTCGTCTTCTTCGGCCTCGAAAAAGTCGGCATTGCCCGCCAGATGGACTTGTTCGCCCCGCCCAAGATATCAGAAGCGTCCCCACTCTACAAGGCAATCGACGCAATCAACGCCCGCTATGGGAAAGGCAAGGTGTTCTCCGCTTCCGAGGGCATTGGCGAAAAGTCGTGGAAAATGAAACGGTCAAAACTCTCCAAACGCGCCTCGACACGATGGGACGAGCTGCTTGTCGTCCACTGAACAAGCGGCAATGCCGTCAACTCACCAACGAGCTTCGGAAAATCGTCTCGCCACACTTGCAATTCACACGTTTGCTTCAAGCGCAGGCGACTTGGCACTTCCGGCCGTGAGTGCCCATGACAGTGCCGCGGTTGAAGAGGAAAAGCTCCTTCGGATCGTAGCCAGGCTTGTTGTGGATGTCCACATGGCTTGCGAAGTCCGGAGCCTCGCGGCGGTCGGTCCACCACTCGTAACCGCACCACGATCCTGGCTTTGCAAGGAGTATGCGAGGGCCGGGTGCCGGGGAATCCGGAAGGTCGTATCTGCCTGTCGCAAGCAAAGCTTCCTCGGCCTTGCCGCTTTCAGGCCCGATGAGAACGCAGACCTCGTGGTCGCACATGGCGAACGCCTGCGACTGGTAGAAGTCTGGATACGACATTCCGCCGACTGTGCGCGTCTTAAAGAGCCCCGCCCTGCGCAGGATGACATTTGGCTGGACCGGCTCTGCGGTAACTTCCGTGATTTCGTAGTCGCCCTTCACCTTGAGCTCGCAGCCTCGCCTCATGCAGATGTCGGAAAGGCGCTCCAGCTGCCTGCGGAACTCCTTGAGCGCGGCAATCGCGGCGGGCGAACCGGGCCCCTTCTTCTGCGCGGCGTAGTCGAGGGTCGGAAGGTATAGATACGCCTCGTCCACGTCATGGACGTTCGTCATCTCCTCGAACCATCGTATGCAAGCGCGCCCGACCTTCGGCGATGCGAACGGCCCCCAGTAGCGCCAGAGCGGAAAGCCGCCGCAGAGCTTCTTGAGAACGGACTCCATTCCCGTCGGCTTCGTGTAGCAGGCCATGATCATGCCGCCGCCGTGCTTGTGGACAGGGGCTGGCGAGATTACGACGTCCGCCGACTCGCCAAGCGACTGCTGGAAGAAGAAAAGCCCCACCGTCCCCCCTGCTGCGCGGCGTTCGTCCCAGATGCGCGTCCCCTTCACGATGTTCGCGCTCTGCTCCCAGAAGAACGGGCGGCGCAGGGTCTCCGACCACCAGCCGTTCGAGACGACGCCATGTTCGGCGGGCGGGAGCCCCGTCCTGAGCGACGCCTGCGCGACGCATGTGACGGCGGGAAAGACCGAAGGCGCCGGCGAGAACTTCAGCCCGGCGATTTCAAGCATCCCGTTTCCCTCAAGGAGCCGGTAGCCCAGTCCGGCGGCGATTACGTTCAGCGTCTTCATGGCGTGTCAGTGCCTTGCATAGGTGAACAACGTCGGATACCGCCCCATGACAAACCAGTCGACAGGGATCTTCCTGCTGTTCAGCGTGTCGGGGCGCATAGAATCATAGACCGCGGCAAGGCTTCCGTTCTGCCAGCATTCAAAGCGGTATGCAACAAGCTTCGGCACGACATTCCCGCGAACATTCGCGCTGTGCACATGGAAGCCGCCGGTCTGCATGGAAGACTTGTCGAAATACTCTATGTTCTTCGCCGAGCCGAAGGCGCATTCGCGCTGGAAATACGAGAGCCCCTCGATGCAATAGACCGACAATCCGTTGCCCGCGTCATACGACGAAGAAGTCATTGGCATCCCGTATGAGCAAATCGGCATGTACGAAAACTTGTACTTGCCGCCGGGTTCGCAAGAGACCGCGTCCATTACAACGTTGTCGGCCCCGCACCCAAGCAGCATAACGACCCTTACCACGGGATTCTTCACGCCCTTGAGGCCGGAAAGCCCGAGGACGATGTTTCCGTTGACGAAATACCGTGCGGACTGCTTGCCGACTTGATGCTTGTTGATCTTGAGCGACGGCGCCTTGAACGAAGCCTGCACCTGTGGGAATATTCCAGCTTCCTTCTGCATCTTCGCCTTCTGCGCCTCGGCTTCCCTGAAAAACGAGTTAAGGTCGCTCTTGCGCCACTTGACGCCCCCGATGCGCAGGACCGAGCGCCCCGCGTCAACAGGCTGCGCATTTTTCCTGACCCAGGCCTTCGGGTCGTTGTCAAGGGCGTCAAACGCCGCAACTCCGAGGACATCGCCGTTTTCGTCAAGCGCGGCGCTTCCGTTGCTGCCACGTGGAAACCTCGCGGTCACTCCGACCTTGCCAGGCCCTACCGTGGAAACCGTGCCGTTGTAGTGGGGAACGCCGCCAGACCTCTCGTCGGTTCCGAAAACGCAGACTTTCTGGCGCAGCTCCAGGGCCTTTTGGGAGAGCTTGAGGGCAGGCTGGTTAGACGCGACTGCAAATCGGACGATATCCGCGTTTTCCGCAACCTCGAGCCTGCCGAACTTAAGCGCGGTGCCGTCCTGAAGATACGCGGCAACTCGCCTCTGGCCGCCTATGACGTGCTTAGCTGTAACGAAATACCTCTTGCCGTCCATCTCGCAGACGAAGCCTGCGCCAGAGGAATCGTCGCACTGGATGACGAGAAGCTTGTCCTTGACTTGCCGGAAGACATCCTGGGAAGTCGCCCCATGCGCCGAGAGCGCGAAAATGGCGGCGGCAAGGACCGCAGCCGCAAGGCTTCTAAAGCTGCCCTTCATGCCCGATGAGCCTGAGAGGGTTGTCGCGGCCGATTGCACGGCACTCGTCCGGCGTAAGTCCAACGCGCTCGGAAAGGATCTCCATGCACTTTGCGATAGGCGTCGTCGCGCCGACAAGGCAGTTGCGCTCTGGATTCCACAAAAGCCCGTTCTCCTCAAGCTTCGCGTGCGCCCCGCAGACTTCATACCATCCCGGCTTCAGCCCCGCAGGATACTGCGCGTCCGATACGGCCACGAGCCTGTCGATCGGAACTGCGCGGCAGTAGAGCTTGAGCATGGTGTCAGGCAGGTGGTGGCCGTCGGGGATGAACATGACGGAAGCCCTGTCTTCCACGAGAGCCGTATATACGATGTTGTCGTGGCGGTTGACCTCGTTGGGTATTCCGTTGCCAAGGTGGGTGAACGCCTTCGCGCCAGCCGCGATGCAGTCCTCGACGTCGGCCGGCGACTTCGCAAGCTGGTGGCCGAGCGACACGGCGACTCCCCTCGAAGAGAGCTCCCTCACGAAGTCAGGCATGCCGGGAATCTCCGCCGCAACGTTGACCATCCTCACAAGACCCTCCGCGGCGTCCTGGAAGCGGTCAAAAAGCGCGATGTCCGGAGGGCGCACCCATTCCACCGGATGGGTCCCCACGGCGCCAGGCTTGTCGGAGATGAACGGGCCCTCCATGAAAAAGCCAAGTATGCCCTTCTCGCAGACGGCGTATTTCCTTCTCGCGGCGACTACCGTGCGGACGGTCTCAATGAGCATTTCCGGGTCGCCCGTGACAAGCGTAGGCATGTAGCCGGCCGTGCCGTCGGCAACGAGGCGCTCGGTCACCTGCTTCACCGCCTCGACCGTAAGCCCGGACGCATTGAAATCTACGCCCGCGTAGCCGTTGACCTGCAGATCTATCCAGTCCGAATTTTTCATTTCCGCTTTTCTTCCAATAGGTCGAAGAAGGCGTCAACCTCGCGCCTCTCGTCTTCCCTGTCCGGGAAGAGGAACGTGCCGATCGCGAGAAACGCAATCGTGGCGACCGCCGTAGCCGGGAATATCCAGACCATTTCGCGCAGGTACGGGCGCCATGCCCCAGCGACGAAAATCGCAAGGCCCACGACGATTCCTCCTACGAGCCCCGCCATTCCGGCTCGCCTCGAAATCCTGCGCACGAAGATCCCGCAGAGCATCGGAATCGCAATCGGCGGCAGGAAGACGCCGAAGACCTTGTTGGAGAGGTTGAATAGGTCGTCCGCCCCCTGGGCATACTGCATGACAAAGGTGAGGACGACGACAAGGCCGCCCACCAGCACCGTGGCTACGCGGGCCGCGACCATCTTCGCGGCGGCCGACGGGTTCTTCGCGACCTTGAGGTAGAGCTCGTTGGTGATGACCGCCGCCGCCGCGTTGAAGTTCCCCGCGAGCGAGCTCATCGTGGCGGAGAACATCGCCGCGATCACCATGCCTATCATGCCGGTCGGCAGCACCTCGCGGCAGAGAATCGCGTAAACACCATTCATGTCGGCCTCGGCCACCGACGGCAGGAAGACGCGAGCGGCCATCGCGGGAAAGAAGAAGATCGGCGGCCCGAAGAAAAGGAGCGCGGCGACGAGATACGCCATCTTCTTTGCGTCCCTCTCGCTCTTCGTCGAGTAGTAGCGCTGGACGAGAGACCAGTTGGTCGAGAGCGTGGAGCCTACGCAGCAGAAGAAGACGAGCATGTACATCCAGCCGTACTTGCCGTTCGTGAAGTCGAAGAAGCCGGCAGGGACCCTCTCGAGAAACAAGCTAAAGCCGTGCACCAGCCCGGAGCCACCGTCAAGGGAGGCGAGCCGCCCGAGGCACAGCGGAGGAAGAGCGAAGACAACGGCGAGGATCACGAGGAACTGGATGAAGTCGCACGTGAGAGTCGCCTTAAGTCCGCCAAGGAAGGTGTAGAGGACGATGATGACCCCTGAGATGCATATCGACCAGAAAAGCGGGAACCCCATCCCTACCCCGACGACAGTGCCTATCGCAAGGAGCTTCAGGGCGTTGTCGAGAAGCTGCATCGGAAGGCCCAGGACGGCCAGGGTCCTGCACATTCCGGGCGTATAGCGAGTCGCAATGTAGTCTATCGGGCTCCCCTTCGCGGCGCGCCTCCAGCGGACGGCGAGAAACCACGCCCCGAGGAGCACCGCCGGAACGGAGAGCCAGCTCACCGTCACCGGCACCCAGCCGAACTTGTAGGCAAGGGCCGAATACATCACGAACGCGAGCGCCGAAAA
>Ga0310690_10012116_pt1 | contig 10611 bp, 16 predicted proteins | sample AusTroGonzalo_MG_2_FD_207661 | JGI IMG/M metagenome (GOLD analysis project Ga0310690, IMG submission 207661) | Bovine rumen microbial communities from tropical cattle in Woodstock, Queensland, Australia - Gonzalo_04 (v2) (version 2) | ecosystem: Host-associated > Mammals > Digestive system >...
CAGTATACTTACAGCCATAACACTGAATGCGATAATAGATCTTCTTAGTTTTAGTATCTTTACATTTAATAACTTCGACTTCTGAGCCGCAGCGAGGGCACGGGCGTAATCCTTCCATAGTCAGTCACTCCTTTTCAAAAAGTAAAGTAAAGTCATTTTCATTGATAATAATTTCAGGTTCAACCGGATCTAACCAGTCTTCTCTCCAGAACCAACCTTTTCTGTCTTCTTTAATGTGATAAGCAAAATAAACGGTATCCCAATTTCCTGACGTAACAGTGGTTATAGTCGCCACAGTTCCAACATATTGGAGCATGTCATACACATTGTCTGTGCATTCACGTATATAAACCTTGTCACCGACATTATACTTGTGTTTCATTTTTCTTCCCTCGGCTGGTTAAATATAAAAGTAATCACTAAAGGAATAAAAAATATTAATATATTCATAATGCAGTTACTGCTATAGCAATAACAGCATATTTTTATATTTATATTTCCAGTCTTTAGTAATAAGAATTAAGATTAATTTTGTAATCAATAATAATAAAAGAAAAAGAAAACATATAGAACTGTTTCCTTTAGTAATGATATAGAACTGTTGTTATATTTTCAGTCTTTAGTAATATGATTATCTTTTTGTTCTTATAAGAGAGATTATTTTTATGTCTTTAGTAGAGATGAATAGATTAATAGCCATTCTCTTAAGTGTGAATATTTAATATGTCTTTAGTGAGGATAAATATATTATGTTTTTGTAGAATACATATTTAGTCTTTAGAGAAGATTGAATAGATTAATAATGCTTTTTCTTAAGTGTGAATATCTTATATGTCTTTAGAGGTGATGAATATATTAATAATCATGTTCTTGTAAGGTAATATCTTGTGTATCTTTAGTGAGGATGAATATATTAATTCTCTACTAAAGCCTCAATTCTAATTAAAGCAATAAGATACCTTATAGTAATTCCAATCATTAGAGTAATTACTACAGTTCTATAAAACACTTATATATTGAGTTATTTCTGTAATAATCATTACAGTTCTTTAGAAAATATAAATATTGTTAGTTATTCTTCTAATATTAATATATATATAATTATATATAATGAAGAAACTCATTTTCAGTCACAGAAAAGAGACATAATCTCCTCTTCAGTCACTGGAATAGCAGTCCTGTGATCTTTCTTTCCAGTATACGCATAATATATATCCCAAATACGATCTTCAGGCTCTTTATCGCATAAATAGAAGTTATCCTGCTTATAAGGACAACCGTCTGAGCATGTTTCGAACTTACTGCATATATCTTTCATTATTACAGGTATATCACTAACTGATGCCATTATTCTCCTCCAAATAATGATAATATTTCCATGTCAGAGATTTCTATTTCGTTTCCATCCCCAAAAAGCTTTTTGTATTCTTCTATGATCTTTTGTTTCAAAGCATCATTACCTCCCCAATGATAAATAAGGCAAAATCCGTCTATTGGACATTTAGAACATGTTCTTCCGCTGCAGATCTTGGCTGTCATGTCTGACACCTGTGCATTAGTTAATTCAGTCATCATTATTGGCCTTCTTTTTTCGATTATAGAGCTTACCAGATTCTTTCACCCGTGACACAGGATTAATTGTCCACATATTTCTGTTTTGTTTATTTATATCCTTGCGAGACTGCTTATTCATTTTAGTCTCTGGAACAAACCTTCTGTTGTTAGACATAATAATCGCTCCTTAAATATAAATAAGCCCTTGGGTTTTTACGCCCAAGGGCGTTATACTCACTTTTATTATTTATTTTCTACGTAATTCATAAAACTGTCTGTTACTTCTTTTGCTGTGCGATTCACGTTGTAGTTCCATTTGCCTTTATAGTAATATCTGTCCACAATGGAATTCGCTCCGTCAATATCTTTCTCTGGATCTTCTTGGTCGTGCTTCACCAGAAACAGTGCAGCTTCAAGGCCTCCTCGTTGAACAGCGTCTATTACTCGTACAAGAGCTTTGTACTGTCCTGCGGACATTCCTCTTTCTTTTTTGTACTTGTACTCATAGAGTGCAAATAACTCATTACGATACTCAATAAAGCCATCAAGATCGGTTGGGGTTATCTTACCGTATCTTAAACCGGAATAATCGATAATCTGCCGTTTTCTTTCCCGGTTCTGAATTATGCCTCTGTTGCTATCTTTGTACCTCATGCTGGATAAGCACACCATCCTTTCTCACAGAAGGCATCAACAAACTTTTTCGGATCGTTACCGAAATAGAGCAATGCCTGTCCTTGGAGTGGCTGTGCTATTCTTCCGTCAGGAGCATAAAACTTAACTCTTGTATATGGGAAGCAAATAGCAGTCGCTTCGTGTATAAGAGTTTTGAACCATTCAGTTTCTGTCGCGTTGTTTACTAGAACTATTGCGTTATTAATATTCTTTAATTCAGCGATAAGCTTATTTGCAAATTGCGAAATGAGCTCTGCCGCATACGGTGGATTCATCCATACATTGCCTTGCCAGTCTTTGTCAAGTCCATTAGTTTCTGCTGTGTAATATGTCTTTGCTTGAACTATCTTGTTAGCAATGTCATTGCTTGCTGGATCAAGATCAATGTCTCCCATTACTTTACGAGCGAGATCAATATAGTCTTTTGGCGTATACCATTCATTGTCACCACCATTGTTAGCTACGTGAGGTTTGTCTTTGATCTTTTTAAGAACAGCTGCACGAGTAACAAGCTCTTCGTTTTCTCTCGCCTCTCGCTTTGCTTCAGCAACATATTCTGGATTGTTTGCAAGTTGTTGGAATCGTTCAGCCTGCTTGACGGAAAATCCAGACTCTTCGATAAGTTCGTACTTTGTCTTTTCGTCTAACTTCCCGACACCGCTGTCGGTAGGTTCGATGTCGGTACGTTTTCCTTGTTGCGTAGGCATCTGATTAAAAATCTCGCCTACCCTGACTTCAGCGTCAAGAACAGTTTCAGCGGCGTCTTGTGCAATTTCAAGCGAGGTACGTCTTGCATCAGCTGTCATACCCAGCTTGTCCATTGCTCTGAGTGCCGCTTGTGCCGCAATCATTCGTTCACGATTGACGGTGATGAACTCGTGCATGTTCTTCAACATTGCAGGAAGTTCCCTTGGTTGGTAGATGATGTCGTTCAAATTAACATCTCCCTTTCTAAAATATTAGGAGACGTAATTTCTGTTGTAGGTTAGTTTCTGTCTCTCCCTTATAGCTTTTTTCGCATGACTTCAAATTTAGGTACCGAAAGAATAAATATGCGCCGATAGAATAAAAAATAGGAGCCGAGCTCCCATCAGCTCGACTCCCATAATTTATGGATTATCCCTCAATCGCTTCTTCAGCGGCAAACGGCAGATCTTCAGGATCACCGGGCTTCTTACCGATGAACTCAACCTGCGGATTGGACATTTCCAGCTGCGCACGAGCATCACCATTCTGATCCTTCCAAGCGCGAGCAGAAGTCACACCAGTGACAGCCACAGCACGGCCCTTCACGAGATGAGGAGCCATCTTAGCGCCACGTTCCCGCCACACAGAGATGCGATAATACGCAGTCTTCTGGTTCTCACCATAGCCTTCGTTGGCGGCGACAGTGAAGTCGGTGACGAGAGTGTCAATGCCACCCACCTTCACGGTACGGGTTTCGGCATCCTTAGTCACATGTCCAATAATAAAAGTACGATTCATTTTACTACCTCCAGTAATTTCTTTTATAGTTTAATTTCTGTCGTATGGAGTCTCACTGATCTACCCGTGAGCGGCACCTCATTTATCGCCCGAGACAGGCTATCGCACGGCGGTATTTATTGTGGGTATGCGACGCCACATATTTGAAAGAGTGATGGGATTACTCTTTCATAGCATTAGCAGGGCTTGCCCGTGTAGGGCAGAGCGTTAGGAGTTATGCAATTGCTGTGTTGCCCGTCCGTTCTCTTTCAGTTTGTCCATGAAAGGCTGTCCAATCGGAACATGCTTCTTGGACTGAGGAGGAGCAACATAGCCGACTCCTTCCCTCGCAGAGTTCAGCCGAAGCTGATACTGCAATTCGGAAATTGTTTTTTCGTGATAAGAATCAGAAATTTTCTTGCCTGCGATAAAAGCAATCACAGGCAGAAGAAGAATGATGATGTTGTCAATGATCTGCATAGTTATCTCCTTTAAGCGTACTCAAGCCACTCCTGAGCTGTCCTCAGAATAAAATCTTCAGGCAGTTCAATTGGCTCATCATGAGCATGGAGACGAATCATTTCTTCGATGAACTCTTCCTCTTCCTCAGGGTGTTCATCGAAATAATCCTCAGGATGTGGCATGGTTATTCCCCTTTCAGCGGATGATAATAAGAACAGCAGTCGTTATAGCGATTGCGAATGAGAAACCATAAAGCATCAGAGAAGCCTTAACAGTTTTCATACCGCTCATGCCTCGCTTTCACACACTGTTCCTTTGCAATGCGATCACAACGCTCGTTCTGGACTAAGCCAGAATGTCCAGCAACTTTTACGAACTTGATCTTGTGCTGTCCGTTCAAACCGACAGTGATCAGTTCAAGCCACAGATCATGATTAGGCCTGTTGATGTCAGTCAGCCAACTGCGTTCATGCGTAACACAATCGCAGATATACTTGGCGTCCGTGTAAACAGTTACATTGCAAGGCTTCTTCAAAGCTTTCAGAGCTTCGATAACAGCCTTGAGTTCCATCCGGTTATTGGTAGTGATTTCCTTGCAACGTCCACGCACAATGCGTTCAATTCCGTTGCACTGTAGAATGGCTCCGTATCCGCCAACACCAGGGTTGCCAAGACAGGCACCATCCGTGTAGATAGTTACTTCGTACATTGTCGTTTTCTCCTTATTGTTGGCTTTCGCCATATTTTCATAGCATTTACAGGCGCTTGCGCCGTAAATAAAGAATTGTGGAACGGAGAGCACTCGCAAAATATCCCGTCCCCCAAAAATCTCCCCGGAACAAAAAATGAGAGCTGTTTATGGCACAGCTCTCTAAGCCAAATTTAACGAGGAGGCGGGACTGGTTTCCCACGCCAGTCCCATGAAGGAGGAGTTCCCATAGATGAAGATGATAAAGCCCATAAAGGGCAGATAATGTCAATAAACCGCCGCGAACCCTTAATTCGTAGCGGCCCAATCAGGCCATGTCCATTCATGCTGGCAACAATCCAGAACATAGTGCTGCTTGTAGGACATGTCAGATAAAGCTTCATAGCCAGTCCACTTTATCTGCGCCCCTGTGTATACAATTCTGCACTCACCGCCAGCGCAAAGCAGTAGCCCGAGTGCAGTACAGTATATACAAGAGAATTATTCCGCAATTACCATAGCGGGACGATAGAAGTTTTTGATGATAGGAGCATACTTCTTGATGTATACTACGTGTGCATCAGCAAGCTCCTGTTCATCCTTTGTCCAATCACGAAGCTTACGTATCATAACCAGTCTCTCAAGGCTGTTCTTTCTGTTTTCAAGTTCAACCTTCATGTCTGCAATACGTTCAGCTTCGCTCTTTCTGCGGTACGTCATGATGGGATACCTCCTGTAATGTTATTCTTGAAGCTAACTTCTAAATTAACTTCACAGCATCTACAGGCGCTTGCGCCGTGACGTTTCACCTGTTAGGATAGTAAACACTCGCTAAAAAATATGGCGCCCCAAAAATATGGAGCCCCCTTAAAAATGGAGTGCCTGCAAAATATAGGCTTCGATAAATAATAACCGAGTCGCTGTTTAATAAGGACTCATTACAAGAGCCCTTACGGGCTCCTGTCTATGAATCTTTATTAGTCGTCAACGTCTTCATCGAAGAGTTCATCAAATTCTTCGCTGTCGAAATCCGGGATGGATGTGTTCAGGTTCTGCTTCAGAACTTTCACGCACTTATCTCCATAGATTCTCCAGAACGCCTGCTTGATGACGGTGTCCATGCCATCAGACATCCGAGTGTTGTAGATATTACGAACAATGATGTCATAGCATTTGTCTTCAAGCTCTTCGTCGCTAATGTCGGTATCAGCATACTGCTTACGAGCCCAGTCAAGAATTTCCTTGCGAGCTTCTTTGGCAGTTTCTTGTTCCCATTCACGACGATTAGCAAAGAAGGAAGCATCACCAACAAGCTTATTCCATTCTGTGCTGTGGCGGAAGGCAATTTCCTGGAATACGCCACATTCTTTAAATGTGTTTGTTTCAGGATCATAGATGCCTTTCTTAGACAAACCAGAGAGGTTCTCAAGCTTACGATGAGCATCAATCATCAGCGTTGCAGCACTGAAGATTTCATCGTCCATTCCTTCGATTGTGAGAACTTTGTCGATATTCTCATCAATCTTCTTGGAATACATATCCAAGAAAGATCCAGAATAAGCACAGCGAGGCGGAAGAACAATGCCAGTCTTTGTGACACGCTGTTTAAGCCAGTAGTCGCTGTTAGTAGGACGATCAGAATCTGCCTTAGCATACATTGCGTACATCGGAAGAGAAACAAGATTTAGTTCTTTCACATCGTCAGGTTTCTTAATCTTCACAGATGCATGCTTTGCAGCATCAATCAGAACGTTACCTGCAAACGTGAGCCAATCACAGACGTCCTGATCGTAACCTCTGTTCCACATCTTCGTCAGAGCATCTGCATACAAACCGATTTCACTTCCATGAATAAGATTCGTGATGAAGTTTGCAATAGCAGACTTAGTGATTTCTGATTTCGGAGCTTTCTCTACATCCCAGTCAATAGGCAGATTCTTGATCTGATCGTAAGTCTTATTGACAAGTTCCATCAGATGACTATCCTGACTATACCAGACATGATCTCCGTCATAGTCAGCACGCAGACGAATTGTAGTCATGTCAAAGATGTTGATGAACATTGTCGGGTCTTCAGCCAACGGCATGTTCTTCACATTATTCAGAACTACATGGGCATTATCGAAATGCGGATTACGGGTGATATCCGTCATTCCCTCATCGATAACTTTGCAAGCACATTCGCCAGCTTTCAGATAGCCAGTGATCGGCAGTCCAAACAGATGCTGTGCAAACGCTACAGGATCAGGAGCGAGGAATGCGTTATATCCAAGTTCAGGAATGCGTCCACCAAGCATATCGTTACGCTTGGTTGTATACTTCTCCTGAATTGCACGCTTAGTGTATCCTTCATTAAACAGAGCGGGATACATCTTCGCAGCCTGTTTGTGAGCGCCATACAGCAGTTCAGTAGCGCCTTTCTTATCGTGATACTTATAGACGCTCTTCTTTGCATGTTGCATGAAGGAGGTAGCATCATCTTCTGTGCCCATCAGAGTCTGCCCTTGCTGATAAGGAAGTCCCTTCAATTTCGGACTATGTTCTCTAACGCATACGCAGATTTCATGTCCAAGCTCTTCAAAGGCTGTGCAATACTGATTCCAAGATTCATACAGTTTAACTGTTTTGAAGCAGGATTCAGTAAGAATCATGTCTACGTCTTTCAGCTGCACTTCATTGCCCCAGAAATCAATAAACGAAGTCTTGTTGTTGTTCAGGCCGAATCCATACAGTTTACTCCAATTTGTTGCCTGAACAAACGCTTTCAACCATGGACCACGAATTGTGCAAGACTCTCCGTTGGTGATGTTGGAACGAATAATTCCGAACCCATCGAATGCGTTGATCTCGACGGTTCTGTCAACGTTGTGTTCGACTTTCAGCATTTCTGCCAAGTCTACTTTAGCCGTTACTTTTACAGAACCATCTTTAATAATCGCAACACGGCGAATATCGATCTTTGTTCCAAACACATCAACGAAAGGTTTGGAAGCGGAAGAAAGCAATCCGATGTACGCCATATATTTATTAATGGCAAGTTTCATGTCTTTTGTGCAAAGTCCACACATACACCATTTGCCAAGACTGGGAAGAATATCTTCATTTACCCATACCGTCTCAGCTTTACGAACGCCGGATGCAGGTGCCATGAACGGCCAATATACGATACCGTTGAGCATGAACCCAGAAGCCACCATGCTTGACAGTGTGTTCTTGACTAAGGATTCAGCTTCTTCGTTCTTAGGACATTCTGCACAAACTTTGATGATTGCATCTTTAGCATCGATGCCCATCAGATCGAGTTTGCGAGTCAAGGGAGAGTCGAACATGGAGATTTCTTCGATCTTATTCTCGAAAAGGTTGATCTTGTTGATGTACTTCATTGTGGTAACTCCTTTCAAATTTGAAACATTGTTAACGAAGCTTTGGGAGAGCTACGAGCGATGCTTAACGTCCAGATCGCTTATCCCGGCAGTTACTACTGCAATGCCGCTTGCCACGGCTAGGCCTGCAATCAAACGTATTGCAGAACGCTTGAGGAGCTGTTATACTACTCCTCGGACACGTACTCGATGTAGTCTGATTCTGTGGCGAACAGCATCCACACTCCATCGACACAGCCCATGAAGCCGCTCTGTACGACATATCCGTACATGGTGTTTCTCCTTTCCGGAGCTGCTGATGGGAACAGCAGCTCCTTTATTTATTAGAGTCTCAAGGACTCAAAAGAGCATCCGCCGCGCGGGTGCTCATATTGAATCTTTGAGTTATTCTGCGTAATTCTCAAGATAATCTTTTCTATTGTCGTCTTGTGAGTCATCATATGGGAAATCCCAAAGAATAAATTCTTCAAAAGCCAATTCTTCTTGATCCTCTTGACACCTTTTGCATCTCTCAGTTCCCCTAAGATAACATTCTGTGCACTCAAACATTGTTGTTTCCTCCTTATTTTTATTTGAGTCTCAAGGACTCAAAAGGACGTCTCCAGCGGAGGCGTCCATGTTGAATCTTTGATTAGAACGGTAAATCATCAATTGTTGTGATACCAGAAGTGTTAACTTGAATGTGATCCCAAGGAGCAAATGCTTTGGGAGCTTTTCTTGTTGTTTTCTGCTTTTCTGGAAAGTTAATAGGATAATATCCCCAATGAATTTGGAATAGCTCTTTAGATAATGAGAAAGCATTATTGTTCTCGTCAACTCCCAGGATTTCTCCCGTAGGGAGCTGAATGGCGTTGTAAAGATTTGTAACATAACCATCTTCATCTTGTCCTATTACGATTTCAACGGCTCCAATAAAAGAGACAAGAAGTTTTCTTCCCTTCTTGCCGTTAACCGTGGGATTGCGGAACGCTTCTGCTAAAATGTCCGTATTTGCTTTAGTAAACATTTTCTTTTCCTCCTCAATACTTATAATCTTTGTAGATATCGTGAACAGTAACAACAGCAACAATAGCTAAGGCGATCCAATACAACATCAGATCACCTCCAGCTTGACAAGCTGATCAACCAGCTTCCAAGCTTTATTCCGATTTGCGAAATAACGGCTTTCGTCATCAGTGAAACTCATGACTTCATAATCAAGTTTCATGATGCTCTTTTTGATTTTCTGCGCTTTAACAACATTGAATCCATAGCGCTTCAGCATTTTGTGGGCTTTACGAAGCTTGGACATGGGAATGCCTCCTTTTCAATTCTTCTTGTTTTTGATATACTAAAACAAACAAAAGCAAAGGGAGTCCTTTGCAGGACTCCCTAAGGGATTTACGGGTTATAGCAATTTGCTGCATAAAGCAACACAATTGCTAATACCCAACCGAGGATACAAAGACTAACCAGTTGCCACTGTTTCATCCCGTAACCCTCCTTTTGTTTTCCCCTGTTTGCCAGACAGGGGTTTTTGTCTTGAGCCGACAAACTGTTACGTTTTCGCTGTATACGCAACTTAGCGTGAACTTACATAAGGATTGTTTGTTAACACAGTCATTAAAACTCAATACAAGGAACATAGAATTCACGAGTTTCGGTTTTGATTCCGTCCAATTCAACTTTAGCTGTTACAATCATCATGTTCTTTTCAGGATAAGGATGATTTTCGATGGAAATGATTTCAAAATTAGTCATAGTGACACCTCCAAATTTTATTTTGTTCTCCTATCAGGCAACGCCATTAGCCTGATTGTGACGGTTCGGATTTTAGGTTCGAGGGGTGACCGAACTACACCCAATTTACGCTGAAAAATTTTCCAATGCGCAAAGAGTCCAATATATGTTCCCTTCCAACTCTCTTGTCCGAACTCTCTTTTCCAACCTCTTTTCAACTCTTTTCTCAACTGAAAACAATAATTTACGCTGAAAACTTATTGAAAAATAAAGGTACCTGTTATCAGGTACTTAACATTTCTAAAACTGTTCCCCTTAGTCAAAAAGAAAACATTATCAAAACAAAAACAACTATTAAGATAATTATCCCTTTTTATGTCTTTTTGTAGCGTGTCATTCGAAAACAACTATAAGGGAGAGAGATTATCCTCTCTGTTGTGATTAACTATTAGATTTTGTATGAGGTGATTATTATGGAAAATGAAAAAGTTCCAAAGTATGTGTTCGATAAAGAATACTCTACTCAATGGAGACGTGAAGTACAGTATTTAGAAGAAAAAGGTATAGCATATACTTACGCTAAGAAACATTATAAGTATCCAATCATTCGTTACAAATACACCAAGACTCCTGAGCTGTTCTTGGCTTTAGCTGAATTTTATAACC
>Ga0310690_10012117_pt1 | contig 10611 bp, 6 predicted proteins | sample AusTroGonzalo_MG_2_FD_207661 | JGI IMG/M metagenome (GOLD analysis project Ga0310690, IMG submission 207661) | Bovine rumen microbial communities from tropical cattle in Woodstock, Queensland, Australia - Gonzalo_04 (v2) (version 2) | ecosystem: Host-associated > Mammals > Digestive system >...
CCGCCTATCTCGCCAAGTGCTACCTGAACTGGGCATATGGTGACGGCTATGAGGCCACAACCGGTTATAGCCATGTAGATCCGGCTAAGATCCAGAAGGTCATCGATTATACGGAGGTTGTGAAGAATTCACCATACAACTATTTGGATACTTACGGACATATCTTCTTGCAGGACTATGCCAACTCTGTAGAGAGCATTTTTGCCGTGCAGCACTCCAACAGAGCTGACGATGGTACGAAATATGGTCGTGCCAACTGGTCGAACATGCTGAATGGCGTATGGGGTATTTGGTCGTGCGGCTGGGACTTCCACAAGCCCTCACAGAACCTCGTGAATGCCTTTAAGACCCGCAACGGTCTGCCCATGGACAATTTCGATGAAGATCACAATGCCATCGTGATCAATGGTGCTGACACAAAGTACAAATACGATCCCCGCCTGTTCCATACTGTAGGTATGCCCACCTATCCTTATAAGTATGAGGCCCAGTACACGCTGACTAAGGCTAATAGCCGTACCCCTAACACCTACGGTTACTACTGCTCGATGAAGGAAGTTCCGCAGCGTTCGAAGGGTGAGGACTACGATATGCCCTGGCAGGCATTCGGTGTAAACGACTATGTTCTACGCTATACCGACGTCATGCTGATGCGTGCAGAAGCACTTATTGAGAAGGGCGACTATAATGGCGAGGCTTTGCAGATCATCAACGAAATCCGTAGCCGTGCCAAGAAGGACATCAGCGGAACATCTCTCATCAATTATGCCAAGGATCAGTGTGATATCGCACTATACGGTAGCTTCGCATCTCAAGACGATGCCCGCAAGGCACTACGCTGGGAACGTCGCGTAGAGCTGGCTATGGAAGGCCATCGTTTCTTCGACCTTCGTCGTTGGGGCCTGCTCTCATCAACTCTCAACAAGTATTTTGAGACTGAGAAGACCGATGAGTACGACAATCAGACATATGCTCTCTACTATAAGGATGCCTTCTTCACCGCTGGTAAAAACGAGTACTTCCCCATCGCATCTAACCAGATGAACTATGTACAGGGACTCTATCATCAGAACAAGGGATATTGATGGATTAAACATAAAAGATTAAACATTAAATAATTGAAGTTATGAAAACGATATATAAACTAATCTTTGCAATCTGCGTCATCTGTTGTTTCACAGCCTGTCAGGATAGGGATCTTCCTGGATCCGGCGATATGATTCTGAACAGTCCTGATGTATCGCAGATCAATGGTACAGCCAGTGGCGAGAACAATTACGACTATACTCTTACGTGGCCCCAGAGTTCACAGGGAGCTGTTATGCAGGTAGCCGTCTATAAAAACGGTACCCAGATGCAGGGCCTGACACCATGTCCCTCTGGCTCGTTCACACTGAAAAACTTGGAAACAAACCAGCTTTATGAGTTCCTTTTCAAGTATGCTAACGACGAGGCTCTCTCGAACGGCGTGATGGCATCTTACACACGTCCTGGTGCTACAGCTCCAAGTGATCTGAAGTTTGAGCAGATCGACATTAGTGATGAACAGCATGATATGAAGATCACGTGGACAGCCAGTGCCGATGCTACATCATACATTCTGAAATTGGTAAATGGCGATGGTAGTAGAGTGATTGAGGAGACCGTCAGTGGTACTTCTTATCTGCTGAAGGATGTTGTGATGAAGGAGCGTTGGGAAGCAACCCTGATTGCTCAGAATAGCGAGGGTAAGGCTCTGCCTATTCATGGCTCTGGTAAAGTTGGCGGCAAGATTCCTGCTTTCTTGTCAGAGTATGCAACTCCTGAGGAGCTCATTGCCAATGGCGATGATGATGAGGCCAGTGCATGGCTGTGGTTCCGGGAGAACTACCCGAAAGGTGAATATGTTTACTTCGGCAACATCAACACCGTTGAGGACATCGAGGACTACCGCATGCTCTTCTGGTTGCGCGACATCGAGACTGGCAATGCTGATGACATCTGGAACTTCTCCGACGTGGCTAGAAATGCTGCCCCATGTGTTGAACAGTATGTAAAGAATGGCGGTAACCTATTGCTTTGGCAGCACGCAGTACCTTATATTGGAACGATCAATCGTCTGGCAACATCCATCCTTCGTGGTGTAAGCAATGCCTTTGGTTGTGGTTATGGTGGTTGGAATCCCGATGTATGGAAGATGGGCGTATGCCTCAACACGGGTGCTTTCTCGAAGGATCTCAGTACACATCCTATCTATGCTGGTATCCCGACTGAGAAGTTGAACGACAACTGCTTCAAGGCTATTGCCTTTAAGGGTGCAGGATTTACCGAGGACCACAACTGCCTATTCTTCGATATTCCAGTAAAGCTGACAGGTTTGGATAATACTTCAGAGGAATGCTATAACGTCTTAACTGAAGAATATGGTATCTATCCTCTAGGCACATGGGACAGCCAGGTCAACTGGGTATCACAACTGAATGTATGGGAGGCCAAGGGTGCTCCAAAGGCTCCCGAGGGATTCCAGAAAGGCGCAGGAACAGTACTTTGCATCGGTAATGGCGGTTGCGAGTTCTCGATGAAAAACGAGGATGGCACACCTGATAAGAGTGCTACCCCCAAGAATAACTCTTGCCAAGGTAACATCCTGAAGCTCGCCAAGAATAGTGTAGAGTATCTGATGTCTATATAAAACGTTCATAATTGTAGAAATAATCGTTCATTGCGCATAAAAATTGTTGCAATGAACGATTATTCTCAGCAAATGAAACATAAGTTATAGCGAATAAGCTGAATTTGATGTATCTTTGCAGCAGAATTCAATAACAATCAAATGAATAACAAAATGAAAAGAACTATGATTTCTATGGCGGCAGCGATGCTGATGACCTTCTCGGCAATGGCACAAGTAACGCCTATGGTGCTGGGCGAGAAGCATGCTATGCTGAGAGTGGAACAACCAACTAAGTACTTACTGCTGCCCGTACAGGAGACTGAAGACATTGCGGCTATAGCTGTGGTGAACGGGAAAAACGAGATGACACAGCGCATCAATGTAAAGCTGGCAGTAGATCGCGTGGATTACTATGTGCCCTACGAATTGAAGGATGCCCAACTGCTCGACATCGAGTTTCATGGCGATCGTAGATTGAAAGGTGCCGTAGGTGAGTTCGCCTGTTGGAAGGAAATTAAGTATAGCGATACCTTTGATACCACTAATCGCGAGCGCTTCCGCCCAGTATATCATCATACACCAGTATATGGTTGGATGAATGACCCGAATGGGATGTTTTATAAAGATGGCGTTTGGCATCTCTATTATCAGTGGAACCCCTACGGATCGCAGTGGGAGAATATGCACTGGGGACATTCTACCTCGCGCGACTTGATTCATTGGGAGGCACAGCCGATGGCATTAGAGCCTGATTGGTTAGGTTCTATCTTCAGTGGATCGTGCGTTACGAATGGTGATGAAGTGGTTGCCATGTATACCACTGCAGGGCATCATCAGACGCAGTCGATAGCATTCTCGAAGGATGGTGGACGTACCTTCCAGAAATATAGCGGTAATCCTGTACTGACTGCCGATGTGCCTGACTTCCGCGACCCACGTCCGTTTTGGAACGAAGACATTAAGGCCTGGAATCTAATCTTGGCTGTAGGACAGGAGATGCGCATCTACTCATCGACTGATCTTACTGAATGGAAGTACGAAAGCGCTTTCGGCAGTGAATATGGCAATCATGGTGGCGTGTGGGAATGCCCAGATTTGTTTAAGATTGACAATAAATGGGTGCTGATTTGTAATATCAATCCTGGTGGTCCATTCGGAGGTAGTGCCACTCAGTATTTCATAGGACAGTTCGACGGACACAAGTTCACCTGCGAATCGATGCCAAAGGTAACGAAGTGGATGGACTATGGTAAGGATCACTATGCCACCGTTTCATTCTATAATGCACCAGAGAACCGCCATGTAGTATTGGCATGGATGAGCAACTGGCAGTATGCCAATCAGGTTCCTACCAAGCAATACCGTTCAGGCAATAGTATCCCTCGCGACCTCGGACTGTTTAACTATGGCGAGGAGACTTATGTTAGCGTAGTACCATCGAAGGAGATGCTGGCCATGCGTGGCGCCAAAGTGAGGAAGCCGACTGAGGCTTGCGAGATTGTGGTGGATGTAAAGAATCAGGCAGAGATCGTACTCTCGAACACCAAGGGCGAGGAGGTTGTAATGGTTTACGATGGCCAGCGTCAGAGTTTCAGCATGGACCGTACAAAGAGTGGCGACGTGAGCTTCAGTGAGGCTTTTGCATGCACATCAATTGCTCCCACTTATGGACATATTAAACAGCTGCGTCTGTTTATCGACCGCTGTTCTATCGAAGCTTTCGATGCAGAAGGTAAGATGGCAATGACAAACTTGGTATTCCCATCAGAACCTTATACTAACATAAAGGTGAAGGGCGGAAAAGCAACCATCTATGAGATTAAGAATTAAGAATTTAGAGAAAAGTTAGTAATATGAAGAAATTTGCTCTGATCCCGGTGATGTTCTGCTTCTTTGCCATGGGTTTTGTCGACCTGGTGGGCATAGCATCCAACTACGTAAAGGAAGACCTGCAGTTGACAGACTCTGTGGCCAACATCTTTCCATCGCTCGTATTCTTCTGGTTCCTGATATTCAGCGTACCTACAGGAATGCTGATGAATAAGATAGGACGAAAGAACACCGTATTGCTATCGCTTGGTGTAACCATCGTATCGCTACTGTTGCCGCTGTTTGGTGAGAACTTCCCGATTATGCTCTGTGCCTTCTCGTTGTTGGGCATTGGTAATGCGCTGATGCAGACATCGCTGAACCCACTGGTATCTACCGTGATGGGCGGAGGGAACTTGGCTTCGACATTGACCTTCGGACAGTTTATTAAAGCTATTGCCTCGTTCTTGGCTCCTTATCTGGCCATGTGGGGCGCTACACAGGTATTGCCTTCATTCGGTTATGACTGGCGCGTATTGTTCATGATTTACTTCGTGGTGGGCATTTTGGCAGCTGCCCTGTTGGCTGTGACACCTATTGAGGAAGAAGTAATCAGTGGCAAGGCTTCAACTTTTACTGAGTGCATCAAACTGCTGGGAACGCCCATCGTGTTGTTGTCGTTCTTTGGTATTATGTGTCATGTGGGCATCGACGTTGGTACCAACACTACAGCTCCGAAGATCCTGATGGAACGCTTAGGACTAACACTGAACGATGCAGCCTTTGCCACCAGTCTGTACTTCATATTCCGTACTATTGGATGCTTAACGGGTTCGTTCTTCCTGCGTGTACTGCCTAACCGTACGTTCTTCATCATCAGCGTGATTATGATGGCTCTGTCGATGTGTGGACTTTTCGTCGGCACTGAGAAATGGATGCTCTACACAGCTATCGCACTGGTAGGTTATGGCAACTCCAATATTTTCTCCATCTGCTTTGCTCAGGCACTGACTGCGATGCCTCAGAAACAGAACGAAGTGAGTGGATTGATGATTATGGGACTCTTCGGAGGAACTATCTTCCCGCTTCTGATGGGATTTGCCAGCGATGCGATGGGCCAGGCAGGAGCAGTCATCATTATGGCAGTAGGTGTCATCTATCTGTTTACCTATATCAACCGCGTGAAATAAAGTTTATTGTTTAATATTTAATGTATAATCTAATGAAGAGATATATCGTAGGCCTCGGAGAGGCATTATGGGATGTACTTCCCGAAGGAAAGAAACTGGGTGGCGCACCTGCTAACTTCGCCTATCATGCAGGTCAGTTCCTGGGCAGCGATAACACTATCGCCATCAGTGCACTGGGCGAGGATGCCTTAGGTGAAGAGACGATTCAGGCATTGAGAGAGCATCATCTGAACTACCTGATGCCATTTGTGCCATACCCCACGGGTACAGTACAAGTAACGCTAACAGGCGATGGCATCCCTACTTACGACATCAAAGAGAACGTGGCGTGGGATAACATCCCCTTCACAAAGGAGATGGAAGAGATAGCCAAGAATGCCCGTGCTGTATGCTTTGGATCACTTGCCCAGCGCAATGTGGTAAGTCGAGAGAACATCCGCAAATTTTTGGATGCTACGCCAGAAGACTGCATCAAGATCTGCGACATCAATCTGCGTCAACAGTTCTATTCTAAGGAGATACTCGAAGACTCGTTCTGCATCTGCAATATCCTGAAGATAAACGATGAGGAGTTGGTAGTAGTGAATCGTATGTTCGGCTACGACGGATTGGATATGCGTCAGACCTGCGAAAAGATTGTGCAGGACTATCATCTGAAGATGTTGGTACTGACATGTGGCACCAATGGCTCATATGTATTCACAGACGATGGACTGACCTCATTCCAGGACACTCCGAAGGTAGAAGTGGCTGATACAGTAGGCGCTGGCGACTCGTTTACAGGTTCATTCTGTGCATCGATCATCAATGGCAAACCCGTACAACAAGCCCACAAGACAGCCGTACAGGTAAGTGCCTACGTCTGCACCCAAAATGGTGCTATGCCTGTCATCCCCGCAGAGTTGAAGAAGTAGATTCCTTCATTACATTTCTACCGCCAAAGTGGCTATACATCCCGTGCCTGAACGCCTTTAAATAAAGGCATTCCGGAAGAAAACGGGAGGTATAGCCACTTTTTTGTGAATTTCTTCAATCTGTCTTGTTGAATTAGAAGGCAATCCATGCTAAAAATCGTTCATTGCAACAAAAATAGAAACAATGAACGATTTTTGAGAGAAAATGCTTATCTTTGCACCCAAACAAACTACTAAGATGAAGAAATTTATTTTTATAACCCTGGTATTACTCTGTGGTGGTTATGCGCTCTATGCCCAAGCTATACAGGCCAAGGCAGACCAGCCTCAGTCTTTTAAAGACGTTGTTCGTGAGACTTCGCCAGCCTTCTTTCAGACCAAAGAGGCTCGCAGGATAGGCGACCAGATTCTGTTGTATCAAAGGATTACCGGTGGATGGCCGAAGAATATCGATATGGCTAAGCCGTTATCCGACGAAGAACGGGCTCAGGTAATGGCGGATAAGCAGAAACTCGATGACTCCACCACCGATAACGGCGCTACGAACATGCAGCTGACCTATCTCGCCCGTCTGTATCAGGCTACAGGCGAACAACGCTATCGTGATGCTTTCCGCAAAGGTATTGACTATCTGCTCAGTGGACAATATGAGAATGGTGGATGGCCGCAGTTCTGGCCAAATCCGCAAGGATATCAGGTACATATTACCTATAATGACGATGCAATGGTCAACACGATGATATTACTACGCGATGTGGCTGCTCAGAAGGAACCGTATCATGGTGATCTTACGGATGAGCATTTGCGTCAACATATACAGACGGCTTTCGATAATGGCATAGAGTGTATCCTGGCCACGCAGATTGTCACCAATGGTGAACTGACCGTTTGGTGTCAACAACATGACCGCGAGACACTAAAGCCTGCAGCTGCCAGAGCCTACGAGCTGCCCTCCTATTGTTCACAGGAGAGTGCTGCCATCGTCCGACTCCTGATGGAACTACCTCATCCCGATGAGCGAGTCAAAAGAGCTGTGCATGCTGCCATGCGTTGGTTTGACAAACAAAAGATAACTGGCTATCGCTATGTACGAACGCCCGATAGCCACCTTGAGGCTGACTCCACAGCTGCTCCTATCTGGGCTCGTTTCTATGACCTTGAGCGATGTGAACTATTCGTCTGCGACCGTGATGGCGTGCCTCGTCGCTATCTGGAGGAAATCGGTAGTGAACGTCGCAATGGTTATGCTTGGTACAACGATCGTCCTGCCATGCTTTACCCTATTTATGAATCCTGGTCAAAAAAATAATAAGGATATGAAAAGATTGATTCTCCTAATAGCTGTGTGCTTGCCTTTGATGGGCTTGGCTCAGTATAAAAGTCAGGTGTGGTGTCCGGATCGCTCGGCCGAAGGACGCTTGCAAGGCAAGAATGGTGATGGCACTTATACGAACCCTGTGATTAATGCGGATTACTCGGATCCTGATGTCTGTGTGGGGGCATCGGGCGAGGATTATTATATGACGGCTTCGTCGTTTCAGTGTGTGCCTGGCTTGCCCATCCTCCACTCGAAGGACTTGGTGAACTGGGAGATCATCAACTATGCCTTAGGGAATCTCTATGAGGGCGATGAGGCCTTGCTCAAGCATTTCAGCGCCCCTCAGCATGGGGCTGGTGTGTGGGCGCCAAGCATCCGATTCCACGATGGGTGGTACTATATCTACTGGGGCGATCCAGACTTTGGCGTGTATATGGTGAAGACGCAGGATCCTGCTGGCAAGTGGGAGGCTCCCGTCTGTGTGATCAAGGGTCAGGGATACATCGATACCTGTCCGCTTTGGGATAGCGATGGACGTTGCTATCTGGTGAATGGTTGGGCGAACAGTCGCTCTAAATTTGCTTCTGTGCTCACCGTTCGCGAGCTATCGGCAGATGGTACGAAAGCCATTGGCGAGCCTGTGATTGTGTTTGATGGGAATGGTACGGAGAATCGCACTTGCGAGGGTCCGAAGTTCTATCAGCGCGATGGTTGGTATTGGATTATGTGTCCTGCTGGTGGTGTGCCTACGGGTTTCCAACTGGCCATGCGCTCGAAGAGTCCGTATGGCCCCTATGAGCACAAGATTGTGCTGGCTCAGGGTAAGACCAACATCAACGGCCCTCATCAGGGTGGTTGGGTGCATACGAAGTATGGCGAGGACTGGTTCCTGCATTTCCAGGATAAGGAGGCTTATGGTAGGGTAGTGCATCTGAACCCTGTGGACTGGAGTTCGGGCTGGCCCGTCATGGGTCAAAAGGGCGAGCCAGTGACGACTTTTCGGAAGCCGAAAAGTGCTTCAAGCGTCATCGTGAATCCTGCGGAGAGCGATGAGTTTAATGCGCCTACCTTGGGCAAGCAGTGGCAATGGCAAGCCAACTACGACGAGATGTTTGGTACGGCTACGGCCTTTGGCACTTATCGCCTCTATACTTATAAGATGACGGGAGATGCATCTAGTCTGTGGCAGGTGCCCAACATGCTGTTGCAGAAGACACCTGCTGACGAGTTCGCTGTAACCACCAAGATCCGTATGACCTCGAAAGCCGATGGACAGATGGGAGGCTTGATCATGATGGGCCTCGACTATTCGGCCTTGGTAGTGAAGCGCGTGGGTAAGTCGTTCCAGTTGCTCCAGCTCACCTGTAAGGACGCTGACAAGGGTAGTGCCCAGACGGAGAAACTCATTGCTACACTGAAACCTACAGCCGAAGACAAGATAGACTATAAACCAGGCATCCATGAGGATATCTATCTGCGCCTCATCGTGAGCAACGATGCAGTTGGAGTGCCACATGGAGGCAACCCCATAGTGCGTTTCGCATGGAGCGTCGACGGAAAGAAGTTCCAGACGTGTGGCGATGCCTTCACCATGCGTCAGGGCAAGTGGATCGGAGCCAAATTTGGATTCGTAAGTGTAGAGACGGATCCCAAATGCGATCGCGGTTGGTTGGATGCAGATTGGATTAGAATCGCAAAATAGTGAAATAGTAAAATAGTCCATGTATTTTGCATCATTTTCTATCTTAGGAGAGCAGGAATTATTGTACCTTTGCGCCTGAAAACTAAAAACGATGATGAAAAGAACGTTGTTATTAACAGCCGTGATGGCGATGAGTCTGATGGCTGGAGCCCAGAATAGGGAAGTAAAGTGGGATGCCCACAGTCTGATAATAGACGGAAAGCGCGTGGTGCCAGCCATGGGCGAGGTGCATTATTCGCGTATTCCTGCCGATGAGTGGGAGGCAGAGGTCAAGAAGATGAAGGAGGGTGGTGTGACGATTATCGCCACCTACGTGTTCTGGAACCATATCGAGGAGCAGGAGGGCATTTTCCGTTGGGACGGTCAGCGCAATCTGCGTCGATTCATCGAGATTTGCCAGCAGGAAGATCTTCCTGTAGTGCTTCGCTTGGGCCCGTTCTGCCATGGTGAGGTAAGAAACGGAGGAATCCCTGACTGGGTGTTCACGAAGGGTTGTAAGACGAGGGACGAGAATCCTGTGTTCCTCAGCTATGTGGAGCGATTGTATCGTCAGATCTTCACCCAACTACAGGGACTTCAGTGGAAGGATGGCGGTCCTGTGATGGCGGCCCAGTTTGATAACGAGTATCGGGGGCATGGTTCTTATCTGATGGCGCTGAAACGGATAGCCCAGAAGATAGGTTTCGACCTGCCTTTCTACACCCGTACAGGATGGCCAGAGCTGGCTACACCCGTGCCTTTTGGAGAGATGCTGCCCCTTTATGGCGATTATGCCGACGGCTTCTGGGAAAGGAGCATCGAAGAGACGGCGGGTAACTATTACAAGGCCTTTAACTTCAAGGCTTTCCGTTCATCGACGGCTATTGCTACAGAGCAGTTGGGTGAGCAGAAAGAGCGTCTGAATAAGGGCGATGAGCAATATCCTTACTTTACCTGTGAACTCGGTGGTGGTATGATGACAGCCTATCATCGTCGTCCGTATATCTATCCTGAGGATGCCTATTCAATGGCTGTGGTGAAGTTGG
>Ga0310690_10012118_pt1 | contig 10611 bp, 8 predicted proteins | sample AusTroGonzalo_MG_2_FD_207661 | JGI IMG/M metagenome (GOLD analysis project Ga0310690, IMG submission 207661) | Bovine rumen microbial communities from tropical cattle in Woodstock, Queensland, Australia - Gonzalo_04 (v2) (version 2) | ecosystem: Host-associated > Mammals > Digestive system >...
GAAAGCCGAGAAGAACGTGAAGGACGACTTCAGCCGACAGATGAGCGAGTATCGCAACAGCCTTTTGACCTACGCCTATGAGCAGCAGATTGTGGCGCAGCTGTTGGACACCAACGTCACGGATGCGGAGATAGAGGAGTACTACGAGGCCAACAGAGAGCAGTTCCTGCTGAAGAACGCCATTGTAAAGGCCGTCTATGTCGCCGCGCCCAAACGCAGCAGTGTCAATAGCAGGCTGAAGACTATCGTCTACAAGCATAACTTCCGCGATGAGGATATCGTGGAGATGCAGTCGATAGCCACCCGTGTAGGCGGCACCGGCAGCTACGACGGCGACACATGGGTGCCGTTCTACAGCCTGCAGGCCGTTGTGCCGGTCACCACATACAACGAGGGCCTGTTCCTCAAACAGAACCGTGCCATTGTGCTCGCCGACGATTCCCTATGCTGGTACGTAAGAATACTCGACTGCAAGATATCCGACGACATTGCTCCGCTGGAGTTGCAGATGGACAATATCCGCGCAATCATACTCAACCACCGCAAGCTTGAGATTATAAACCGCCTGCAGGCCGACCTGCTCAAGGAGGCCGAAGAGGGCGGACACATAAAGAGATAAACGAACATGAAGAAAATACTCTTGGCTTTAGCCTTACTGTTACCGCTCACTTTGCACGCGCAGGGTGACCTTGTCGACGGTGTTGCCGCCATTGTTGGCCGCAACATCATCAAGTACTCCGACATCGAGCGCTCATACGCCCAGATACGCCTCAAACAGGGTGCTGCCGACGCCTTCAACAACCGCTGTGCCGTGCTCGAGAACCTCATCCTCAACCAGCTCCTCGTCCACAAGGGCGAGATAGACAGCGTCGAAGTCAGCGACGATGAAATAAACCAGTATGTCGACTACTACCTCAAGAACGACATGCGCAACTACGGCACCCGCGAGGCTCTCCGTGAAGCCACCGGTTTCTCTTACGACGAGCTCAAGGAGCAGTACCAGCGCATGATACGCAACAACCTCCTCAGCCGTCGCGTCGAGTATCAGCTCACCGAGGATGTCACAGTCACCCCCCGTCAGGTCACCGACTTCTTCAACAGTCTCCCCGCCGACAGCCTGCCCATGATGCCGGAGCGCTACGAGCTCAGTGAGATTGTCATAGAGCCGCAGATATCAGAGGCTGAGCGCGACCGCGTGCGCACGCAGCTCGCCGAACTGCGCGAGCGCGTCATCAAGGGCGAGAAGTTCTCCATGCTCGCCACCCTCTACTCGCAGGACCCGGGCTCTGCCAAGAAAGGCGGTGAACTCGGCTTCTTCTCGCGCGGCGACATGGTGGGAGAGTTCGAGTCGGCAGCTTTCGCCCTCAAACCCGGCGAAGTGTCGCCCATCATAGAGACACAGTACGGCTTCCACATCATACAGCTCATCGAGCGTCGCGGTAACAGCATCAATGCCCGCCACATCCTCATCGTGCCGCAGGTGTCTACCGAAGACCTCCTCAAAGCCCGCATCAAGCTCGACAGTATCGCCGTCGAGATACGTTCCGGCAACATCGCCTTCGACGAGGCTGCCCGTAAGTACAGCACCGCCGCCAATGCGCAAACCGGCGGCACCGCCATCAATCCTGCCGACGGTACACCGCGCTTCGACCGCACAGCCATCGACCAGCTCTACTACAGTGTTGGCATACAGGGTATGGACGTGGGCGAAGTCAGCAACGCCACTGCCTTCAAGACCGACAAGCAGCGCGACGCCTACCGCATCGTCCGACTCGACCGCAAGCACGAGTCCCACAAGGCCAACCTCACCGACGACTATGACAACATACAGAACGCCGCCCTCGCCGACGCCAAGCAGAAGAAGCTCCAGAAGTGGGCCAAGCGTTACATGAACACCATATACATCCACATCAGCGACCAATACAAAGACTGCATATTCCACAACCTGCAATGAACGATAAAGATACTCTCGACCTGCTGGTCGAAAAATACAGCGCCCTTCGCGGCGAGATAGGCAAGGTCATCGTCGGCCAGGACGAAGCCGTCGACAGCCTGCTGCTAACCCTCTTCTCTGGTGGCCACTGCCTCCTCCTCGGTGTGCCGGGATTGGCCAAAACCCTTATGGTGAGCACTCTTGCTCACACCCTCGGCCTCTCCTTCAGCCGCATCCAGTTCACGCCCGACCTGATGCCCTCCGACATCACCGGCAGCGAAATCATCGACCGTGACCGCCAGATGCGCTTCGTCAAAGGCCCCGTCTTCGCTGGTGTCGTCCTTGCCGACGAAATCAACCGTACGCCGCCTAAGACCCAGGCCGCCCTCCTCGAAGCTATGCAGGAGCGCTCCGTCACCGTCTCCGGCACCACCTATCCGCTACCGGCGCCTTTCTTCGTGCTCGCCACCCAGAACCCCATCGAGCAGGAAGGTACCTATCCGCTCCCCGAGGCTCAGCTCGACCGCTTCATGTTCAACGTGAGGCTCGACTATCCCTCGTTCGACGAGGAGGTGCAGATAGTGAAGCAGACCACCGCCGGCACCTCGCAGCAGGTCGCCCAGGTGCTCGAAGCCTCACAGATACTCGAATTCCAGCAGGCCATACGCCGCATGCCGGTGCCCGACAACGTCGTCGAGTATGCCGTGCGCCTCGTGACTTCTACGCGCAATGGTGACAAATACATATCCTATGGCGCAGGCCCCCGCGCTTCGCAGTACCTCATCATCGGCGCCAAGAGTCACGCCGCCATCCACGGCAAGTACTCGCCCGACGCCGAGGACGTCGACGCCGTCGCCCTCAGTGTGCTCCGCCACCGCATCGTCACCAGCTACTACGCCGAGGCCGACAACATCACCCCCGACCAGATCATCAAAACCCTTATGAATAAACAATAATACCCGCGAGATATGAAAAAGACCTTATTCATTGCCGCCATCCTTTTCGCCTTTTACCTTTCGCCTTTCACCTTGAAAGCCCAGTCAGGCGAGCAGCAGCTCAACAGCGAGTATCAGACGGCCATCCGCGAGTTCCTCCAACAGGACATCGCTAACCGCCAGCGCACCATGCAGCGCTCCGCCGAGCAGATACTCGTCAGCCTGCCCAACGCCGAGAAGCTCTACGACGAGACCTACATCAGCATACGTACCCAGCTCGTCGACGGCACCCGCGAGGACGGCAGCTCCGAGCTCAACTACCTCTTCGACATCTCCTACAACTGCCGTCACCTCGAAGGCTATACCGACGACTATCCCCTCGGCGTATTCGACTACGACTCCTCCAACTCGGTCCGCGCCATCTGCAACCTCACCAAGACTTTCATCGAGGGCATCCTCGACGATATCTTCCGCCCCGGTAAGGCCGTCTCTGTCAAGATATTCTCCACCACCGACGGTGTCGAGCTCTCGCGCGTAATCCCCTATGACGGCCAGTATGGCAACTTCCGCTACATGCCCGTGGTCTTCAACAATGAGCAGCTCCGCATCTCCGTCGACACCAGCGGCATCAAGAACAACTGCCAGCTCGCCTACATCCGCGCCCAATCCGTCCGCGACTTCCTGCAGAACAACATCCGCAACCTCACCCGCACCACCAACGACTTCTCCTACGTCACACGCTCCTACACCGACACCGGCTCCTACTACCGTCGCTCCTCCATCGAAATCACCGTCCACGACGCTTTCCGCGAGACCATCGACCTCATGACCGCCGACAAGATACAGGACGACTACGTCGACTTCAACATACCGCAGAGCACCTCGCCCTACGACAACGCCTATGTTCTCATCGTTGCCAACGAGGACTACGACCACTCCTTCCTCCCCTCTGTCCCCTTCGCCTCCAATGACGGCGAGATACTGCGCCAGTACTTCGTCCGCGCCCTCGGCGTCCCCGAGCGTCAGGTCAAAGTGCTCCACAACGCCTCGCGCGCCGCTATCTATGAAGGCATACAGTGGCTCACCGACCTCTCGCAGGCCGTCGCTTCGCACATCGGCGACCAGACCATCTCCAACGCCAATATCTTCGTCTACTTCGCCGGTCACGGCTTCACCGACTTCGACGGCAACGCCTACCTCGTCCCCAACAACCTGCGCCTCGACGGCATCAAAGCCCTCGGCGGCAAGAAAGGCTGCGGCAAGAAAAAGAAGAACATCGTCGAGCCCACCGTCTACGACATAGCCCTCTCGCGCAAGGAAGCCGCTCTCTTCGCCAAACAGTGCGTCTCCATCGACTCGCTCTGCGCAGCACTCAAGGGTAAGGGCAAGCGCGAGACCTATCCCATCAGCCGCCTCACCGTCATCGTCGACGCCTCCTTCGACGGCCACCAGCGCAACGGCGGACTCATGCTCCGCGCCGACCGCAAGGTCGTCACCGACGCCAAAGCCAAGAAGACTAAGCGCAAAGCCAATAAGAACAGCGACGCCATCGTGCTCCTCGCCGCACAGTACGACAAGACCGCCTATTCCTTCGATGCGCAGCACCACGGCTTCCTTACCTACTTCCTCCTCAAGGAGATAAAAGGACTCGCCTCCACCTCCGACTTCGACACCTACACCTACCAGGACATCTACGAAGCCGTCGAGCGCAAGCTCAACAAAGAGTCCGCCCTCCAGGGCAAGTGGCAGGTAATCACCGGCTTCGTCGATGGCAAGTATGCCGCCGCCTGGCAGAACCTGCACCTGAGATAAAGTTTACTGGTTACAGTTTTCAGTTTAGCCCGCCCTTCACGGCGGGCTTTTTTCTTCGCCTCCTCACCGATGTCGTTTCATACCCTTCTCATACCCATCTCTCGTCCTTCTCATACCCATCTCATACCCCCATAGGTAGTACATATTTGAATTGGTTTCTCAGTATGTCAAAGAACTCTCTTCGAGTGTTTTGGAAAGAGGTTCGCGCTGGCCAGTTCGTTCCCCTTTCCGAATGCAAAAGTACGACCGTGGGATTGCGGTCTACGAATGGGGACGAAAATTTTTTCTTCTTTTTTTGCAAAACGTTAATTATCGTATAATTATCCGTTAATCGCCTTGTTAATTCCCCCTGTTGTGTTGCAGTGTTGCAGTTGTTGCAGTTCAAAATAGAGCGAACAGGACTGCCTCCTCCGTAATGGCAACGGTGTAACAAGGCCATCCATTCATCATTTCAACCATCCTTCAACCATCGTTCGACCATCCTTTAACCATTATATATGGTAAAACTATGGTTAAGTTATTTTAGAAATATGTTTGAAATACCCCATGAATGACGAATCAACGACGACCACAGCATAAAGACACTCTCCTGCGAGGTGAACGACAAAATAACAAATGCCCATGATTTTTCATTAATTATTTTGTCGGTTGGAAAACATTTCGTATCTTTGCAGTTGGAAATGAAAACACTTTAAGCCATGAAAAAGGTACTTTTGATATTATGTGTGCTTGTTGCATATACTGTGCAGGCACAGGTAGACACCATTCGTTGGAAAGTGCCGTATTGGCATTACAATTTCTATGACAGCACATGGTGCCAATCGCAGGTGAATCAAGGTCAATTATATCACATCTATCCTGTGAATACTATTGTTAACAAAGTTGGGACAGCAAGAGTGAACGTAAATGGCATACCTATATGGGGGCGTGGTTTTATGATTTGTGGCTATTGTGATGAATCACCTGAGGTCGCGATACGTATGGATAGGGATACCGCGAGTGAGATCTCTGGTATTGTTTTTGGTTATAATAATCATGATTTTCATGGAGTGAGTGATGAAGATCCTGGTCATATTTATGCATGTGGTGCAGAACTATTATATTATACAAATGACTATATATTCAACATATACGATAAATGGATGGGGTTGATATGGTCCGACACAGTGGAGACCGAAGATTTAAAAGTAGATTGTTGTATGGAGGCAGGATTCGACTGGAGATACGCTATGACATCTTACGATTACTACTATCCACACCAGCAGGGCGGATATGAGGCTCCGTGTTACATAAATCTATGCAAAGTATATTTTGATACAATTATCCAAGTACCCGATACATTCTACATTGGACTTACATCGACAACGCCTATAAATACATATCATGATACCATGTTAATGGTTACTGCATTATACGAAACCTATTATACACACGGTCATGATAACCTCTATAGTTTTCCTTACGAGTCGCGGCGCTACCGCATAGCGCCAGGAAAGGGTGACTCTATTCAATACTGGGCAGAAGAGGAGTGCCACTACGGTGTGCAGACATGCTTGTACCCGATACTTGCGTTGCCTTGTGGTGAAGTTACAAATTTACGCTGCCATACGATAGGTAGTGCGGGGATAGTGGCTTATGTGGAGTGGGATGCTGGTGTGAACGATTCAGCCTATGAGGTAAGTTATGGCCCAGAGGGCACACCGGCAGGAGAAGGAACAGTATTTGAAACAACAATACCGCAATTCGTGCATGCCCTTGACCGTAACACCCACTATGACTTCTACGTCAGGGCACGGTGCGACCTTGACACCACGGTGTGGACGGCATGGAGCGAGCCGCTGCATGTGCACTTGGCGAGCATGACAATCAATGATGCCAAAGAGCCGTTCGAGTGGAGCCTGACGCCGAACCCAGCGCATGGGAGCGCGACGGTGCAGTGTGATGTGGGTATAACAAGCGTGGAGCTGCTGACGGTGAAGGGCGAGAGGGTTATGCTCCGCGAAATAGCGGGTGAGCAGACATGCACGCTCGACCTTACGGGGCTCGCCCGTGGCATATACATCGTACAGGTGACTACGCCACAAGGCACCGCCGCGAGAAAGCTGGCGGTGGAATAGGCGACATTGCACGCTATTTTAACGATAATCCCTAATGGGATATGGCCACTGCGGATACACCGCAGGGGCTTCCTTTTCGAGTAATTCGCCCGAACAACAAGAAAATTAACGAATAATTAACGGCAATTGACGTAAAAAAACCTGCGTAGCTTTGAGTTAATTCGTTCAATTCGCCGTTTTTGTTAGCGGATGGGCTGCACTTTGGTGCGGAGCTGCTCGATGTCGAGCTGCTGGTAGGCGATGTTGGCGGTGTCGGCGAAGTTGGTGCGGTTGGCCTTGTAGGTGTCGTCGTTGTAGACCTTGGCTTTCTCGAGCAGGCTAATGGCAACGGCTTGTGTGAGCTGGTCGAAGGTGAGGCGACCCTCGTTCCAGAGCTGGATGTCTTTCTGCGAAAGGTATTTGGATATCTTGTCGAACTGTTCCTGCGGCAGCCGGCCGTCGGCGTCGAGGCTGCGCTGCAGCTCGGGGATGTTGACCCACGAGGTGATGGTGGTCTCGATGAGCTCGAGGTGACGGCGGTTGCGGTCGGTGTAGTAGCCGAGGTAGGCGTGGCAGGGCTCGACGAAGATGACGGTGCGGATGCCAATCTTGCGGAGGATGGAGGCGAGGAAGACGCAGGCGTCGATGCAGTTGGCCTGGCGTGTGTTCCACACTTCGTCGAAGAGGCGTATGTGCTGCACGTTGGTCGTGGTGGAGGGGTTGGAGGTGCAGGAGATGGAGGAGTAGGCTATGCCGCGGCGCAGGACGTAGTGCCACACGGCGAGGACCTGGCGGCGGACGCTCTCGGGGCCGTTCTGGTAACCGTTGAAGGAATTGACGATGCCTTGGTCGAGGATGTCGGAGAGGATGTTCTCTATCTGGGGGTGGTCCTCGTTGACGTAGGCGGCGAAGAGCCATCGGGTGTCCACGCGCTGGCTGCCGTTGGCGAGAGAGAGGGGACATTCGTTGATGGAGCGGCAGTTGAGGCGTATGTTCTCAATGTCGACTTCCTCGTCGTTGATGTAGCAGGTGAAGGTGAGGTCGACGGGGTAGCCCAGACGTGTGCTGCGCAGGTTGTCGTATTTCCATTTTGCTGTGCCCTGTATGGTGTACTGCACGCCGCGATGTGGCAGGACTTCCTGGATGATGGTGACGTAGTTGAGCACCGACGAGTCGATGACGACGCGCAGCACGCAGCCGTCGGCTGGGGCTGTGACGGTGAAGGAGAACGGTGTGAGCATCTGTGCGACAGGGTCGTTGAAGGTCTGGGCGGACTCGGAGGCAAGGATGAGCGATGGATAGAACTGGTTGTCGTAGATGGGGTTGTAGGTGGCGGTGAAGCCCACCTTGGCGGGGTCGAAGAGCTTGTTGCTCTTGCCTCCGCCACAAGAAGTCAGGAATATGCTTATGCAGGCAAAGGCGATAATGGCTAAGCCAGCCTGTCGGGATTTTGTGTGATGAAGTCTGACCATTGTTTCTTGGCTGATTTGTGTTTCTTGTGTTGGATTTGCAGCGCCGCAGCGTTGATGGGACTGGAAGTGCGTGCATAGTGGGTGTAGGCGACGGCGAGGGCGTCGGTGGCGTCGAGGTAGTGAGGGTGCTCGTCGAAGCGCAGTATGGAGCGCAGCAGGTCGGCCACCTGTTCCTTGGAGGCGTTGCCGTTGCCGGTGACGGTCTGCTTGATGAGCGAGGGCTCGTATTCTGTGTAGGGTATGTCGTGGGCGAGGGCGGCGGCTATGGCTATGCCTTGGGCGCGGCCGAGCTTGAGCATGGATTTGGCGCTCTTGCCGAGGAATGGGGCTTCGATGGCGAGGTGGTCGGGTCTATTTGCGGTGATGATGTCGTTGACGGAGTGGAATATCTGTTTGATGCGCTCGTCGAAGTCCGCCGTGCGCTTCAGGTACAGGACGTCCATCTCCTCTATCTTGGGGGCGGATGCCTCGCCGACTCTGAGGAGACTGTAGCCGAGAATCTGGCTGCCGGGGTCTATGCCGAGGATGAGCATGGGGATAAGGGTTACAGGTTACGGGTTACAGGTTACGGCTTATGGGTTACAGGTTATGGGTTAGGGACAAGGGTTATCTGGAAGCGGCGGTCTATCTTGTGGCGGAAGATGTAGAGTATGAGGATGTGCAGGACGAGCACTCCGAAGGCAGCGAGGGCGACGAGGCCCTCGGGGATTCCGGCAGCGGAGAGGGCGATGACGACGGCGATGATGAGGATGGCCGGAAGCAGATAGGCTATCCAGACGGCGCGCATTCCGGAAGAGGTGTCGATGCACACGGTGACGCGGTCGCCGACGTTGTAGTGTTGCTGTGTGGGTATCTCCAGTTCCTTGTCCTTCGACTCGGCGAAACCGCACTTGGCGTGGGCGGCGCACGAGGCGCAGGCACTGACGCTTTTGATCTGCACTGTGACGCTGTGCTTGCCTGTGGCGGTAACTATGCCGTCGTGGGTGGTTGTCTGAGGCGTTTTCATATGCGTTCGATTGCTTCCTGTGTGCACCAGGCGACAGTGCCGTCCGATAGGGTGACTTTGTACCAGCCGGGCAACTCGTCGGTGATGGTGGCTTTGGTGCCTTCGTGTATGGCCATCTTGTCGGCGCTCTTGACGTCGGGCGATGCTTTGAGGGTAACCGCCTGCTGTGTGACGATGGCTTCGCTGTGGGCGTTGAAGCGGTGGGTAGAGCCTATGAGCAGCGCGGTGGCAGCGATGAGCAGAAGTACGGAGGCTGCCGATGCTGCCAGAGCCGTTTTGCGTAAGGTGACGCTGTTGCCGATGCGCAGCACGACAATGGCTGCACAGAGGATGGCAAATACCACGAGCCATACTATGCGCCAGCCGCTGGGGAGCAGGGCGGTGCAGAGACTGTTCCACCAGCGCACGAAGAGCGGCTGGGGGAGCACGGCTATGCGGTCGACGGTGTGGCTGTTGGCAAGGGCGAGGTTCTCTCTTGCATCGGTGAACGACGGGTCGAGGCGGAGCGCACGTTCGTAGTTGAGAATGGCTTTGCCGAACTGCCCTTCGTGGTAATAGGCACCGCCGAGGTTGTAGTGCAGTTCGGGCGAAGAGAGCCCTTCGGCCAGCGTAGCTTCATAGGCTTCGGCTGCCGCCTGGTAGTCGCCCATGCGGTAAAGGTCATCGCCATTCTGTCCCCATAGCGGGGCTGTCAGGAAAAGCAATATGGTCAATATCGTGTTTCTCATAGGTATGCAATCATTAAGAGGGCTTCGTCGTAGATGTTCTGTTTCTGTGCTTCGGGATCGACAGGGGCAAAGCGGGCCATGTCGACATCCTGCAGTACTTTCATGATGCGCTCCTGCTGGTCTTGCGGCACCTGCTTGTCGTTGAGGCAGGCGCTGACGCTGTCGCGGTTGAGGTCGGCGAGTGGTATGTTGTACTTGTCGGCCAGGCAACCCCAGATGGCGCGGTATATCTCTTCGTAGAAGTGTTCGGTGTCGCCGCCTTTGAGGTGCGCTGCGGCCTTCTTCAGGCGTTTGCGGGCCATGCGTACGGCACGTTTCATTCGCATGCCGACCACATCCTGCTCGTCGGCCTTGCGCTTGCGGAAGACGGCTATAGTGCAGCAGGCTGCTGCGACGATGACAGCAGCGATGATGTAGAAGCTGACACCTGTGGTGTCTTTGTCTTTGGCAGGGGTGAGTTTTGTTATGGGATGTATGTTGTTGAGGGTTGTCGGGCGGTTGGATGATGCTGCGTTGTCGTATGCCGCAGCGTCGTTTTTGTCTACGACAATCTCCTGTTTGGGTATGCGTTTGGTGATGTATTGGCCAGACGCGGGGTCGAAATAGACGAAGCTGAACTCCGGTATGGT
>Ga0310690_10012119_pt1 | contig 10610 bp, 6 predicted proteins | sample AusTroGonzalo_MG_2_FD_207661 | JGI IMG/M metagenome (GOLD analysis project Ga0310690, IMG submission 207661) | Bovine rumen microbial communities from tropical cattle in Woodstock, Queensland, Australia - Gonzalo_04 (v2) (version 2) | ecosystem: Host-associated > Mammals > Digestive system >...
AAGAGATGAGGGCTGTACTCGATCCTGCCAAGTACACAGGCCGCTGCGGGACTCAGGTTACGGCATTGGTGAATAAGATTCGGCCGTTGCTGAAGGATGCGGATGAGCATACAGAACAGATTGAATTGTAAGGAAAATAAATCTATGCATATGCGGACCAAGAAATGGGCGAGACCTGAACTTCAGGCCTGCCCTTTCTATATTAATTCCATCAAGGGACCGGAAACGGAGGACGGGATCCTGAAGGGAACCTGGCGGAAACGCTTCACGAATCCGGACCTGCCGCTGCACCTGGAGATGGGATGCGGGAAAGCCGTCAGTACGGCAAAGATGATCGCGGACAACCCGAGCGTCAACTATGTCGCTGCCGACCTGAGCGCGGATGTGCTGGGGGTGGCCCGGCGGAATATCGTGAAAACCTGCGGGGAAAACCCGGGAAACGTTCAGCTGCTGATGGCGGATATTTGCTTTGTGGACAAGATTTTCGGACCGGAGGACGCGCCCGAGCGTATCTATATCCACTTCTGCAATCCATGGACGGAGCACCTTCGGCATGAGAAGCGCCGCCTGACCCACCCGCGGCAGCTGATGCAGTACAGGAGCTTCCTGAAGGAAAACGGAGAGATCTGGTTCAAGACGGACGACGATACGCTGTTTGAGGATTCGCTTGTTTACTTTGACCTGTGCGGGTTTGAACCGGTTGTCATCGGGAGGGATCTGCACGTGGACGGATTCGGGCCGAACTGGGTGAGTGAGCACGAGGAAAAGTATATGGCACAGGGTGTGCCGATCAAATACGGCATATTCAGGATGAAGAAAGAAGGGCCGGCACAGGACTTTGACCCGCTGCGGTACCATATAAAAAGAGAAGAATCCGTGTAATCAGGGCTTCCCGGATCCGGCGCGCATCAATTCCTGAACAGCGAGCACCAGGAACATGAAGCGTGAAGAACCGCCGCCGAGCACGTATTCTGTTTGTTGCCACAGATAAGGCCATTCTTTCAGTTCCGGAAAATCCGGACGGATCAGTGCCGTACCGGACACGACGCCGCCCGGGATAAAGGAGGCGTCGGCCCGGTTGAATCCGTAAGCAGCGGTTACGCTCTCCGCACCGATCCCCGAAGCGAAGGAAACGCTTTTTCCCGGATGACAGCCGAGAATGAAGCTGAGCGCGTTGCAGCACAGATCCGGAGGGAAGATATCAGGAAATGCGCGGTGCAAAAAAAAGTGTTCGCAGCCAAGCCGCTGGATTTCCCAACCGGCGCCCCAGATATACGGCCGATAGGGAACGCCATAGGGGGTCTGTGAGACCTGTTCATCTGTCTGCTGCCTGAACTTCAGCAGGCTTTTTCTGATTTTCCGGGTGAAGTCTTCGTTTTTCAGTGTAAATACAATACGGGCGGCTATCCAGCCCAACCGCGCGGGCTCCGCACAGAACAGATCCGTTTCCTCCAGCACGGTGCTCCGGTACATCTCTTCGCCGGTGCTCAGGAACAGCTCGGCTGCCGCATGGACCCGGGAGATCCGAGAGCCCGGATCATCCCCGGATCCTGTTTCGGCAAACAGGGTTCTGGCTGCTTCCAATGCCTCCGCGGACAGATCGGGATTGAATCCTTTCAATGCTCGGGAGATTGCCGCCAGATGCGCTGCCGTGGCCAGCTCACGGACGGGATGATTCTCCGTAAATACCCAGCGGTCATCCTCGTCACCGGGAATTCCGTCTGTCATGCCGGCTGCATCGCCCAACATCACATACTGTCTCAGACGGGCCGCAATGATTCCCCTGTAAAGCCTGCCGAGTGCCCTCCAGCCGCCCAGGACTGCAAGCGTGCCATGCTCAATCTGCTGAAGCAGATCGTTTTTTCCGTCCGGCTGATGGATCTCCACGGTTTTCGTTTCCTGATCGACGGTTGTGGAATCCCATTCCACATGAAAGGTTTCGTAAGTCAATGACAGCAGATAAGCCTCACCTGACTGGGATTCCACGCGCAGATCGTAATCTCCCGCGTCATGCCAGCCGCCGCAGTTGAGCCCGGGAACACACTCTCCCGGGGAAAACCGAGTCAGGGTTGTACTTCCCTGACGGTAACCGTCAAAATGGTTCCAGCTTACGGGCGCCATCCTCGCATCGTCCAGATGACACCTTCCGTGCCAGACCCTGTATTTCTCATTTACCCGCATATGGCACATCTGAACCGGCAAAAAGTATTCCAACACAGGCTGCCATACCCCGCGCTCAAAGACATCCGGCGAGATGCGAAAAACGGAAGACAGGGTCTCGCCATAGCTGATCCGGTAAAGACCGGCCTGACTGATTTCCGTGAAATCAAAGCACAGATAACGGAAACGGAGAAAACGGCCCCGGTCCGTCCCGCTTCTGCCGCAGACGGGCACTCTGCCCGCCGGACCGATTTTCCACAACGTGAATGTTTTTGCATCCGTGTCATTCCGGTCGAGCTCCGCCACCGCCGTCTTCGGCTGGCCCGGCAGGTATCCGACCTGAGAAATCTGGACCTTCGGCGGAGCAATCCAGCCTTCAACGACATTCGGGGTCACAAGCCATTCCACAGCATGCGGCCTTTTCGCCGAAAAGGCGGTGCTCAGGACGAACCAGCCGTTGTTATGACTGACGCGCCCGTCATAAAGCTCCAGATCAGCGCCCAGGCTTTTCACGGCAACGCGCAGTAACGGGTCATCCGGACAGAGGGTAAAACAGCGACCGGCAGCATAGGGAACCGCCGCTTCCTCATCTCCCCGCAGGGGACAGAAGGCACTGTCCGTTTCCAGCAGGCCGGCGGTATATTCCTCCGGGAAATCGGGATCATTTCCGATTCCGCTCATGTAAACGGAAGACCGGGTTATGACCGGACCGACAGGCTGCCGGGAAAACACACCCTGCAGATCATCCATGATCCAGGATTTTCCGAAAAGGAGACCGGGGAATAGTTCAAGGTTAAAACGCAGCCGGGGAACCCACTCCGGGGGCAGTGCCGAATCCGGATCCACCATGATCCGCAGGGAAGGCCCCTCTGCCCGCACGGACACGGTATAGTCAAAAGCACAGGCCGGATAGACCATCGGATTGAAACCGCGAAGATGACGCTCTTCATCAGGATACCGCAGGCGGGTGACAATCTGTCCGCGCTCCGGATCCACATGGCGCTCCAGCTGCTTCGGGACCGGCTGCCACTGGCCGGGCGCCGGCTCAAACCGGACATCACCGTTTGTGGCGATCCGTTCCCCGTGCATCAGCAGCGTCACGCCTCCCTGATGGCCTTCCGGATAGATATCCTCGAAGGCGATTACGTCGACTCCCTGATTTGTGAAGTATCCGGTTTCCGTTCCCAGGCGAAATCCGGCTGTATCCGTGCGTTTATCCATGAGGTCTCCTTTCGGTGAGACGGTTCCTTATCCGCAGTTCTGAAAAACCGTACTGTTGAAAAATCCTGCTTTTGAAAAACGGGAGCTGACCCCTGGACGGAGTCAACTCCCCTGAGTTTCCGGGAAGAGGCGGAATTACTTTCCGGCCGCCCAGGCATCGTATTGCGCCTGGACATCGGCCAGAACGTCATTCAAGCCCGCTTCTTCCATGGCTTTGCTCATGGCAGCCAGGTTTTCTTCCACATCGCCTTCCATGATGCCGCAGGTCAGCAGGTTGTATTGCTTCTTCACTTCATTCACATTGGTCAGCGTCGCGCTCAGCGCGGTGGGATCATAGTTGAAACCGAGAGACTGTACTTCCACACCGGAATTGTTGAAGGCGGCGAATTGTTCCCACTTGTCCTCTGCTTCCTCGGTGGTGGTATAGTTCATGAGCTGATTGCCGAACATCCAGGCATCGCCCTTGCGGTTGTAGCTGTTCTTGCCCACATCGGTCTGCTCGATCCGGTCTTTGGCATCGTTCACAAAGTTGAAATGAGTGCCTTCCAGACCGAAAATGATAGTGTTCAGGAGGTAGCTGTCACTCTCCAGCAGCGCGATAAACTGCATTGCCCGTTCGGGATGAGCGGTTCCTTCCACGATGGCCAGCATGGAGCCGCCGACGTCCTTGGTACGGATGACGGGGTGGGTGAAGCGCACTTCGGTGGAAGCTTTGCCGTTCACGGTGAACTCAGCGCCTTTTCCGGGTTTCATGGACTGAGTTACGGCGAAATAGCAGCCCGTCTGGAATTCGGCGCCGAAATCGGCGTGCTGGTCGGCGTCCTTGGCAATGTAACCCGCCTGATACCATTCCTGGGTAATTTTGACGATATCCCTCATCAGATCGGTGGAATAGGGATTGATGACTTTCGGATCGCTGTTGTCATAGGTCTGGGCAGCGAAGGAATAGGTATCGCCGGCCAGATAAATGAACTCCGCCAGGAAACCTTCCAGGCCGGTCTGGTCGCAGCCGAAGATCGCGATCAGAGCGTCATTGTCCTTTTCTCCCTGATAGACCGTCTCCATGATGGGGGTCAGGGCCTTCAGACCGGCCACAACGCCCTCGCTTAGGGCAATCTTTTCGACTTCCTTCAGGGAATCCGCCAGGTTGTATTTTTCAACCAGGGCAGTGTCGAACAGGAAGCCGTAGTCCGCGGCGATCTCCTTGTTGCAGGCGATGCCGTAGAGGACGCCGTTGCGCAGATTGCCGGTCAGGAATCCGGGAGCGATGGAATCCTTGATCACCGCACCGTATTCATCCAGGAGGTTGCCATAGTCCGGATCTCCGTTCAGGGGGATCAGATAACCGTTGGAAATATGGGTGTTCATGTTATCCCAGTCCGCGGTAAACATGATATCCACATCCCCTTCGTTGGAGGCAACGCTGGTGGAGACGAAGGTGTCCCACTCGTCGCCCCAGCCTATGAAGTTAATGTTAACATTGGCGTTGATCTTTTCCTTCAGGTACTCGTTCACCTTTTTCATGACCATCTCATAGTCGGTGGGTTTTGTTCCCTTGGTATACCAGTTCAGGGTGACAAATTCGGAGTTGTCGTCTGCCGCGAAGGCGCTTACGCAGCCGAGCGCGAGCATCAGGGCCAGTAACAGGGCAACCAGTTTCTTCATGTGGGTTTCCTCCTTGATAAATAATATTATTTCAGATGCGTCTGCATCCGGGAAACAATAAGGAAGAGAGCAGCCGCCAGAGCCTCATCCTTTGACGGCGCCGACTGTCAGGCCGGCGATAAAGTAGCGCTGGAAGAAGGGATAGATACAAAGAATCGGCGCAATCGTCACGACGGCAATCGTCATCCGATAGCCTTCATTGGGAATGCTCGCCAACTGCTCCGCAGAGAGCATGCCGAGATTCGCCGCCTGCGTTCGCAGAAAATTCACACTGGAAAGCGCCCGGTAGCACATGTACTGCATGGTCTGCAGGGTGTCTTTCTGAGCGTTGAGGAACAGCATTGCCTGATAATAATCGTTCCAGTAGGTCACGAACATGAAAAGGGCAACTGTGGCAAGCCCGGGCAGGGAGATCGGAAGGACGATCTGGAAAAAGGTGCGGATTTCGGAAGCACCGTCCAGACGCGCGCATTCAATCAATGCCACCGGTACGGACTGCTGATAGAAGGTACGCATTACGATACACCAGAACGCGTTAAAGAGCAGAGGAAGGATCAGGCACCAGACGGTATCGGCGATGTTCAGCACATTCTTGACCACAATGAAATAGGGGAGCAGTCCTCCTCCGAAGACCATGGTCACGAACATATACATGGCGAATCCCTTGCGGTACGGATAGTCCGGACGGGACAGCGGATAGGCATACAGGCAGATGATCAGCGTCGACATCGTGGTTCCCGCCAGCGTAACAAAGATGGTCATCAGATAAGCCTGCCCGATAATCTTCGGCTGCATGAACAGGTATTCGTAGTTGTACAGCGTCAGTGCCCGCGGAAAGAAGGAATACCCCCAGCGAGTGATTACATTTTCCGGTGTGAAGGATACGACAATGACCAGCAGGACAGGGATTACGCAAAAGGCCGCAAGGCAGACAAACAGGATATTCAGCAGGATATTGGCTCCTCTGCTGATTCCTGTGAGATCCGCCTGACCATTCGCATTGTAACGGATATTCCCGATTCTGGCTTTTCGGGAAGCGGAACGGGTCTGACTCATCTTTTCGGCCTCCCTTTCTCAGAACAAAGAGTTTTCCGGGCTGATCTTCCGGACGACCATGTTGGATGTGAAGATCAGAATAAAGCCCAGAACACTCTGGAACAGGCTGGTTGCCGCAATCGTCCCGTAATTAGTGGTGCTGGATCCGGTAATCATGTTGAACACATAAGTGTCGTAAACTCCCGTGATTTTGAGCAGCGGCCCCGAACCCATCGGCAGATTGTAGAACAGGCCGAAGTCGGCGTTCGCCATACGGCCCATGGCCATGATCGTCATGATAATCATCATGGGCTTCAACAGGGGCACAGTGATATAACGGATCCGCTGCCAGACGCCGGCGCCGTCCAGCATGGCCGCTTCATATAATTCGGTATCGATCCCGCTGATGGCCGCGGTATAGATGATCGAGTTATAGCCCATGTATTTCCACTGATTCGCCAGCGTCAGGATCAGCGGCCAGTACTGAGGCGCCTGATAGAGGTTCGCCAGATCATACCGGCTCTTTACAACACCGAGGGATTCCATGACGCCGCCGAGCATCCCCTTGTCATAGCTGATCAGGGCATAGAGCAGGTAGGACGCGATGACCCACGACAGGAAATAAGGCATGAACACGAAGGTCTGGTAGAACTTCGTACTCTTTTTGTTGCGCAGATGACTCAGCGCGATGGCAATCGCTACGGCAACAACCAGACCGAGGATCATCCAGCAGAAGTTGTATAACAGGGTATTGCGGATATAATTCTGGACGGTTTCCGTACCCAGGAACGAGAACCCCGTCAGTCCGTTCCACGCACTGTCCGCAATGGACTGGACCACGCCGTGCCTGCCTTTCTTGAAGGTTTTGAAAGCCAGTACGATGCCCGGCATGGGCAGATAGTTGAACAGCAGGAGGCAGAGACTGCCGGGAAGCATGAACAACGTCAGCGGGGTGTTTTTCCCGAAAACCCTCCACTGCTTCTGCGTCCCGGCAGCGTCAAGGAGGAACGGCAGGACAAGAATCCGGAACAGGATCACAACGATTCCTGCCAGCATCAGTGTGCCGCCGTTGTGGGCGATGAAAGTGACAAAATGCTCCCATGCCGACCATCCTGCCGGGTCTCCGGACAGCCACGGCATACTTATATCGGGCGTACAGTATCCGATAAAACCGGTGATGATGAGGACCAGTCCAAGAATCAGGACAATCCATCTGAGAGTTTTTTTCATCCCGTCACCTCTGCTGCAGATTGCATGTCTTGTTTTCGAGTTACGGATCAGCGAATAATTTTCAGATATATGCTCTGTCCGGGAGCGACCGTGATATCAAAGGCGGATTCCGGCGGAGCCGACCGTGTAAGCGCGGCGTCTCCCCGCCGGCAGGGCCCCGGAAGCGATACTGCCTGCCGGTATTCCGCACCGGTCTCCAGGTTCAGCAGGGCCTTGCACGGGCCGCGTACCACGAGGCGCGCATGGGACAGCATCGGACGGAAGGAATGCAGGCAGCAGACCTCGTTATCGCAGGCAATCATGCTCCACTTCGGCTCCGCCGACAGATAGAAGGACTGACCCGTCGAAAGTTCCCTGCACAACGTACCGATGACCGCGGCCGGCAGTTTATAGAGATCCGCGAAGTTCTCGGGAACGTTCAGGATCAGCAGCCGGCCCCGGCCGTAGAAATCCTCCGTCAGAACCGGAAAGTTGTTTTCATCTGACAGCAGCAGCACATCCGCCCAGGTGGCGTTGGTCTTATAATCCAGAGCTTCAAACATGACATTGCCGGCGCCCCGGGCATAACGGATTCCGGAATAATCACTGTCGCAGAGATCAATCATAAAGCTACTGCCAGTTACGTGCCGGTTTGTCAGCCGGACGCTGGTCATGTCAAGGATCCCGCGATCACGGGTTTCACGGAGGAAACCGGCTGTCACAAAGGCTTTGCCGCCTTTACGGATATATGCTTCCAGCCTGTCCACCGCATCGGGCATACAGGCTGACCGCTGTGTGAGCAAAATTGCAGGCGCGTCATCCGGGAAATCCGGAACCGGTTCCAGCGCGGCTCCGCACATCCCCAGATAACTGATCAGCTGATCTTCACCTTCGGCGTCAAACGGTTCCCAAACCTTTGTACCGGCAGGCTGACCGGCCTGATCCAGAAAACTGTCCACCCTGCGCAGATGCGGATCCAGGGCCGGAAGGGCAGGCGATGAAAGCAGGACCGGGAAATTGAACAGCGTCAGCTCCTTCGCCCGGCCCAGGAAAGTAAACTCCGCCTGTTCAAGGAAGCGGCTGATATTGTCCGAGGAACCGCCCGGGTCGATCCAGCCGCCGCCGTTCCGGCCCGGCGCGGCATTTTCCAGCAGCCTGACAACGCTGTAGGATTCATAGCGCTGGAGATGCTGGGCAGCGTAAAAAGGTTCCCGGGTTTCGGTTCCCGCATAGATCATGTCAAAGATGTTCCGCTGAATGCCCGGGTTATAGCCGGTTGCCTGATGGCTTTCATACCAGTTCGGATACTTGATGATGAAATTCACCCGGGGATTTGTTTTTTTAGCCTCGGCTGTGATCTCTTCGGAGAAGGCTTTCATCTGTGCCTGGCGAAAATCTTTCCAGCTTTGTTTTCCTTTGGCTTCAATACACAGCTCACACCGGCAGGAAGTGAAAAAATAGTCGTCAAGAATGATCTCGTCGAAGACTTCTGCCGCTTCCCGCACGATCCGCAGGTATTCCATGCGGTGGGCAGGATCCGTATAACAGAAGGTATCAAAAAGATTCGGCTTCTGAACCCCGCTGATCAGGGCCGTGGAGGTGATGCCGCCGGAGACGCTGACGCCGAATTCCTCCAGAACCGCCTTGATTTCCTTCAGCCTTTGCACAGGCACATCCGTTTCGGCTCTGTGGTTTTCCACATACACCTTGTTCAGCGGCAGACAGTGCAGATAGGTTTCCATTCCTTCACGGATCTGCGCGTCCGTAGCCGTGCTGGCATAATAGGCATACATATAACTTGCCACACTGAAATTCCGGTAAGGTTTCATCACGTTCTTCTCTCCTGCCGCGATTGATCGGATGGTTCCGGGATTTTTGCAAACGTTTACATTTTTGTAAAGAAATTTTAGTGCTTAGAGTCTTCTCTAAGTCAAGAAGCTGTGTGTTTTTTCTTTGTTTTTGAAGTTTGATGGTAACTATTCAGTCGCACCGATAATGTAACAAATTCGTAATAAATACCAAAAGGATACTCAAAGCCGCGTGTCGAATACTTCTATCATGGAGAATTCAAAGGATGGAGGTGCTCGACATGGAGCAGGAACTGCAAGAATTACGAGTAGCAGTAGCCACACTGGCTGAGCAACTTCGAATCCAGAACGAACTCCTTGCGACAAAGGATGCAACCATCTCCGCAATGGCGGAGCAAATTGTCAAATTGACAGCCAGGATCGAGGAACTGACACATAAGAAGAACAGCGGCAACAGTTCCATACCGCCATCCAATGACCGGTTTGACAAGCCTGCTCCTAAGAGTCTCCGTGAAAAGACCGGCCGTAAACCCGGCGGACAGCCGGGGCACAAAGGAAAGGGCATGAAACTTGACCGAGAACCGGATGAGATCATTCCCCATATTCCTGATAAGTGTCACGGATGCCCGAGGGCCTGCGTTTGCACAATGAAGTGCTGCGAAACCCGCTATGAATATGAAGCGGTGGTGCAGACAAAACTCATTGCACATAAGGTCATGAAGTGTATCTGCCCCCTTTCCGGTGAGTCCATGAAGGGATCTTTCCCGACCAATATCACAGGGACGAAACAATACGGCCCCGGTGTAGCTGCATTGGCAACATCCCTGTTTACAGTGGGATACATGAGTGTGGATCGGATTCAGAAACTGCTGAGCAGTCTGAGGATCCCTATCAGCGCTGGAACTATCCAGAACATCGTGGAGGGTGCTGCTCTTTTTGCTCAGGAACCTGTAAACAGTATCCGGCAAAAGGTAACTGAACGTGACGTTACCAATTTCGACGAAACCGGTATTCGTGCGGCAAAGAAACTGCATTGGCTACATTGTGCCTGCAGCGGCCCCTGGCGGTATTATACAGTACAGGAACGCCGCGGTGAGGAAGGTATGGATGCCATGGGAGTCCTTCCCAACAAAGAAGGTGGGGTTGCAATCCATGATTTCTGGAAATCATATCATAAGTACAGGAATGTGGATCATGCAATGTGCGGTGCTCATCTTGAACGGGAACTGGTCTATGCCGCAGAAACCGGAAAGCAGGCATGGGCAAAGAAGTTACGGAAACTGCTTCAGCTCATGTGTCACCGGCGGAATGAACTCATAAATGATAACCAATCTGAGTTCCCCGCCACCGAACTGCAGGAATACCTGGATAAATATGACAGGATCGTGACTCGGGGATTAAAGGTAAATCCCATACCGGAGAGAAAGCCGGGACAACGAGGCAGGCAGAAAAAGGGCAAGATCCGAAGCCTGCTGGAGCGATTCCGGGATTTCAAGGATGATGTCCTTCGCT
>Ga0310690_10012120_pt1 | contig 10609 bp, 28 predicted proteins | sample AusTroGonzalo_MG_2_FD_207661 | JGI IMG/M metagenome (GOLD analysis project Ga0310690, IMG submission 207661) | Bovine rumen microbial communities from tropical cattle in Woodstock, Queensland, Australia - Gonzalo_04 (v2) (version 2) | ecosystem: Host-associated > Mammals > Digestive system >...
ATAATTATCCTTTTACATATCTTTTTAAGTTACTTTTTAGGTAGTAACATTTATATATTAGGACAACATAATATTAATTAAAGAAGCATTTGAGAACGGCCATTCTCAAAAACATTCTTAAAAAAAAATATCGAGACGTGACAATATGAAAATATTAAAGAATTGTGTAATCCTCACATTAGGGGAATACGAAGAATACAAAAGGATGAAAGCTTGCATCAACGAGCTAAAATCCACAAAGCAAACTGATTTTATACAACCTCCAACTGAAGAGGTGGAAGCATGAACGAATGCAACCACTTCAGACAGTTAGAAGAAGCTGCAGAAGACGGTATCCCAACACCAGTAACAGACATAGATCTAGAACAGCAATGGGAAGCAGACCACACAGACCTCTTATGCGCAATCGAAGCATACCAAGAAAAAGGAGGTTACTAGAAATGCCTGCAAGACTAGACAAAAAACCTAACTGCAGAACTTTAGAGGAAGAATTATACATCAGCGGTAAAGCCGTAATGATGATAATTCTATTCTCAATACTATTTTTAATAATGGCCTTCATCATAAAAGGACCAACATACGGACTATTATAATTTGGAGGGGATATTATGGTTTTAAAATTTAAGGACAGAACCAAAGAACCTAACCTCAAAAAGGTTCTCATCTATGGTATGGACGGTTCAGGAAAAAGTACCTTTGCGGAGCAATACTGCAAAGAAAACAATCTTAATGCGGTTGTCATCGATATAGATGATACCAATTATACCAATCTGCCTATTGTAGAAGTAAACTTGACTACAGATTTAACCACTTACAATAGTGTTAAAGATGTCATAAAGGAAATAGGAAAAAGCAAAGAATTCGACACCATCATATTGGATGGAGTCACCAGCCTTCTAGAATTACTCACCAGCAGAGCAAAAGGAATGGCAGCATACAGCGATAGATCCAAAAGATGGAATGACATCCTCAGAGCATTACTTGTTTCCAAGAAAAACATCATATTCGTAGGTCAAATCGACATGGAACTAATCTTCACTCCAGATGCACAATCATCTAAGGCTGTCATCAAGGTTAACAGTATGGTGAATGAAAAATACTACACTTACATTGATGAGAAAGGCCAATACTGCCATGAAACCAAAAAGTTCAGAACTATAGATTCTCCTGAAGAGTATGAAATGGCAGCTGCACCAAAGACAAGGCCTATGCAGAAAAAGCAACCAGTAAAAGGTTTTGAAACTGCAGATGAAATCGAACCTACAGATGAACAGCCAGTGCTTGAAAACTATGCAAAAACAGTAGCAATCAAAATCATTCAATCTGGAGATAAACTGAACAAGATGAATATGAGAAAAAAAGTCTTTGAAATGGTACAACGTGGTGAGATAGACCCAGCAATCAAGGAGGACCTATACGAATACATCAATGAAAATTGTCCTGGTGATTAAATCATGTTTATATTGTCACATAAGAAGTATGGTGAATGGGAAGATTTTGAAGTTTCTTCAGAATCCTCCCCAGATACTTCTTACCTTGTAACTTTAGATCATGATGAAAACACCTGTTATTGCACATGTCCCGACTTCCAATACAGGAAGGATAACCTCAAATTCGGAGGTGCAAAAATTGATGATGTTAATAATCACTGTAAACATTTAAAGGAGGTACTTAATGAGTAAGAAAAAAGTTACAATTACTTTAGACCAGGAATTAGTTGACCTTCATAAGCTAAAGTCTCCAGTACCATTAAGTACAGATTTGAATAATTATCTGAAGGAAAGTCTGTTATGTGCTGATGAACTTGAAGAAGTGAATAAGCAAATTGAAAGGTTAGAGAAAAAGTTAGGAATACTAAGGCCTAAACAAGCAAGGCTTGAACAGTTAAAAGTTATCAAGATAAACAATAGCAATGATATATCTGCTTGTCATGATACATTGGTCCGTATGCAAAAAGCGAATGATGGTGTAATTGGTAAGAATCAGTTAGTATTGTTGGCGGATTACCGTGAGATTAATTATGATGACTTAGTGGATTATTGTTTAGAGAATGGTTTTAATCTTGTTGAGATTTCTCAACCTGGAACTAAAAAACATAAATTTTAACATTTGGTCTTATGCGAGGAGTATGTATTAGTATGTATTGTATGTATTAGTATGTATTGTATTTTATTATTAATTTTTTTTTATTTTATTTTATTTATTAAAAAATATTTTTTATTATTATGAATGGTATAACGAAGTAAAAAAATTTTTTGAGGAGACAAAAAAAATGGCTGAAGAAATATTTCCAATCGATTATCTCATAAGTGACGTTCTACAGATGAAAGTGGAAGCTCACAACATAATGAACGATAAACTATTCTACTATGCAGATTACCTGGAGAAAAGATTGATCCAAATAAAGAAAGGCGAAATTGAACTAACAACAAAAAGCCCTAAAGAGCTAATGCTGGAGGAAAAGGAATGAACACTCCCTTCGGCAAAGCATACCAACGAAAAGATGGATACTACCAAATCAGCTCTGGTATCCATAAAGGAAAACTGCTCCACCGTTTGATTTATGAAGAAAACTTCGGATCAATACCAGAACATTTTATCTGCCATCACATAGACGGAAACAAGGAAAACAATGACCCTAAGAATTTGATGTTGCTCTCTAAGAGCAACCATCACCATCTTCATAATGGAGGAACAAATCATCCCCGTTGGGATAATGGCCGTATTGATGAAAAAGGAGGAATCACTTTCATAAGTGCAGCTAAGAACAAGGGAATGAACATGCAAGCTATAGCAGATGAATGCGGATACTCCAATGTCAGCAGTGTTTTTCATTACCTGGACAAAAGGGGCTTAAGGTGGAATCAGGTATGACTGTCAACATGCTAAGCGAGATGATGTCAAATGTCATCACAGAACCGCAGGCTAAAGGATCTAAAAAGACCTGGTATGAAAAGTACCATGGAAAACATATCCATAAAACACCCTATGGAACCTATACCATATGCAAAAGCATCAATGGTAAGATGAAAGCATTCGGAACCTACAAAACCTTTGATGAAGCTTGCCGTATACGTGACTGCCTGATAGACCGCAACTGGAAACCATTGCCAAAAACAGATGAAGATTACCAAAAGGAATACTATAAGAACATCGGCAAAAGTGGAGAACGCTACAAAGTAAGATGGATAGATGGTTATGCAGGAACTGTAGACACCATCGAAGAAGCATTATACTACAGGGATATTGTAGCTGAACACCGAGGCCAATGTGGAAGGCCAGATGAGTTTGACCTAATAACCGACAATCCATATATGGAAGGATTGAAGTATCCAATACCTGAACGATTAATCATAACCCCAAAGGAATCCGATTATGGCAAAGGCCATATCATAGAAAAAGGGCCTCAATCATATCATGTTCACCATGGTTCAAAGAAAAATGGTCTTAAGTCATATGTCTGTGCCTGCAGAACATATGAACAAGCCTACTATGTCAAGCAGGAAATGAACAAATGCGGATGGAACAAGGATGAACTGCCAAGAATCCTAGAGGAATACCCGATATGGTACACCTGGCTTATGAAATTCTGGCAATACGTTGCACCACGTGAAGACGGCAAAGGATGGAATGTTGTACTGACTCCAAGAAACAATCCAAACGGACACCTGGAGAAATTATTCTTCACTAAGGTTGAAGATGCCCTTTATGAAAGAGACCTGTTATTGAAGTATGATTTTGATGAGTTTGAAATGATTGAAGCTGCAGATGAGAACAATCCCTATTATGATATGGAGATTCCACCGTATCCGCAAAGGAAAATAAGAAGAATCGTTGATAGGGAACCCAGGACAGAACTGTTCAACAAACTATTTGACCTAATCTGCCATGAAGGATACTATAATCAAGAACAATATTGCGAAATGGCAGGCGTAAGCACTGTTACTCTCAGGAACATCCTAAGGAAAGAATACGATACCAATTGGAGCGAGTTTTACAATATCTGCATAAACGGCGATAACCCTAATGATGTCCTGGAACAGAAACCATTGATCTATAATCCTAACCTGGAATATATTCCGCCATACAGGAAGAATTATGTGCAAGTGAACAACACTAACAAGAGGAAATCATGTTATACAGTTGTTTATAAAGGAAAATACTATGGTGCATACCCTACCAGGGCATTGGCGAACAAGATATCCAATGACCTTCAGAAATGCGGTTGGGACAAGTCACAATTGAAGGATATACAGGCCAAGCATGGGCATAAATCCATAGTCAACAGCAAGCGTTGGATTTATGAAACCACTTACACCAGCAGAAAGACTGGTGAAACAAGAGTATTGTCCTATCATATCAGGAAGAAGGACAAGAACCGCAAAATCCATAATTACGGCAGCTATAAGGATTATGAAGTTGCCAAGAGAGTAAGGGATTTGCTGATTGAACATAATTGGAGCAAACGTGAGCTTGGTAATATCATACAGCAAGTGAAAGAGGAATTCGGAAGGGAGGAAATATGAGGATACGTGACGATGAACTGTTGAAAGTTAAGGTTTTGATAAAAGCTTACTTGGTTACCCATCCTGGCAGGCATACTGCAGGGGAAATAGCAAGATTCATAAATGAAAATAATTTCGGCCTTGTCCATGGGGTCACAGCTACAGAGATAGGAGTAATCATAAAGAATTACTCTAATGTAAACAGATTCATGAAACCTATCAAAGCTGAAAACAGATTCCCTAACGGAGGCCCAAAAGAATATTACTTGGAGGCACAGTAAAGATGGAAGATTATTATATTGTAGTTGATGAAGTACAAAAGGATGTTAGCGTTTGCATGTATATGTTTGATGATGATCATCCATCCGGTTTTGAACGTAAAGTTTTCACCAGGGGCTATGGTGAAAGTTCAGCTTTTAACCTGGATGAGGCTAAAGGTTTCTGCAATAGGCTTTGTGACATCTTCAACAGCAAGAGGTTCAGACGGGAAAGCATTAGCTATGGCAAATCCAGGAATTAAGATTTTATTGAGGAGGGTTATTTATGAATGAAGGTATGAATGATGATTTTCTTGATGTTAAAACTTTGTGGCTTGATGCTGAAATGATGCTTTATACCAACAAGAAGCAGAGGGAAGCAGGAGTCATATTCTGTAAGCGTGATGAGTTTACACCTTGCCAAAATTGTAAAAAATGTAAAAAGGAGGATTGATGATGAGAGACCAAGAATTGAAAATTAGTTTTTCTGATATGGATGATAATACTTGCAGATTAGAGCTTGAAACAGAATTTCCAAAAACTATTTTGAGAGATTTGTATTTTAAGATGATGAATATGACTGATGCACAAAGGATTAGTATTTTAAAAAGGTGTTTAGATGAGTGAGAAACGATTTGATTTTCCAGTTAGAAATATTTGTGATATAATTATTAAGGATTTGCAAGGTAATTATTATGATATTAATCTTTTGTACTGTAATGGTAATGATGAGATTATAATTGAGATTAAGAAACCTAATGAGGAGTATAGGAACGAAAAGGGTGAGGTCGTATGAGTGAGAAACGATTTACAACATCAGATCCAACAATACAATATTCTCAAATTGTAACAATAGTGTGGGATAGTAAAGAGTGTAAGCATTTGATTGTCGATGAAGTGGTTGATTTGTTGAATGAGTTATATGAGGAAAACAAAAAGTTAGAGCATAAAGCTAATTTCTGGCACAAAAAATATCGAGTGGTGAAAACTACAATAATAAGAGACGATGACTTATGAATGAAAACTGTACTGACTGTCCATACAATGTGGACGATTACTGCATAATGTTCGATGATGTACTCGGTTATGAGAATTGCATCTTTAGAAATGCTGCTGATGTTGAAGGAAGAGGTGGTTAAGGGCTTCTACAAAGGAAAATTATTATTATGGATAATGATCGTGCTATTGCTATTGTCAATTTGTGTTACTGTTGATTATGCTGACAATAATACTATTGAAAATATTAATGGGACAGTCAAGCAAACCAACACTACAAATGTTACAGTGTTGAATGGTACTCAGTATGTTAAAGGAAACAGTGATGATTCGTATTTTGTTGCAAAGAATAGTGACAAGATACATATAGTAAAGGAGAAAAGCAAGGAAAAAAGTAAAATTCCAGTTGTAACAATAACCAGCAAGCCAAGCTGCGGGTGTCATTATGGTTATTATTGGCACACCAAATCTTTTGTGGATTACTGTCCGCATTGCCATCATTACAATTGTTTGCGTAATGTTCATAAATGGCCTGCAAGGTATGAGCAGGAACTGACATGTACACATTGCGGGGCTGACTATTGCGGCTGCTGCGGTAAGGAAAAATTTTCATGGTCAAGTTACTATTTGACAAAAGCATAAAAGGGGGGAATGATAAATGGGGAATACTATAATTGTTTGTGGTTTAACAGAATGGGAAAAGAAGGAAATTAGAGAACACCGAGGAGAATGCAAACATTGTATGCACTATTTAGGGTATACTGTGAATACTGCTTGGAATAATGATTCTTTTGTTTTGCATTGTGATAAGAAAGGAAACTTGCCTAATTTACAGACTGATTGTAAGGATTGGGTCCTTGATACAAGGTGATATGATGTGTGATTTTGATTGCAGGTTCAAGCATAAGGGTTATTGTGAATTGTTTGATGATGTTCTCAGCTTTGAGAACTGCATATTTAAAAAAGATGAAGAGGAAGATGAATAATAAGGTGGTGATGGTGTATGACTATTGATGAGATGTACAGTTATATGTGTTTTGTAGTGATGTTTTGTGTTGCATTGTTTGTTTTATGTGCAACCTATAAATTATTGATGTGGTGAGTAAGATGTTTGAAGAGAGAGTAAGTGGAAAGTATATTATGACTCACATCTATCGTGATGGGGAAGAGATGACTCCAAGTGAAGTGGTGGAGTTGTTGAATACTCTCCACCAAGAAAACCTATCCTTAAAATTTGAGTTAGATGTATGTGCTAACAATAAACTTTATAGTCGCAGAAAACTGGAAGAAGAGAATGAGCAGTTGCGACAAACCACAAAAACACAACAAATAAGAATCTACTGCCAAGACAAAGAAATACAAAGACTAAACGAACAATTAAACAAAATACCAGAAAGCATAAGGAGTGTATGGATAGAATGAGTGAAAGATTTAAAATTGTAGATGGACAGGATTACTGTTATCTTAAGGACAGCAAAGGAGAATTAGCCTCCCTCCCTTTAATATTCAAATATGAGGAATTGAACGAACAGAACAAAAAGAAACTCCATAAATGGATAAACTTCCTAAACAAGAAAAACGATAAAAAAAGAGGAGCAAAGAAACAATGATAGTACAAAGCCTCTGCAAAGACTGCAAACATGACATAAGATTTGAAGACCAAACATACGGACTACTGGTAGCAGAATGCAAACTCGAATGCGAACAATACGATCCACACAAACCCGTAGACTGCATCAACTGGAGAGGGAAATGTCAAGGCTAATAACCAAAACCAAACCCACAATATGCCTGGACTTCGACGGAGTATTCAACAACTACAAAGGCTATGATGGAGACAACCTAGGCACACCAAGACCAGGAATAAAAAAATTCCTGGAAACACTAAGCCAAGAATACAGCATAACAATATTCAGCGCAAGAAAATACTCACTGATAATCAAATGGCTAAAACAGCATAACCTTCTAATGTATGTTGACAATGTAACAAGCTATAAGCCTGTGGCAGTAGCATACATTGATGACAGAGCAATACAATTCAAAGGAGATTACAACAAAGCATTAGCAGAACTGAAACAATTCAAACCATACTGGGAGAGATGATGTAAATGAGCGAACTGTTAAACAAGATAGACGAAACAAGAAAACAAACCAATGAAATAAAAAACATGGTCAAAGAAAAAGTTGAAAGCACAGAAGGAAACGAACAACTGTTCTGGGTAAACTTTCTCATAGAAATAAAGGATATAGATTACCGCTTATATGATATGCAGCAAACATTACCAAAATATGAGGACTAATATCTATGAATCAGCTAAACGAAACAATCAGGATACTTAGGATACAGATAGCTGCAGAGGAAATGCAGCCAAAACCAGATACCATGAAACTCAAGGAATTGCGCAAACAATTAGACAACTGTCTAAACACTATTAAGGAGTGAATCTTTTTGATTATGTCACGTGAAAGAGATATCAATTTCTTGCTGAAAAAGTATGAAACCAAACAGCCTGGAGAATCATTCACCAGCCAACGTTTGAAAATGGACTACGGCAACAAGGAATGGAGACTTGCAGGAAAAATCAGAACATGCAAGTATGTATGCGAAGAACTAGGACTTCATGAAGGAGACCGGGACAGATGCATATGGATCATCAAAAACGTACCATTGAAAGAATTGCACAGAAAGGCAAGCTGTGAAACAATAATAACATGCATCTGTTTCTACATAAAAAAACTGGAAACACCGAAACGCCGAACCTGGAACTATAAAGTCTGCAAGGAGTTTGGTGTAGATGAGGAAATCTTCAGCTTGATCATCAGCAGGTTATGTGATTATTTCCAGAAGCATAGCTATATGAAGGATTACACTAAGTAATGTGGCTAGTGGGTAATGTAATAAGTGTAGAGGATACTTTATAAAAAATTTTTCCTCCTCAAAATTTGCTATAGTTAAAAAATACAGTTTTAATCAATAAAAATAAAAGAATTTCTATATCTAAGAGTCTTCTCATGAAAATCTTTAGGTGACATAAATTGACTGCTGCAAAACGAAAACCCTTGAGGTGTACACATTGTGGTAGTCAAGACTTATGTTACCTAGAAGATGAAACCTATTGCCGAAAATGTGGCCTGGTACTCCAGGGAGTACCAAGCATAGAACACTACACATTCGGATACATAATAGGCGGAAAAAGAGAAACAAGTTATGATCCATATGAATAAGATAGAATAACCCTCTCCATATTTTCCATTATTCTATGTTTTCTTGATATTCTATTGTCACTCTAAAATAAATAACATATGCGTTTTATATATTATCTTTTAAATCCTTTAGTTTTTTTAAAATTCTTTTTTTTTATTTCATAATATTCTTCCAAAAAAAAGCGAATCGGCATAATGGAAAAGACAATGAGAGGGTTATTCTATCCTATTCTACCAAGAAACTTTTTTTCTTTTTTTTCATACTTATCTTCTACACAAAGAAAATAAGATAGAAACTTCTACAGTTTTTGCCTTTAAATAAGATAGCTACAGCAATAAAAAAAGAATGGTGGAAGAGGGAAACAAAAAAATATTTCATTTTTTTTCGCCTATCCATATGAATCCTCCTCTCCCACCATTTCTGCCTTTTAATAAAGTTTTCAAGCCAGGTAATAATAATGAGTAATGAAATAGAAAAATGCGAACACATCTGCCAACAAGAAGCAAGGCTAATCGCCTTAGAAACCAAGCTCCAAAACAAGAAGGAACACTTGCATGAGGTAGATGAGGATTACTACCACCTGCGAGAAAAACTAGACCTAATAAGCCTAAACGTTGTAGAACTAACAACCATCATGAAAACAATGCAAGAAGAAAGAAATTCAGCGGATGGGAAAATAAATGATTTGAACGAGAAAATCCTTGACTTGAATCTCCAAATCAACGAACTAAGAACCAACTGGGATAACCTCAAACTAATCATAGGTATAGGGGTCCCAGTATTAACAACCATCTTATCAATAGTAGCAAACCACTTCCTATAGCAATACTTACCATTAATGGTAATCTTACCATAAGATTTACCATTTCTTACCAAAATGGTAAGTTTTCATAAAAATTATTAAAGTGATGTGTATCATTATGCCTCCAAAAAGCAAGATAGAATTAAGCCCTCATTATAACGAAATAGTGGACCTTTTATTGAGTGGTAATAGTGGAAGGTATGTTTCAGATTATCTGTTAAATGAATATAATGAAAAGATATCCTATGTCGCTTTGAACAATTATAAGAAAAACAAATTGAATGTTAAATCTGCTGCTAAAAAAAAGCTGATTGAAAAAGAGAAAAAACGAATCATTGAAGAGAAAATAAAAAGCAATGAAAAATTTAAGGAATCAATCACTAGAGAAGCTGAAGCTGAAATCAGCATTGAAGCAGCAACAAAACCAGTTATAAAAAACTATGAACGTGCTGAAAAGTTCATAGAATCAACTGAAGACTTTAAACTAATCCAAGAAATCGAGGACTATAAGAAAAGTCCAGAATTTGACAAATCAAAATATCTAGATCTGAAAATCAAATTGCAAAAGCTTCGTTTAGATTTTATGAAATACCAATCAGACTTACTTGAAGACAATACACTTGACGTGAATGTCAATAACACTAATGATGATCTGTTTAGTGATGAAGATGTAATGAGGTTCATCAATGAGTCGAAGTCAAGAGAGCAATAGACTAATTGCCAACAACCTTTACTATTTTTACAGAGCAGTAGTGGCAAACAATTTCGACGTTAATGTGGATGCTCCACACATACAGAAGATAGCAGACAAGATAATGGAAATAACCTTCGATGACTCCGCTAA
>Ga0310690_10012124_pt1 | contig 10607 bp, 7 predicted proteins | sample AusTroGonzalo_MG_2_FD_207661 | JGI IMG/M metagenome (GOLD analysis project Ga0310690, IMG submission 207661) | Bovine rumen microbial communities from tropical cattle in Woodstock, Queensland, Australia - Gonzalo_04 (v2) (version 2) | ecosystem: Host-associated > Mammals > Digestive system >...
CACCGACTACACCGTCGAGTATGCTGACAACGTGGAGGCCGGCAAGGCCACCGTCACCATCACCGGTATGGGCAACTACGAGGGTACCGCCACCGCCAACTTCTACATCGGCCGCTGCGACCTGAACGAAGAAGACCGCATCACGATTGCCTACATCTACTGGGAGGACTACGACGGCGATAAGCACACTCCGCGCGTCGAGGTTCGCGACGGCTTGGTACCCCTAGTATTGGATGTTGACTACAAGATGACCTTCAAGGACAATGTAGAGGCCGGTACGGCTCGCATCACCTTCCAGGGACTTGGCAACTACAAGGGCAAGGTGAATAAGTACTTCGCCATCAAGAGCTACGTGCTGGACATCGACATGGTTCAGGACATTGCCGACCAGACTTGGACGGGTGAGGCTGTGACACCGGCTATCTCGGTGATCAACGGCAACGTGACGCTGACCGAGGGCAAGGACTTCACCGTGAAGTTCAAGAACAACGTGAACGAGGGCACCGCCACCGTGATCGTCAACGGTACTGGCAACTTCCGCAGCGTCGACCTGGTGAAGACCTTCAAGATTGTGAAGAAGGTTGAGGTCGAGGATCCCGAGCCCGTGTCAACCGCCATCAATGAGGTCAATGGGGCCAATGAGACCAATGGCACTGCTTACGACCTGCAGGGTCGCAAGGTGGTGGGCAACCGCAAGGGTGTGGTCATCATCGACGGCAAGCTGGTGCTGAAGAAGTAATAATCACATCGGTGTAAATAATAAACCCCGCAGGTCGTTTCCTGCGGGGTTTATTGTTTTCTCAATGTGCCTTATCTCAAATCAATGACTTCGGCAGAGGGGAAGTCCTTGGAGTTGAACTGGAAGGTAGCGTCGTTGATATTCAGAGCCTTCAGGTTGCTGATGTCGAATGTGGTCCATTTCTTGCCTTGGAGCATTTTAACCTGTGTGGGGTGATAGGACGCCTTGTCGATGGTAATGAACAGTTCGGGAATCTTGCCAGCCTTTTGGGCGGTGAGATGAACAGTATAGGATCTGTCATTCTTGTTCATCGTGATGTCGTAGCCCTCCTTGTAGAGATTGATGAAGTTGTAGGGATTGATCTTCTGCAACTGGGTCTCGTTGGGGGTGGTGACGTTCACTTCCTCGTTTTTCTTCATGTATGTCCAAAGAGTCTTGCCGTCGAACCACATAGTGGCCATAGGGGTGTTGGCATGGAACTTGCGTCCCTTGACGGCAATGGACCCTGAGACGTTACCCATGCCGCCTTTCATGCCGAAGTCGGCAGTGATGCCACTCTTGTTGCTGACAACGGCAGCTGCCTTGTCGAGTACACTTTTCGCTGTCTGGCCGTAGCTAAGGGCGCAGACAAATAATAATGATAATGCAAATACAGTTCGTTTCATATTCTTTTTGTTTTTAAGAAGTTAGAAGAAGTTAGAAGAAGTTACCGGCCTTCGGCCTTAGAAGTTAGAAGAAGTGTCCTCTGAATTCCTCTGAATTCCTTTGACTTCCTTTGAATTCCTCTGACTTCCTCTAACTTCCTCTAACATCACTTCAATGCGTTAATTAAATTGTTAAGCGTTACCTCGTCCTGAATGAGCACATCGCGGGGCTTGGAGCCCATGGCGGCACCTACGACACCAGCCTTCTCGAGCTGGTCCATGAGACGGCCGGCACGGTTGTAGCCGATGGAGAACTTACGCTGGATGAGCGAGGTAGAGCCACTCTGGTTCATGACGATGAGACGGGCGGCCTCCTCGAACATCGGGTCGAGGTGGGTCATGTCTACGTCATGAGCCTCGCCTCCCATCTCGCTGTCTTCCATCTTAGGCTCGGGCAGCTCGTAGGGCTCGGAGTAGCCTTGCTGGGCGGCGATATAGTTGTTGATGTCGACCACCTCGGGGGTATCGACAAAGGCACACTGCACACGGATGGGGTCGTTGCCCTGCAGGTAGAGCATGTCGCCGCGGCCGATGAGCTGGTTGGCACCCATACGGTCGAGGATGGTCTTCGAGTCGATACCTTGACTCACCTTGAAGGCGATGCGGCCAGGGAAGTTGGCCTTAATGGTACCCGTGATGATGTTGGTGGTCGGGCGCTGTGTAGCAATAATCATGTGGATACCCACGGCACGGGCCTTCTGGGCAATACGGGCAATAGGCAGCTCAATTTCCTTGCCTGCCGTCATGATCAGGTCGCCATACTCATCGATGACCACCACGATGTAAGGCATGAAGCGGTGACCCTTTTCGGGATTCAGGCGACGCTCCTTGAACTTCTTGTTGTAGTCCTTAATGTTGCGCTCGCCGGCTGCCATGAGCAGTTCGTAGCGGGCATCCATCTCGACGCAGAGCGAATTGAGCGTGCGCACCACCTTTGAGGTATCGGTGATGATGGGGTTCTCAGCCTCCTCGGGCAGGGCTGCCAGGAAGTGACGCTCGATGGTCTTGTAGACGCTGAACTCCACCATCTTCGGGTCGACGAGCACAATCTTCATCTCGGCAGGGTGCTTCTTATATAATAAAGAGGTGAGGATGGCGTTCAGACCAACGGACTTACCCTGACCAGTGGCACCGGCCACGAGCAGGTGGGGCGCCTTGGTGAGGTCGAACATGAAGACTTCGTTGGTGATGGTCTTACCCATGGCACAGGGCAGCTCCATGGTCGACTCCTGGAACTTCTTCGAGTTGAGAATCGACTCCATCGACACCACGCTGGGTTTGGCGTTAGGCACCTCGATACCGATGGTACCCTTGCCGGGAATCGGCGCAATGATACGGATGCCAAGGGCCGAGAGGCTCAGGGCAATGTCGTCCTCAAGGGAACGTACCTTAGAGATACGCACACCAGGAGCCAGCGTGATTTCGTAGAGTGTGATGGTGGGACCGACGGTGGCCTTGATGGTAGAAATCTCGACACCAAAGGTACGCAGCACCTCCACAATGCGGTTCTTGTTCTTGGTCTGCTCCTCCATGTCGATGTAGGGCTTGCCGTCGTTCTCGTATTTCTTCAGCAGGTCGAGGGTGGGGTAGTGGTAGTTCTCCAGGTCGCGCTTCGGGTCGTAAGGCTCCAACTCCTTTTCGCCCACCTGCACCAGGTTCTTGCCCGCGGCAGCTTCCTCGTCCTTAGCTGTCTCCACCTCAAAGCCCGGCTCATTGGCATCGTTGGTGTTCGAAGCCCGCTTCGTGGTTTTGGCTTTCTCGTAGATGTTGTCGAAACCGTCGTGACCGATGGGAGCCCTGCCTTCAGGGAACTCCACCGTCTGGGTGGCCGGGTCGTCAAACACGTCGGGGTCATCATCGGTCATGATCTGATCCTCGTATGAGTTAATAGGCTCGTCGGGATCGTTGTTGGTAATCTTGAACTTCACCTTGTCGAGGAACTTCATAGGGTTCAGCAGCTTGCGGATAATCAGGATCGTCTCGGCACTGATATAGGTCAGGAAGGCGATGGCGATTAATGCAAGAATGGCTGTCAGTCCTGGTGTGCCCACATAGCCTTCTATCTGCTGACAGATGAAACGGCCGTGGTCACCGCCGGGGTTGAAGTGGGACTCGGCAAATAAGGGGGACAGGAACTTGGCCAGCGTGACCGATGCCCAGATCATGATCATCATCAGGGCAAAGAACCATTTCAGCAGATTGGTGCGGTAGGCCTTCATCATGTGAAGCGATATGACCAGCATCATCAACGGAATGAGGAATGCCGGAATGCCGAAGCACCGCTTGATGCAATACCACGACAGATAGGATCCCAGCGACCCGCAGAAGTTCTTGAACTCATGATTGGCGTTCTGCAGTTCACCCGCTCTTAGGTTTTCGATGATGCTCTGGTCGTCAGCACCTGAGGTGAAGAACGAAACAAAGGCCAGCGTCATGTAGATGGCCAATGCAAAAAGAATGACTCCGACGTAGAAGATGAGTCGTTCGTTTTGAAATATCTTGTTGATTCCCAGTGCTTCAGAAAAGCTCACGGACTGCTTACTTGCTTTCTGTTTACTACTCTTTTTCTTTGCCATTTTTCCGTGTAAGTTGAATTTCAGTGCAAAAGTAGCTGATTTTTTCCACATTTTACCATGTTTGTGGCTTTTTTTTTGTAATTTTGCACCTCATAAAGATTTTATAATGAAAAAACAGATTTATGTCAGGTACGACAAGTCTCGTATACCCTCTTTGCCCCGGGCAACTTTTCAGGGTAGGATTCATGTCATCATCTCAAGGGCGCAGGCTGAGAAGGCTGTCCGTTTCCTGCTGACACAGCCTATCCTTGGCTTCGACACAGAGACGAGACCTTCGTTTACCAAAGGGTCCCTCCATCATGTGGCATTGCTGCAGGTGGCCTGCCATGATACCTGTTTCCTTTTCCGTCTGAACATTATCGGACTTACGCCGGCTGTCATTCAGCTGCTGGAAGACACGACAGTGCCGAAGATCGGGCTGTCGTGGCACGACGACCTGAACGGGCTCCACAAACTGGGTAGCTTCAGCGAAGGAAACTTTACAGATATCCAGCACTATGTGAAGGATATGGGGATTGAGGACTTGAGCCTGCAGAAACTCTACGCCAACCTCTTCGGGCAGCAGATCAGCAAGTCGCAGCAGCTGTCCAACTGGGAGCGTGACATACTGACCGACAAGCAGAAATCGTATGCCGCTACCGATGCCTGGGCTTGCATCCAGCTGTATGAGGAACTGGAAAGACTGCGTCAGACGGGTGATTACGAATTAATTTATGCAGACGAAGAATGAAACAGATACAATTAAAAAGAGGTAAGGAAGAAAGCCTGCAGCGCTTTCATCCCTGGGTCTTTTCCGGAGCCATCCAGCATATTGATGACGATGTGAATGAAGGAGATGTCGTAAGGGTGGTGACTTCTTCTGGCCATTTTATTGCCGTGGGCCATTATCAGGAAGGCTCCATTGCCGTGAGGGTGCTCTCGTTTTCGGATGTGGCCATCGACGACCAGTACTGGGCCTCACGCTTGCAGTCGGCACTCTCGCTCCGTCAGTCCATCGGGCTGGTGGATGCCCCCGAGACCAATGCCTACCGACTGGTGCACGGTGAGGGAGACCACTTACCCGGACTCATCATCGACATCTATGACAAGACTGCCGTGATGCAGGCCCACAGTATCGGTATGCACCTACAGCGGAAGCAGATAGCTGCTCAGCTTGTCAAGGTGATGGGGGAGCGTATCAGCCATGTATATTATAAGAGTGAGACAACCCTACCTTATATGGAGCCTGAAAACGGGTTCCTCTATGGCGGTAGTGATGACAATGTGGCCATCGAGAACGGCTTGAAGTTCTACGTAGACTGGCTGCGCGGCCAGAAGACGGGTTTTTTTGTCGACCAGCGCGAGAATCGTGCTTTGCTTGAGCGCTTTGCCAAAGGGCGTAAGGTGCTTAATATGTTCTGCTATACCGGCGGCTTCTCGTTCTATGCCATGCGTGGCGGGGCAGAGCTGGTACATTCTGTTGACAGTAGTGGCAAAGCTGTGGAACTGACAAACCGCAATGTGGCTTTGAACTATCCTAATGATCCGCGTCACAAGGCCTTTTGTGAGGATGCTTTCAAGTATCTGGATGGCGTAAGGGACAACCAGCAGTATGACCTTATTATACTTGACCCACCCGCTTTTGCTAAGCATCGCGGTGCATTGCATAACGCCCTGAAAGGCTATACGCGTCTGAACCAGAAGGCTCTGCAGGTGATACAGCCCGGCGGTGTGCTGTTTACCTTCTCGTGTTCCCAGGTGGTGACCAAGGACCATTTCCGTAATGCCGTATTTACGGCTGCAGCATTGGCTCGTCGTAAGGTGCGCATTCTTCACCAGTTGCATCAGCCGGCTGACCATCCCGTCAATATCTACCACCCTGAGGGCGAATACCTGAAAGGTCTGGTGCTTTATGTGGAATGATTGAGGAGTCGGTAAGGCATTTTATTGCCAAGGAACAGTTGCTGTCAGCAGATGCCTTGCATCTTGTTGCCTTGAGCGGTGGTGCCGATAGTGTTGCCTTGCTGCTCATCCTAAAGCGGCTGGGCTACACGGTAGAGGCAGTTCACTGCAACTTTCATCTTCGTGGAGAAGAGTCCAACCGTGATGAGCAGTTCGTGTGCTCTTTTTGTGAGAAGGTAGGTTTAAAGCTTCACTTAATTCATTTTGATACAGCAGCTTATGCTGAATTGCATCAAGTAAGCATTGAAATGGCAGCGCGCGAACTGCGCTACCGTTATTTCGAGCAATTGCGACAGGATATTGGAGCCGAAGAAGTCTGTGTGGCCCACCATCGTGACGATGCCGTTGAAACGCTATTGATGAATCTTGTACGCGGTACTGGGATTCATGGGCTGACGGGTATCCGTCCGAGGAATGGCCATGTGGTGCGCCCGTTGCTCTGTCTGAGTCGTGAGCAGATAGTAAGTTACCTCGAAGGCATAGGACAGCCATTCGTGACTGATAGTACGAACCTGGTGCCTGACGTGGTACGCAACAAGCTTCGCCTGCAGGTGATACCCCTCTTACAAGACATCAATCCCGCTGTGGCTGAGAACATAGCCAAGACCGCCCGCCATTTGTCAGAAGTAGAACAGCTTTACGACGAGGCGATGCAGCGGTCGATGGACAAGGTGTTCGATGGAAATGCAGTCGAGATAGCAGCTCTTATGGACGAAACGTCGCCCGAGAGTGTGCTCTATGAACTGCTGACCCCACGTGGTTTTATGCCGTCGCAGGTTGAACAGGTCTTTTCTGCGCTGACGGGACCCTCAGGCAGAACGTTCTCGTCAGCTACTCATGATGCTGTGATCGACCGCGGACGGTTGCTGGTTGAAGAGCATCGTGAACCGTTGCCCGTCCTTCGCATTCCTGAAGAAGGCACTTATCGCTATGCCGATAGTGGTAAACTGCGGGTGTCGGTGAGTCGTGAAGTCCATGTGAGCAAGGAGGCATTCCGTGCGACGCTCGACGCCGATAAAGTATTATTCCCACTTACCCTACGACCAGTGCAGACGGGCGACCGTTTCCAGCCCTTTGGTATGCAGGGCAGTCGGCTGGTCAGTGATTTCCTGACAGACCGTAAGTGTTCGCTGATAGACAAGAAGCGCCAGCTGGTGGTTACCGACAGAGAGGGATGCATTGTTTGGCTTGTTGGTATGCGTACAGACCAGCGCTTTGCTGTAGAATCCTCAACGAACCATGTGCTCATTGTCAGTTATGATGTAACAAACAGCGGAAATACCTGAATATATTTGGTTATTCGCTTACTTATTTGTACCTTTGCACTCTCAATTCATTGTTTAATCAAAATTAAAGGAAATGAAAGCATTTGTTTTTCCCGGACAGGGAGCGCAGTTTGTTGGTATGGGCAAGGACCTGTACGACAACAACCCTAAAGCAAAAGAATTGTTTGAACAGGCTAACGAAATCTTGGGTTACCGCATTACCGACATCATGTTTGAGGGTACCGATGACGACCTGAAGCAGACGAAGGTGACCCAGCCTGCCGTCTTCCTGCATTCAGTTATCTCGGCTCTATGTATGGATGGCGCATTCGACCCTGATATGACTGCCGGCCATTCGCTCGGTGAGTTCTCGGCATTGGTAGTAGCCGGTGCTTTGTCGTTTGAGGATGGTCTGAAACTGGTTTATGCCCGTGCAATGGCCATGCAGAAGGCTTGCGAGGCAGCTCCTTCGACAATGGCTGCTATTATCGGCTTGCCTGATGAAAAGGTAGAGGAAATCTGTGCTGGCATCAATAAGGAAGGTTACGTCGTGGTTTGCGCCAACTACAATAATCCCGGACAGATTGTTATCAGTGGTAATGTTGACGCCATCAACGAGGCTTGTGAGCAACTGAAAGCTGCTGGTGCCAAGCGTGCCCTGCCCCTGAAAGTGGGCGGTGCCTTCCACTCGCCTCTGATGCAGCCTGCCAAGGATGAACTGCAGGCAGCTATTGAGAATACAGAGTTCCAGACACCTAAATGTCCTATCTACCAGAATGTGGATGGCAAGCCTCACACTGATCCTGCTGAAATCAAGCAGAACCTCATTGCTCAGCTCACCTCGTCGGTACGCTGGACACAGTGCGTACAGTCGATGGTTGCCGACGGTGCTACCGACTTTACTGAGTGTGGTCCTGGAAAGGCCCTTCGTGGAATGATTGCCAAAATCAATAGCGAGGTGATTGCTCATGGCATCGAATAAGATCATTATTTACCAAATCTTTACCCGGCTTTACGGGAATAAGAATCAAACGTGCAAGCCGAATGGCACGATTGAGGAAAACGGATGCGGTAAAATGAACGACTTCACGCCCACTGTACTGAAGAAAATCAGTCAGATGGGCGTGAGCCATATCTGGTACACGGGTATCATCCGTCATGCTACTACGACCGACTATAGCAGCTTCGGCATTCCCCGTCAACATCCGTCGGTGGTGAAGGGTAAGGCAGGTTCTCCCTATGCCATTACCGACTACTACGACGTTGACCCTGACTTGTCTGTCAACGTAGACAAGCGTATGGAGGAGTTCACACAGTTGGTGGAACGTACACACAAGGCTGGCATGAAGATGATTATCGATTTTGTGCCCAACCATGTGGCTCGTCAGTATAAGAGCATTTGCAAACCCCGTGGTGTGAAAGACCTAGGAGAGGGTGATAATCCTGAGAATGGCTTTGACCCTCAGAATAACTTCTACTATTGTCCTGGCCAGCGGTTCTCGCCAAACTTCGATCTCTATAACGGTGAATCAGAACCCTATATCGAGGAGCCGGCAAAGTCTACCGGCAATGACTGCTTTAACAATTCACCGGGAAAGAATGACTGGTATGAGACGGTAAAGCTGAACTACGGCGTAGACTACTATGCCGGGCGTGTAGGACACTTTGACCCCATACCCTCGACATGGAAGAAGATGACCGACATTCTGTTGTTCTGGGCTAAGAAGGGTATTGACGGTTTCCGTTGCGACATGGCCGAGATGGTACCTGCCGAGTTCTGGGCATACGCCACAAAGCAGGTGAAGAAGAAGTACCCAGAGCTGGTGTTCATTGGTGAAGTGTATAATCCTGCCGAGTATCGCCATTACCTGTACAGCGGTTTCGACTATCTGTATGATAAGGTGGGCATGTATGACACCATGTTCCAGGTGATTCGAGGGCAGCAGTCCACGCATGCCATTACCGGTGCATGGCAGCAGAACGACGACATCCGCGACCATATGCTCTACTTCTTAGAGAACCACGACGAACTGCGCATTGCCAGCGACTTCTTTGCTGCCGATGGACAAAAGGCTGTTCCGGCACTGGTGACGAATGTGCTGATGCAGCAAAATCCATTCATGCTCTATGCCGGACAGGAATATGGTGAGCGGGGTATGGATCAGGAAGGTTTCAGTGGTCACGATGGAAGAACGACTATTTTTGACTATTGGACAGTGGGTACTCTTTACCGTGCTGATAAGAAACAACTGACGGCAGAAGAGCAGGCGTTAGCCTCTATATATAATAAGGTATTGGGAATTGCCCGAAAAGAGAAAGCGGTCTGCGAAGGACAGTTCTACGATTTGATGTATGTGAACGGACAGTGCCACCGTCAGTATATGTTCCTCAGAAAGTCGGGAAACAGTCAGCTGCTGGTTGTGGCCAACTTCGATGATGCCGACGCTCAGGTGGATGTTGTCATTCCTGCCCATGCTTTTGAGTTCCTGGAGCTGCGTCAGAAGGCGTATAACGCCACCGACTTGCTGAATGACACTTCTACAGTTCTGGATTTGAAAGCCAACAGCTCTGTAAGGATTGAAGTTGCAGCCCGTAGTGCAGTGGTTTATAAACTGAAATAGGCAGCGGTTATTTTCGCTTGTTTATTGCATACGTTGCAGGCCTTCCCAGCGCACGTTCCAAGTGCCGTCGTTGGGGAGGCCTGGATTGTATGGTATCTGACAACCTTCCCATCCAGCACACATCATGGCAATAGCTGTCAGCAGCGCACCGTTGCCAGGCAGGTAGATGCGCAGACGGTCGGAAGTCTGGAAGTTATGTCCATTCTTGAGGTAGGTATTTTTCTGTGTATCGATGAGCAGAGCCTTCAAAGCCGTTTCGGACTGTCCGAGACGGGCGGCGGCCATTGCCGTCATACCGTAGTCCCAGCCCCAGGTGGTGGCCCAGTTCCAGTTGTGCATCACCCAATCCAGCGTCCTTTTTGCTGCGATGGTATCACAGTTTACGGAACTGGCAGGTAGCATGCCGAAGGGACCAAGCACGGCGGGGTGGTCGTTGCGGCTTTTCTCCTCAAAGGTCTCTGTCGACATAATGGGATTGGCACCCGAAGCTACGGCATCGAAGGGGTCGAAGCTCTTTAGGTTATCGGTCTTTCCTTTCGGTAGTCCTGCAGTGTAAATGCCGTCATTATTCATAGGAAGGGGCGACATGTTTTCAACAATCTCGTCCCACTGAGCATTGCGGGGCATACCCTGGCGTTCGCGCCACTTGTTGGCAACGCAGAGACCGTACTGCCAGTAAGCCAGTTCGAAAGGATGATTGTAGCTGAAGTCTTTCGACATGGATTCCTGCATGGCGGTAGCGCCTTGTAGAAAGAAAGTCT
>Ga0310690_10012126_pt1 | contig 10607 bp, 13 predicted proteins | sample AusTroGonzalo_MG_2_FD_207661 | JGI IMG/M metagenome (GOLD analysis project Ga0310690, IMG submission 207661) | Bovine rumen microbial communities from tropical cattle in Woodstock, Queensland, Australia - Gonzalo_04 (v2) (version 2) | ecosystem: Host-associated > Mammals > Digestive system >...
TGGAACATAATGCATACAATAACGACCATTATCGCACTGTTGATTGGTTTAGGTGTGGTTGTTTTTATACACGAATTGGGGCACTTTTTGGCGGCGCGTTGGGCGGGTGTGCGCGTTGACGCATTTTCTATTGGATTTGGACCCGCGATTGTCAAATGGTCTGATCGGCGTGGTACGGTTTGGAAAATCGCATGTTTGCCATTGGGTGGTTATGTATCTATCTATGGCCAAGAAGATATGTTCAACCGCAAAAAATATAATGCATTGCCAAAAGAAAAAAAGGTTGGACATTATTTGTCTGCGCCGGCGTGGAAGCAATTTATTATTATTGCCGCCGGTGTTGTGATGAATTTCTTGCTGGCGTGGTGCATATATTCATCTATATTTATGTTCAAGCCACGTAATGTTCAATTACCCGTGGTCGGTCAGGTTATTCGTGAAAGCGTCGCGTTCAATGCCGGCGTTCGGTCGGGTGACGTAATTGTTCAAATTGATGGTGCAAAAATTACAAACTGGGGCGAATTGGTCATTGCCAAAGAATTGGCGGGTTCGCGTCCGGCACACGTTGTGATTGCACGCAAAGATAAAATTGTAGAGGTTGCATTGGTGCCGGCGGAACGTTGGGGATTGGTGGCAGACGGCAGCAAAACTGAATTTCGTAAAAAAGGTTTCTTTGGCGCATTGTATTCGGGTGCGCGTGAAACGTATTATCAATCAAAAACTTTGTTGACCGTGTTAAAGCAAATTGTGACCGGCGATCGTTCATCGAAACAATTGGGGTCGTTCATAACCATTGCCCAGGTTTCCGGCCAAGCCATGGCAAACGGGTTCTTTGCGTTGATGGCAATTATTGCTTTATTGTCTGTAAATTTGGGTGTTATAAACTTACTGCCGTTGCCGGTGTTGGACGGTGGATATTTGCTGATTTTGATAATCGAAGGTATAACACGTAAAAAATTGGGTGGCAAAGGTATGGAGATTGTCATCATATGCGGATGGGTATTTTTGGCATTTGTATTCGCACTTACTATGTGGAATGATTTAGCACGGGTGTTTGGATTATGAAAAAATATTTGATTACATTTTTGACGATAATTTGTGCCACGCGCGCAAATGCCGAGGTGCTGTCGCGCGTTGATGTTGTTGGAAACAATCGTATGGATGCGGAATCTGTGCGCATATTGGCGGACGTCAAAAAGGGTGAAAACATAACAACTGAACGCACCAATAAAATTGCAAAACACCTGCAAGAAAGCGGATATTTTTCGAAAGTATCGGTCAAAATGGATGGCGGGGTTATGCGAATAAATGTGACCGAGGCACCCATTGTAAATATGGTCACCGTTGAAGGTAATGACGACGTTTCAACCGAAGATTTGAAAAAAGAAATCAAATTAAAGGAACGTTCAACATTTGATCAATCTGTGATTGGCGCAGACGTGGGACGTATGTTAACCCTGTACCAACGCAAAGGTTTTTTTGGAACAAAAATTGAACCGAAAAAAATTTCTTTGGATAACAACCGCGTGAACGTTGTTTATGAAATTACCGAAGGACATCCGACATATATTCGCGATATTGATTTTGTGGGTAATGAAAAGTTCAGTTCACGAACATTGCGCGGCGAAATATTGTCGCGTGAACACGCATGGTGGCGGTTTATGTCGCAATTTGATGTATATGATGAAGACCGTATTTTGTACGACCAACAAATGTTGCGACAATTTTATCTGCGTAATGGCTATGTGGATTTTCAGGTTAAAAATGCCAAGGGAACTTTTACGCCGGATCGCGAATATTATTCTGTGGTGTTCAATGTTGACGAAGGGCCAAAGTATAAAATTGGAAAATTAAGTATTGATAACCCGTTTCCCGACGTGCCGAATGATGTACTGTATGATGCGTTGAAGATTTCCGATGGCGATACGTACAATGTAGATAAGGTTGAATCTACTATTTCTGCATTGCGTGGCGCGGTTGCGGATTATGGATATGCATTTGTAAATGTTGAACCGGTACCAACCAAAAACGACGATGCACACACAATAGATTTGGATTTCAAAATTCAAAAAACAAATCGCATATATTTGAATTCTATAAATATTTTGGGGAATGTGCGGACTTTTGATTCGGTTATAAATCAATTAATCCCTATGCGCGCGGGCGACCCGTTTTCATTGCAAACCATTGAACAAGGACGCCAACGTTTGATGCGCACACGCTATTTCAAAGATGTACAAATGGTGCCAAGTCGCATTGCTGATGCAAATATGATGAATTTGGATATCAAGGTCGAAGAACAACCAACCGGTGAATTATCGGGGGGATTTGGTTGGTCGAATATCAATGGATTTATGTTGGATGCGGGTATTACCGAAAATAACTTTATGGGTCGCGGACAAACGGTGCAACTGCGCGGTTCTATTGCACAATATCAAAAACAGGCTTTGTTTAGTTTCACAGAACCGTTCTTGTTCGGGCGCGCATTATCTGGCGGATTCGATGTTTCTTATACAATGTATAATTACAAGCATTTGGGTGGTTTTGGTTATGACCGCGATTCACTTACCGTTGCGGGACGTTTGGGTTGGCAATTGACCGACCATTGGTCCCAGACTTTGCGGCTGTCTGCATCGTTCGACCAAAACTATGATTTGCAGTTTAATGGTTGGCAAAAGGCGCGTCTTTATACATTGGGAACGTATTTCAAATATTATAATCTGGATACGAATTTTGAACAAAATACTCATACCGGATTGGTCGGAAATTTGGGCGTGGCATATACTGGATTTGGCGGCACAACAACGTTTATGCGATATAACGCCGATGCAATTGCAATGGTTAAATTCTTGGACGATCGTTGGCAATTAAAAACATCGTTGGATTTTGGATATATTCAAACCATTGATGAAGATTACGTGCCGCGTGTATATCGTTATTTCTTGGGAGGAGAATCATTGCGCGGTTTTGATATTGCCGGTGTAGGCAGTCGTAATTGGTACCATGATACTTATGCGTTGGGTGGAATGTGGAAGGTAAATGGTTCGACTCAATTAAATTTCCCGATTTTTATTCCAGACGAATACCAGGTCAAAGGTTTCGTGTTCGCGGACTATGGTATTTTGGGAAAACCACCTGCGCGTGACCGCGTTTATCCATATCCCGATGGGCGTCCGAATTTCATTGATACCGGAATTCGCACTTCGGCCGGTTTTGGTATTTATTGGAACACGCCAATGGGCCCGATGAATTTCAGTTGGGGTTGGCCGTTAAAGATGGGAAAACATGACCGCGAACGCCGTTTCTTGTTATCGTTTGAAACTCAGTTTTAATACTTGACCGGGGGCGGAAGATTTTTTTATAATCGAGATAAACATAGGGGGCAAGGATATGAAAAAACTTATATTAGGATTGTTTATTGGTTTGGCTGTGGCCGGCTGTGGCCAGATTTATGACCGCGAACCGGTCGGTGTCGGTTATGATACAAACGAATTAAAATTAAGTCCGTGCGCGTGCATTATGGTTTATCGCGCATAATCGTGCGCATCACATTTTTAGGGGGGAGTATTGGTTTACCCTGATGATTTTGATACATCTGCTTTTCCGGCCGGAAAACGAATTGCCGTTTCCCGGACGATGGGTGTATGGATTGCAATTGCGTTTATGATAATCATCGGTTTATGTATCGCATTTCCATGGTTGCGCGCCCAACAGACGGTGGATCCTTTTGTAATATATGTGGACAGTGAGCGTGGAGATTGGCAATTGGTTGGACGACCTTTGGGTGAAAAAAGTGCGACATATTATCAATCTATTCAACGTGCTTTGGTTGGGATATTTACCGAAAGGTGGTTCACAATTACCGGGGATCCAACAAAAAACGAAGAAATGTGGAAACGATGCAATCGCGAAATGGACTGTGCGCACCACGTCCCAAGCACCTTTGCAAACATCGATGGATGCGATATATACTGTATTGCCGGTGAAAATATGTATCAAAAATTTGTGACGGATGTATTGCCACAATACCAAGAATACGAATCATTGGGCGAACGTTGGTTTATGCACCCAAATAAAATCACTGTTTTTCCGACCGGCACCCCAACCCAAAGGGGTGGCACATGGGTTGCACGCGGGCGCGTACGTTCATCGGTAAATGGAGATTTTGATATTGTTGCATACGTCACGGTTGCATACGATGTGGCACGATACCCACAAACATTGGGATATTACATAGCGGAATTCAACGCGTACAAGGAATAACATGAGGAAAATATTTGGATACATTATCGGATTGGCCACAATGTTATCGGTGTTTGCGATGATATACGTTGTCGCGGCGATATATGACACTGGGAATAAATCGATCATAGAGCCATTTTTCTTTCGCACGGGGCTGAATGCGTTTATCCAGACCGATATGCCACGCAGCCTTGGGGAAATGGGCGAACGCAAGATGCGTGATTGGTTGATTCAAAAATATGTGACGGAATATTTCTATGTGGTTCCGGATGCGGAAAATGTTGCGCGTCGCACGAATGGAAATACCGCGATTATTAGCCGAATGTCTGCGCCAAATGTTGCGCGCCAATGGGAACGTGGCGAGTTGATTCAAATACGTGAAATGGCGTCAAACGGTGTGATGCGACGTGTTCGTGTTTTTAATGAAATATTTAAACCCGCAGGCAGTGATTATTGGCATGTTGATTATGAACTAAAAACGTGGTATAAACCAAATGATATGGATACAGCACCGGTAATCACGCGCGGAACAATGTATATTAAAATCCAGGAATCTGGTAAAGTTGGTCAGTTATACAGCAACCTTGAAGGTGTTCAGAAAGCGTTGCTGGCGGGAATTGATCCGGCGGTTGTGTTTATGTTTCGTGTACTGAGTGTTCAATTTGATGGGAAATAAGTGATATGAAACGTTTATTATTGATTATTTTTTGTATTGCGCTTTGTCCGGTGGTCACGTCCATTGCGGATGAATTTGATTATGAAGAATTTCCCGCGACCGATGAATATAACGGTATGGACGAATATGCAATTGAAACAGATACGGATGCCGACGATGCATGCCAAATGGGAACGGTGGCGATAAACGGTGGCGACAACCCGGCGGCGGTTCAATCTTTTGATATTGCGGGCATAATGTTGGGTATGAATTTTGACGAGGCGCAATTGGTTGCGCGCGAAAACGGTTTGTATGTCAATCGTCCAAAAAACAGTGTTATTTATTCTATGCACCCCGATTGGAAATATAACCTGGATTACGAATGTCGGCGCAATGGTGTGTATGCTCCGGCAAAATTGGATACGTGTATAAATTCTTTGGCACGGAATCGTGGGGTTATGTATGCGTCTGAATTACATTTGGTGCGCGCGGTGACCGGCGAAACAATCGATGTTTATTTTACCAGTAATGCCACAGACAACGTCGTATGGAAAATTGTATATAAAAACGATGTCGATGAAATGCCGGGGGACGACGAAAAATTCGCAAATCAAAGGGATAAAAAAATTTGGGCTTGGTGGCAAAATGTTTTGGATAAATATGGCAATCCGAATTCTGATACTGATAAATGGGTCAGTTCGGATAATTCATACGACCCAATGATGACCGCATACTATGGCGAATTGGAATTGGTTGATTGTGGGCGACGCGCAGAAGACAGCACCGTGAATATACAAAGTGCGACCGATAATTTTGCGGCCAAAGATTATGCGTTTTAATTAAAAATGGATTCTTATCAAAAGGGTATTTTTTCTGAATTTATTGCGTGTGCATATTTAATGCTGCACGGGTTCAAGATAGTTAAACGGCGCTATACAACAGGGCGATATACAGGGCGGGCAGAAATAGATATCATTGCGCGGCGCGGAAATTTAATTGTATTTGTTGAAGTAAAAAAACGAAAAAGTATCGACGCGGGTTTTGAAGCAATTACTTGGCCCCAAATAAAACGCTTGCGCGCGGCGGCGGAAACATATTTATTACAAAAACGCTGGATGGGCGATGCACGGTTTGATGTGATTATAATTCACGGTTGGAAAATTACTTGGGTTAAACAGGCTTTCTAAATCACCATTATTTAATTTCCAGCCGGCAGATAAAGATTCACCACCGGGCCGGCGATGAATTCCCCAGTACCAGCATTGGTAAAGAATGTATTACTAACCAAATCATACATTCCGATTTCATTATCGCTGTCACGTCGCGCAGGAATTAAATCACGTTTCAAATCATTATCTATAGAAACTTTTGCCAAATAAATTTTACCATTTAATATTTGGGCTATATCATTTTCTACCCGATTGTTTCCATATATTACGAATGTTCTGGTTGTTATTGAATCTGATACATTGTTGAATTCTAGTGTTTCTGATATACCATTTTTTGTAACAGTAAAATGTACAAACCTTGGACCACCATAATATCGCATCTTTACCCTTTCATTTACACCGGATGACATTGATGTCCTTAGGCTATATTGGAATTCGAATTTGCCGTCAGAGGCTCTTCCGCAATACCCCGGGGAATTTCTACTAGTGCCAATAAGATAGCGCCCTGTGGTATCCGCAAACGAAACATCAACCTCTAGGTCAAACGTACGTGAAGATCTTGGTACCCCTGTATCAATATACTGTGTTCCAGTGGATTCGATATATTCCAATGCGGTGTATCCGGATGGTAAAATTGATTTGCCGGTCACTCCACGGATTTCCATTAATAAACAATCTTTGGTTGGGTCGTCGTCAACCCAAGATATGCATACAAATTCTGCATTTATTGCATTTTGAACCGCGGTGTTCATTGTTTGTGCATCGACAAGTGCGTTCTGTTGCGCTGCATATTCGCCGGTCGAATCGTAAATATCTTTGGTGCCATATTCACCCGCTGTACCGGTGTTGGTTAATGCCTTGTTATTACCGGTTGTACGTTCGATTGTATCCTGTTTTTGTGATAATTCCGAATCGATATATGATTTAGACGTCGGTACATTTTCCCCCGCGCCAAACGCAGAAAACGCCAGAAATCCGCCAATTACAGTCACACAAATTTTACGCATAAGTTCCTTCCTTCTTTTATAATAACAGGGTAGAACAAAACGTACGTTTATGTCCAGGTCTTTTTTTAAAAAATTTCATACTGTTTTTACCAAATAATTTTTGATAACAGGGTGGTCAAAAAAAACGTACGTTTTTGTCCACCCATAAGACAGCCAGAAAAGCGCACATTATGCGGGTTTATTTTTTAAACCTTGCAACAGGGAAAAATATGAATACAATCTTAATTGCGTTGAAAGCATAAAAGGAGAAAATATGAAAAAAGTTATCTTGGCGTTGTTTGCCGTTTTGACATTGGCCGCCTGCACAGGTGCATATAAATCTGGAAATTGCGAATATCATTTCTTGCTGCATAAAGATATTTCTATTTCTAAATGGATTGGCAACGCAACCGGCGGATGCTAAAAAAAAACATCCCCGCACAAATGTGCGGGGTTTTTCTTTACTTTATAACGGCCGTTTTAATCAATGTGACGTCTTCTTTGATTCCATCTATTTTTAATTGTAATTGCCCTATTCCGGTTTCCAATACCGTAGTGCGGTTTTCCAATGTTGTCATACGAACTGTTAATCGGTCCAATTCCACCAATGCGTTATCTTGGCGTGCAACCCAATAAATCATTCCGGCGATAAATGCGATTAGAAACCAACCACTGTGCAATGTGTCGATTATATTCGATAAACCATTATGTTTTTGCATTTTCCCGCCCCCGTTGTACCAATTGTTCCATTTTATGAACAAGGGCGCGTTGCGCCTCGACACTGCGCAATTCCGATTCCGACGCGTTCGGCCCCAAAGACCGTTCTATCGTGATTTTTCGCAAATGTTCCAGAACAACCGCACCCGATGCACTTCCAAATGTTCGCGCATAGGCGATTTCGATACGTTCCATTGTTCACCCCTATTAAATCAATGTATTATTTTCTGCAACCATTTGCGCAATTGGCGCAATGTATTTTAATTCTGCGTCACCATGCAACGATATTTTATCTATGACGCCACGGCGCGCCAAAATCTGTAATCCACGATCACATAACGGTCGTATAAATTCATGCAAAAGCCGCCCATATGTTGCACCCAAAATACGCAGCATATCTGCATTCCGCGCCAAAATTTCCGTTGCCGTCATTTCTTTATCCGACAGCAATCCGATTCTGTCCGCCAATAAAGTGTGACGGATGCGTTCACGAATATCTTTTAGAATAATTTGCGACACATCGAAATTCGCACCAGACGCAAGTGGTGTAAGGCCGGAACTGCCCACCGCTTTTGGAATAATCGCACCGGGGGTCAAATTGATGTTGCCAAGGTTTATGACACCGTCATCATCGGCCTGCCATATACCACTGACCGCGATGGTTGCATTTTTCAAGACTAATTCTACAACTTTGTTCGCGGTTTTAATATCTGGCAACGCGCGCAAAATCGGACCACGGCCGTATAATTCACCACTGGCCACAGACCAACGGAAAATCAAATACGGATTCGTTTCAAATGTTCCACGCGATACGATATTGTTTTCAAAATCACCGCCGACATCAACCCACGCCGTAAATTCATTATCAACCAAAGATTGAACCAGGCGCATTTGATATTCGCCATCTTGTTTTATTTTATCCATAATTTCACGTGGCGGCGTCCATTCTGGATAGCGGCGCAAAATTTCGGCGCCAGATATCGTCGCAGTATGAAAGACCGCATTCGGCAAAATTGCAATATCTGTAATTGGAATCGCAGTGAATGTAAATGCACTTGCCGCGCCAATTGGTGATTCGGCCATAAACAAGCATGCCGTACCAACCGTCACCAAATCCATATAGCATTGATGAATTGTCGTATAGAAATTCGAATCGTTCAAATTCGCACGAAGTGCCGCCGTCGCAATTTCTGGGTCGGGAGATTCGGCACTTTCGCGAACCAAATTCAACCACAAAGATTCTGGGGGCGTAAGCAGCGAATACATACACGCCGCCAAATTATCTGCGGCATCCGAAGCGGTTGCATCGAACAGTGTCGCCAAATCTTCGTCGGTTGTAGGCATTGTATAACGGCGCGCGTCTGCCCAACGACGCAGCCACGGTTCACGCATATTTATCGCGCGTGTGTACATTTGTTGTAAATCATATTTCATATTTTATCCTTTTTTGTTGTGTATTAAATTTTGAAATCTGTGTTTGCTGTATATCGTATCGCGCCACCAAACGCCGGGTGTACAGGCGTCGGTGGACACGCGATTGCACCAGATACCGCATCCAAACCATCGTCGTGTTCGGAGCCGCCCAATGGCGACCATGCCAACATTTCCGATATAAATGGGCTTTGAGTAATCCGCCGATGCGCAAATAGTCGACCCGTTGACATCAATGGTTCCAACGCATCCAATATACGGTCTTCTTTGCGGCGGGAATTTGTAATCGGGCGCAAATTTATTCCGCCACCATTTCGGTTTATAATGTCCCGCATAATTTCTGGCAATGCGCCACCTATACCATTTGTTTCAACCGTAATTTGCCTTAGGCGGTTATGGCGAACAAATTCGATGACCCGTTCACATTGATACGCCAATGGATAATCTATTTCGTCTGGCACAACCGTGTACATTATGTTATGCAGAAAAACGCGATGGTTATTATCATCACGGTAAACAAGTGCACAAACACTGTTATCGCCCCCGCGACGCCCCCCAGACGGGTCCCAATATATGGCCGCCCCCGAGATTAAATTTTCCCCAATTCGCGCTGTGTGCGGGTCAAATTCTTCTTCATAAAAATGTATAGTCCCAGGGTCCAGGCGGATTTTTTCTGGCGCAACATATTCCAGCATCATTTGCGCAGAAAAGTGCCTTTCGCCAACCGTTTCACGAATTTGTGCGATTTTTTCAGGCGAAAAAACGTCCGGCCATGCCGAATTTCCGTCCGAATCCAGTATAGGAATTTTTAATTCGGCGTATCCCGATAAAAAAGGCGTTGAAAAAACATTTTTTTCATATAGTATATTGGACATGGACTTTACTCCCAAAACTTTACCGACGAATATAGAAGCCGAACAAGCCGTGCTGGCCGCGGTGCTTATTAACAATCGCGCATTGGAAAAGATTTCCGAATTTCTGAAAGCAGAAGACTTTTCTCATCCCGCGCACCAAGAGATTTATCGGTTGGCGTTACGCCAATTTGCGGCCGGAATCCCGTTTGATATCATTACTGTTAAAAACTACCTTGATCAACAAGGAACACTGGAATCCGTTGGCGGAATCGATTATCTGACACAATTGGCGGGCGCCGGCGCAACCGTCGTAAATGTCGAACAATATGGTCGAATTGTTCACGAAAACGCTATGCGGCGCGAACTTATTCAAATTGGGCAGACCATTACCGATGACGCATTTGTCGAAGATTTGGATAAACCCGTGGCGTCACAAATCGAAAATGCCGAACAAATGTTATTTAATATGGCAACCAGTGGCGATTCGGCACGCGAAGTGGTTCCAATTGCAAACGCATTAAAAAGCGCACTGGTCGAAGCCGAAATCGCGTAC
>Ga0310690_10012128_pt1 | contig 10605 bp, 9 predicted proteins | sample AusTroGonzalo_MG_2_FD_207661 | JGI IMG/M metagenome (GOLD analysis project Ga0310690, IMG submission 207661) | Bovine rumen microbial communities from tropical cattle in Woodstock, Queensland, Australia - Gonzalo_04 (v2) (version 2) | ecosystem: Host-associated > Mammals > Digestive system >...
TGTGCCTGCCGGTACGCAGTTTTTCCTTTTGGGTTCCATCACTTCGCCGGATTATACGTTGATGAAATGGGTTTTGGAAGGTAAACAATAAATATAGGAGGACACAACAATGAAAAACGAAGTTAATCGTGCTTTTACGGCTAAGAAAAAAACATTATTTAGCATAATTGCATTGCTGCTCTCCTTGACTGCGAGTGCAGAAACTGTTACTGTCACTGTCGGCGGTTCTCCCGTTCAGGCAGTCGTAGGTGACATCAGATATGAATCGTATGAGTATATAGCTACCTTGGGTAACGGCTATAACGCGTGTATCCCCTATTGGAGCCAGGGAGAACTGGTTATCCCGGGCGAAGCTGTGGTTGAAGGACATCCGTGTCGCATAGAAATCGGTCCGGTGGCTTTCCGCTTCTGTACAGGACTGACCTCTGTCAAGATAGAGGAAGGTGTGACAACGATTGAAGCCTATGCCTTCGTCGGCTGCTCCAATGTGCTCAGCATTGAACTGCCGTCCACGCTGACCAATATCTCCCGTGGTGCGTTTGTCAATTTGAAGTCCCTCAAGACCATGACTTCCCATCGAAGAGGTGCTCCTATATGGTCGTCCAATGATATGTTCAACTCCAAAGGAACCAAAGCCGCTTATGCGGAGATGGCAGCCCAACGTCAGTTGTACGTGCCGATGGGCGCTATCGAGAGTTATAAACGAACGGATGTGATGTGTGGAGACACCATCGGTTGGCCTGATGCCTTCAAGCGTATCTATGAAATCAACGAAGCGCCGCAAACGATTGAATCGTTAGAGGAATTAGCGGATTTCCGCAATGCGGTTAACTCGGAGAATGGGCGATATAAAGGCAGTTCCAACCGTTCTGTCAAATTGATTGCAGATATAGATATGTCGTCCGTGGATAACTGGGCGCCGATTGGTACAGAAGCGCACCCCTATTCCGGAGTCTTCGACGGAGGCGGACATACCATCAGCAATCTGAGAGTCAGCAGCTCAGGGAATGATGCCGGTCTGTTCGGCTATGCCGATAGCGCTACGATCTACAATATGCATCTGTACAATCCACAGGTAAGGGGTGGTGATTATGTAGGTGTTGTCTTGGGCCGTGCCGTTAACTACACCCGTGTAACCGACGTTCTTGTCGTCGGTAAGCCTACGGACGATAATAATTACCATACGATCTATGCCAATAACGGTAGCGGCGGCGGTATTGTAGGTTGGGCAAAACAATCCACCGTTGAGCGCTGTATGTTCAAAGGCCAAGTCAAGTGTACCGGTTGGGCAGGAGGTATTGTCGGCAATGTGTTTGACAGTGTCTCGATTGCCGATTGCTCTGCATCCAACTTCATCCAGGGCTTGGATCAATCATATGTTACTCTTGGAGGTATCGTCGGCGGTGCCGGCGTGGTGACGATCAATCGTTGCTATGCGAGAAACGTTCTCAGCCGTGGGGACATAGCCGCTCCATACATGGGACCAATAGTAGGAAAAACCAACAAATATATTAAAAGTACTATTACCAACTGTGTGTATTGGACGAATTGGGGTTATAACGATCCGTACAGCAATTACGTGGAGGGATTCGATCCTATCTTTGAAGGTAATAGGAAATTTGAGAATGAAGGCGACATGTATGGCGCCAATACCAAGTCGACACTCGGTTCGGAGAACTGGTATTACTTTGACAAGCGTTATGTCGATGATCCGGTGCCTGTCACACTGAAAGATATGTATATCGCCGCGTGTGTGGATACGGAGGATGAGAACGGACTGGTCTATCGTCCTGTCGGAGACCCGATAACCGCTTATGGCATAGTGGGCTACAAAGGTCATGCTTCCTCGCTCACCATCCCCGATACTTATAATGACAAACCCGTCACCGGTATCGAGGAGAATGCATTCCGTGACAACGACACGTTGCGCAACATCACCCTCGGTGCCAACCTGACCTTCATCGGCGGACATGCCTTTGAGGACTGCGACTCGCTCCTCGCGATTGACCTGCCCGATGCTGTTGATACCATCGGTGAAGACGCGTTTGCAAGTTGCGAAAGCCTTGCCAGCTTCAATATCGGTAAGGGCTTCACGAACCATGCGAATAACTTCATCGCCCGTTGCCCGAGTCTGACAACCCTCACTGCTTCCAGAGGTAATGATCATAACTATTCATGTAGTGATAATTTGCTGGCTCACTATGTCGGTAATTCATATTTTATCATCGCTTGTGCACCGGGCAAAACAGGAAAGTTCGAAATTAAATTCGAATATCTTCCGTGGAATATTACAAAGGTTCATATCTTCGATTATGCGTTCTCTTATTGTAGAGGACTCACCGGCATTACTATCCCCGGCGCTTACGGTTCCAAGGCGTTGTCAATGGGTAAAGGCGTTTTCGAAGGCGCAGACAATCTGCAATATATAGACCTGTCTGATATTATCTCGCATGACACCTATACGGTTTGTCGCGGCGATAAGGAAAGTCCGTTCTACGGTCTTAGCGACAATACCATCGTGTATATGAAACAAAAGCACAATGCACCGGAAGGTGAGTGGAATGCTGTCATTGCAGACGATGCACATTCTCTCATGCTTAACGACGGTTGGGATTTCAACCCGCCGGTTGCCTTCACCGCCGGTAACGCCGGAATCAAGCGTGAACTCGTCGGCGCGGAAACATTATATGCAAAAGTAAAAACGGATGAGGACGGAAATATCATCTATACCGATACCAAATATCCGACAAGCGATAAAGAAGGCAATCCGACCGGTGATTCTATCCTGCTGCCGGAAATGGAGACGGAAATGCACTACGATCCGTGCATCTATCCTTCCTGCCTGCCGTATAACTTGACGCTCACGTCCAAACATGCATGGGTATATGAGCCGGCTTCTGTTCAGGAGGTGGACGGCTATCCGACGGCCTTTATGCAGCTCGTGCCGAGCAAGCAGATGACCGCTTACCGTCCGTACTACATCGTAGTAGATGGTGATACCGCTGTTTCGCTCAATAGAGAGGACTCTACGGAAATCGCACGTATTCCGGACGAACCCTATGTATGGTCGAACAACGGCTATGAGTTCCGCGGTACAACGGTTAACATCCCGGGCAAAGCAGCTCCGTTCCGTGCGTACTTCCAGGAAGTAGGTGGCGGTGATGCAACCGATCTGCAGGTAACCTTCTATTGCTATGTCCGCTTCATCGACCCGCTCGTAGAGACGGAAGACTCGCTTATCTGTGTAGAGACAGTTGATTACGGAGGAAATGTCACGCCACCGGAGGCTCCGGTGCATGCCGGCTATACCTTCACCGGATGGAGCAGCAATGCTTATCAGTATGTGGAAGGACATGTCACCGTCTATGCCGTGTATGAGAAAGATACATCGACCGGAGTGGAGAATACGGATGCCAATGCCGACGCTAACACCGCGAAACTCATACGTGACGGTCAAATGCTCATCAGGCACAACGGCAAGACATACACTGTTACCGGTCAAGCGGTTAAGTAACACCTGATATAATGATTGTAATTGGCTCTCGGCGCATCATCCCTGCGCCGGGAGTTTTTTGTGCTCCCATAACCCGTAACCCATAACCCGGAGGGTCCTTCCGACGGAACGGAAGGAAGACCGTGTCCGCTCCGCCTAGAAAGGTTTCCCTCTTCCGAAACTCTCAATAAAAAAAACGTTCATTTGGGCGTTTTTTCTTGCATATCTCAAAAAAAAGCAGTACCTTTGCAGCGCAAATAGTATTCAAACGAAACTAATACCGAAATTTATCAATAAAAAGCAAATAAAACGAACTCACGATTATGAAAAAAATCAAACTCTTTTTGATTGCCTGTGCATTGTTTGCCAGCACCAATATTTGGGCATGGGAGGGCAGCGGAACCAGCGGCAGTCCGTATCTCATTACCAGTGCTGACGATTGGAATACGCTAGCCACGAGTGTTAGCGGAGGTACGAATTATAGCGGCCAGTTTTTCCAACTGACTAAGAATATCAGCGTAACAACGATGATAAGCGGCACTTTCTCCGGTACATTTGACGGCAATGGAAAAACACTCACTGTTACTCTCTCCGGTGGAGGAAATCTGGCACCCTTCCAATATTTGAACGGCGGCACCATTCGCAATCTGATCGTAAACGGAAGCGTGACAGCTTCCAACAATTACGGTAGCGGATTGGTGGCCAGAACGACCGGCGGCGTTTGTCTCATTGACAATTGCGTAGTGAATGCCAATATCACCGGAGAGAAAGAATATTGTGCCGGTATTCTGGCTCACGGCGATGATGCAACATCCGTAACGATTACCAATTGTATCTATGGCGGAGTGATTACACAATCGGGTGGTTGTATCGGCGGAATATTCGGATGGTACAATAATGAAAGCACCCTGGATCTCGTCATGACCAATTGTTTGTTCAAGGGCACCTATTCCGGTAGTGGTCAGTTCCACCCGATAGGTCTAAAACGAGCAACTGATTGCCATTTTAAATCCACGAATTGTACCAATTGCTATTACACAACCAATCCTTATAATGGTTCGGGGAGTTCCGGGAATCGAATTTTCGCATCCGGCACGAAAGTCTGCAAACTGACGATTGGAACAGACGGTGTGAGCATCGCCTCCGGCAGTTATGCTACATTCCAGAATACCAAGTACTACTACGGCGATATCACGCTGGCATACAATCATGCCGATGCTACGGTGACCTATAAGCTGAACGGCAATGCCATTAGCGGTAACAGTTTCACCATCAATACCGGAACCAACTTCACCTCCGGCACAGCCACCATTACTGCCGATGTAACTTACGACATTACCTATGACCTCGATGGCGGTACATTGAACGCTCCGCAGCAGACTTACACCAACCCATCCACCTACAAACCCACAGACGCAGCTATCACCTTGCGCAACCCGCATAAGGACGGTTATGCGTTCTACGGTTGGACGGGAACAGGAGTGGGAGACACTCGAAAAGCGCAAGTGAATGTCACCATTCCTGCCGGTTCCCACGGCGACCGAACATACACTGCCAATTTCCGGCAATACACCGAAGGACCGTGGAGTTACGTCAGCACTGCAACAGGCTGGTGCAGCACAACGCTAAATGCCTCTCTTTCGTATGACGGATTAATCTATAATACCGTTTGGATGAACCCGTATCCATGGCAAGATGGCACCGGCTTTGGTTTTACCCAATGGGGAACGAGTGGTAACAACGGAAATAAATACGGCTTGTACTCCATCTTCAAAACCGAGCAAGCCATTTCTTCTTACACTCGCAAAGTGCTGCACTGGAATTATAACATAGCGAGTTATGCGACAAAGTTCCATCAGACGGTGGCGCTGTACGTACACGATGATATGGCTACTCTTAAGGCTGCAGCTGTGGATATGACGGCGGATTATACAAATGCAAGCCATGGCGCAGTGACATGCATCGGCCATAAAACACAGACTACAACTAGTCCTACAAGTCAACCGTCAGGTGACCTTTCCCATGACTTTGAGTTCGACAACCGCAATGGCAGTAGCGACCAGACGATGACCAAAGCTATGCTGTTGACGCAAGTCATTGCCAGCACGGAAACGGGTGTGGAAATGCACCACTGGGGCGGATTCAAGAATATGAGCATGACCTGGGATACCTATTACTACAAATATCTCACCTATGATGCCAACGGCGGCGAGGGCACGATGGCTCAGCAGACGATAGAGAACGGCGACACGCTTCGTACGAACACGCTCACTCGTGCGCACAAGGTATTCGACGGCTGGAGCGATGGTGTGAACAATTATACCAATCAAGACTCCATCTTCGCTACGCTGGAGAGCAAAGGTCCGGTGACGCTCTATGCACAATGGGCCGACGCACCGGCGGCCGAGGTTACTTCTGCTCCGGCAGCCGTTGCTAATCTAGTCTATGACGGTTCGTCAAAGGCGCTCATTACGGCCGGCACGGCCAGCGGAGGCGAGATGCAATATTCGCTCGATGGCGAGAACTGGAGTACGGACGTGCCGACGGCTGTGGACGGCGGCAACTATACGGTTTATTACAAGGTGGTGGCAGACTACGACCACAGCGATAGTCAGAGCGAATCGGTTCAGGTTCATATCAACTACACTATCAGTTATGACCTGGCCGACGGAACCGTGGCTACGCCTAACCCGACCAATTATAACGAAACAACGCCTGACTTCATGCTGACCAACCCGACGCGCTACGGATATGACTTCGCCGGCTGGATAGGAACAGGGTTGAGTGAAGCCACAATGAGCGTTACTATTGCGCAAGGCTCGACGGGCAACCGTTCCTACACTGCTACGTGGGCTGCCAAACCAATAGATGCAGACAGAGTCAATATCGGCGATTTGTACTACAACTTGCGTGCAGCGGGTCAAACGGCAGAGGTGACTTCGCAGATTGGATCAGACCCCTATTGGACAACATCTATTACTACAGCCAATATCCCGGAGAGTGTAGTCTATTTAGGAACCACATATAGCGTCACCGGCATTGGAGAACGTGCTTTCTATAGATGCAACCATTTGAGTACTGTGACGATTCCGGGTAGCGTCACCACCATTGGAAATTATGCTTTCAATGGTTGCAGCGGTTTGACATCTGTAACGATTGGCAATAGCGTCGAAAGCATTGGAAACTCTGCTTTCTATGGTTGTGAAAATTTGAGCTCTTTGACGATTCCCAATAGCGTCACCAGCATTGGAGAGTATGCTTTCTCTGGTTGCAGCGGTTTGAGCTCTGTGGCAATTCCGGGCAGCGTCACCCGCATTGAAGGTTATGCTTTCTATGGTTGCAGCGGTTTGAGCTCTGTGACGATTCCGAGTAGCGTTACAGGCATTGGAACTGTTGCTTTCTACGGTTGCAGCAGCTTGACCTCTTTCATCAATTATGCCACTACGCCGCAGAGTATTAGCGATGTATTTCTAAAAGCTAGCATAACCTCCTGCACGCTCTATGTACCGGCTGAAAGCGTAGCGGCATACGAAGCCGCAAATGTGTGGAAAGGCTTTGGTTCTATCCTTCCAATCTCAGATGTGCCCACAGCCATCGACGAAGTAACCATGTCGGATGATAAAGAAAACAACGCCAATATTAAATCCGTCAAACATCTCCGTGACGGTCAAATCCTCATCCTCCGTGACGGCAAGACCTACACCCTCACCGGCGTAGAGGTAAAATAAATCATAGCCGACAGGCTAATTCTCTCCGAGGCGGAGCACGCACATCGTGCCCCGTCTCTTTTTTTGTGTCTTAAACCGAAAGCGAGACCTCCGCCTTTTTGCTTGATTTTATTTTTCTTTATTTCGTCCACATTTGATGTGGACATTTTTTCTATGTTCATTTCAGGTCGATGTTATCGACCGCCCAAAATCAAGCAACTATGACATATAAAGCAATGTATAAAAACGAAATAGCCCGTGCCGCGGGCGTTTCAACGGCTACCTTTCGGGCATGGCTCAGGTCTGACAAACAGGCATTGGACGCTATGGGAATAACGCCCAAACAACAACTTCTGCCGCCCGTTACCGTGCGCTATTTGTGCGAAAAGTACGATATTGATATCTCTCAATAACTACTAATAACTACACATGTGGAGGACTTTGTGGACATCACTCACAATGTCCTCCATCGTTTTCCTAGATAGCAGTACCTTTGCATCGCTTTTCCATTGAGAAGCGGTGCGCTGATGCGTGCCTAACCCTTAAAATTATTTTATTATGGCAACATTAAATGTAGAGACCATCAAACTGATTGGAAACGGAGTATTGGACGCAAAACACGTAGCGGTATTGCTGCACGCAGACATGCTGGCGGAGGAAGCCGCAATCGATTCGCTGCAGATGAACCGCGTGTGCGCTATCCTCAGCGATGCGCAGGATCTATTGGTAAAAGGCGACGAGAAAACCGGAGAGAAAGGACTCGCTGCGTTCGGCATCGAACTGGCACAAGCGCTGCATCCGGAGGAGTACGAGAGCGGCAAGGAGTTCGTGCACGAGGGCTGCAAGTACTACGTGGAGAAGAAAGAGACACCTATCCTGAAAGACAAGAACGGACAACCGTTCCAGGGCAAGGATTTCGTGAGAATCTATGCCATTGACGAACAGAAAGCCGCGTTGGCCAGAAAGCAGTCCGAACTGACCGCGAAGCGTAAGATGTACCTGAATGAACTGCTTGAAAAGCACCCCTATCTGGACAGGGAAATCAAACGCACTCTCAAGGTAAAACGATGATTCCCTATGTTTCCTTAACCTACCTCCAAGAGCATTTTCGGGTCGTGGACCCGACTTTGCTCTCGGAGCGGGAACTCAACAAACACTGGGATCCGTTTTGCGAGCGGGAGGAATAATTTACTCGGATTAGCGTAGCGGTCCGGATTCGCCGGATGTTCCGGCCCTCCATCCCGCGCAAAAAGAAAGGTAATAAAAGAGAAAGGACCAAAGAGAAAAATTTTTAATGTCTTGTCTGTTTTTAAGTCTGTTATAAGTCCCCCTATAATCCCCCTAAGGACTGGACGGACTGAACGGACTTGACAGACTGAAACAAAAATTAATTTTTATGGACTTTACAAGATTTTGGACGCTATTCCAGCCGGATAAGGAATATGAGAGCCGTCGTGTTGCCGCAGAGCGCGAGTGGGACAAGTGCTCACCCAACAAACAACAAGCCATCATCGCGTGGCTGGAGACTCACGGCAGATACAAAGGGCGCAACCCGTATTTCTTCATTCAGGACTTCAAACCGCGGCAGCTGACGATGTCTTTTGCCGATTACTATGCCAAGTACGACACGACGGAAGAGCGTGACGGCTGGACAAAACAGTTCCTCCCCGACCAACAAAAAACAATTTATGTAAAAAATTAAAAACACAATCATTATGGCACAATGTAATTTTCCCGCTGGTATTGAGGGAGTTAGCGGAACCCTCTCCAAACATCGATTCATCACACCGGAAGGTGCAGTAACCAAACGCGTGGTAGTAACCTGCAGCAAAAGGACCGGCAAACAGCGTATCTATATCCGCGAGTATAAACCGCGTACTACACCCGTCTCCGCCAAAGAGCGACAGAATCGGCAACGCATGACAGAGGCCACTACATTAGCAGGTAATCTCGCTCTCTGGAAGAAAAACGCCTACGCCCGCGATTGGAAAGAATCCAACGGCGTCTTTAACGGCAAGAAATACGCCACTATCCGTGGATACCTCATCGCCCGCATTTATGCGGAGTTGAAGGAGAGTGATGGCGTTGTAACCCGTAACAAGTCTGTTAAAAGTCCGTTAAAAGTCCGTTAAGCCCCTGTGAAAGATTATGGAATTGATACTAAGTAAACAATGTGTGAGTTTGAGCGGTAGCCTTGGTGGCGGTTTCGGTTATAGTATCCGCAAGCATAAGAACGGTTATTATGGCTATCGTAATGCCAAGGGCTACATTCCTAAAGACGGACATATCCGATTCATCTTCGCCTGTGCCAAACTCGCACAAGCGAAACTCTATGCCACCGATATCCGCCTCCATTGGTCCGAACTCTACGACGCCCTCTATGAGGCCCATCACTGGATTGCCGCAGACCAAGTAAGATGGAACGGACGAGAAGCCAAAAAACTCACCTACAACGCACGTGATATCCTCAACCTCAAAACTACCTTCGGATTATGACGAAAAAATATCTGTTTACCGATATTATCCGCCGATTAGAGGTCGCTATTCACTGCGATGTCGGCGAAAAAGGCTTTAAGATCTTGCTCTATGGATGGCGCATGAAATTAGGTATTCCGGTGTATAATTTTTACGGTCGGGATTACATGAACGAAACCGAAATAGCCTCTTTCTCACGCTACGCCGGATATGATCTCTCCCGCGATTTTTGAAAATCAAGGGTTTTACTTGATTTGCGAAGGCACTTTTTTGGTGCTTTCGCATTTTTGTTGTACTTTTGCAGCGGAAAATGAAAGATGAAAAATGAAAGATGAAAGTGAACCGGCATTCAATGCCGGGGCAATAGACAAAGTAAGATGAAAAATGAAAGATGAAAGAGGAAAGAGGAAAAATGAAACAAAACAACCTCATACAATTATTGATAGCGGCAGTCATTTCCTTGGCAGGAATAGCGCTTCTCTTTGTGGGAACGTTGTTGGCGCCACAAGGCGAGATACACGAGACCATCCTCGTAGCCTTCGGAGAAATAGCTACCTTCGCCGGTTCCATCATCGGCATCGACTATCGGTATAAGATGAAAGAATACAGAGTACAGAAGACAGACTTAAATACAAACGAAAATGCTCACCCTCATCCTACAAAGACAAAACCCTCAAAACCGAGCCGTTCGCGGGACGATAACCATTCCGCTGGAACAAGGATCACGCCATTATCCGACGCTTGAAAACGCCGATTACCTGATTCCGACAGGCACGTACCCCTTACGCCTCACATGGTCTCCTCGCTTCAAGAAAATGCTTCCGCTCATCGACGAAGTGCCCGACCGAGAAGGCATCCGTATCCACCTCGGCACCAAACCCGAACACTCCACCGGCTGCGTGCTCGTCGAACAAGCCGCAATCGATGACC
>Ga0310690_10012130_pt1 | contig 10605 bp, 11 predicted proteins | sample AusTroGonzalo_MG_2_FD_207661 | JGI IMG/M metagenome (GOLD analysis project Ga0310690, IMG submission 207661) | Bovine rumen microbial communities from tropical cattle in Woodstock, Queensland, Australia - Gonzalo_04 (v2) (version 2) | ecosystem: Host-associated > Mammals > Digestive system >...
ACGCCGTGGGCATCTGGGGCGAGATCATCGTCAACGAGGCCGACGCGGACGCCATGAACTGCTACGCCCGCGTGCAGCGGGGCGACGTGGACCAGTGCTCGATCGGCTTTGACTACGCCCCCGGCGCAGGCGCCGAGGAGCTGATCACCGAGGCCGACGGCACCATGCACTCCATCGTCCGCCGGGCGACCCTCTATGAGGTGAGCATCTGCACCTTCCCCGCCTACGAGGGCACATCCGTCGAGGCCCGGGAGCGGGCGCTTGCACACAGCCAGCACGCGCAGTACCTGCGCTGGAAAAAACACGCTGAGGAGGCACTGAACAAATGGCACTGAGACAGATCCGCCTGACGCGGGCGCTGCAGGAGCTGCGCGCGTCGCTGAAGGCAAAGCTCGACGAACAGGCGAAGGTGCGGGAGCGCCGCGCCGCCTGGAAAACCCGCGAGGAGGCCGCCGAGGCCGCCCTGCAGGAGATCGTCGAGGACACCATCCAGGAGGAAAAGGACGCCCTGGACGCCGAGATCGCGGACCTCGAGAAGGAGGACGAGGAGCTGAAGGCCAAGGAGGCCGAGCTCGAAGCCGCCGTCGAAGAGGCCGAAACCAAGATCGCGGAGATCGAGGCCGAGCTGGAGAAGCTGGCCGACGACGCCCCCGCCGAACCCGCACCCGCGCCCGTGTACGCCGAACCCGTCACGGAGTCCAAAAGATCGAGAGGTAACATCGCTATGCACCGCATCACCAACAACCGCCTCAACACCCGCGAGGTCCGCGAGATGCTGCGCGGCGACGCCGGCAAGCGCTTCGCGGCCGACATCCGCCAGCTCGCCACCCGCGGCGTCACCGGCGCGACGCTGACCGTGCCGACCGTCTTCCTGCCGCTGATGGTTGAGATGGTCTCCGACTATTCCAAACTGTACCCCTATCTGAACATCCAGCAGATCAAGGGCGACGGTAAGCAGAACATATTGGCCGCCGTGCCGGAGGCCGTCTGGACCGCCAACACCGGCAAGCTCAACGAGCTGGCCCTGGCGTTCTACCAGCTGCTCATCGACACCAACAAAGTCGCCGGCTACGTGCCGATCCCCAACCCCTACCTGCAGGACTCCGACGAGGACCTCGCCGCGATCGCGCTGGAAACTCTGGGCCAGTCAATCGGCAAGGCCGTCGACAAGGCCGCGATCTACGGCACCGGCACCAACATGCCGATCGGCATCATGACCCGCCTGGCCGCGGAATCCTCCCCCGCCTGGTGGCAGGCCAATCAGCCGACCTTCACCGACCTGCACAGCTCCAACATCGGCAAGCTCTCCGGCGCTTCCGTCACCGGCTCCGCGCTGTACAAGGAGATGCTGACCGTCCTGGGCAAGGTCCGCGACAAGTGCCGCGGCGGCAAGGGCGGCAAGTTCTGGGTCATGAACGAGACCACCTGGACCAAATTGAAGATCGAGGCGCTGGCCTTCAACGCCGCTGGCGCGATCGTCGCCGGCATGGAGGACAAAATGCCCATCATCGGCGGCGACGTCGTCGAGCTGGACTTCATCCCCAACGACGCCGTCATCGGCGGCTATGGCAACAACTACGTCCTCGGCGAGCGCGCCGGCGTCCAGCTGGCCAGCTCCGAGCACGCGATGTTCATCGAGGACAACACCGTCTTCCGCGGCATCGCGCGCTACGACGGCCGGCCGGCCTTCGGCGAAGCCTTCGCCGCCTTCGCGCTGACGAACTCCGCCAACCCGGCCAGCACGACCACCTTTGCCGAGGACACCGCCAACGCCGAGCCGTCCGGCAGCGAGACCTAACCCATGAGCGAGGCGTCGATGGTATTTGAGGATCAGGTCCTCGACCTGGTCAAATCCCGCCTCAACCGCCGCAGCTCGGACACCACCCTCGACGAGTACCTCAAGGCCCGCATCGCCGCCGTGCAGGAGGAGCTCCGGGACACCGGGATCCGCCTCACGGCGACCCCGCGGGACATCATGTTCGTCGCGGACTACACCGCGTGGCAGTACTCAAACCGCGACAAGCAGGCGCCCATGCCGGACTGGCTCCGGCTGGCCCGCCGGGAGCGCTGGCTGCAGCAGCAGCGGGAGAATGCGGGGGGTGCCGTGTGATCCTGGATCGAGGCATCGCCGAATTCTACAAGAGACCGGACGCCCTGACCGGCGACCTGCCGGGCACAATCGGCACGAAGGTGTACGAGAGCTGGTTCGGCGATCTCCGCGTCGGCATCCAGCGCTACTACACCGCCCGCGCGGCCAACGACCGCGTGGACCGGCTGATCCGCGTCACGGCGCCGCCGCCGGAGGTGCTGCTGACGACGGACGACACCGCCGTCCTGTCCGACGACGGGATGCGCTACCGCCTGACGCAGGTGCAGTCCCTGCGCGACGAGGACGCCGGCGAGGACGTCCTGGACATCTCGCTGGAAAGGATCGGGGGCAAGTATGAAAGTAACTGATCTCCGCGACGCCCTGCTGGACGTCACGGGAAAAGTTTATCACTACCACGCCCCGACCCGGCAGGCCGGGGAGAAATACATCGTCTGGGGGGAGACCGGCGGCAGCGTCGCGCTGAACGCCGACGACGCCCAGCAGGCGGTGACCGTCACCGGAGAGCTGATCCTGTACACGCAGACAGAATACGACACGCTGGTCAACTCCCTGCTCGCCGCGCTGACCGCGCTGGCGAAGGACGAGCTTTTCGCTTTCCAGGTCGGCGGCATGGGCTACGACGAGACCGGGCACTTCTTCCAGTACGTGTATTCCTGGAGTATGTCCTGTGGCAACTGCGAAGTTTATTGACGATCCCGCATACGAGGTATTCCTGTCGACGCTGGCCGAAAAGTCCGGCGACGTGATCCGCGCCGGCCTGAAGGCGGCGGTGGACGTGCTGGCGCCGGAGATGCGCAGGAACCTGCGGGGCGTGATCGGCGATCCGGCGGCGACGGAGCTGGTGGGCGCGCTGGGCGTGACGCCGATCGGCGCCAACCGCTCCGGCGTCTGGAGCACGCACATCGGCTTCGACGGCTACCAGGAGATCCCCGGCGGCCGCGTGGCCTTCCAGCTGATCGCCCGCGCCATCGAATCGGGCGTCAAAAACGGTCCGCATAAGCGTCCGGCGCGCCCGTGGGCGGCCCCGGCCGTCGCCAACAAGAGAGAGGAGGCCCGCCGCGCCTTCGAGGACGCCGTGGCCGCAAAGATCAAATCAATGGAGGAAACCAATGGCTAAGATTGGACTTAGAGATCCCTATTATGCCATCGTCACGCTGGGCACCGATTCCTCGGGCGAGGAAACCGAGAGCATCGGGACCGCGAAACGGCTGGCCAAGGCGGTGCAGCTGCAGACCAACATCAACGCGCCGGTGGTCAAGCTCTACGCCGACGACGGCGTCGCGGAATCCGTCACGGAGTTCGTCGACGGCTCCGGCACGCTGACGGTGGACGATCTGGACGACACCGCGCTGCTGGACCTGTACGACATGCAGCAGGTGTCGAGCTCCGACGCCGACCTGCTGGGCAAGGCGGAGACGGCGGACGGCAACTACGTGCGTCTGGGCTACGTGATCCGCCGCATCAAGGGCGGCACCGTGTACTACCGCGGGATCATCCTGGCGCGCGTCCAGTTCGTCATCCCGTCGGAGCAGTGGGACACCAAGGGCGAAACGATTGTCCTGAACACAACGCAGATGTCCTTCAACCTCTACCGCGACATCAAGCACGTCTGGCGCAAGCTGTCCCAGTGGAAGACTTCCTACGCCGACGTGTACAACTGGATCCGCAACGGCGTGGCCCAGAGCGACCTGACCGCCGCCACGGCCTACACCGCGCCGCAGTGATCCGCACCGTTCTGATCGGCGGCCGGGAGACCCCGCTGCGCTGCGATCTCAACGTCCTGGCGGAGCTGGAGCACCGCTACGGCAAGCTGGACGCCGTCGTCGACGCGATCCAGACGCTCGCCGAGATCCGCGAGATCGCGGCGCTGATGATCAACGAGGCCGCCTGGGCGGACGGCCGCCGGGAGCGGGTGACCGCCCTGACGATCGGCCGCGACCTGACGCTGGACGAGGCCCACGACCTGCAGACCGGGTGCCTGCTGGCATTTTACGGCTGCATCTATCCAGGCAAATCCCTGCCGGCGGACGAAACCGGGGAGGATGACCCCGCAAAAAAACAGACGCCGGGGCGGACGATAGCTTAAGTCCGCCCCGGCTCCGCAATATCGCCGTGCAGACGCTCCGCTACACCCAGACGGAGGCGGGGCTGCTGCCGGCCTGGCGCGTGCTGTCGGAGCTCAGGAGCCTCGCCGACATGCGCGCCGAGCGATTCGAGCGGCCCGGGGAGGCCGACGACCTATTTGACGGACCTGAAGGGGTGGAATAATGGCAGACGCAGGGTACAGGCTCACCGTGGACGGCGAGGCCGAATTCAAACGGGCCCTCGCCGACATCAACGCGCAGATCAAACTCAACAAATCCGAGATCAACGCGCTGACCGCCGAGTACAACGCCAACGGCGGCAGTATCGATACGCTAAAGCAGAAGCAGCAGGCCCTCGGCACCGAGCTGGCCAACCAGCAGGCCAAGGTGGACACGATGAAGCAGCGCCTGAAGGAGGCGAAGGCCGCCTACGGCGAGAACTCGGCGCAGGTGGTGAAGCTCCAGACCGAGCTGAACAACGCCACGACCGCGCTGCACACCATCGAGAAGCAGTACGAGGACACAACCAGGCAGATCGAGGACGCCTCGCACTCCACCGCCTCCTTTGACGAGGCGGTGAAGAACGCTGACGCGGCCATCGCCGCCGAAAAGGCCGAGCTGACCAACATCAGCGCGGCCTACAAGGACGCCGACGACAAGGCCGGCAACCTCGCCGCGCAGCAGAAGAACCTGACGGCCCAGACCGAGGCCCAGCAGGCCAAGATCGACGCCCTCAACGCATCGCTGAAAACCGCGACGGAGCGCTACGGAGCGGGGAGCACCGAGGCGAACAAGTACCGGGAGCAGATCGCCAAGGCCGAAGGCGATCTGGAGAAGATGAAGACCGAGCTGGACAAGACGACCAAGGCCATGGAGGACCAGGCAGGCGCCTCCGGCGGCCTGCTGGACGGTCTGAAGGGCCTGACAGACCAGTTCGGAATCCAGCTGCCCGCCGGCATGGACAAAATGCTGGAGGGATTCGGTAACCTGCTGGGCCCGGCGGGCATCGCGGGGCTTGTGGCAGGCGTCGGAGAAGCGATCGAGAAGATCCGGGAAATGGCCGACGAGGCCACCGGCATGGCCGCAGAGCTGGTGGACCTGTCCGAAAAGACGGGCGCGTCCACCGACGAGCTGCAGGCGCTGCACTATGTGGCACAGATGCTTAACGTGGACACGGGCGCCGTGGACAAGGCCATGGAAAGCCTGTCCAAGAAAATGTACGAGGCGAAAACCAAGGGCGGCGAGGCGCAGAAGATGTTTGACGACCTCGGCGTAAGTCTGATGGACGACGAAGGCAACATGCGAAGCACAACGGACGTTATGCTGGACCTGATCGACGCGCTGAAGCAGTATGACCGGGGCGCGGAGCGCACGGCCGCGGCGGACAAGCTGATGGGAGGCGCGGCCCAGAACCTGACGAGCCTGCTGTCGGAGAGCGGAGACCGCATCCGGGACTATATGCGCAGCTATGTGGACAGCATGGGCGCCATGACCGACGAGCTGGTCAGCATCCTGGACCGCCGGGACAAGGCAATGGCCAGAGAGGCCGCCGCGGCGCAGAATCTGCGCCGCGCCATGGGCGTCAACGCAGCGGTGGCCTTCAACCCGGACCAGAGCGTCCGGGATCAGGCCAGCAATGAGGCCGGCAAGGCCTTTGTCAACTGGGTGACAACCTGGTGGAGCCGGGTCCGCGGCGCCTACGCCCGCGGGACCTCCTACCACCCCGGCGGCCTCGCCCTCGTGGGCGAGCAGGGCCCGGAGATCGTCGACCTGCCGCAGGGCTCCAAGGTCTACCCCTCCGGCACCGGCCCGGCCGGCACCACCAACTACTACGTCACCATCGACGCCAGCCGCGTCCGGGAACTTAATGACATCATCAGGATCGCGCAGAACGAGCGGGTGAGCCGCAGGATGGGGGTGGCGCAGTAATGGCCGTATGGGCAACGATAACCAAGGCGTTCGACAACTACACCCTGTACGACGGCACATACGCCAAAAGCGCAAACGCAGAACAGGGAACAAGTGCCCGGATAAGCTACTATAAGGTCGGGCAAACAAACGTGTATGACGGAAAAGGCCGCGCCGGGATCCGGCTGAGCGGCATCGGGGCACTGCTGGGAACAAACGGCGGCGTAACCAACGTCCGGATCACTTGCAGCTCAAACGTTGGGGGCACCTCAACGTATTCCTCCAATTTGTGCGCGCTGAGCGCAGACATATCCGCAATGAGTGCGTCACAGGCCTGGTCGACGATGACTTCCAGCGCCGGCTACGTGCTGGGATTGGCTGAAAACGGCGCACTGCTGGACATCACCGACGCAGAACAGATCGCCAGGATCATCCAAAACGGGATGTTTCTCGGGGAACCGAATGAATCGGGTGGAATGGTCTATGCCAGGTACTGCTGGATCTACGCCTCGACCACGGTGCAGATCCTCTACTACAGCGCCAAGACCCCCGCGCAGACGGCGATCCTGACCCCCGCCGACCTCTCCAACCAGATCGGCAGCGAGGACATCGAGGTGACGTGGAGCTACGCCCACGAGATCAACACCGTGGCCCAGTACGCCTACAAGGTGGAGATCTCCACCGACGACGGCCTGACCTGGACCGAGCTGGCCGACACCGTCAGCAGCGCCCACAGCTATACGATCCCCGCGGACACGATCCCGGACGGCCCGGCAAAGCTGAGGCTGACCGTCTACACCCAGGACCCCGACACCTCCACCCGCATCGCCGCGGAGACGCAGGAGGTCTCCTTCACGGTCCGCTCGAACCCCTCCACCTCGGACGTCGCCTGCGACGGGAAGCCCCACCCGACGGTGACGTGGACCGGCGCCGATCAGAGCGCCTACCAGGTCCGCTTTGCCGACTGGGACTCCGGCGCGATCTTCGGGGACGAGACGAGCCTGACGATCCCGCACGTATACGCCGCCGGCGTCTATCCGGTGACGGTGCGCACGCAGACGTCAAACGGCGACTGGTCGGAGTGGTCCGAGACCCTGTGGGCCGAGATCACAAACACCGACCGGGGCCTGACGACGACGCTGACCTGCGCGCAGCAGGGCGCGTCGATGCTGTGCAGCTGGACGGCCGCGGCCGCGTCCGGGTACATCCTGCTGCGGGACGGCGTCCCGATCTGGGCCGGCACGGAGACGTACCACCGCGACGACTATGCCGTTGCCGGCACGGCGGTGTACATGGTCCGCGCGCTGGACGCCGACGGCGACTATACCGATTCGGCGCCGGTGACCGCGCAGCTGCGGCTGCGCTGCGACGTGCTGCGGCCGCTGGATGACGCCGCCGACGGCTGGACGCCGATCCGGTACAGCCTGTCCGCGCGCAGCCGCAGCTATGACCGCTCGATCGACACGACCTTCCGGCACTACGCGGGCCGCGAAAAGCCCGTGGCCATCTCCGCCGGCGCCAGCACCCGCACGATGCGCACCACCGCCGCCTTCAGGTCCCGCGCCGAGGCCCAGGCGATCCTCGCCCTGGCCGGCCGCCCGATCCTGTACAAGGACTACAACGGCGACAGCATCGTCGGCATCCTCAACCCCGCCGGCTACGACTCCGAGCGGGTGTATTCCGTGGACATGTCCGTCACCGAAATCGACCACCCGGACGACCTCGACGCGCAGATCGCGGCGATCTACGCCAACGCTGTGCGGCACATCATCGACATAGATGTCGACGAGGAAACCGTATACAGAGCGCTGATCAACTCCAACAACCAATGGTTTTCGCCGGGCACGACCGGCAAGGCGTGGATGCTGGAGGTGCCGGACGGGACGGAAAAGCTGCGGATCACGACGCCCAGCAACAAAAACCAGTTCGCGTACCTGACGACCAACACGATCGCCACATCCGGGACGCCGGACTTTTGCGCGAGCCCGAACAACACCCGGTTCGCAGCCGTCGAGGGCGAGAACCTGCTGACGATCCCGGCGGACTGCAAGTACGTCTATGTGTCGGTCCAATACTCCGGCGGCGACATCGTCCCGACCGCCGCACGCTGGGAGGGCACCTATGTATCAGGCACATAACACGCTGCAGTTCCGCTACGACGTCCTCCGCCAGGGGGGCGTCGTCGGCAGCATCAGCGCCCACGACGCGCCGGAGCTCCAGTGCGACAGCGCCAGCGAGCTGAAGCTCTCCCTGCGGGGGACCTTCCGGTACGACTGGGCGGGGAAGTTCGACTTTCTGACCGACCGGCTGCGGCCGGTGATGATCCTCAACGGCACCGAGTACAGCCTGGGCACCTACGTGATCACGACGGAGTCTCCGGAGCGATCCTCCGGCGCCGACATCGCCGAGCTGGAGGGCTACAGCCTGCTGTACCTGCTGCGGCGGAAGAAAACCGAGGGCTGGCTGCATCTGGCCGGCGGCACCAACTACGTCACAGCCATCTTGAGCTTGCTGACCATGGCGGGGATCACCGACTACGAGGCCGACGCCACGGCCTACACGCTGGCCGCCGACCGGGAGGACTGGGAGGAAGGCACGCCCCTGCTGCAGATCATCAACGAGCTGCTCGCCGAGATCGGATACAACTCGCTGTGGATCCGGCTCGACGGCACGGTGATGATCACACAGTACGCCGCGCCCACGCTGGCCAACGTGACGCATACCTACGCCGCCGGCCGTTACAGCATCGTCGAGGACGACTGCAAGCGCACCAACGACCGCTATGGAAAGGCCAACGTGTTCAAGCGGATATGCGACAACGTCGACCTCGGCGGCACGCTGGTGGCCACCGCCACCAACTCCGACCCCAACAGCCCCTTCTCCACGGTGAACCTCGGCCGGATTCTGGACGTGCAGCAGGTGGACAACGTCCCCGATCAGAACGCGCTGCAGGAGATCGCGGACCGCGCGCTGACGGAGAGCCTGCAGACCACGGAGACGGTGGAGTTTTACACGGCGTTGGTGCCGCATGAAACCTATGAGACGGTGGCGCTGGACAACGGCGGCGCCCACGGCATCTACCGCGAAACCGGCTGGCGCATGGTGCTCGCGGCGTCCGGCCAGATGACGCACAAGGGGAGGCGGGTGTACCTGTGATCGAGACATACGCGGAGGCGCAGCTGCTGGAGGCGCAGGAGCCGCGCGCGGCGGGCTGGATGCTGGCCACCGTCGGCGCCGTCGACGCGTCCGGCATCACGCTGATCTTCCCCGGCCAGACGGAGGCCGGGACCAAAAAATACAAATCCAACACGGCCATCACGTTCACGGCCGGCCAGCGGGTGCTCGTCGCCCGCGACTCCGGCACCTGCATCGTCGTATGTCCGGTGGGGTAAGGAGGCAGCCATATGATCACATTACATGCAGAGGCATCCGCGCTGTCGGTGACGGGGGGCCTGGACGACACCGCGCTGGTGTCCGGCATGGCCAACGTGGCCTCGGTGCAGGTGACCTTTTCCGAGGACTGGGACAACCTGGACAAGGTCCTCGTGTTTACGGACGGCATCAAAACCATCATCCACGAGATGACGGCGGAAGACGAGATCGTCCCGATCCCGCACGAGCTGATGACGGGGCCGGGCAAGACGCTGTACATCGGCGTCCAGGGCACCGACGGCGAGCGGGTGATCCTGCCGACCGTGATGTGCCGCCTCAAGGCGGTGGCCTGGGGCCCGGATCCGGACGGCGACACCACGACGGTGCCGTCGAAGGTCCACTGGATCGAGGTCCGCGACGAGCTGGAGCGTCTGGCCGGAGAGGCGGCGGCATCCGAAGCGGCGGCGGAGGCGTCGGAGACGGCCGCGGCTGCCAGCGAGCGGAACGCGGCGCAGTCGGCGCAGCAGGCGATGATCACGGCGCAGACAATTACGGAGGCGGCGATCTCGGACTGGCTGGACGGAAATCCGACCGCGCTGGCGGACGCCGTTGTCGAGGCGAAGCTGACAAAATACGCGACGGTGGCGGACATGCAGGCGGACGAGGCGCTGGCGGCCGGGCAGATCGTCGCCACGCTGGGATACACCACGCTGGGCGACGGCGGCGGCTGCGTCTATCGGATCTCCGGCACGGAGGAGGCCGGGGAACACTGCATCCTGCTGAACGATAGCGCGCTGCACGGCGTGCGCTATGCCGTGATGGTGCCGCCAACCGATGTCCGGCCGGAGATGTTCGGCGCCGTCGGAAACGGCGTGGCCGACGACACGGACGAGCTGCACGATGCGCTGACGTATGCCATTGGGCACGGCAAGCGGCTGCTGCTGGCCGGGATGCACAAGATCACCGGGCCGATCCTGAAATGGGCGGATGTCCCGGGGGCAGCGAAGATGAGCGCGCGATACCTGGTGCTGAACATCGAAGGCGCGCGGCCGGATAAATATTCGGTGTCGGTGGCGGAGGGCCTGAAATACGGCGGCATCCGGATGCAGGACGGGGTGCATGTATTTGATG
>Ga0310690_10012131_pt1 | contig 10604 bp, 10 predicted proteins | sample AusTroGonzalo_MG_2_FD_207661 | JGI IMG/M metagenome (GOLD analysis project Ga0310690, IMG submission 207661) | Bovine rumen microbial communities from tropical cattle in Woodstock, Queensland, Australia - Gonzalo_04 (v2) (version 2) | ecosystem: Host-associated > Mammals > Digestive system >...
TTAAAGGTTTTTCAATGGAGGAACGAAAATTGAGCAAATTTAGTGTAATTGCTGGTGCTACGAATTTTCCTAGACAAAAATATTCCCCAGATGCAGAGGGTAATGGTGTCTATGTAATTACAGTTAGCGCCGAAACAAAAGCAAAACTCATTGATGGCGATGAGTTTGAAGAAACTATTGAGTTAAATGATTTAGAACTCAAGAGAGCCATATTACAAAAATCAAACTTAAAAAATTGGAGAATTGCTATTGAAGTTAATAGTGGAACTACAATTCTTTTAGGAGAGATTATTGGTGTCAAATTAGCAAGTGGAGATACAAAAGACACTACAACACTCACTTGCTTAATGACTAATGGTAGTTATTTAACAATTGTTGTTGAATATACCAAAGCAACACAAACTTTTGTCACAACACTCACAAGTGCTGGTAAGTTAGGCAATGGTGGTGCGAAAGTTTATGTTGAGAGTGTCGAAAATATTGATAGTGATGTTTGTGAAAAACTTGCTTGTGGAGATATTGTTATTAAACAAGCAAATGGCAAAGAACACGCATATTTAGTTGCTTATAAAAAAGCAAATGAAATGAGTTTAGTTTATGTTGACCACGAAAATGCAGAAGAAGTTTATTACGAGAAAAGTGATGACACTTGGGCATTTGTAGTAAAAGATATTACCGAATTAGGTGGTGGCTTACAAGTTGTAGAAATCTCTGCAATGAGTGGAACACTTACTGATGAACAATACAATATCTTAAATGGAGATAACGCAGTAATTAAAGCAGGCACTCAATACTACTACAAAGAGTTTAGTGCAAGCACACTTATTCAATACAAAGCACTTGCTCGTATGGGTGTTGATAAAGTAATTATTGAATACTACACAATACAAAGGGCCACAAAAGAGTTTGAATTAACTACGGAAGAACTCGATAAAGGTGGTATGGAAGTAGTTACTATTGATATATTTTCTGGAACATTTAGTGATGAAGATTATGCAATAGTAAGTGGCAATAATTGTTTAATTTTTTATAGCACAAATTATTACTATAAAACCTATGAAGATAATGACTTTATAAGATATGATTACTTAATTCCAAGTGGAAATTCTTGGTTAGAATATAAAACAATTAGTATAAATAAATCAACAAAAGGTTGGTATTGGTCATCAAGTAATAAAGGTTTAGTGCAAGCCAACCCAACTCTCACAGGAACTGAAGCCGAATTATTAGGTTTACAAATTGGCTCTGCTAAATACCAATCCCCTAAACTTTCCAATACCGACAATATTACTTGTGCTTATGCTACACCAACCGATTTCACTATTGCAGATAGTTATAGTTCATATAATCGTTGTGGGGCAATTATTACATTTGTTCTTGCTTTCTCAATTACAAAAGATAATGCAACAACAACACCAATTAATATTGCAACATTTAGCAATATTCCAAATACTATTTTCACAAAACTTGTTCCTACAACAGTTGGCTTAAATGAATATTTAGACCAAATTGAATTAGATGGATTTAGTGATACATATACAAATGTAAAAGCACCAGTTAATTTAACAAAAGGTTTAACCGATAGCATAACATTAGCACTTGACCCAACTAATCTTGTTGTAAATACAAAATACCATTTTAGATATTTCGTTAGTTTCTTATTAACCGATAACTTAACAAAAATTGACCCAATTTTAGATAATAATTCTTGGGCAGATATTAATACAGTATTTTTAAGTGGAGATGCCGCTAACTATTGGTCTGTTGGAGATTTAAAGAATTTTACAGGTAGTGACGGTGTCCCTAGACAACAAAGAATTGTTGATTTAAGTGGTTTGTATAATAAGCACGGTGTATTTGAGCAAGTAGCACTTGATGGAAGTGATGGTTCTGGTGCTAGCGGCATCACTTGGAATAGTTCTAGTAATGTAGATGGAGATAATGCTTATAATGATTGGAATATAAGTGATATAAGAGCATATTTACAATCTACTGTGTTATTAAGATACCCAAGTGATTTACAAGCAATTTTAACTAACACAACAATCCAAACTGCAACCAATGGAAATAATGGAACTCTTGTTTCTACAAGTGACAAGTTATTCATAGCCGCAGAAAAAGAATTAAGCGCAAGTTCAACTTATTCTCGTAGTGAAGAAAGAGCAGCATTATCTACTTGGCAATATTATCAAACTCATTCAAACGCAGCCGATAGAATTAAATATAGAAATGGTGCTTTAACAACTGCTGGTTCTTGGTGGACAAGGTCTCCTTCTTCCGGTTACTCGAGCATTGTGGTGTTTGTTGACTCCAGCGGTACCTTCAACTTTACCACTGCCAGCACTACTTATAGGGTTGCGCCTGCCTTTGCCTTGTAAAAATCAGCAATCTTCAATCTGCGTGCGATAAAGCACGCATTATAGGGGTTTAATATATGTCAGTTCCAAAAGCAAAAAGAAAAGAAAGTTCTATGGAGTTTATTTCAAACGCACAAGCATTGAGAAGGCATCTCAATTACTATGCAAATGGTGAGAAATGGATTAAGGGTAATCCACAAAACAAGTGGAATAAAGTAGATAGAATTTATCAAACGGATTTGGCATATATTAAACAACTAGGAAACAATGTTTATAAAAATGTAATTACTGCTCAACAATTTAATCCAGAAATTGAATTTGAGTATAAAGAAAGGACAAAACAACTTAAATACGCTCTTGCTAATCTTTATCTTATTGATGAAGAAGAAAGCAGATTATTAGATAAATATGTAAAGTTTGATAATGAAACTGATGAGCCAACTATAATTATTCCTAATGAATATTTTTATAGCCATTTAGCAGAATTATTAGCAAACGAAGAAAGACTTATTAAAGGTTTATTAAGTAGTGATAAAACACGATTTAATAAAGGGGTATAATCTGTAAATCTCCTAATTCCGGTAACTCGAACAATGTGGTGAATGTTAACAACAACGGTAACTTCAACAATAACAATGCCAACAATACTAATAGGGTTGCGCCTGATTTGTCATAAATACCTAATTGATTAAGACTATTCATATAACTTTAATGGCAAAGGGGATTATATCCGTTGCGAAAGCATAAAAGATTATGTATAGCAATTTTATTTAGAAAACTAATTAAAGAATTGATTAAATATGCATATAACACACTACGATAATTTTGATAAGGTATTCTCATTTCTCCACTTATATAAATCAAGCATAAAAGCGCAAAGAAATGTAGGTTGGAAAATGAGTGTGCAAAGATACAAAATGAAAAGAAATATTAATCTCGCTAATACCTTATCAAAACTGCGCAGTGGAACTTATAAGTCAAAAGGTTTCTACACTTTTACTAAAATCGAAAGGGGCAAGACACGACTAATTAGGTCTAATCATATTAGCGAAAGAGTTGTGCAAAAGTGTTTATGTGATTATGAACTCACACCAATTCTTAAATCTAAACTAATTTACGATAATGGTGCTACTCTTAAACATAAAGGTTGTTTATTTGTCTTAAATCGAACTAAATATTTTATAAGAAAGTGTATGAAAGAAAACAAAGATATTTATTTCTTAACAATGGACTTTCACTCTTATTTTGAAAATATTAATCACGAAATATTGATTAGTGAAGTTAAAAAGTATATTCAAGATACAAAAATAATGAGTTTGTATATTCATTTTATAAAATGTTTTGGTGAAAAAGGACTTGGACTAGGCAGTCAAGTTTCTCAAATTAGTGCAATATTTTATACACACGCAATAGACAATTTGGTTAAGCATAAATTACATTTCAAATATTACACAAGATATATGGACGATAGTATTATCATTAGCACGAATAAGGAAAAGTTGAAACAAGCATTAATTGAAATTAAAGATGTTTGTTTACAACACAAAATTGAAATTAACGATAAAAAAACAATGTTAAGCAAAAATCATTGTTCTTATCTAAAAAGGCATTTTGTAATAAGTTGTAAACTTTATACAAGACCTTGCAAAGATAGTTTTTATAGAATGATTAAGAAATTAAAAATATTCTTTAAATGGTTTGAGCAAGGTAAAATGACATTAAACAATATTGAAACAAGTTATCAAAGTTGGAGAAGCCATTTTCTAGGTGATAATGCTAAAATCATAGTTAATAAAGCAAATAAAATATATAATAAATATAAGGAGAATTATTTATGATTAATTATATAGTTGGAAAAGATACCGAGTTCAAAGGTATCGCAAAAGTATTTAACCTTAAAAGAGGTAAAGAAGTCGTAGAACACGATAATGTTATTTATCTTAACAACGACCCAATCTGTTATCTTGCTAGTGAAAACTCAAAATGTTTCTTTGCTAGAAATGATGATGAAAAAGGTTTAGAGAGATTTGATTTAGCACACGCAATAGTTGATAGAATTAAAGAAATCGTTAGTGCATATAATGAAAGTTATATGAATGTCGTAAATTCATTTGCCGAAGAAACAACTGAAGAAGAAAAAATTAATGCACTTGCTAATTTAGAAAATACAGTTGAAAAGGCATATAACAAAATCAAAGTCGTTATTCCTAATGCTTTAACTAACGATACACTAAATTATCGTTTCTTTAATGCTAGTGTCGAACAATTAGAAAGCATTATGAGAGTGTTATGATAGTCAAAACCAAGCAAGGCTATCAAGTCAAAAGCGAAAGTGGAAAGCCACTCTCAAAACCTAATCTCACAAAAGAGCAAGCAGAAAAGAGATTAAAACAAGTTGAGTATTGGAAAAATAAAAAGGGCAATTAGCCCTTTTTTATGTTATACTACCTATATGCAAATACTAGAAAAATATAAGCAACTGCAAAACGAGAGAAAAGATAAGATTAAGCAAGAGCCAAACAAACTCAAAAGAATATTCAAGTGGATTTGGTATCTTATTTCCTTTCCTTTTGTATGGATTTTTTACAATATAAGAGATTGGAGAACTGCTCTTATCTTTCTTATTGTGTTTCTAGTAGTTTCTAGTGAGGTTCGGCTGCCGTATCTTTTAGGAATTATTTTTTATTCCAATGAACCTTTTAGAATTACTATGTTTTCAGTTGCTAGTGCTTGTTGGCTCTTTTGGTTAGGGCCGGGAACACCATTTCTAGTAATTGTGATTTCACTTACTATTGCTATAAAATCACTATTTAACAAAATTAAACATTGAGTATCTCCCCAATAATGTTATAATAATAGTGTCTTATAGAGTAAGACAGAATTTCATAGACTACATACCAAAAGATTAAGTGCTTGCCCATAGGCACTTTTTCTTTTTTACAAACAACCTAATTATTGTATAATTAAATCGTGGAGGTATCTTATGGCTTTTTTTGACAATAATTTAATAACAAGAGAAGAAGTTTTAGAAATCACAGGTATTAATCCAGAAAATATACAAGATGATGATAACCCTAGCAATAAAGTTGAAAGACTTATTGCAAAAGCGCAAGATATGTTGATTGCTTATGTGGGTAAAAACTATCGCAATGATTTAGTTAAGTGGTATCACAACAAGTTAAATAATGATGATAGAAAAAGAGTAAAAATTGCTATTGCTTTACAAGTTGAGTATTTAATTGTTAATGGCGATATTGGTAATGATAGTTTAATGTATTATAATTCAAGAAACATAACTAAAAATGGTGCTATTAAGATTAGTCCTAATGCAATAGACCAATTATCTTTAATTAAGAAACTTTGTATGAATAATGTTGCAAAGTCTAATGCTATTGCAGAGTTTTTAGATATTGAATTACACGGGTATTAATATGGGTTATAACATTTATAAAAGAGCGAATGATGAAAGACTACAATGTGTTGGTAAAAAGAAAATAGTAACCAAGACACAAGAAAACCTAGAACATAACGAGAGTATTGTTTGTTGTTTTTTTGCAAGTATAATGGGTGAAATCGCAAATGAAATGTCTAATCTTGATAGTAGGTATAAAACTCAAAATGAAACTTTTTATCTCAAAACACACGACAATGTTGATGAACTTAAAGAGGGTGATTTTATTTTTATTAAAAACTTTAACAGGGACTTTTTAATTGTTGAGAAATATACAAATATTAATGTGAGAAACACAAAGTATATGAAACTAGACAAAATGAATAAATCTACTAGATTTTATGTAAGGGGTAAAGAGTAGTGGAAGAACAAGAACTCACGAGTGGTAGAGTAGTGCTTTTGAAACACGAAATTGTTATTCGTTGCACCGAATATCTTTTACAAGAGTTTGAAGATAAGCATTTAAGCGACCAAATTAGGAGAAAATTGCACGAATACAAGCACTCTTTTACTATTGCACCTAGAAAATACGATACTGCCGAGTTCCTATTAACTTCATCAAATCACGGAAAGAACCCTAATGGTATTATGTTGTTCCTTGATGGCTCTTATGCTAATGAACTTAATAGCAAAGGTAGTGAGTTCTTTGTCTATAAGAAAAAAGACCCAATTACTTATGCTAATGTGCCTATGAGATTAATGCCTAGAAGTGAATTAGAAAAAGTTTTAATAAGACCACACAACCATAGGAATTATGCTAATAAAATGTTAAGGCACGCAATTATTAGATTTGGAAATAATCATAGAAACGAAATTGAGGAAATAGTATGGCAAGTTATGTAGATTTTCAATACGATATTTTATACACACTGAAAGAACACTTTGCTTATGCAAAAACAAACTTAAATATAGATAACAATGTTTATATTTGTGATGAGAGAACTTTTAAGGGGTTAGATAGTGTAGAAAAAAGTGCTATTTATGTAATAGTCAATTTTGAAAAAGGCACAATTTTTAGTGGTAGCACTATTGTTCCAGTAGCAATTCAAGTTATAAGTGAGAGTGATACTTTTGAAAATGCTAGACAACTTGCAAGTTGGGTTGCACTAAAATACAACTTAAATAGTCCAAGTGTTCCTAGCAATTCTTTTGTAAGAGAACTTTATACAACAAGTGATTTGAACGAACCTTTTGGAGAAGATGGACAATTCTATCGTGCAAGTTTAGAAATGAACGCAACCTTTGTTTTTGGCTTTAATATTTTAGGTGTAAAGAAACTTATAATTGATGAGGAAGAGGTTATTTTCCTAGAAATTGAAGAAGAAATGAATACAATTCCACATACTGCTAATCTAGGAGATAATTACGATAGAACAAAGACAATTAATACTGCATCAACTTATACACTTACTTTTACTTTTGTTCCTATCTCAAATAGTGCATTTTCGCAAAAGTGTTTAGATTTTATGCACACTAGCAACGATAGTCTAAATACAACTTGTGAAACTCAAATCCAAATAGGAGATACGATTTACCCAAGTGCTTTATCTACTAGAACACTACACTTTTTATCACTTAATTTAAGACAAGAAATTGCAAATGTTCCTATGCTTGCAGTTTGTTTAGGAGAGTAAGAAATGGAAGGCACGGTTAAGATACTTTTTTCTACGGGTAAGGGTAAAGCAAGTGGAAATAATGGAACTGCAATTAATACCAAGACTGGAAAGACTGCAAGTCCTATTAGTAGTGAGCAAATAGATAGACAAACTATTGTGTCTAATTATGCTTTTAATAAAGTAAAAAGTGTAGCAACAAGTATTACAAAAGAGTGGGTATATTATGAAATTGATAAATACCTAGATTTAACCGACAATGTGCAAGGACAAGTCAATATGAAAATTGCAAAGAGTTTAGTTTCTAAATCTGCTAATGCTCTTGGAACGATTATTGCTAGTTCAAAGTTTGGGTGGGTAGGTGTAACTGTTGCAACTATTGGACTTGGTGTAAAGTTTGGACTTGATTTATATGAGGGGTATAATGACCAAAACATTGATATAAAGAGATTAAATACACAATTAGACTTTTCAAGACAAAGGGCAGGCTACTCACTCACAAGTGGAGATAGGGGGGAGAATAGATAATGCACTTACAAGCATATATTGAAAATTACGGAGATACACTATTTACACTTGAAGTAGGTAGTGCTTATAAGTTTACGGCTAATGAAAAATTAGATAGTTTTAATTGCAACATAGTCCATTTAGAACAAGCACTCGATTTAAGACCATTTCAATATGTAAAAATTATTGATAGCGATAATGAGAGTTTTGAACTATTTTTTGTTATTGATAGTTTTGATGAAAAGTTTGTTAATTTTAATGGGAAATATTATGAGTATCAACTCAATTTAATGTCTCCTACAAAGATACTAGAAAAGATTATTGTTCCTAATAGAACCTACTTAAAGAGCAAAGTAGATACACCTAAAACAATAGGACAAGTAATTAAAGAATATTGCGACTTATATATACCAAGAGTTAAGAAAGTAGCAAGTGCTACAACTTGGGAATATGCACCCTTTATAGACTATACCGATATTGAGAATAACCCACTATTTGCACAAGAGTGTCCAGATTTATCTTGGAACACACCAAGTTTAAGAACAGTCCTAACTACTTTAATGCTAGTAGTAGGTTGCTTGCCTAAAATTGTAGGTTATACACTTACTGCTTTTAATTTAAGACAAAATAAGAACACACTTACTTTACCAAGTGATAGACAATATTTTATTAAGTCAAACAATTCTAGTGATAGTTTTGTAAATACACTATACACACCAATTAAGAACTTATTAGACAATGATAATAGTGTTGTTAATGAGATTATAGGTTTTAGAGATATAAATAATGTCTTACTAAAACAAGCAGAAAATCTAGTGCTTACAACTGACTTTCCTATTGAAAGAGTATTAAAACTAGAAACAAGTTTTCCTAGTGTATTAGAAACACAAGTAGTTTTGCCTATTGGCTCGGCAAATGTTCGTATATCTTGGAGTGGTGGAACACTTACTATTCAAAATCTTGAAAGTTTGCCTATTACAATTACAAGAATTGTGAGTAGTGCTTTTGCTAATGGAAACGACACCAACCATCAATTTATAGGAGATATTGTAGGGCATAGTGATACCGAATATACCACAACAATTAACCCAAGTTTAAGTGATACTTTTGTTATTACAAATGCAACTAATTACAAGTTTGTTGCAGTCTATTACACAATGAACGATATTGAGTATGTAAAATACACACCTACATATAATGCAGAAACAATTTACTTTTATCAATATGCTTTACCAAAGTTTGATATAACCGATTTTGTTTATGAGAAAACACAAAGAGAGCAATTAGAAACTGACTACACACAAGTAAGTGATTTAGATAACACAAGTTTTGAAGATAAGCCAAGAGAAACACTCACTAGCAATTACTACACAACACTTGAATATACCTACAACTCAAATAAGATAAGTGGTTTTAGCAATAAGTGGTCTTGGTTTAATTGGTATGAAACTAATACTTTTGTGTTTATTGATGCATTATGCAAGTGGTTATATAAGAATAATACATCAAATGCCTATCTTACTTTATTTGAGAGAGTAGGAATTGAGAGTGCAACAAGTGTTAATTGCAAATATAGAGAAATACACGGCTCTGGTTTCCAAAATATTCCAGACTTATTAGGTCAAACTGCAATGTCGCCTTATGCTTGCTTTACTTTTAATATAACTTATGCACCATTTAACGATACAACACTCAAATATCACAAAGAACTAGAAATACCTTATGACCTAGCACAAGTAGATACACAAGAAAGTAGTATCATTATGTTTAATGAGTTTTCTACAAGAGAGCAAGAAAAGATTAATAGGTTAGGAAACAATATTTACTATATCTCTCAACCTAGTGCAAGTTTAAGCAATATTACAATGCTTTCTAGTGATAACTTACTTGAATATACATATAAGGGAAAGACACTTGATATTTTCCAACAAGAACTACAATTTTATAGTGAGTTTGCAGATTGCAACTATGTAGCAAGTGAACACTATATTATGCAAAACTACTTTACAGCACTACAAACTAAATATAGGGCTTATGAGTATGTTAATGTAGGACAAAGTGTTGATAGAAAAGAAAATGTGCACACTTTTGTTAGAGTAGGTAGAGATTATTTATCTTATGCTTGTGATAAGATTTATTGTTTATATTCTGGTTTCTTGGGTGGGGCACTCGCAAATAAAGACACTTATGCACTCAAATATGCTTATGAGATAAGCGACTATTATGATGCTAGTGGAACGGAACACTCACTTGGAGCATTTAAGAAAGACTTATCAGTTTTAGCAAATGATAAGTGTGTTGCAGTATCTTATAGAGAACTAGATAATCAAGGGTTTGGAACTTATATAAGAAACTATAAGAATATGGGAGATTATCTTACATATTTAGATGGTTCAAATGTAAAGCAATCTTATAACCCACACGATAGTGATGACTTTTATAGAGTTGGTGGAATTATTCAAGGTTGGTATATACATAAAGACTTTGATACCGAACATAGAGTATCTTTCCAAAATGAGAGTTTCATATTACAAGAGCAAATGATAGATAGCACAACAATTACTAACTATATGCTTTTAATGGGTGCTACACCACTCAATAGTGATTATGACTACACAAAAGATATATTTAGATTAAGAAATCAATTAACAAGTATTTTAAGTGAAGATATTGATA
>Ga0310690_10012133_pt1 | contig 10604 bp, 16 predicted proteins | sample AusTroGonzalo_MG_2_FD_207661 | JGI IMG/M metagenome (GOLD analysis project Ga0310690, IMG submission 207661) | Bovine rumen microbial communities from tropical cattle in Woodstock, Queensland, Australia - Gonzalo_04 (v2) (version 2) | ecosystem: Host-associated > Mammals > Digestive system >...
TGCGTAACGACCACATCATATTTCTTTTTACTGCCTACTTCCCAGATAACCAGGTGACCATTTCGCACAGCCGCCTGCACGTCTTTCCCCGAAGAAAGAATCTCTTCTATCTGTCTGACGGCAGTTGGCGAAAGTGAAATCTCATGTTTCATTTTATTCCGCCCAATAATGATATTTTACCCCTATATTATACCACAATTCTATACTGTAAATCAATAAAATACAATGCCGAAAGTTTCTGTATTGTAAAGTTTCTGCTATTTTTGTGCACTTTTACCATGGTCTTTTTATTATTTCCACCTGGCTTGCTGTGAAACTCTGGGCATAGTCGGAGAGCATAGCCATGGCGTCCGGAACGTCGTCATGTTTGTTCCTGCCCATCATGGTGTATGAGCAAAGCTGACCAAGAAAACCACGGTATTCCTTGTCTTCTTTTATTACCGAGGAATCTTTAAATAAGCAATGCTGCTTCACCCACGGTTCAGCCATGATGATTTTCGTCTCTTTGTTTTGCGTAGTGTACTTTGTTGTTATCTTGGTTCTTCCGCCTTTTGACCGTATCTCATTCTGTATCTTTTCAGCGACACGTCCGCCGGCAGAGTTGCTTTCAAACCGGCTCATATGGATCTTGTGCTTCAAGCATTTGGCCGTCAACCGTGGTTCAACTACTTCCGGATTTGAATTGTCGCAGACCACATCCTCAATATAATAATCCTGACCATACTGATATGCTATCGGCATCACACAGTAGTCTGAGCCTTTATCCTTGGTATCGCAGACCGATATAATAGCATCCGGATCGCCGTCAGGCAGCTCAAAATACCGTCTCAGCTCATTCTCCCCGTAAAGCAATCCCTCACGCTCAATCGGCTGATTCATGTACAATGCTCTCCAGGACGCATCATCCATAATCTCCCTCTGTTCGTGGTAGAATTTTGTAGTAAACCCTGCTTCAATCGGATAATCAAAATTACTCTCGTCGTTTTCATCCAATGCAGGCATAACAATAAACCGTGACTTATCCGCATCCGCATACTGTGATTCCAACCGGCCAATGACGTCCCGCACCGACCACCTAGTGGCGATATGAAGCTCGACCGCATCACCAATTTTTCTTTGTCGCAGATCGGTCGTGTACTGCTGCCACAATTTCTCCAGCCGATCCGCAGATAATGCCATCTCCAGGTCCGGAATCAGGTCGTCGCAGTACAGCAATTGCTCTGCTCTGACCTTACCGGCATTGCCACTTCCTACCGAAGAAAATTCCAGTGTAGCGAATCTTTTGCCATCTCTTTTGCTCTTGCCGATGTCAATCATCATATCTTTTGCATTCGTACCAATGACATTAAGCTCCGGAAACACGTCATGCCAGAGATAGTCTCCGTCCTTATCCATCATTCTCAAGCACTCCTGATACGCCCCACCTAGGAACGAATTCGCATGAGAACCAGTTAGTATTGGCTTCTCTGGATGCTTTCCCGCCAACCAAGTAAGATAGAACAGTGCTAACGCACTCTTTCCCGTGCCAGGAGGCATTGATACCGCAAGTAACTCGAGCTTCTGGTCCTCCAGATCCTGCATCGCATCCACAACTTGCTTCAGCTGCTTCCGCCTCGGTATATAAAACTTCTTCTCATTCGCTCTGTTCTTTTCCATATAAATCAGGTAACTGTCAAAGCTCTCAACAGCATCAAACAAATGGCACTTGAAATACAATTCAACCGCCCGTATCCCACCGCCATTCCGTATATGCCCCGTTGCCAACCGCCTGATATCACTCGTCCTGACATGGTCCTTCAGTACCCGTGCCAACTCAAACGCATCACACAATGCCGGCAGATCCTTTTCCCCAAGCCGTATAAGCTTCCCTTCCGTTGCCCTTATCTCTTCCGTAGTCATAAAAACGGACTACCCCCTTATCCAAAAGAGTAGTCCGTAGTGACTGTTACACCTGCCGTAATGCAGATGCCATAATTTTTATATGGAATTTTATCCCTCGATATGTTAAAATATCATCATCTTACGAATCGGAGGAAATAACCGTGAAAAAGCTTCTCGCAATTATACTAATTCTTCTGTTATTTATCCCAGAAACCGTAGCATTCGCAGCTAATATCGATTTTTCCCCAATGTCAGATCCTGAAATCCTCGATATAATCGACGCTGCAAGAGCAGAACTTGTTAAACGTAAAGCCGAAGGTAATTTTGCCATTATCGACCAGGACGGAGTGCAAATGTACCAAACCGGTAATTACAGGATAACCGAGTATAATGCTAACGATATTACCATGCAAATTGAAGTAGTTGTAATTAATAATCGTGATGTACCAATAACCATTTTTGACAATGGCACAAGCGTTAACGGTTGGGCTGTCGATCTACTTGGTACATCAAGCATTCCTGCCGGTAAATCCAAGAAAGACAACATTAGCTTTAATATGTACAAAGCAAACATAACCAAAATGGAAGAAATTCATGAAGTCGAATACTGTTTCAAGATCTATAACGACAATGATTTCATGAATCCAATTATCGCAACACCATCAATTTACGTTCGATAACCAACAGAACATTCTTTGGCCATCCTCACTCAGAGGGTGGCCTTTTTTATTTTTCCGGAAATTCCATAGCACACATTCCAATACACTGCGGAATTTCATACACCTCAGACCCGATCCGCTTCACACAGACATACCGTGTATCCTTCCATCCATTTCGTGTATCATTCATGCTTTCTTCCCCAATAACAATGTCCTCTTCCTCAAACATCCTGACGCCGTCAATCTCCCACGACGCAGCCACATACTCCTTCATGTCCTCTACCGTGGCAAATACCTTCGCTTCACCCATAGCATCTTTGAAACTGCCCCTGTGCGGTCTGTAGATTACCATCTTTGTTCCCCTTTTTTTATTTCAAAAATTTTTTCAGAACTCCGGCATTTCCGGCATCTTCATCCAATACCTTATCTCCTCTATCTCTTCCGATACCACCGGCTCATCAGGTTCATATTCCTTGTTCACAAAACCGATGCTTATTTGCTTCGGCCTCTCTCCAGTCGTTGCATACGCCCAGCCACACACCAGCACCTCTTCACCCTGCTCCGGCAGGTCTTGCGTGTTCTCCATCGGGATCCAGTTGTTCATTGTCTTTTATCTCCTTTTTATTTTTTGATTTTTTTACTTCAGGATCGGCTCATGCTGTCCCTGTACCCATTCTCCACCCTTACCATACCGATACATCCCTCTGTACGTGTTCTCATTATTCCAGATGCTCTGGACCGTAGATATCACAAACGGCTTCCCATTCCTGGTCTTGTACCCTTCCTGATTCAACGCCTCAACCGTTGAGTTCATCGTGTACCCTTCCGCCTTCCTCTGGAAGATATACCTCACAGTCGGTGCCTCTTCCTCATTTATAACCAAAGCACCATTCACCACCTTGTATCCCATCGGGGCCTTGCCTCCGGCATATCCGCCATGCTTGGCCTTTTGCTTCCGTCCACCGGACATCCTGACCCTGATATTCTCCTTCTCTATCTCCGCTACAACCGCCATGAAATTCTCCAATATCATAGCCGTCAATCTATCCTGCGCACTCCAGTCTTCCTTCACGCTGATAATCTCCAGGTTCAACTCCTGCAATTTTGCCTTGAACCCGTAGTACAAATTGATATCCCTAGCCAGCCGGTCCGCCTTCGCTACCACCACATACTGCGTCGGAGGATTCGTTACCTCTCCCTCCAGCAATCTCCCTAACGCAGGCCTCTTCTTCTCGGCTCCACTCACTCCCTCATCTATATACCAGTTAACAATCTCAATCCCGTTCTTCTCGCAGTACTCCCTTATCATCTCCCGCTGCGACTCTATCCCAAACTTGTCCTCTCCTACCTGCCCTGCCGTGCTTACCCTGCAATAGGCTACCGCTCTCTTCTTTTCCATCGTTTTATCCCCCTTTGAAGTTGCTTTTATTATATACGTATACTTTTACTTTGTCAAGCAGAAATTTACGTAAATTTGGGTGATACGCCTTTTTTCTTTGAAAAATATTTGAGGGGGTAACCCGCCTGCCTGGCCCTGGCCCTGGATCCCCCCCCAGGTGGTGTCAAGTTTTTATGCTTTACATTATGCTGTCAAGTAATTTTACTTAACAGTCAATGTAAAGATGTTTTACTTTACAGCCAAGCAAGGCCGATATACAGCCGGATGATCCAAAAAGCTGGCCAGCCGGCAAGGCCCGACGGGCCGACGACGGCGACGACGACGGAAGCCGGAAAAACACTGATCAGAACAAGCCGGAAGCATGCAGCAAGACGGCCCGAAAAAAATCTATAAAATTTACGTTTAATTTCAATTTTACTATTGACATTTACGGTTAATCTGTTATAATAGTATGCGTAAATATAAAAGGCCATACGGCCGGAAAGGGCACAACATGAAAAAAGATCTTTTTGGAAAACTCACAAATGCAGAGGCCGAGATCATCAGCAATCTCTGGTATGACTGGCAGAGTAGCAAGACGGATGCAGACAGAAGAATGAATGCTATGTCTCTCATAACCTTGCTTCATTGCTTTGCACTGTACCACAAAACGAATATTGCTACGGTTTGGAATTGGTGTTTTTACTAATTAAGGGTTTATACTATGCAAGCAAGAAAAACACTTGCTTGTATGAATAAGCCTTTAAAAGGCAAGGGCACACCGGATAGAGATTGAAAGAAAGATCGAATTGAGACTAGAGACTCGGCCGGAAAAAAAGCGTTGATCCTGTTGCAGCAAGATCAACGCAAGCCCTTAAACAAAATTCATTCCACCAAGAACAAATAATTGAAAAGGAGCTTTATTATTATGTCAAAGAAAGCAAAGAATGTCAATGGTTATTTTAACACTGAAACAATAACCAAATTCGGGAAGACTCTGGCAGCAGCTAGGGAAGCAGTAAAAACCGGTACAGATCTCAGAGTGAGAATTTCCAACAGTAATATTAAAATGGGGGACGTTCCTAGTGTTTCCATGGTTCCGTTTTTTTCGTGCCCTGGTATTTGCAAAAAAACTTGTGGTAAAAAATGCTATGCTGCAAAGATTGCAAACCTGAGGCCGGCAGTCCTTTACAGCTACGCCATTAACCAAGCCTTGGCAATGCTTAGACCTAATATATACTGGCAGTCAATAGACCTGGCTTGCAAGGGGACAAAGTTTTTCCGGTTCCATGTCTCTGGCGACATTCTCAGCAATGATTATTTTGAACACATGATAGAAATAGTTAAAAATAATCCTACTACCCAAATTTTATGCTTCACAAAGCAATACAGCATAGTTAATGCATGGATCGCAAAAAATGGCCAGCTTCCCGAAAATCTGCATTTACTGTTTTCAGGCTGGGAAGAAATGCAGCCGGAAAATCCGTATAAACTGCCAGAAACAAACGTAATCCCCAAAAATGCACCTGATGCCTGGTTGGATCTTCCGGACGAAACATACAAAATGTGTGGCGGAAATTGTTTTAATTGTGCTTGCCGTGGCCTGGGCTGCTGGGAAGCAAAACAAGGGGAAACAATTGTTTTCCATTTACATTAATCTGAAAATAAGGGGGATAATTCATAATGAGTACAGAAAACATTAATTCAATAGTTAATGAATACTTTGAATTGCAACAGACTATTGAAACATTAACCAGACGCCAGGAAGCAATTAAAAACCAGCTTCAGGAAACAATGTTAAATAATAATAGCCTGGTATTAAATGGCGACGGCTGGCGGGCTACTTTGACGGAAACTAAAACCAGCCGATTCGATACAGCAGCTTTTAAAAAAGTACATATGGACCTTTACACTGCATTTTGCAAGGTAGCAAGCGGGACCCGATTCACATTAAACCATATCAAAACGGCATAAAGGGGGAAAATAAAACCATGAAAGAAAATATAGAATTATGTATCCGGAATAAAGACGGCTATATTATCGCCTGGATTGTAGGCATGAGCGACGACGAAATAACAAAGTTTTTAAAAAACAATCCCGGGTCCTATCGTAGTTATGAGGTTATATAATCATGTACACAATAATATTATTTGTAGTTTTAATTTGGGCTATAAATGAAGCAAGTAAAGCCCTAAAAAGCCCAAAAGTAAAGCGGATCCATTCAGCAGAAATATGTTACAAGCAAAGAAACACTGATTATGAAAGACGCCGGAAAGAGGCCATAAAGGCAGCAAAGGAAAGAGAAAAAGAAATAATCCAGGCGGAAAAGGCAAGGCAAAAAAAAGAGCAGGCGGAAGCCGATAAAATCTTTTTAATGCAGCAATTAGAAATAGTATCCGATATGCTATTATCTGTCGATGAAGAATTAAACCAAATAAACCAAGCAATCAATATTGATATGGCTATACGGTCCTACGACAAAGAAATAAAAGACCGAAAGCGAAAAGAACAAATTGTCAAAAAGCTCTTAACACTGGAAACAAGGCAACACGCATTAGAAACAAAGCTTGTAAAAGCAGAATATATTATACAGGCGGGATAATATCCCGCTTGTTTTTTTATGCCTTTATAGGCCCTATAAACGCCTTTACAGCTTTCGGATATATCGATATATTAACCATATCAAGAAAAGCCCGTATAAAGCCAAACAAAGCCATTTACAGCCAAAAATACAGCATCGCAGCGGATTGTATATAATTCCAGGAAAGCAAAAATCCGGCATTTTAACCAAAGAAAGCCCGAGACGGCCATACAAGCCGCTACACGGGCATTTTATTTTTTAGTAGTATCTTTACACTTCCGGCTTTTCATGCGCTCAAAATCGATTGTAGAGCCGTCTCAGAGCTATAAATTTTCTTTATATGCCATAACTTTTCCTTATGCTACTTGCTTTAATGCGCTAAAGCGTTAAAGTCTTTAGCTCGCTAAAGTGCTAAAGCAAAAATCAGACCGAAAAAGGTCCTTTCTGCGCCTTCTGCGCCCTGGAAAATGTAAAAAATGCCCGTTCTGCGACATTCAGAGCGGGCAAAAAGTGGATCTAAACATTTGTTTAGAGCCTAAACATTTTTATCATGTCAGTTCATGCGAGTATAAATTCCCCTTATCCTTCCGGCAATTCTGCGTACTTTTCTACGATGCTTTCTGGATCCTGGGAATCGCCGAGCGGGTTAGCTGGAGCGACAACCAGATCGGTTTGGTCTTTCATACCGAAGAAGTTTTTAGCACGGAAGATGTAAGTAACCTGGGGGATTTTTCCACGGCTGACAAGTTCTGCGTCGAGAGCAGCCAGGATTTCCTTGGCTTTTTTGATCATATCCGTTCTGTTCTGCGAACAGCCCTGACCGTTTTCCCATTGCCAGACGACCTGGCGGACGGTACCAAGGGCAAGGCACATTTTCTCGACCGTGGGAATTTCTCCGGTTTGGTTAACACGTTCGAAGAATTCATTGAGACGTTCTGCGCATTCGTCGTCGGTTTTTACGCATTTTCTGCCGTACCAATACAGGACATTTGAAGCGATTTCTTTGATATCGTCTTTTGTGGCGGATGCTGTTGCTTCGACGGAAGCCGATTTGGATCCACGACGTTTTCTGACGATATCGGTTAATTGTTCATCGGTCAATTCGAGAGGTTTAGTTCTGGGCATCTGACCACCTCTTTCTTTTCAAATTTTGCATTAATTCTATTGTGTGTATAGCTTGTAAAACAACTTGTAATTTCAGACGTGAATTTATACCACCCAAAAGTCAGACGTTGAGAAAGCTAATGTCTATAACAGGAAAACGAAGCATTTTTTCAATTCTGTGCTTTCTTTGCTTCATGCAGTGCGTTCATGCGTTCACGTGCAGCCTGTTTCTGTTCTTCTGTCATCTCACGTTTGGGAGACGGGTTAATTCGGATCCATTTCTTTGGAATGGTATAATCTACGGATCCGGCTGGCTGCCATGTATCGAGTTCACGCTTGCACTCGTTTGGGTGCTCTTCTGCGAGTTTAGCGAGACGTCGCTGGAGCGGACCGTTGAAGGTATAGACAGAAGCGACTTTTTCCTCTTCGTTGAAGTTGATAATGGTTTCTTGTTCGAGGCGGGATCGTTTAGCTATTGAAATCACCTCCCTTCTGCACGAACAAAACATCCTTGTCAAACGGCCTGGACGGGATGTCCATAAGTTCCGGCCGTTTCTCTTCTGTCCAGGCCAGACCGCAGAGGTTCCAGATTGCTGCGATCAGGTGGTCTTCGTCGGTATATCCGTCGAGGTATTTGACAAGGTGCCGGAAGGCCGAATCGGCGAAGGAGTGGGCGGGGATGCCTTTTTCCCAGTTCCGTTCCTCGTATTTCTGTGCGCCTTTTTCGTAGTGTTTGGCCAGACGGAGCAGGACGCACATCGGGAGCAAATCGAACCGGCCCTTACCTTCGTGCAGGTCACGGACGGCACCGGTGGAGAATTCTGTTCTGTCGCCTGAGTCGCTTATGTTTGACGTGTTATCACTTCCCTTCTGCTTTAGCAATTCTATCGGGCAGATCTGTCTGCCGGCCATTCGGCATTCTTCCTGGCGTTCGCAATTAGTACAATCTATTCCTCATCATCTCCTTCCGTCATGATATCCAGGATCTCAAGCTCATCGATATCGTAATACTTCCCGTCGCCTGATTCGGCAGCCAGACAAGTAAGTACCATACCGAACACGCAGCCAACCAGGAAGACTATGGCAAAGCAAACGATAATTGAACCAACACCCATTCTACTTTCACCTCATCACTTCTGCCTTATTTGGATTGCGATACTCATATTCTCTGATGATATCAACATGTCTAAGAATCTCATGTGCCCACATCTCGATATGCCCAGGGTAATTATTAGCTTCTGCGCTTGCCCGGGCTATCGCTTCAGCCAGTTCTTTAATTCTTCTTCCGCTGCTGATATATGCTGGCGTAGCACCAAGCACCGGAGGACTGCTGTAATCGTCATTCATTCTTTCACCTCCTCATTCTGTGGATAAATCAATTCTTTAATCCGCCTTCTGCATTCCTTGCAGATAGCCAGACCGTCATAGTGTGGACCGTACAGCTTTTCGACCCGACCGCAAATCAGACACCCGATACCGAAGACAGGTTCTGCATCAGTATATTCACGAGAGATAAAATCACGAGCAGAAGTAACAGCCACTACATCCCATCCTTTCTTGCTTTCGCACCATCCCAGGCTTCAACCAGAGCATCGGCATTTTCCAATGTCCGGTTGAGCCGGTAATTGTTTCTTGCAGCCTCTGTCAGCTGCCACATTTTTGAGTTAAACCGTAGGAAGGCAATAGCAGATTCTACGGTTGCTTTGTTTTCTCGGTACTTAATCATAGCCTTCTGCTTCTCTGCCTCACCTTCGGCCTGCGTAATGATATTATTCCTGTACCGGTCATAGATATCCCGAAGCATATACCAGAGCAGGCAATCAGCTGCCGGCAGTTCTGGATCAGGAATCCGTTGAAAGTCATATGCTGCGACCTGTATTTCATCCAGCGTCATCAAAATGGCAAATCACCCACTTCCGTTACTTTCTGCTTGTAATCGTCGGTATTCTTGATCCAGGAATAAGGTTTTTCCTTTGTGTCTCCAACATCAACCACACGCTTGGATCTGGCGGAATACCATGTCTTGACCGCATTGTCCTTTGTGGTCCTCAGTGTACCAACCAGCCGATTCTTAGTTACCTTAATCAGGCCGTTGACCGTGTCACTATCATCAACCCGTTCATACCGCAGGATAATGTCGGCCTTGTTTGTGATATCGGATGAGCCGGCAATCAGTTCATTGTCGTCCTGGAATTCATTAGCCGTACCCTTCTTGGGATGTGCAACCAGTAGGATAACCACCTGATACTTCATCGCTATAGCCTTAAGCTTACCAACGAAATTTGATTGGGCCAGATACAGGTTATTCTGTTCAGTCACCCGTTCCATTGCCGTCATGAGATTATCAATACAGATAAACTGTACGTTGTTCTTGACGATGATTTTCTCGATAGTCTCCGGCAGTGTTTCAAATTCCGACCCTTCATCCGTGAGGTAATTGTTGTCATAAATAAACGCACGTCCTCTGTACCATTCGTTTATGCTCTTCACGACATCGGCAGGAAGCTCATAATCATGCTGGCCCCATTTATCGTTTCTCTCGACAATGTTAGAATCACCGGCAAGCTGATAGTTCAACCAGCGTTTAAAGTGGAAATCTGCAAGCTCTCCGGAATACACAAACACATTTCTGTTTTCTTCCAGGGCCGAGCACACAATCTGGCTCATAACCGTAGACTTCCCATCACCACGCTTGCCGGTGAGAATAACCAGCTGGCCCATAGCCATTCCCTTGATTGTTTTGTCAAGCTCCACGATTCCGGTTTCTATCTTGTCAATCTTGTTGATGTCAACATCCTGCACATCGGCCAGGTCTTTTACATTCTCCAGCCGTGGAAGTTCTGCGTTCTCTATGCAAGCCTGAACTGCTTTCTTCCCATACTTCCGCAGGATATCATTGGCATCCTTCTCTCCGAGATAATCCTTCACCCGTACAGCCTTGACGACCACTTCTTTCGGCAACCTGGCAGACAGAGTATCTAGCAGAGTTATTTTCCCGTGC
>Ga0310690_10012134_pt1 | contig 10602 bp, 9 predicted proteins | sample AusTroGonzalo_MG_2_FD_207661 | JGI IMG/M metagenome (GOLD analysis project Ga0310690, IMG submission 207661) | Bovine rumen microbial communities from tropical cattle in Woodstock, Queensland, Australia - Gonzalo_04 (v2) (version 2) | ecosystem: Host-associated > Mammals > Digestive system >...
CTGCTATATAGAAGGCACCACCGATTTCATCTTTGGTCCTTCTACCGCTTGGTTCGAACAGTGTACCATTCATTGCAAGGCTAATTCCTATATCACGGCGGCATCAACGCCTAAGTATATTCCCTATGGCTACATCTTCAACCAGTGTACCATCACGGCTGCTGACGATGTGAGTAAGGTTTACCTTGGACGCCCCTGGCGCGATTACGGTTACACGCTGTTCATGCATTGCACGCTGCCCAAACAGATACGTCCCGAGGGATGGCATCACTGGCAGAAAGAGCGCGAACAGACAGCCCGTTATATGGAGTTCGAGAACACAGGCGAAGGCGCAGCTACAGATAAGCGCGTCTCTTGGAGCCGACAGCTCACCAAGAAAGAAGCAAAGGAAATCACAATAGAAAAGGTTTTCTCCAGAGAAGATAAATGGCGCCCTTGAGAAAGGCGCCATTATTTTTCTTGCGTTATCACGTGTTATAACGTCATCCCGTTATAACGCCAATTTATTTACTGCAGCCCGTCAAGTTGCTTCTTCAGAGCCTGCAAATCATCACGTACAGCCATCAGTCGCGTCAGTACTTCGGCCTTCTTATCTGCACCGTCGCGATTGGCACTGATAATCTTCTTCGCAGCAGCCAACTTGAATCCACGCACCTTCACCAGGTTGTAAATCAACTTGATTTGCTCAATATCCTTCTCGGTATATTGACGCACCTTGCTTGGCCCCGCCGTCTTTGGTTTCAGGTACGGAAACTCTGTTTCCCAGAAGCGCAAAGTACTCTCGTTGAGGTCAAACATCTCTGCTACTTCCTTGATGGAATAGTAGAGTTTCAAGTTCTTATTCAAGTTCAATGCCATAGTCTTACTCTTTTCGTGTAAATTTTGTTTGCAAAGATACGAAATAATTCCTAATTCATAGGCATTTATCGGAAATAATTTTGTAATTTTGCACGCAAAATTGAAAATAACCAAACATTGATAATGACTGCAAAAGAAATTCGCGACTCATTTAAGAGTTTTTTTGAGTCGAAACAACATGCCATCGTGCCCTCTGCACCCATGGTAATTAAGGACGACCCGACGTTGATGTTCACCAACGCCGGCATGAACCAGTGGAAAGATATCATTCTGGGCACCCGCGACCCAGAGCCACGTCGCCGTGCCGACACACAGAAGTGCCTGCGCGTCAGTGGTAAGCACAATGACTTGGAGGAAGTAGGTCACGACACCTATCACCACACCATGTTCGAGATGCTGGGTAACTGGTCATTTGGCGACTACTTCAAGGAAGGCGCTATCGATATGGCATGGGAATACCTGGTGGATGTACTGAAGCTGAATCCCGAAGACCTCTACGTAACTGTTTTCGAGGGTTCTCCCGAAGAAAACATCCCTCGCGATGACGAGGCTGCCAAATACTGGTTGAAGCACGTGCCTGCCGATCATATCATCAATGGTAACAAGCACGATAACTTCTGGGAGATGGGCGATACGGGTCCCTGCGGTCCTTGCTCTGAGATTCACGTTGACTCTCGTACTCCCGAGCAGCGTAAGGCCAGTGGTAAGACTGGTCGCGAACTGGTGAATCAGGACGACCCACAGGTTATTGAGATCTGGAACATCGTGTTCATGCAGTTCAACCGCAAGGCTGATGGCTCACTGGAGCCCCTGTCAATGAACGTTATTGATACCGGTATGGGCTTCGAGCGCTTGGTTCGCATGATGCAGGGCAAGCACTCTAACTACGATACTGACGTGTTCCAGCCTATCATCAAGGCCGAGCAGCAGATTACAGGATTGAAATATACCACCTTCGAGGAGGAAGAGGAGCAAGGAGCAAGGAGCAAGGAGCAAGAAGAAATCAACGTGGCTATGCGTGTTTGCGCTGACCACCTGCGTGCCGTGGCCTTCTCTATTGCCGATGGTCAGTTGCCTTCAAATGCCAAGGCAGGCTACGTGATTCGTCGCATCCTACGCCGTGCCGTACGTTACGCTTACACCTTCCTGGGTCAGAAAGAGGCCTTCCTGTATAAGCTCCTGCCTACCCTCACAGAGGAAATGGGCGATGCCTTCCCCGAGTTGAAGGCTCAGCAGACCCTCATCGCCAAGGTGATGAAGGAAGAGGAAGATTCATTCCTGCGTACCCTCGACAAGGGTATCTCTATGCTTGATAAAGCTATGGAGCAGCTCAAGGCTGAGGGCAAGACCGAGCTCGACGGTGTTCAGGCTTTCCGTCTGTTCGATACCTACGGTTTCCCCTTGGATCTCACCGAGTTGATCTGTCGTGAGAACGGCTTCACCGTTAACGAGGAGCAGTTCAATGCCGAGATGCAGAAACAGAAGGATCGTGCCCGCAATGCCGCAGCTGTAGAGAACTCTGACTGGGTTGAGTTGCAGGCTGGTGAACAGCAGTTCGTAGGTTACGACTATACCGAATACGAGTGCCGCATCCTGCGCTACCGTAAGGTCACTCAGAAGAAGAACGAGTTCTATGAACTGGTGCTCGACAATACCCCATTCTATGGTGAGATGGGTGGTCAGGTAGGCGACCAAGGCGTTATCTGCAACGAGGCTGAAACCATCGAGATTATCGATACCAAGCGCGAGAATAACCAGAGCGTACATATCGTGAAGCAGTTGCCTAAGGATCCCACGGCTCAGTTCATGGCTTGTGTAGATACCGACAAGCGTAATGCCAGCGCTGCCAACCATACTGCTACCCACCTGCTCGACTATGCCTTGAAGCAGGTTCTGGGCGACCACGTAGAGCAGAAGGGTTCATTCGTAAGCCCTGACACCCTGCGCTTCGACTTCTCTCATTTCGAGAAGGTTACTGATGAGCAGCTGCGCGAAGTAGAGCGCATGGTCAATGATATGATTCGTCAGGATATCCATATCGACGAACATCGCGACATGCCTTTCGAGGAAGCCAAGAAACTGGGAGCCATCGCCCTCTTCGGCGAGAAGTACGGCGACAAGGTGCGTGTAGTACGTTTTGGTCCTTCATGCGAGTTCTGCGGTGGTGTTCACGCCAGCTCAACAGGTCGCATCGGTATGTTCAAGATTATCTCTGAAAGCTCTGTAGCAGCTGGTATCCGTCGTATTGAAGCCAAGACAGGCAAAGAATGCGAGGAATTGCTCTATCAGTTGGAAGACACCCTCAAGGCCGTGAAGTCATTCTTCAACAATGCCAAGGATCTGCAAGGCGTTATCAAGAAGTATATTGAGGAGCACGATGCCATGAAGAAGGAGATTGAAAGCTTCCAGGCACAGGCCGTAGAGCGTGCTGCCAAGCAGTTGGTTGAGAAGGCTCGCGAGGTCAACGGCGTGAAGGTTATCACCTGCGTATTACCTATGAATCCTGCTGCCGCAAAGGACCTTGCCTTCAAGATTCGTGCTGCTGTAGATGGCTCACTGCTCTGCGTACTTGGTACCCATGCCGATAACAAGCCCCAGCTCTCTATCATGATGAGCGACGATATGGTGAGCGATCACGGTCTGAATGCTGGTCAGATGGTACGCGAGGCTGCAAAACTGATTCAAGGCGGTGGTGGTGGTCAGCCCCACTTCGCTCAGGCAGGCGGTAAGAACGTCGATGGCCTCAGCGCAGCAGTTGACAAAGTCATAGAGTTAGCAAATCTGTAATTTCCCTTTAAAGATACAGACATCAAGAAAAGAGGATGTGCCTATTTTGACACATCCTCTTTTCTTTGTTACTTCTCACTCCCTTGCCATCGTCCACCCTCGCATCATGGCGAACATATCGAAGCCTTCCGTGCCGCATTCCTGAATGCCCATAGCTGCACCCAGCATCATCCAGCGGGCTGGCTTATCGCTTGGGATGCCGAGTGGCTCATCAGGACCGATGCCCGTTAATCGCGATACGTTCTTGATATACGCCTCCGTATTATTCTCATTCGCTGGCGCCCACTTCGATACGATTGCCCTGATGGTGTAGAGCCTGTATTTGTGGTAGTAGGTGCGGGTGAGCAGCACAAACGCTGCCCTCCACCCGTATTCCATTGTTTCAAACTGGCAGAACTGTGCGTCTGCTTGAATAGCCCGAAGGCCTTGCCATTTATCTTTTGAACGTCTCACGTTCAGCGGATTATTATTTCGAATTCCTCTTGAAATCATAGTTTTATTTTATCATGAATTAAAGAATTTGAGATTTTTTTCCCTTGATAAAAAAAGACATTAAGACGTTTGAGGCGTTTAAGACGCTTTCTCTATCGTTCCGTCTGTTTTTACATTAATAAGCCCAGCCTTTGACCATCGCCACACTACATCACGACTCTTGCTCAAAACTTTCAGTTCAGTCATCTTCTGTTTCAGTTGATCACGGGTGAATGCCTCGGGCAGCAGGTCGAACAGCACATTACTCTTTGAAGGTCGACGGTCTTTGTCGGTCAGCGTTTCCTCCGTCTCGCGTCCATATTTTGCGATAAGCGACTCCAGCGCATAGGTAGCCACATAGCGTGCATTAGCTATGACTTTGCGCTTTACATCGGCCGTAGGTTTCTCTCCCAGCAGGTAATAGATGACCATTCCTGCACGGAATCCATCGTTGGCAGCACGTCGGCGATAAGTATCCCTAGCTCTTGAGAACTCCTTCAAGCACTTCAGGCGCTGTTCCTCCAACCATTCATCCAGCGCATCGTTCAGCCAGTCGAGCTTCATCAAGTGCTCGTCGGCCACCTGTCCGTCCTCGTTTATCGACAGCTCATGATACACGCGGTTCACGGTATCGTTAATCACTTTACGCTGTAGTGCTGTCCAAGGCTTCCACTTTGGGTTGCGGGCACCAAACTGATCAGGCAGTACAATAGGAATGGTGCGTGTCACCAGTCCATCTTCTACGTTCTTGAAGAACTTTGCCATCGACTTCGGCGTACCTGTTACAATGAGGTTGTAGAAGATTTTTGCCTTACCAGAAAAAGAGTTTTCTGACATGAACTTTTGCCCTGTAGCTGCATTCTCGTAAGCCAGTCGGTAGATGTCCGAGAGCTGCCCCCATGCGCCTCTATTGTGCTGTTTCACCATCGTATCGACCTCAGGGCAGATAGTTACCGAGTGCAAGCCCTTGTTTTGGAAGTTCTGCTTCAGGAAAGCCGTCACCGATATTGTTGCAGGCAGTATGCGTTGTACAATCAGCGGGTCTTCGGGCTGTTTCTTGGCATTTCTGCAGCGTTTCAGTTCGCGTTCGTATTCCAACTGTTTCTCATTGGCTTTTTCATCGTCGACACTCATTGGTTCCAACAGCATGTCGCATACATCTGTTACCCATGATTTTCCGCTACCCGACGAACCCTCTACGGTGACGAAGAACGAGGGGGAATGGATACGTCCGTCCATATAAACAGCTCGGAGTTTTGAGGCCAGTGACGCCATACAAAAGAGCACCGAGAAATACACCATCTCCACATAGTCCTTAGGTGCGCGGCTGACCCACTGTTTGAAGACGGGTGCCAATGGCGGCATTTGTTCGTTCTTCGCCTCACTCTCAGTTGTTTCCAGTTCCTGCAATTCTGCATCCTCATCGTCCTCGTCCACCTGCATAGAGGTGTCATCGATGCCCATTTCGCGCAGCACTTTCCACAGCAGATAAGGTAACTTCTCAGATGGTCGACGCTTGGCAGCACTCTTCGCTATCGGCTCCACCTCTTCCCACGATAGCCCCCAGTAAGGTATCAGCGTGCGAAGCACCTCTTCCTTGTAGTCAACGATAGGCGCTAGTGCCGACAACACTTTATAGGTGCGCATGTTGCGGTCGCCTACCTCAGGGCGTCCGCCCATCAGCGTTACAATGTTATCGCGAATCTCCGTGAGTGGATGACCTCTATACTCCGTCTGAAGGCGTTTGCCTCCTGTTCCAATGGGGAAGCCCTCAGCGTCGTAGCTCAGTCGAAGTCTATAATCTCCCCGTAGCTCGTCCTGAGTTTGAACGGTTTGGGTTCTGTTTCCTTCACACATTCCAGGTATTTCGGGTATTCTGGGAATGTAGGTATCTTGGTCGTTGTCGTCATTCAGTATATCGTTATCAAAATAAATCCAGTAATCAGCACAGGGCACGTAGCTCGGATGGCCAATGTCCTTCACCTTGGTATCTACCGTCTCTATGGCGGGATCGGCAGGGAGCAGTTGTTTGAAGGCCTCAATGTTCTGTTCATTGTCTTCGGTGGGTTTCAGCTTCATCAGGATAATGCGCAGTCCCTCGCCGCTGGGCGTTACGTGAGCCCCTTTCACTACGCTCTTCAATAACTCGCTGACAGTCTTTTTCCGCTCTTCATCCTCAATACTGCTGGCTGTCATCAGTCGTTCGTACACTTCGCGGGGCGGCTCTTTCAGGTGGTCGCAGTCTATGAAGAACAGCCCTGTAGGGCGTGCACCTTCCGTACCTCTGGGGTCGCCTTCCTTATAGCGAGCGCCCCATGTTACTACACTGAGCATCTCTTTACCCGGGCGAATATCCTTGCCCTCACTCTGTAGGCGGGCAATCTCGGCCATACCCCTTTGCGTTTCACTTGATGTGGTGAGGGCGGTGAGTACCGCAGGGGTGAGCGTCTTTGCCCTGCGGTCTTTCACACTATTGAAATAACTTGGTATTAGCATGTTTTCTTGGGGTTTAGGAATTCTTTTCTTAACTTCATTGACATCTGGCGAGATTCTCGTATCAGCACTTCCGGCAGCGCCTCCACCTCACTCTCGGGCATACGGAGTCCGAAGTAGAACCATCCGTTACGCCCCAGTGTCAGCGAACTATTGTCCAGACGGAACAGGGGCTTATTTCTTACGCGCTTCGGCAGTTCCTCCATATACAGGTTACCGTCGTGCATTCCCTGCACTTTGAAACGCCCTATGAAGGCCTCCATTTCTACATCCTCACAGCATTCAAAGTCCAGCATGCGCAGGTTGTTACTTGACTTGCCTACAGTCATCATACCGTCTAGCGTTACCTCTCTCATATTCTTATTGCTTGATTTCATCTCTTTTTGGATTTTAATGTTAGAGTTTCTCGTAAATGCTCACGTATTTGGCCTCGAACGCCGCCTTGATTTCTGCAATGGGCTTAGGCGTTATCTTTAACCCCAGTTGTCGTGCCAGCCGTTCGTCCTCACGCTCTGACTTCAGATATTTCAGGTACTCCTTACATTTGATTTTGCCGTTGCCTAAGCCAGCCATCTTCAGGTTCGCACTCATTTGCCAATGGCAACATACGGTATGCGGGCTTACCGTCTTAGAGCGCTTGGTGCACGTTCTTTCACTTACCACATCTGTCAGTTCTTTGAAGGCGCACGAAGCGCAGCATTGCGTGATACTCACCCCGAAGCGGTTCACTGTTATTAATCCCTTTTGTTTCATACTTTATTTTTTGTCGTTTAAATTTTGTTTTCGTCCTTGAATCATGATTCGACGGTGCAAAAGTAGAATGCGATTATGCGACTGAAAAACTTTTCTTCAATCGCATTTTCAATCGCAAAACGCAAACGGCGGGAATGTCCTTTTGACAAAAGGGGAATGAACGGGAATAAAAAAAATGCGAATGAACGTCCCGTTATCGCTCAATCGCACTTCTCAATCGCAAAATGAATCTATTACCCCGATCTTCGGATGTACTCCAGAGCCCAGTCGGCATACGGTTCCTGTCGGCACTGCCCCATGTACTTGCTGAACGTGCGATAGTTCTCGCACACGTTGGCGCTACGCGCAATGCTGTCCATACTGCCCTTGATAACGCCACCTTCCCTCAGAAGTCCCAACACACAACCGCGAATATAGTCCTGACGCTTGTTGCGACTCCACTCCGTTGCGATATAGTCTCTGTGCTCTGACTTCATCAGCGCGTTAACAAAACCCTCGGTCCACTGCTGGTCGTAGCACTTGTCCGTGCGGTGAATCTCAAACCATTCCTCTTGAAGCAGCATCTTCAGATGTTTCGACGGCGCAAAATAATTCTGTTGCAGGTTATGAACGTTTTCCGTTTCAGCCTCCAGCAGTTTCCTACGCTCCTGCTGTGCCATATCAATCTTATACATATACTTCAGGAAGGCATTGCGATGTGCCTTAGCATTCTCTTCGTGACGGAAAAGGTAGAAATGGCGACCAACACGGGCTGCATTGACTACCAGAAAACCGTTGCTATAATCTACCAACTTCCTTAGCGCAGCATAGTGTTTGTGGATGCTGTTTTTCAGTTTATGATCATCGTCCAGCTGATTAAAGTCGAACTCGCCCGGATAGCGCTTCGCACGCTGAATATGCTCCACTTCTACACAGAAAACACCCTTCTCGAACATCTTCAGTAATTTCTCCGTAATATAGTCATTGAAATCTTCCTGGCTAGGTGTCCCGTTACACACATCATACAGCCATTCTTCGAACGTATGGCGCATGCGGCGAGGAGTGCCCGAACTCATATAGCGACGTTTCTCCTGCTCGTAAAGCCGTTCATACTCCTCATCTTTATGCCTGCGATCCAGCGCATCAGCAATCTGCATCAGCACATTGCTCAGTTCGCCCAGCGCAGCATTAACCAGACGCGTCTGCTCATGGATGGCATTATCAGCACTCTCAGGCAATTCCATAGCGAACACCTGCTCTGACATTTCCATGTAGTCTATATCTACATCGGCATCAAGCACTGCTTCATGGCTCACACGCTCCAGAATCTCCTGCTGTAACATCTGCGTCACCTCGGCAACATCGGCTGCCAAGCCCATCAGCCGAAACTTCGTGCCCGCAGAAGGGCGTTCGCTCCTTATTCTGGCAAAGCTCTCGGCAATGTCAGTCAGTATATTTTTACAATCCATATTGGGCATTTAAGACTATGTGTGACTTATCTTGAAAACACTCCTTTTTCTGGAATGCAAAGGTATAAAATTCTTCTGTATACCATCCGTACGTAAAAGTTAATAAAATAAAATTGTGGATAACTCGCAGGTTATCCACAATTTGCCAATCAGTGTGATTTTTTTATTAAAGGTTTGGCTTTTCCATCGGGAATGATTATCTTTGCAGCGTATTACTAACTAACAATGAAACTATGGGTATGAAAAAATGTGTATTCTTTTGTTTGCTCCTAATGGCAACAGTAGTGGGTTGTATCGAGCCTGATGGCCTAAGAGGTACGTGGGAAACTAAAGAAGGAGATGCTACTATGCGAATCACTTTCCATAGGGATTCTTGTGATTTGCAAGCCAATATTAAACAGACTGACAATAAAATATTTACTATTTATATGACATTAAAAGTGCCCGGCTCTTACACAGTAGAAGATAGTGTAATGAAACTGAAGTATTATCCTGAACAGCTTGAAGCTAGCCTCGACAAGATTGAACTCTTTAAGCCTAATCCTGAACTTGAAAAGAAGGTAAGAGAGGCCTTCGAGGAAGTTTTAGAGAATAAGGAAACTTTAGCGGAAAGTTTTCCTAAAATGGAAAATGTGATTATCGTGAAGCAGACTGAGACTGACCTATGGCTGAAAGATAAAAAATCTGGCATAGTATCTAAACTCACTAGGTGTGATGATTAGCTATCAATAATATATTACAGTCTTAACCGCCTCAAGCGCCTCAAACGTCTTAGCGTCTTTTCTTGCTAACACATATACGCAGAGATAGTAAATAGTTAATATATATTAAATAATTTATGTATTATATATAAGGTACGTAAGCTTTAAGTTTGCGCCCTCAATTTTGTGCATTTTCAGAAAAACACAAAAGACGTTTGAGGCGTTTAAGACGCTTACGTCAGCAGAGTGAACAGCTCTTCATTTGTTTACAAGTTTTAACAATCGAATAACGGCTTAAAAATTGACTGCCTCCTGAAAATTTAGTACCTTTGCATCGTTGTTCGGGAACGACTTCGGAAGTTGATGGCCACAACCTAAGAAGTTATGCTCCGCAACTTGGGACATTAAACATTAAAGATTAACATTAAAACCTGAAAAACACATTATGGCAAAGAACAAACCTGAGGTACCCTACGTGGTGTACCAGAACAAGAACGAGGATTCAAAGTGCTACGGCAAATGGTATGCAGAGCTGCTGCGCAGAACCACCATTTCACAGCGTCAGTTGGCTGACCACATTGCCAGCCACGGCTCGCCCTTCACCCGCGACACCATCTACGGTGTGCTGACCGCCCTGAGCTCATGCATCCCTGAGCTGGTGATGGAGGGCAAGAACGTACAGATTGACTCACTGGGCACCTTCTACCCCATCCTGCAGAGCACGGGTGCCGACACCATGGACGGCTTTAACGCTGAGGACAACATCAAGGGCATGAAGATGCGCTTCCTGGCAAGCTCCAGCGACGTGGATAACCTCACAGGTCCCACGCTGAAGAAGAAGGTGAGTCTGGTGAAATGGGGCAGCGTGAGCAAGACGCCCGTGAAGGTGAACGGCAAGGTGAAGCGCTACACCAAGTCCTACGAGAAGGACCCGCAGACGCAGGCACCATCGCAGAATCCGTAATTTTTAGGGGCAAGGGGCAAGGAGCAGGGAGCAAGAGGTTAGTTTTGTAAACTGCAATATAATCAGGGAGCAAGAGGTTAGTTTGCAAACTGCAATATAATCAGGGAACAAGTCTATTCTCTTGCCC
>Ga0310690_10012136_pt1 | contig 10600 bp, 10 predicted proteins | sample AusTroGonzalo_MG_2_FD_207661 | JGI IMG/M metagenome (GOLD analysis project Ga0310690, IMG submission 207661) | Bovine rumen microbial communities from tropical cattle in Woodstock, Queensland, Australia - Gonzalo_04 (v2) (version 2) | ecosystem: Host-associated > Mammals > Digestive system >...
TATAAGAATGATGAAACTTCGCTGGCCAACTACTGTGCCTCGATCACGATGTACCCCTGGCTCATCGGCGGTACCACCAGCATCGGCGGCAACTCGACGGCTCCTACCAATCTGAAGTCGTTCGCCGGCGGTTTCGTCAACATGGTGTTCATGGTGAGCTCGATGCTCAGCGGCGCCTGCGCCACACCCGAGTTCCTGATGTACATGAACTACTTCATCGGCAAGGAGTACGGCCCCGACTACTGGAAGCGCCCCAACGACCAGGCCGACCTCAGCCTGAAGAAACGCACCATCGACAAGGTGATCACCGACTACTTCGAGCAGATCGTCTACACGCTGAACCAGCCCACCGGTGCCCGTAACTACCAGGCCGTGTTCTGGAACATCGCCTACTACGACCGCTACTATTTCGAGTCGATCTTCGGCGACTTCTACTTCCCCGATGGTTCGAAGCCCGACTGGGACGGCCTCTCCTGGCTGCAGAAGCGCTTCATGAAGTGGTTTAACAAAGAGCGCACGAAGACCCTGCTCACCTTCCCCGTAGAGACCATGGCCCTGCTCACCGACGAGAACGGTGACTGCAAGGATCCCGAATGGGGCGAGTTCACCGCCGAGATGTACAGCGAGGGCCACTCGTTCTTCACCTACATGAGCAACAATGCCGACTCGCTGTCGAGCTGCTGCCGTCTGCGCAACGAGATCACCGACAACGGCTTCAGCTACACCCTCGGTGCCGGCGGCGTCAGCACAGGCTCGAAGTCCGTGCTCACCATCAACCTGAACCGCTGCATCCAGTTCGCCGTAAACCACGAGCTCAACTACCTCGACTACCTCGGCTCCATCATCGACCTCTGCCACAAGGTGCAGCTGGCCTATAACGAGAACCTCAAGGAGCTGCAGGCACACGGCATGCTGCCGCTGTTCGATGCCGGCTATATCAACATCGGCCGCCAGTATCTCACCATCGGTATCAACGGTCTGGTGGAGGCTGCCGAGTTCATGGGCCTGAAGATCACGCCTAACGACGACTACCTGCACTTCGTACAGGGCATCCTCGGCCTGATCGAGCAGTATAATAAGAAGTATCGCACGAAGGATGTGATGTTCAACTGCGAGATGATCCCCGCCGAGAACGTCGGTGTGAAGCATGCCAAGTGGGACCGTGAGGACGGCTACGTGGTGCCACGCGACTGCTACAACAGCTACTTCTACGTGGTTGAGGACGACTCGCTGTCGGTCATCGACAAGTTCAAGCTGCACGGCGCGCCCTACATCGAGCACCTCACCGGTGGCTCCGCCCTCCACATGAATCTCGAGGAGCACCTCTCCAAGGAGCAGTACCTCAAGTTGCTGAAGGTGGCCGCCCAGGAAGGCTGTAACTATTTCACCTTCAACATCCCCAACACCGTCTGCAACGACTGCGGCTATATCGACAAGCGCTACCTGAAGGAGTGCCCGCACTGCCATTCGAAGAACGTTGACTACATGACGCGTATCATCGGCTACCTGAAGCGCGTGTCCAACTTCTCGCAGGCCCGTCAGGAGGAGGCTGCCCGCCGCTACTACGCTATGGCAGACTAAGCGATGCTGAAGTACGTCAATACCGGAATCGTATTCCAGGAGATACCCGACGAAGTGACACTGGCAATCAATATCTCGAATTGCCCGTGTCACTGTCCGGGTTGTCATAGCCACTACCTCTGGGAGGATGTGGGCCTGCCGCTGACCACCGAGGCCATCGACGACTTCGTGGCGAAATACGGCTCCAACCTCACCTGCATCGCCTTCATGGGCGGTGACAACGACCCGCGTGGCGTCGACCACCTGGCGGAATACATCCACGAGGAATACCCGCAGCTGCAGACCGCCTGGTACAGTGGCCGTACCGTCATCTCCGCCCTCATCAACAAAGACAACTTCGACTACATCAAGATCGGGCCCTTCATCAAGCACCTCGGCCCGCTGAAGAAACCTACTACCAACCAGCGCCTCTACCGCCGCACCGACACGGGCGACTTCGAGGATATCACCGCCCGCTTCTGGAAGAAATAATCGGATACTGAATTGTTAAAAAACACAAAAAGAGTGTAGGTTGTACACAAACAAACCATTTTTTTCGTACCTTTGTGCCCGTAAACAGTTAATATTTTATAAACCATTAAAAATTTTTGTTCTAGTTTTTCATTATGAATGCTAAGAGTTTATTCGTAGTAGGAAGCATGGCCCTCATGGGCGCAGTTTTCACCTCTTGCTCGAAAGACATTGCTTTTGACAATGAGGCAGTAGCACAGCAGCAGATTGCTGAGTATCAGGCTAATTTCGTAAAGAAATATGGTCCCGTTGATCCCAACCAGACATGGGATTTCTCTGATCCGACTCCCGTTAGTTATCTGGCAGGTGGTTCTGTCAACACCCGTTCAGCCGCTTCCGGCCCGATCACAGTCACCAGATCTGAGGATAAGATGACCATTGACAACACGTTCCTTACCTGGATGCACGACAACATGGGAGCCGGTAGTGATAATACCACACATGGCGATCCTTTCAAATTGACCATTCCCGATCACTCATTTACCATCACACCCATCTTCCAGGGTTTAGCAAGCTACTACTGGGAGTTGTGGATGCATATCGGTACTACAGGTGATGGAGCAGAACAGATTGATGTGAAGATCTGGTCAAAGGGTGACAATCTTAAATATAGAGTTCAGGGCAATACAACTTGGCTTGAAGCCGGTACAGGTGATCAGGGCACCAAGAACGCTGTCGAGGTTGAGGCTCCCACCTTTACCTTTAATTTCGATGGTGCATCCGTTGGTAGAAGCATGTTCTTCTATATGAAGACATGGGCTAACAAAAAGACCTTTGATGCAGATGTAACTGGAACCAACTATAATATTATGTCTTCTGTAGACAAACAGATGCTGGCTTTGAAAGTGCCCGCAGAAGATATTCCCGCTTGCATTCCCAGTGACCACAAAGATATTCTTATCATCGGTTGTGAGGATTCTCCATACCAGGGCGGTATTGACAAAGACTTTGAGGATCTGGTAATCCTGACAGATGGTCTTGAGATGAGTAAAGTTGACTATGTAGAGAGAGTTATCGCCAAGCGTTATCTGATTGAGGACCTGGGTGCTTCAGACGACTTCGACTTCAACGATATCGTTGTCGATATGCAAGATGTATGGCTTGAGAAGATTATATATGAAGATACCCCCAACGGTGGTTGGAAGCCAGTATCAACCGAAGTGGTAGAGAATACACGTCATCAGCGTGCTATTGTCCGTGCTATGGGTGGTACCATCGACTTCGCGCTGAAGATTGGCGGTACGGAGATCTTTAAGAAGTCCGATCTCACCGAATACGCTGTGACAGATATGCTGAACACCGGTTGGAACAACACTCCGATCAACCGCTACGCACAATATGCAGTGATTAACAACTGTGAACTGAATGAGGATGGCACAGTGAAGGATGGCACCAAGAAATGGGAATTGAATGATAACAATATCTCCGTCTATGTTGAGAACATCGGCAATAACGGTGAAATATTGAGCAATGAAGTCAAGTTCCCGAAGCAGGGTGAGATTCCTATGATCATCGCCACCAGCACCGGCAAATTAGGATCGCTTGAATTCTGGATGAAAGAGCGCCAGAGCATTCCTACAGATTGGTTCACTTTACCAACTCAGCAATAATCAATACATTCTTCATACAATAACCGCTGGCTTTTTCAAGTCGGCGGTTTTTTTATCTTCAAACACTCGGGAAAAATAAAAATACTAAATACCGATTCATTATTCACAAATAATTTGTATCTTTGCATCCGTATGAACGAAGCAGACTATACACAACTGTTGGAGGCGCACGGCATCAAGCCGACGGCCAACCGCATCGTGGTGGTAAGGGAGCTGGCGAAATGCCTGCACCCGGCGACGCTTGCAGAACTGGAGGCCAAGATACAGACCATCGACAAGTCGAACATCTTCCGCGCGCTGACTCTCTTCCGCGAGCAGCACCTGGTGCACGTGATAGAAGGGGGCAGCGAGGGCGTGCGCTATGAGCTCTGCCACAGTCACGATGACGACCACGATGCGGATATCCACCCCCACTTTTTCTGTGAACAGTGTGGCGAGACGTATTGCCTGGACTATACGGACATACCGGAGATTCCGCTGCCGAAGGGCTTTGAGAAGAAAAGTGCCAATCTAATGATTAAGGGGATATGCGAAAACTGCCGTACAAAGTGATTGCGTTTGATGCGGATGACACGCTGTGGGACTGCCAGTCGCATTTCGAGGCCGTGGAGGAGCACCTCTACAGCCTGATAGCACCCTATTGCGAGAACCCGAAACTGGAGCTGTTTGACACGGAATCGGGCAACATGGCCGACCTGGGCTATGGCTGCAAGGCCTTTACTATCAGTATTCTCGAGACCGCTATGCGCGTGGCTGGTAACGACCTGAGCACCACCGCGCTCAGCGAACTGCTGACGCATTGCAAGCAGCTGCTGCATCTGCCAGCCACACCGCTGCCAGAGGTCGAAGATACGCTGAGAGCGTTGAGATGGAAGATGGATGATGGCAGATGTAAGATGGTGGTGTTTACCAAGGGGGAGCTGCAGGACCAGGAGAACAAGCTGAAACGCTCGGGGCTGCTGAGATACTTCGACGACGTAGAGATCACCTCCGACAAGTCGCAGACGGAATTCCTCGCCCTCTGTGAGCACCAGCAGATACACCCCTCGGAACTGCTGATGGTGGGCAACTCGCTGAAGAGCGACATCGCCCCCGCCCTGGCCATCGGCGCCTCAGCCCTCTATATCCCCTTCCACGTCACGTGGCAGCTGGAGCATGTGGAGGACTTCGACCATGAACGGATGGTGAAAATCGAACATTTCAGCGAAATCCTGGACTACGTATGAAGAAGCATCTCATATTGCTGGTGGGGCTGATCGTGGTGCTGTTTGCGATGAACCTCGTGATGGGATCGATACGGATTCCGGTGGGGGATGTGATCGGCATCCTGATGGGCGACGAGGGGGCGAAACCCTCGTGGCGCTTTATCATCCTGGAATCGCGACTGCCTCAGGCTATCACCGCCATGCTCTGCGGTGGGGCACTCGCCGTGAGCGGACTGATGCTGCAGACGGCCTTCCGCAACCCCCTGGCGGGACCGAGCATCTTTGGTATCAACAGTGGTGCAGGCCTCGGCGTGGCCCTGGTGATGCTGCTGCTGGGGGGTAGCATCTCGGCGGGATCGGTGAGCCTCTCGGGCTTCGTGGCTATCCTTGCGGCAGCCTTCACGGGTGCCATGCTGGTGATGGCCCTCATCTTCTTCTTCTCGACTATCGTGCGTAACAACGTGATGCTGCTCATCATCGGCATCATGATTGGCTATATCTCGAACTCGGCCATCTCATTGCTCAACTTCTTCGCCACTGACGAGGGTGTGAAGTCGTATATGGTGTGGGGCATGGGATCGTTCGGCGGCGTGTCGATGCAGACAATGCCCGTATTCGCCACGGTGACCATCGCCGGACTGCTGGGATCGCTGCTGCTCATCAAACCGCTGAACGCGCTAATGCTCGGCGACCAGTATGCCGAGAACCTCGGCGTGAACATCGTGCGTACCCGTAACTGGCTGCTCGTCGTGACGGGCATCCTGACAGCCATCACCACCGCCTTCTGCGGACCAGTAGCCTTTATCGGACTGGCCGTACCGCATATCGCCCGCCTGCTGCTGGGCACTGACAACCACCATGTGCTGCTGCCTGCCACCATCCTCTGCGGTGCCGTAATCGCCTTGGTCTGTAACCTGGTGTGTTTCCTGCCAGGAGAGAACGGGGTAATACCACTGAATGCCGTCACGCCGATCATGGGCGCGCCAGTGATTATTTATGTGATAATGAAGAGGTAAGAGGTAAGAGGTGAGAGATTACCCTGCTGACTTGATGGACTGGAATTCCTTGATGGCGGCGATGAGGGCGTCGTTTTCCTCGGGGGACTGGGCAGCGACGCGGAAACAGTGGACGTCGAGGCCATGGAAATTGGAGGCATCGCGAATCAGGATGCCATGGTTGGCGATGAGCCAGCTCTTCAGTTCAAGCGACGTGGCCCAATCGATATGCACCAGCATGTAATGGGTGAAAGTGTCCATCACCATCAGTCCCTCAATCTCCTGTAAAGCTTGTTTCAGCCGCTGCGCCTCGGCCAGATAGGGCTCCATGTCGGGCAGGATCTTCGGATTGTGCTCGATGAGGTATTTGCCGGCTTCGATGGCCAGGGTGTTCACCGTCCACGGCTGGCGGATATGGCGCAGGCGATCGATGATGATGGGCGAGGCAGTGAGATAGCCCAGACGCAGGCCGGGGATGCAGTAGGTCTTGGAGAGCGAGCGGATAATCATCGCATTATAGCAGTCGACGGTCTCTTTGGGTTCGACCATCGCCTTGAGGGTGTAGTCGGCATACGACTGGTCGAGTACGTGCAGGAAGCGCGGGTGCTGCTTGATGATGCGCAGCAGCAGGGGTTTCAACAGCACATTACCCGTGGGGTTGTCGGGATTGCAGAGCCAGTAGATACGGTCCTGCGGCAGGATGTCGAGGTCGTCGGTACGCTCATAGGAGATGAGATGGCCGAACATGCGGCAGGCATCCTCGTACTCGTGATAGGTGGGCTGAGGGATGACGGAGGTCCAGCCGCGGTAGAGCTGGGCGATGAGGTAGATGGCCTCGTTGGCACCACTGGTGACCATGACCATGTTGGCGGGGATGCCAAGCCGGTCGGCAATCAGCTCCTCGAGTTCCTGGGCCACTGGCGCGGGATAGTGCCGGATGGCATCGAGATGGGCCGACAGATAGGCCTCCAGTTCCGATAGATCTGCCTTCTGGTAGATGTTCGAACTGAAGTTCATCTTGATCTGTTCGCCATAGCGATAGGTATCGTCACCGTGTCCGAATAACATTTTATCTGTTTACTTTTACTGTCAAAGCGTCTGCGTCGAAGCTGATGCCAGGGCGCTCCACGTAGCTGGCGAGGGCACCGCTCCGGGCCAGTTCCTGCGGGGTGCCGATATGCAGGCCGTCGGCCATCAGCCAGAGCCGGTCGGCCACCTGCAGCGCCAGCTCGAAATCATGGGTTGAGAGGAAGATGGTCTTCTGAGAGTCCTGGGCCAGCTGTCGCAGCAGCTGCATCATCTCGACCTTGCTGGGGAAGTCGAGGAAAGCCGTGGGCTCGTCGAGGAAGATGACGGGCGTCTGTTGCGCCAGCGCCTTGGCAATCATCGCCTTCTGCCGCTCACCATCGCTGAGGGTGTGGACCATCCGCTCGCGCAGGCTGCCGATGCCCACTGTGTCGATGGCCTCGTCGACCACCTGCCAGTCGGCCGTGTGCAGCGTGCCCCAGAAACCCGTATAGGGCGAGCGACCTAGGGCCACCAGCTCGCGCACCGTCATGTTCTTGACGTCGGGCTTCTCAGTGAGCACCACACCAATGAGGCGGCTCAGTTCCTTGTCGGAGAGAGAGGTAAGAGATGTGCCTGCATCGGAAGAATTGCCATCATTGGCGATGAGGACTTCACCAGACAAGGCGGGCTGGAAGGCGGAAAGGGTGCGCAGCAATGTGGACTTACCCACGCCGTTGGCGCCCAACAGGCAGGTCAGCTCGCCCTGACGGATGGCTGCATTGATGCCCTCCGCCACGAGGCGTGTACCGTTTTTCGTGCGATAGCCGATGCTTAGGTTTTTTAGTATGATAGTCTCAGTGTCCATAATTACGGGACAAAGATAATAAAAATCTGTGAAACCGTCACAAGTTTCGCGGAAAATTCATAAATTTGCAGCTGAAATATGGAAACATTGAAGGAGAAAACGGCAAAAGGCCTCTTCTGGGGCGGGATGAACAATGGCGTCCAGCAGTTGCTCGGACTGGCCTTCGGCATCATCCTGGGACGCCTGCTCGATCCGTCAGACTATGGTATGACGGCGATGCTGACCGTCTTCTCCGTCATCGCCAACGAGCTGCAGTCGAGTGGTTTCAAGACGGGCCTGATCAACCTGAAGGCGCCCACCCACGAGGATTACAATGCCGTGTTCTGGTTCAATATCCTCGCCGGCGTCGCTATCTATGTGGTGCTCTTCTTCCGTGCGCCCCTGATTGCCGACTACTACCATAAGCCCCAGCTCATCCCCCTGGGCCGCTATGTGTTCCTGGGCTTTGTGTTCTCCAGCTTCGGTATGGCGCAGTCGGCCTATATGACGAAGCAGATGCAGATCAAACAGATTGCCAAGTGTGGCATGACGGCCACCCTCATGTCAAGCCTCATCAGTGTGATCCTGGCAGCATTGGGCTTCGGCTATTGGGCCCTGGCCACGCAGTATCTGGCCTATATCGCCATCAACACCATCTTATTATGGTATTTCAGTCCTTGGCGCCCCACATTCTCACCTCTCACCTCTCACCTCTCACCTCTAAAAAAACTCTTCCCCTTCAGTTTCAAGATCATGGTGTCGGCCATCTTCACACAAGTGAACAACCAGATCATGAACGTGTTGCTGGGTCGTTATTATGGCGATGCGAATACTGGCCACTATAATAAGGCATACGAGTGGAGTTCAAAGTGTTTCCTGCTGGTAGGCAATATGATGCGACAAGTGGACCAGACGGTGTTTGTGGGTCTGCACGACGAGCGCGAACGGCAGCTGATGGTGCTTCGTAAGATGGTGCGTTTCACGGCCTTCATCGCCTTCCCTCTGCTCTTCGGCCTCGGACTGGTATCGCATGAGTTCATCGTGCTGGCCATCGGCGAGAAATGGACCTTCTCGGCCTCGCTACTGCCCTATCTCTGTCTGTGCGGGGCCTTCATGCCGCTCTCGACATTGCTGACAGATGCCATCATCAGTCATCAGCGCAGCGATATCTACCTGTGGAGCACGATGGCCTTGGGCATCCTGCAGGTCATCCTGCTGGTGGCCCTCTGGCGCGAGGGCATCTATACAATGGTGATCGCCTATACCGCCCTGAACATCCTCTGGCTGTTTGTCTGGCATTTCTTCACGCGCCGGCTGATGGGCTATCGCCTATTATCGTTCCTGAAGGATATCGTGCCCTTTGCCCTTGCCGCTGCTGCCGTGATGGTGGTCACGGGCCTCATCACCCAAGGCATCGACAACCTCTGGTTGCTGCTTATCAGCCGTACCGTTATCGCCGCCATCCTCTATTATGCGATTATGCGTCTCTCAGGGGCTGTCATCCTGAAAGAGTGCATCGCCTTTATCATGAAGAAAAAGTCAGCTTAAATCTTAGTCGAAGATCTCGATCTGTCCCACGTGCGGCTTGAGTTTGTCCAGGTCGGGCAGTTGCATGTAGTCGCCGAAGATGTGACGCAGATGGGCGTCGGCATCGTGGGGCACGGGTAACTGATGTCCTTCGAAGACATGGGTGGTCAAGGGGAAGATCTCCTTGGCATAACGGGGGTTGTGGAAGGGGATGCCCATGCCGGAGGTAATGAGAGGTGAGAGGTGAGAGGTGAGAGGTGAGAGAATACCGAGTAAACCCCGGAGGCAGGGGAAGAGGAGGCGGTTGTTAAGGTCGAAGATACGGCGGACCTTCCGGATGGCCCGGCTGTCGTCAGTGCTCGTGCGCCAGATCTTGTACATGTGGCCAACGCTCTTCTCCGTCAGTTTATGCAGCCAGATGGGATGCTGCTCCATGGGGAAGATATCAATATAGATGCCCTGCTCCTGCCATAAGCGGTCGTAGCCATTCTGCTCGAGCATCCGTGAACGGCGGTCGCGCACCTTGGCGTAGAAATAGAAATAGTTGGGGTCGGTCTGGTCGTTCTGCAAGGCCAGCCATTCGGGGAGTTCCGAGGGTAACACCTTCATCAGTCGCAGGTAGTCGCTGCGCATCATCTCGATGTCGAGGTCGTCGTCCCAGGGGATGAATCCGTCGTGGCGCAAAGCTCCGATGAGCGTGCCGCTGCTGAGCCAATAGGGGATGTCGTGCTTCTGACAGATCTTGTCGACCTCGAGCAATATCTCGAGCATCCGCAACTGCTGACGACGCAACAGCGAGCCGTCAGGATTGAAACGTTGGCGAAGCGATTCGTGATTCATCGCTGCAAAATTACGAAAAATCTGGGATAATCTGTTTAATCTGTGGTTTTTTTCGTATCTTTGCCGCATGAAACATCCGTTCAAGACTGATATTGCCGTGTTGATGCTGTTCTTCAACCGTGCCGACACCTTCCGACAGGTGTTCGAGGCGGTGCGGGAGGCGCGGCCCTCGAAGCTGTTCCTCTATCAGGACGGTCCGCGTGGCGAACAGGATAGGGCGGGTATCGAAGCTTGTCGCGCAGTGGTTAGCGACGAGAACATCGACTGGGAATGCGAGGTGCATCGCAACTATCTGACGCAGAATCAGGGCTGTGACCCGTCGGGCTACCTCTCCCACCAGTGGGCTTTCTCGTTGGCTGATAAGGTCATCGTGCTCGAGGATGATGTGGTGCCGGCACAGTCGTTCTTCCCTTTCTGCAAGGAGATGCTCGACCGCTATGAGCACGATGAGCGCATCACGATGATTGCCGGCTTTAATAT
>Ga0310690_10012138_pt1 | contig 10599 bp, 8 predicted proteins | sample AusTroGonzalo_MG_2_FD_207661 | JGI IMG/M metagenome (GOLD analysis project Ga0310690, IMG submission 207661) | Bovine rumen microbial communities from tropical cattle in Woodstock, Queensland, Australia - Gonzalo_04 (v2) (version 2) | ecosystem: Host-associated > Mammals > Digestive system >...
AAACTTCGACCGACTTCTTCAAAAGAAGCCATTTTTGTGGCTGATATCATGAAAATAAACAACATTGAACACCACACTCTTATTTGGCGCGGAGAAAAACCCAAAACAGGTATTGAAGAAACAGCCCGTTCAGCACGTTATGATTTGCTTGCAAAGTGGTGTTTTAAAAACAACGTTAAATACCTCATCACAGCTCATCACCTTTTAGATCAAGCAGAAACCTTTTTAATGCGGCTTGAACGTGGCAGCGGACTTGATGGACTTTGCGGTATGAAAGAAATAACACCTCACCAAAATCTTTTCATTTTGCGCCCGTTCCTTAAAACACATCCGAATATTTTTAAAACCTATCTAACAAAAAAAGACATCACATGGGTAGAAGACGAAAGCAACCATGACAACAATCTTCTCCGCGTTAAAATGCGAAATTTCTTACCTGTTTTGGAAAAACAAACAGGCATTACGGCTCTTCAAATTGCTGATACAATGGAAAGGCTTCAATCTTCACGTTCTTATTTTGAAAGAAAAACTCAAAACATTCTTGAAAATCATTTTAAAAATTTCGAAAACACCGCTTTTGCTTGCAAAGTTGAATTTTTTCAAAATCTTGAAAATGAAATTCAATATCGACTGACATCCCATTTGCTAAAAAAAATTGCTGGCACATCTTATCCTCCTGAAGCTCAAAAACTTTTAAGTCTGTTGAGCAAAATAAAGCAAACAAATTTTAAAACAGCAACATTAAATCACTGTAAGATTTTACGTCGCAGCAATTTTCTATGGTTTTTACCTGAGCAAAAAACGTTTTCCGGTAATATCGACCATTTATGGAAAGAATACACACTAAAACACGCCGAATATAAAAAAACCAAGCTTCCTGCAGAGATAAAACGTTTGCTTTTAGCATCCCACCGTTAAAACCAAAATCTGCATTTAATTAACATTTTTTTTATAATATCTTGTCATGATAAAGAAAGATTAATATTGCAAATGAAAGGTTTTTCTTATGTCTTTATTTTCATCAAAACAGGAAAAAGAACCTGTTGCACCACAACGTCCGGCTATGCGCATGCCACAACCGCCAAGACCGGAAGATTTTTCTTCTCCAGCAGCAGTGGCAGCTAAACCGGATGTAAAAATTTCTCAAAATCAGAGCACATCTGCTCAAGCACCTGCAGCGCCTCGTCCTCAAGCCGCTCCTCAAAAACAGGCGCAAAGCATGAATATTCCGGGACAAGCCCCCGAAGCAGCACATCCTCAAATACAAAAAACTGTTGTATCACATATTGAAGTTTCGAATCCTAAAATTTTAACGCCCGAACAACACATGGCAAAAATCATGTCTGAATTGGAAGAAGCCGCACAAAAGCCTGACCTTATTCCGTGTGAACACTTAAAAGACATTAATGATGTGCCTTTTTCTGATATTTATATCACCCCGGATAAAAAATGTTATACTTGGGCCGGCAAATCTGATGCCGGATTAAAGATTGTCGACTTTGAAGATTATCCGGAATTTTTGCGTCAACTGGAAAATGCTTATGACGGCAAAAATCGTTCATATTTACTTACCTATAAAGGAAGACATTATCGTGTTGAACGCACCATTGCCGATGGCGGCGCCCAGTTCTGCGCCCGTAAAATGCCGATTTCCGTTCCAAACCTGAGAACACTGGGCCTGCCGGAAGGTCTATACAGATATCTTCTTTCTCTTTCAGGACGTTCCGGACTTATTTTACTTGCAGGGCCAACAGGTTCCGGTAAATCAACAACTATTGCCGCATTGTTGCAGGAATATCTTCAAATTAAAGGCGGATATTGTTTTACCATTGAAGACCCGATTGAACTTCCTCTTGATGGTGTTTATTTGACTCCTTCTGATGAGCTTGGCCTCTGCAAACAAACAACACCACCGGATGGTAGTTGGCAGGAGGGTATTAAATCAGCACTCCGTTCAAAACCTCGTTACATTTATTTAGGTGAGATTCGTGATCCTAACGTTGCTTCCGAGGCTTTACGTGCGGCAACATCAGGTCACTTAGTTTTATCAACCATTCACGCAAACAATGTTTCCGATTCCATCAACTCTCTTGTCAAATACGCTGCTTCATCAGGCATTTCGGAAGAAATGGCTTACGAACTTGTTGCTAACGGCTTTTTAGGTTGCATACACCAAATCCTGTATGGTGCACCGAAAAAGATCAGTGTCACATATGTTTTTGCAAACCCGGATTTAAGCGCCGGTTGCCAGGTTCGAAGCATGCTTCGCAATGGTAAACTGAACTTATCAACCATCATGGAACAGCAAAAAATTAAAATAGATAAGAACATGCCCGTTTTCTAAAAGAATCGGCTTATGAAAGAAAAGACGGAAGCTTTTGCTTTCGTCTTTTCTTTCATAGCCTTAATTCCATTTGAGAACACAGCTGTTGACCGTTTTTTTAATGTTCGGCATACCCGTTACAAGCAGCCCTGCCTAACCACGGCACATCAGCATTGCCATTCCCCGTCAACGCATGATGCTTCTTTATTAGTGCCGCAATTTATCGGCCTACTACAAGTATCACCACACAAAGCAAAACCTTCATCGGTATCACATTGTGAACAGTCCTCACCTTTATAACCAGACTCACAACTTTCAACTTGATAATACCATTGATTACAAGCACGACAACGTTTTGTTGATGCATGCAGGGGTTCTTCGGTTAAAGTATAGTTGCAAAGCGACAAATCACGCTCACACCCTTGATAAAATGAATCATCACAACAAGGACCAACTCCACTACCGGCACCTATATTTTCGGAATGATATGGACATTCTGCACTAACATTATTGCACTCACACTTATAACATTCATATGAATCTTTCGTTGCCCCAATCCGCGTTTGCCCACCGAGGGAACATGTCACTTTTCCATATTTCTCAGCACAACCGATGGCCTTATAGACCAAAGAACCTCCCCTGCGACAAACATCGTAGTTATGCACGTAATCTGTATAAGTTGTCGCATTAATTTTGACTAAGTCTGTTTGTTCTGTATAATTAGGACACTCATTTGGAGAGCAACCGCAATCTTTAACTTTATAACCATCCGCACATGAAGTCGCACAGTATTGATACTTCTGACATGACTTTATGAGTTCTTTAGCAGAAACATAAGAAGGAATTTTATCTATGGATGAAACGGTAATATACCCCGGTTCTTTTCTACAAGAATCACAATTATAACATGTTCTCTCAACTTCTCCGAGCCGTGCATCCTTATAAGTAATTTGATAACCATCCTCACAAGTTGCTGAGCCACTATCTAAATGCCATGTATCCCCATAAGAACTTTCACATGTAGATGCCTCACATGAATAACAGCCCGGATGCTCTGAAGATGAAACTTTATGACCATAGCCGTCAGGACAAGATGATGACGGAGAAACTAAATTCCAGTCTTCACAACGCTTCTGCACGCATGATTTACCATCTTCAGCCGGTCTATATCCATCCTCACAAGAAACAACCTTCAAATAAGTATGTCCGCAAGCATTACATGCCGAAGTTTGTGTGGCATGCTGTATTTGCGCCGCCTCAACGCCATCACAAGATTCCTTCTTTTTACAGCTAAGATATGACACACCATCACAACAAACACCTACACCTTCTCCACCGTCTCCGATATTTTCGGCTTTATACTGACACTTTTGAGAAGTATCACATTGACAAACTCTACAAGCCCAAAAAGCAGAATATTCACCTGTTTCCGAAAGAGAAACACCTTCAAGGCTCGGATAACCATAAAGCGTCATACAATCTTCGAGCATCAAATTCCTATAGCCTTGCGAACACTGTTTTTCAACACAACGACCGCAATATTTGTTTCCATAGAATTGATTTTCATCATACTCCCATGTATAACCGAGGTCATTCGGACAATCTCGCAGGCTTTGATAAATTGAATAATAATTACCGGTACAACTCTTTGGTGAACACAAACCACATGCGCTATCACCATAGCTTACATCTGATTGCGAATATGTCCATGCTTTTGAATAACTCCACTTAGGATCTTCTAACGCCGGACAATCTTCAATACTCTGATATTGAGAATTATAGGGTGAAAGACAATCTAACTTAGAACAACGGCCACAAGCCTCATCACCGCTAAAACCTTGTTCTTCATAGTTATATCCTGTTCCGTTTGGGCACGAAACTCCTGTGTCAAAACCTACAGGACACGACTTTGGTGTGCACTTACCACACACAGCATTACCGCTCTGACCGCCTTTTTTGTAAGACCATCCTTCCTGATGAGCCTTTTCAGAACAATCTTCCAAACCCGCGGTATAACTGTCAGGACAACCTTTTGGTTTACACGTGCCGTCTTCTTTTACATAATTTGCCTGACATTCAAAATCAACAATAATCGGTTCTCGAACACCGCAACTGGTGCAAGAGCTTATAACAGGAACAACGCCAGGAACATCCGGTATGGTAATGGATTTGCTGGCACATGTTCCTGCACACCCGGTCCATGTACCATCAGGACAACGCGTACCCGTTAAAACACCCTCGCCTATATTTGTGTCATCATAAATGCAGCGCCCTTTATCTATCTCATCACAATCATAGCAGGTCAGCCCATGAAACTTGAGTTTATAACACAAATATCCCGCTGCTTTTTTCGCAGAAATTTCGTTTTCTTCAAGAAAACCGCCCATGGCACAATTATAGTCTTTACACCAAATATAACTGTCATCTAGTGGACATGTAACATAACCCTCCGGACAAAACTTGTTCAGCGTATAACCTAAATCCTCACAAGTCGGCAATTCACCACGCCTATCAAGGCATTTATCACCACAAACCTCATCGTATGCCAACACAGTTGGCGACACAAGAAGCAAAACGAAAAAAAGTATCTTGTTCATCGAAACCTCTAATTTTTCAATCAAACATGTAATCAGTATACATTGATTTTTTAATCTAATCAATGCTTTTTTTCATGAAAAACTACTCATGTGTGAATTTTGTTTAAAAAACTGAGGAAACAAATTACGTTCCCCAACGCTTCTAACGTGTTAAAATCTTATAAACTTCATCCTTGGTAGCGGCTTTTCTGAGTTTCGCGCACAAAGTTTTATTGCGCATCGCCTTTGAAAGAGTTGCCAGGGCTTCTAAGTGATCTGCCCCACTGTTTTCGGGGGAAACAAGCATAAAGACCAAATCAACTTTCTGACCATCAACAGAATCAAAATCAATCGGTGTGGAAAGCTTTGTAAAATAAGCCTTAACGCGCTTAGCTCCTTCAACACGCGCATGCGGAAAAGCAACTCCGAAACCATATCCCGTCGAACCCAAATTTTCACGTTCAACCATCGCATCTTCAACAACACGAGCATCAATATTTTCATGATGAGCAAGCTTAGCAGACATCTCACTTATAAGCTGACGTTTCGTTTCTGCCTTAATTGAAGACACAATCGTGTTCTGAGATAAAATATCAGAAATTTTCATAAATCTCTACCTTTTAAAAAATTAAGCTTTGGGTTCAACCCAGCCGATATTACCGTCTTTGCGACGATAAACCATACTGATACGATTGTTTGCAACATTTTTGAACATCAAAGCGGCTTCGTTTGACAAATCCATATACATCACAGCTTCACTGACCGTACAAACGGGAATATTCGCATCCGTTTGCGCAATTGTAATCGGAGAAGATGCATCAACATCAACTTCCTCATTATCTTCTTGTAAAGGTAAAATTGCTTGATATGCAAGCTCTGCTAATCCGACTTTACTCTTATGATCGGTTAATTTGTTTTTGTGGCGACGTAAACGTGTGGCAATATGTTCGTTTGCGTTGTCAAAAGCACTATACGGATCTCCGGCCGAACCTGTACCCTTAAGAATCATATTTTTAGCCGGATGAACAGTCACTTCCGCACTAAACTCATCTCCTTCTTTGGAAAAAGCGATAATTGAATTGATTGGGGCATTAAAATATTTAGCAATAGTTGCCTCAAGAGCTTCTTCAACATGTCTTTTCAGTTTATCGCTAATATCAACCTGTTTTCCCGTATATGTAATATCCATATTTTAATCTCCGTTATATATCCGAAAATACAAAGTAAGGTTGAGTATAAACATTTAAACTTTAAAAGCAACCTTTTTAATTATCTAATGCATAAAATATCAAAACGCTGCAATAACGGCTATCTTTACAAGCCTTACAGACATCTTTCGTATGCTGTTGCGTCGGCAAACTTTGAGCTTTATCTTTTTCAATATAGGTTTGATTGAATGAAAAATACATATTCCCATGCGTGTTTTCGGATATAACACCGATATATCCATCGTCTCCCCACCAAGAGCGTGGCAAAAACTTATCCCAACCGGCAGATAAAAAATCTTCACACGAACGGCGTTTATGCATCCCCATAAAATGAAGATAAACATACGTATAAAGGCGCCCTTCGTCATATTTCACGGTAATGTCGATTTCTCCCAAAGGAGTCTTACAAACTTCCCTGCCTGTATTCAGAGCACTTTTTCCCCCATTACAAGTCTCCATCAGTTTATATTCCTTCAAATAAATCGGACCGCTAAAATCAGCCTTTTGTTTAATAAGATCCGGATAATCTTCTCGATATTTTGAGAAAAAATTTGACATTGTTGTTGTCAAATCACTCATATGTGATCTGTGTCTTAAAAACGAAAAACCATATAAAAAAGCGGCTAAAACAGCAACGAGGATTACGAAAACCCCCACGCTCTCAACAAAAGAATTACCGGATTGAGAATTCTTATACATTATTTTTCTCCTGCATACTTTGCAACCAGTATGCCAAACAAAAGTTAAGAAAGTATTATGAAAAGATTTTCTTAAAATTAAAACATATTAAACAACTTTTTTTCTTAAAACCTGCTATTTATGCACGATTTTAAAATGATAAAAGAAAACAAATAAATAAACAAAAACAATAGATTAAAGAAAATTTTTATCTTTTTATTGCGTATTTTTGAAAAAAAGCTTGTTATTTTTTGATAAATCTGATATTGACATTCTCAAGACTTCTTAAAAGTCTGAAATTTGTTTTAATTTTATTTGAGGTTTAAATACATGACTGATACCGCAAATCGCGTTAAAAAGATTGTCGCAGAACACCTTGGTGTTGAAGAATCTAAAGTAACAGAAAGCGCCAGCTTCATTGATGATTTAGGTGCTGATAGCTTAGATACTGTTGAGCTTGTGATGGCTTTCGAGGAAGAATTCGGTTGCGAAATTCCCGATGATGCCGCTGAAAAAATCTTAACAGTGAAAGATGCGATTGACTATCTTTCAAAGAATGCGTAAGTCTTGCGGCTGAAAGCTTAAAGATAAAAACTCGCTGTGCTTAAGCGAGTTTTTGCGCTATTATAACACTAAAAAAATTTGAAATGAGGTTTGAATGAAAAGAGTTGTCATCACGGGAATGGGCGTTGTTTCACCTCTAGGTGTCGGTGTCGAACATAACTGGAAACGCTTACTGAATGGTGATTCCGGAATTGTTAAAATCACGGATATCGACCTGAAAGATATTCCCGTGAGCATCGCAGGTCGTGTACCTTGGGGAGAAAACGAAGGCGAATTCAACATTAACGATGTTTTACCCCTAAAAGACCAAAAGAAAAACGACATATTCATTATTTACGGTTTAGCCGCAGGGCAAGAAGCCATAAAAGACAGTGGCTACATCCCCGAAACCGAAGAAGAAAAAGAACGCTTCGGTGTGATGTTCGGTTCCGGAATTGGCGGATTGCAAACAATCTACGAAAGCGCAATCGCTTTCAATGATGTCGGTATGCGTTGCGTTTCGCCGTTTTTCATTCCCTCTGTTTTGGTTAATCTCATTTCCGGACAACTGTCCATCCGATACGGATTAAAAGGCCCGAACGAGGCTTGTGTTTCAGCCTGCTCGACCGGCGCACACGCTATTGGTGAAGCCTTTGAAATCATTAACAGAGGTGATGCTGATATCATGCTCGCCGGCTCGTCCGAAGCCGCCATCAACGTTTTAGGTCTTGGCGGATTTGCACGTATGCGTGCCTTAACGTCAAATTTCAATGATGAGCCGCAGAAAGCCTCTCGCCCGTGGGATAAAAATCGTTCCGGTTTTGTGATGGGTGAAGGTGCCGGCGCACTTGTTTTGGAAGAGCTGGAACATGCCAAATCGCGCGGTGCAAAAATTTATGCCGAAGTCGTCGGTTACGGCGTTTCGGGTGATGCATACCACATCACAACGCCGTCAGGTGAAGGTGCTGAACGTTCCATGAAAATGGCGCTTAAAAAAGCAAAAGAGCGCGGCCTTAAATTGGAAGACATCGGTTACATCAACGCACACGGTACGTCAACAATTGCCGGTGATGTCGGTGAAGCTTTGGCAGTCAAAAATGTTTTTGCTGATAACATACAAAACATTTCCATGTCATCTACAAAATCTTCCATCGGCCATTTGCTCGGTGCGGCGGGTTCTGTCGAAGCCGTTTATACCACGCTTGCCATTCGCGATCAAATTTGCCCTGCAACGCTGAATTTGGAAGATCCGGAAGATGACGTCAAAGACATGGATTTAGTGCCATTAAAACCGAAAAAGCGTGAAATTAAAGCTGCCATGTCCAATTCCTTCGGATTCGGTGGAACAAATGCAACACTGATATTAAAAAAATACGAATAGATGAAAAAACTCTTTGCTCTTATCTTAATCTGCTTAATTGTCGCCACATTCGGCACATTCAAATATGTTCAAACACGGCTTTTTTCACCACTCATTCAAACACCCCTTATTTTTGAAATAGAAAAAGGTACATCCGCTCAAAAAACGGCACAAAAATTAGCCGAAAACAAACTCGCCCCACACCCTTTGTTTACGCGCCTTGCCATGCGTTTTTACGGCTTTGATAAAAACTTAAAAGCAGGCGAATATTTGCTTGAAGAAAACATGAGCTTAAAAGACATCTTAGAAAAGCTCACTTCAGAAAAAGTCATGATGCATCAACTCACTTTACCTGAAGGCTTAACAACAGCGCAAATGCTTGCCTTAATTGAACAAAACGAATTTTTATCAGGCGATATTTCGGAAGATGTCAACGAAGGCGAAATACTCCCCGAAACATATACCTTTGCCAAAGGTGAATTAAGAAAAAACATCATTCAAAAAGCAAAAACGGATATGGAAAAAATTCTTGATGAAGCTTGGAAAACAAGAGCTGAAAATCTGCCTTTATCAGATAAAAACGAGCTTTTGATATTAGCTTCCATCATTGAAAAGGAAACGGGCGTGAACGCGGAACGCGGCAAAGTTGCCTCTGTTTTTATCAACCGCCTTAATATCGGCATGCCGCTTCAAACAGATCCCACCATCATTTATGCTTTAACACTCGGGAAATCCGATTTAGGGCGAAGCTTAAAACACAAAGATTTGGAAATTAATAACCCTTACAACACATATCTTTATAAAGGTCTGCCCCCAACGCCGATTTGTAACCCCGGCATTATGGCGATTAAAGCTGCGGCAAACCCTGATACCACGCCTTATCTTTACTTTGTGGCTGATGGAAACGGCGGACATCGATTCGCCAAAACCTTATCCGAACACAATGCAAACATTCGCTTGTGGCTTAAAAAATAATCTAAAAACTCTTTTTGATACGTTTGGAAAAAGCAAAGAAGCCGACGCTCACCAAAATCGCTATTGCTACTCCGATTAAAACGGACACATAGAGATTTTGCCTTAACATCAACTCAGAATAACCGAAATATGTGCCGCAGACAGTAGTCATAAACACCGCGGGAACAAGTGAAATCAAATAAAAACGACCTTTTCTTTTCAAATAAAGCATCCCAATCCAAAGCATAATCGTGGCAAGCATTTGGTTTGTCCAACCAAAATAAAGCCAAATTCTATTCAAATCAACAAACGCAAGCGTCATCGCGCAAGCAAAAATCATCACGCTTAAAATTAATCGATTCGAAAGCTTTTGCTGCTTAATTTTAAAGAAATCGGCAAGTGACAAACGAGCCGAGCGAAGCGCCGTATCGCCGGATGTAATGGCAAGTAAAACAATTGAACTGACCGTTAAAATCTTCCCCCAATTCCCAAGCAAACCCTCCGAAATTTCAGAAACAACCTTTCCAGCATTACCTCCTGGACCTAAAGCTTCATTTAAGCCATTTGTGCCGTGGAAGAAAGCAATAGAAAGCGTTGCCCAAACAAGTGCCACCACGCCCTCCAAAATCATCGCACCGTAAAAAATCGGCCGCCCGTATTTTTCATTTGTTAAACACCTTGCCATCATCGGCGATTGCGTGGCATGAAAACCGCTCAATGCCCCGCAGGCAATAGTAATAAACATCAAAGGAAAAATAGGCTTGCCGTTCGGATTTTGGTTTAATGTATGCAAATCAGGGTAAAAATCATATCCGTTCTTAATAAGTGCGCCCAAGAGCAAAACTGTCGCGAGCAGAAGAGCCGCCGCAAAAAACGGATAAAGCTTGCCGACAATCTTATCAATCGGGAGCATGGTCGCCAAGAAATAATAGGCAAAAATAATCATCAGCCACCAAA
>Ga0310690_10012139_pt1 | contig 10599 bp, 8 predicted proteins | sample AusTroGonzalo_MG_2_FD_207661 | JGI IMG/M metagenome (GOLD analysis project Ga0310690, IMG submission 207661) | Bovine rumen microbial communities from tropical cattle in Woodstock, Queensland, Australia - Gonzalo_04 (v2) (version 2) | ecosystem: Host-associated > Mammals > Digestive system >...
ATCGCAACTTTGGGTCCTGATGTCAACGAGTCGTATGAGAAGTTCGGTGTGAACCATCATGGTGAAATCCGTTTCGGCTTAGGCGCTATCAAGGGGATGGGTGACTCTGCTGCCCTCGCCATCATCGAGGAGCGTGAAAAGAATGGACCTTTTAAGGACATCTACGACTTCGCCCAGCGTGTCAGCTTCTCATCTGTCAACCGCAAGGCCTACGAGAGTCTGGCGCTGAGTGGGGGCTTCGACAGTTTCGGCATCCGTCGCGAGGATTACTTCGCCACGAATGCCAAGGGCGAGATGTTCCTCGATACGCTTGTGCGTTATGGTCAGACGTATCAACAGGAAAAGGCTGAGATGCAGAACTCTCTCTTTGGTATGTTTGGCGACGGGGTTGAGATAGCCCAGCCGCCTGTGCCGAAGAATGATGTGCGCTGGAGTGATATCGAACGTCTGAATAAAGAGCGTGACCTGGTGGGAATCTATCTCTCTGCCCATCCACTTAACGAGTTTAAGATCGTTATCGACAACTTGTGCAACACCAGTTGTTCAGAACTGACGGATATCGGCAGTGTCAACGATCGTGAGGATGTGGCGTTAGGCGGCATCGTAACAGCTGTCAGAACTGGCTTTACCAAAAATGGCAAACCCTTTGGTATCGTTACCCTCGAGGATTTCGATGGCTCTGGAGAGCTGCCTCTCTTCGGTGAGAACTGGGGTCAGTACAGTGGTATGTTCTCGATAGGAGCTTCTGTCTATGTAGTGGGCAAGATACGCGCTCGTTTTCAATACAACAATGATGGTCCTAAGGAGCTGAAGGTGAGCCGGGTAGAATATCTGCAGACGGTCAAGGAGAATGCCATCGACCGCATCACCATCTCGCTTATCACCGACCCTGAGCTGCTTGACGAGCGGATTGTGGCTGAACTCAACGAACTGATTGCCGAGCATCCCGGCAAGACGAAACTGTTTTTCCAGCTGCGTGACTCCATAGGCAAAAACCATGTGCTGCTGCGTTCTCCTAACAGAGGTGTTGATGTGCGTCATAATCTTATCGATTATATAGAGAGTCATCCAAATGTTATGGATTATAAGATTAATTAATTTTTTAGTATAAACTTTTTAAAGCGAACCATTATGGAAGTAACAATTTCACGTGAGAATTTCGAGAGCCTGAAGAGTGGCGACAAGCCAGTGGTAGTTGATTTCTGGGCAACCTGGTGCGGCCCCTGCCGTATGATTGCTCCTATCATTTCGAAACTGGCAGAGAAATACGAAGGTAAGGTCGTTGTAGGCAAGTGCGACGTCGAGGATAATGAAGACCTGGCTGTGGAGTATGGCATTCGTAACATTCCTACTATCCTCTTTTTCAAGGGTGGCGTGATTGTCGACAAGCTCGTTGGTGCCCAAAATGAGACCATTATAGACGCGAAGTTCCAGTCATTACTTTAAGCGATGGCAAGTATAGACGAAGAACTCCGCCTCGATGAGGAGGAGAACAGAAGGGAACTGGCGTTCATTCGTGAGCGAATACCGTTTGATGCCAAGAAGCATTACAGCGACGAGACCATTCTGTATATGATGGACTTGATAGTAGACTACTACTATACGAGTGGCATTCTGGAGAGCAATGAGGAAGAAGTTGACATCGACCTTGAGGCTGTGGCAGATTATGTCTGTCAGAAAGCCAAGGAGGAAGGTGCCACCAACTTCGACCCTGAATATGTGCTCTTCATCGTACAGGCTGACCTCGACTTTCAGGAGCAGAACCTGTAGTTTTTTAGTCTATAGACATAGAGACAATGCGTGAGCCGTCGGGGTTTTCAGTGATGTAAACCTTGACGGCATTTTCTGGCAATACCTCTTCTATCAGCTCCGGCCACTCTATCAGACAGAGAGAACCTGAGTAGAAATAGTCCTCAAAGCCCATGTCGTAGACCTCCTCTAACTTCTTGATGCGATAGAAATCGAAGTGGTAGATGGAGGAGTTGTCAGTAGTATACTCGTTGACGATGGCGAAGGTGGGTGAGGTGATGACATCCTTTACTCCCAGCTCCTCACAGATGGCCTTGATAAAGGTGGTCTTGCCAGCTCCCATCTTGCCATAGAAGGCAAACACCGTGCTTTCTCCAATATTTTCAATAAACGTCCGCGCTGTCTCACGGATATGCTCTAAATCTTTAATCTGTATCTCCATAACTATTCACTTTTCACTATTCACTATTCACTTTTCACTTCTTTCGTCCTTTCATCGTTATCAGCGGTATGATGATCTCCTCCATCGAGATACCTCCGTGTTGGAAGGTGTCGCGATAGTAGCTCACATAGTAGTTGTAGTTGTTAGGGTAGGCCAGAAAAGCATCACCCGTGGCAAACACATAGGTTGTCGAGAGATTAGGTGCCGGCAACTGTGCTTTCTGCGGCTCACGAATCGTAAAGAGGTTCTTATCGTCGTAGCTCAGGTTCTTACCCAACTTATAGCGCAGATTGGTATTTGTGTTTCTGTCGCCCACAATCTTCACTGGTTGCGTACAGCGGATACTGCCATGATCCGTCGTCACAATGACCTTGCAATCCTCCTGTGCCAGCTGACGGAAGAATTCGGCGATGACTGAGTGACGGAACCAGCTGAGGGTAATTGAGCGGTAGGCACTTTCGTTATTCGCCAGCTCGCGTACCATTTTCGACTCCGTACGGGCGTGACTCAGCATGTCGATGAAATTGAATACCACCACGTTCAGATCGTTCTTCCCTAGGTTCGACATCTGCTGCATCAACTTGTCGGCATCGGCAGAGTTGTTCACTTTATGATAAGAGAAAGTGTTCTTCTTTCGATAGCGGTCCAGCTGTGTTTGGATGAGCGGCGCCTCGTTCAGGTTCTTGCCTTCCTCCTCATCCTCGTCCACCCAGAGGTCGGGGAACATCTGGGCAATTTTGTTGGGCATCAAGCCTGAGAATATAGCATTGCGGGCATATTGCGTGGCAGTGGGCAGAATGCTGAAATAAAGGTCTTCCTCAATGTCAAACTGCTTATTGAGTTCCTGTGCGAGGATACGCCACTGGTCATAGCGGAAGTTGTCGAGCACTACGAGATACACTTTCTCGCCTTCACTGAGCTGGGGGAAAACCTTGGTTTTGAACACCTCTGGTGAAAGGATCGGACGGTCGCCTGAGGCGGTGGTGGGGTTCAGCTGCGCCACCCAGTCAAGATAGTTCTTCTTGATGAATTTCGCGAAGCCCAGATTCGCCTCCTCTTTCTGCATGCGGAGCATATCAGTCATCGAACTGTCTGTCGAACTCAGTTCCAGCTCCCAGTGTACCAGTTTCTTATACACCTCCACCCAGTCCTGCCAGCTCCTACAGTCCATAATCTGCATGGCTATCTGCTGGAACTGTTGCTGATATTGTGTCTGAGTCACCTCCGTCTCGATTTCCTTGCGGTGGATGTTCTTCTTCAGGGTCAGCAGAATCTGGTTGGGGTTCACGGGCTTGATCAGATAGTCGGCTATCTTCTGTCCGATGGCCTGATTCATGATGTCCTCCTCCTCACTCTTGGTTACCATCACTACGGGCAGTGCAGGATGCATCTCCTTGATGCGCTGCAACGTCTCCAATCCGCTGAGGCCGGGCATCTGCTCGTCGAGCAATACCAGGTCGAAATGTCGCTCACGGCAGAGGTCGATGGCGTCAGTGCCGTTGCTCACCGTCATCACGTCATAGCCTTTGCTTTCCAAGAACAGCTTTTGTCCATGCAGCTGCTCTATCTCGTCATCCACCCAAAGTAAATATCCGTTGATCATCACTATTCACTTTTCACTATTCACTTTACCAAAAGTCTTCGTCGAAATCGAAGTCCTTGGATTGTTTCTTCTTTTTATTCTTCTGCTGAGGCTCGTCGTCCTCATCGTCCTCGTCTCCTGAGGCTTTCTTTGTCGAAGGAATATCTTCTGGATCAATCACCTCAATGTCCTCAGGACGAATGAGCAGCTTGTCGGTATTCGTCTTCATCGGCACGAAGATATCTTCATAGAATTGCTCATAGTCGTCGTAGCTGAATTGTACACCTAGCAGCGGCAGATTCACCTCGCTGATAATCAGACTGCGACATTTCGTGAGTTTCTCCGCCATCACCTCGTTGGCATACAACTGTCGTGCATACTGCAGAGCCTCGTCGTAGCTCAGGAAACCGCTGATAAGCATGCGCTGCAGACCGTTGTCCTCGTCGGTGCTGATCTCGAAGTTACGCACCAGGAAGTTTGAGAAGTTATAGCGTGCCATCTCAAACAGCAGCTGGTTCTGGTTGACGCTGTCGGGCTCGTAGGCGAGGATAAAGAGGAATTTCTGGTTGGGGTCGGCACTCAGGGTATCTGCCTTTGTGGAGTCGGCCGTGAGGGTGATGTCCCTTCGCGACCATACATCGCCGATATCAAACTTACCACCATGCAGTCTGCGGCCCTCCTGCACACCCTTCACAATCATTCCTGCCATCTCGGCCACCTCGCTCTTGGGATGTTTCTCCACCACCTCCTTCAACTGTTCCAGACAGCCGTTGGCATCGCCATTGTTCAGTCGGCTCAGTCCGTCGATGAAGATAAACTTTGCCCGGTGCTCGCCCATCGGGAAACGGTCTGCTGAGATGCGGGCATTACCAGCCACCTCGTCGAACTTGTCATTTTTAAAGGCGGCGTATGTGGCGGCATATAGCGAATCCTCGATATGAGTGCCGAAGCGGGCATTATCGGCGTAGTAGGGGTCGGAGAGCAGCGTGGTCCACTCGCTCTCAGGATGCTCTGCCTTCAGATGACTCAGACAGGCCTCGGCCGTATCATGACGACCTAGTCTGGAGTAGAGCAGGAACAGGTGATACCAGGCATCGTCGAGTTTCTCGAATTCAGGATAGTCCTTTGTCAGTCTGAGCAGCTGCTTCTCACTGAGTTTCAGATTATCGAGTTTGTCTTTGAAGATAATGCCCGACTGCAGTAATGCCTCTTGTATGATAGCGTGGCTCTCTGCCTTCTGCTCATCGCTGAAAGGAATCTGTGCCAGATAGTATTCTCTATTATGGGGATCGTTGGCGAGCGTGTCTTTAGGTGCCGCAGTCTGCGTGCTATCGCTGGGGGCAGTGCCTTGGGCTGCCAGCGAATCTCTGGGCTCTCCTGAATTTGAGGAATCTCCTGTTTCTCCCGACTCTTCGCTTTGGCTTGCCATATTCACCACCGTCTGGTTTATTCGCTGCCAGTTATCTGCATTCTGTCGTTGTCCCCATTGGCGCTGGAAAGTGTTCTTACCCTGGCTCACGGCAGTGGGATTATAGAAATACCAGGCGCCACCCGTCTGTGTTTGCGTCGTGGGTTTGTTCTGCTGGGTATTAACCCGCTGACCTACAGCCTGGTTCTTTTGCAACTGGCGCTCTACTTCCGCCATTTTTTCAGCATCACGGGCCTCTTTCTCCTTGCGTTTCAGTTCCTTGATCACACGGTCGATGGCTTCCAGACGCTCCTTTTCAGGCATATCGGCCAAGGTCTGCAGTGAGTCCTGAAGATGGATGGCGTCGGTATGGGGCACGAGCTCGTCGAGCACTTTCGAACGCTGTGCCAGCTCCTCATAGTCCTTGCGGTCTTTATCCAATAGTCCGATGGCTTCGCCATAACAGCGCTGGGCATCGTTGTATTTCTCCAACTGCCAGTAAAGGTTACCCAACGTCAGCAGCAGCACACCTTTTTCTATGCCGCTGCGGGTGGCCTTCTCGTTGCCCTTTTCATAGGCGGCGATAGCCTTCATTGTATCATTTTGCATCAGGTGGATATTGCCCATAGCGTAATACACTTGGTCGAGATAGTCCTTGTTGTTGTCGTTCGACGCCATACGCCTGAGCCTGCTGATCATCGCTTTCGCATTACCCTTCGCCATTACCTCCGTCTGGGCGATACGGGCATTAAACTCAAGTTCGTATGAGGGGTGACAACCCACCACTTTGCCGAAAGCATGCTCTGCCTCAGCACGGTTGCCCAGTTCCTTCTGGATTTGTCCCATGAGAAACCACTCTCGGGCCTTCTGCTGGTGCCGGCGTTCGTGCTTGATCACCTTGCGCAGATAGGGCACAGCCTTCTGATAGTCCTTTGTACGGATATAGAAGTCGGCATAGGTATAGTCCCAATCCTTCACGGTGCGGAAGTGCATCGAGTCGCGGCTCATGTTGCGGATCACGTCCTCGGCATCGTAGAGCCAGTCCAGCTCGGTATAGCATTTTGCGAGCCAGGCTCTGGCCAGTCCGTTCTGCCTGGGCTGTGTCTGATAGAGACGGGTCATATAGCTGAAGGTGGCAGCGGCTTCGTCGAAGTCGCCCTTCTGGAACTGCGATTTGCCTAACAGCATCCATGCTTTCCAGAGAAATGGGTTATACTCCTTGCGTCCCAGCCACTCCTTGTCCTTATCGGTCTTCTTTTTTCCACTCTTCCATTCGGGCTTGGCCTTGATACTGTGGCGGCGGATATCCTTCTCGGCTTTCTCGATGGCACGGTTATAATGGCTGCTGCCTAACGAGCGGCTCTCCTTGTTGCCTACCATGTAGAGGGGTATCTGTTCGGTAAAGTTATCGCGGTTGCCCTTTTCCTTCTCCAAGTTACCGTCGATGAAGGCTTCCTTACCATTATAATATATATTATAGCGAGCGTTGAAACTGTGCCACCAACGGGAGCCCGATGTGTTTTTCTGCGTAGAACAGCCCACCATCGTCAATAAGACGACGGCACCGACCATCCATCTATAGGCTAATCTGCGCATCCTATAATTAAACCTCTTTAGAGGTTGTTTTATTGTGTAAGTCAGTGCTTTTTTGCCGTTTTTCCTCTAAAAGACAATGTATTTTGCAGTCGCCTTCCTGGGCAGCAGAGCAGGTAGAGCAGTCGTGCCCCATTTCGATGGTGTCGTCACCCTTGTCGAAATGATTGGCAATCCAGGCAATCACGCCCAGCCCCACAATCAACCCTATACACACCAGCGCAAACTCCATAGCGGTAGCAAATTATTCACTTTTCACTATTCACTATTCACTATTCACTTTTCACTTCTATTTCGAATCCGGCATCGCGCAGGCTCTGCCAGAAGTGTGGATAGGACTTGGTTACCACCTTGGGATTGTTGATGATCAGGCCATCCGACTTCATGGCGAAGGGGGCAAACGATAGGGCCATGCGGTGGTCGTTGTAGGTATCGATACCTTCTTCCATCGAGGGCTCGCAGCGCTCTCCGTCCCAGTAGAGTTCACTGTCGTTAAGGTCGTGGAGCACGTAGCCCAGCTTCCGCATCTCGCGCTTCATGGCCTCGATACGGTCTGTCTCCTTGATTTTCAGTGTGGCCAGACCTTTAAAGTGGAAGGGAATATTCAGTGCGGCACAGGTTACAATCACCGTCTGTGCCAGATCGGGTGAGTTCACAAAATCATACTCCAGCTTCGGCACACAACGGCCGTTGCGCTTCAGCGTCACGTTCTGCGGCTGTCCGGAGGTCTTCGACTGGAACACCGTCTTCACGCCTAACAAACTGAAGATGTATTTGATCACCGAGTCGCCCTGCTTCGAGCCGTCCTTCAGACCGTTCAGCTGTATCTCTGCCTCGCGGTTGCTGCTCAGCGCCAGTATCTCATACCAGTAGCTGGCACCGCTCCAGTCGTTTTCTATCACGTAGTCACGGTTTACGTAGGGCTTGGGATTCACGGTAATGGTATCGGCCGAGGTCCATTCGGCATCAGCACCGTATTCACGCATCATCCACAGCGTCAGGTCGATGTAGGGTCGGGAGATGATGTCGCCAGTCAGTTTCAGTTCGAGACCTTTCTTCAGCACGGGACCTATCATCAGCAGGGCCGAGATATATTGCGAGCTCACGCTGCCTTCTATCTCCAGCTCACCACCTTCAATGCTCTTACCGGTGATGCGGAGTGGGGGATAGCCCTCCTTACCCTCGTAGCTGATGTCGGCCCCCAGTTTCTTAAGTGCGTCGACCAAGATGCCGATGGGGCGCTGTTTCATGCGTTCTGTACCCGTGAGCGTGTGCGTACCTCGCATCACGCTCAGATAGGCGGTCATAAAGCGCATGGCGGTACCCGCGGCTTTGATGTTGATTTCTTCGGGCATATAGCGCAGGGCGTCTAGTATCACCTGGGTGTCGTCGCAGTCCGACAGGTTCTGGGGCAGCTGACGTCCGCCGCTGAGCGCATAGATGATAAGTGCACGGTTCGAGATGCTCTTCGAGGCGGGCAGGCTCACCATCGCTTTCTGCAGTTGGGGAGCCTTGACAAGATATTGAGTCATTTTTCTGTTGTAGTCTTGATTTTGAGCTGCAAAGGTACGAATTTTTATCCTTATAAGCAAATCAAACACAAAAAAATCACCTAAAATCGAAAAAAGTGGCCGGAAAATTTGGTCAAACGGAAAAATGTGTGTACTTTTGCACCCGCATTTCCGACTTAGGTCAGATGCTAAGCTTTAAGGATCGGGATTTAGCGCAGTTGGTAGCGCACACGTCTGGGGGGCGCGAGGTCGCTGGTTCGAGTCCAGTAATCCCGACCAAGGTCAAGAGCCTGAGAATCTACTGATTCTCAGGCCTTTTCTTTTTTGTCTCTCAAAAACGGTTGTGTGGCGGTTGACGTGCTGGTTGCGTAAAAAACAGAGAAGCTTACGATGTAGGTGTGGTGAACGGGATCAAAGGTGATAAGTCCATATCACAATTCTTATTAAATCGGAGGGCAAGGGTACTGATTTTTGCTTTATTATTCGTATCTTTGCATCCGACTTTACAATATTTTAAGAAGATTATGGCAGAGAATTGTGAGAAAACATCAGTAATGAAGGTTCTTTTGATTAATGGAAGCCCAACGGACCAGGCAGGGCGCCTTCTGCATCGATACCTCGCTCGACGGCCCCCCGGCAGAATAAAAAATGTATTCTGTATCATAATAAAAAAGAGGCCGGCCTCGGGGAGGTCGGTCTCTGTTATTTGCTGCGATCTTTCAGAAAACGTTTCAGAAAGAAGGCCAGGAAGTAGGGGAAGGTGTAGAACTTGCCGTTGTAGCCAATGTTCTTGTACCCCAGTTTGATACCGTATCTTACATCTGGATAGGAGTCCCAATTTATCAGATTATTCAGCGAGGCAGTGGCGCCGTCCTTGGCCTTGACTTCTACGGGTATCAGCGAATCGGCATCGCGGACAAAGAAATCCATCTCCAAAGAGGGATTGTCGTGCTTGTAGAAATATAGTTGCTCATAGCCAGACTTGCGAAGCATTTCGCCAACCACATTCTCGTAGATGGCACCTTTGTATGTGCCGAAGTTCTTGTTGGCTCGCAGGTCTTCTTGTGCTTCCTCGTCGAGCGAGGCGATGAGCAGGCCTGTATCGTGATAATATATCTTGTAGTAGTCGGTATTATAATTGCCTTTCAATGGCAACTCTACATTGCTCAGGCAATAGCATACGTTAATGACACCAGCTTCTTTCAGCCATTCCACAGCACCAATATATTCTCTGCTTCTGGCCCCTTTGGCTATCTTGGTGATCTGGTATTTCTTGTTCTCTTTGGCCAGGAAAGTGGATATATGACTGTAAACGGCCAGAACCTTAGCTTTATCTGTAGCCTTGGCGTATTTAGTTATATCTTCCTCGTAGTCTTTCAGCAACTGGCGCTGTAGTTTCAGGGTTCCACCGTAATGGCCGTTGTCGATATACATCTTCACCACCTCGGGCATTCCGCCCAAGCTCATGTAGTCGCGGAACAGGTCGGTCATCGTGTTGAGTTCAAGTTGTGAGAATGGCTGCAGGGATATCATATGCTGATAAAGGTTGTCTATCTGTTCTGGCGAATAGCCCTTTGCCCACAGGAACTCCTCAAAGTCCATGGAATGCATTTCGAAATCTTCCTTATAGCCCACTGCATTAGATTCGATTTCCTCATAATAGATACCCATCATCGAACCTGAGCAGATGACGTCATAGCGGCTGTCCTGACAGAAGGACTTAAGCGAAGTGGCGCAATCGGGGCATTTCTGCAGCTCGTCGAAGAAAATCAGTGTCTTATTGGGTATGAACTTCCAATTGGGTTCAAGCAATGAGATGTTCTTGATGATTGTTTCAACCTCATAGCCATCATCGAAAATTGCTCTGAACTTCTTTTGAAGCACAAAGTTGATTTCGATTACCGACTCGTAGTTGGCTTTACCGAATGCTCGGATGGATTCAGTCTTACCAATCTGACGGGCACCCTTCACGATCAGTGGCTTTCTTTCTGGATTGTTTTTCCAGTCCAGAAGATACTTGTCAATCTTTCTTTTTAGCAGTTTCATATTCGCAAAATCACATTTTCGGCTGCAAATATAAGCAAAAAATCACATTTTCGGATATTATTTTTGATAAAAATCACATTTTCCGTCATATTTTTCGCTAAATAATCACATTTTCCGTAATAACTGACGTCATTTCGCGTAATTTCTCGTCCACTTCCTTCCAATGATTTTCCAATTGACAAGGAAGAGGCTAGGCGTATCATCGATAGGCCGGCCTCGGGAGGAGGTCGGCCTTTTTGATGGATAGATTTCAGAAGATGAGTGGGCC
>Ga0310690_10012142_pt1 | contig 10597 bp, 6 predicted proteins | sample AusTroGonzalo_MG_2_FD_207661 | JGI IMG/M metagenome (GOLD analysis project Ga0310690, IMG submission 207661) | Bovine rumen microbial communities from tropical cattle in Woodstock, Queensland, Australia - Gonzalo_04 (v2) (version 2) | ecosystem: Host-associated > Mammals > Digestive system >...
TGCCCGCAATGGCATACAGCTCGCAATGCTCTGCCAGCTGCATTCCCGGTATTGTCTGGCCCCTGGCAATATCCGCTGTTCCCAAAACGCCCCATCTGACTCTTCTCATATCTTAATCCTCCCATAACTATTCAATGCTTTCCCTTTTCCCCAATCATAACCCTTAAAGTTCACTCTAAGTCAACATCTACACTATAAATACTGAAAACTGCTTCCACCAGAAGCAGTTTTTTCCTCCATTTTTAAGTTTTCAATCTTAAGTTTTAAGTATTAATTTATTAATATGATTTTCCCTTGACTTAGAGCTAGCTCCAAGGTTTATCATATTCCTATACCACAACACTCTTTTCCCCTTACGCGTTCGGAAGGAGGATCTTCTAATGAAATACCGTCCCATGGGAAAACTCGGCATCAAATCTTCCGCCTTCGGTCTGGGCTGCATGCGCTTTAACGGTGCTGCCTCCGGAGACAGTGTTATTGATGAACAGAAAGCCGTCTCCCTGATTCGCCGTGCCATTGACGGCGGCGTCACCTATATCGATACTGCCTACGTTTATCTGGATAAAACCTCCGAAATCGTCCTGGGCAAAGCCCTTCAGGACGGTTACCGGGATAAGGTCACCATCGCCACCAAAGTGCCGCCGGATCTCGTCAACAGTCGCGCGGATATGGAGGCTATCCTGGCGGAAGAACTGAAAAAGCTTCAGACAGATCATATCGACTTCTACCTCATGCATGCCATGAACAAGCAGAAGTGGGAGCATATGAAAGCCATCGGTGCGCCGCAGTTCTTCGATGATATGAAGAAGGAAGGCAAGATACGCTACAAGTGCTTCTCTTTCCACGGCCCCTATGAGGAATTCGAGTATATCCTCAACGACTGGGACTGGGATATGTGCCAGATCCAGTATAACTATATGGATATCAACAACCAGGCAGGTACAAAAGGCCTGGAACTGGCAGGCAGCAAGGGCATCCCCGTTGTTATCATGGAAGGCCTTCTCGGCGGCCGCCTGGCCAATGCTCCGGATAACGTACAGGCTCTCTATGACGCCTTCCCGGTAAAACGTTCCCCGGTGGAATGGGCTTTCCGCTGGCTCTGCAACCATCCGGAAGTTTCCGTCGTTCTGTCCGGCTGCAATGAAGCGGAACAGATCGATGAAAACCTGCGGATCTTCGATACCGTGGATACCGGCATCATGAGCGCGGAAGAGCTGGAACTCATGGACAATGTACGTGCCGCTTATATCAGCCGAACCAAGATCGGTTGCACCGGCTGCCGCTACTGCATGCCCTGTCCCAACGGCGTCAACATTCCCGGTGTCTTCTCCGTCTGGAACAACGTCTCCCTCTATGGCATTGATCCGAAGGATGACTGGGGTTTCAGGATGATCATGGACAAGGATGCCGGCGCGGATAAGTGCCTCGCCTGCGGCGCCTGCGAAGCTGCCTGCCCCCAGCACCTGAACATTATCGACAGCCTGAGCACCGCCTGGAGTGAACTGCACCCCTGATCAAGCAATATATGTCTGAAAGGAGTTTCTGTCAGTATGAATAACTTCACCTTTTATTCTCCCACCTGTTTTGTCTTTGGTAAGGATTCTGAAAGCCAGGCCGGCGCGCTGGTCAAGCGTTTCGGCGGCAGCCGTGTACTCATCCACTTCGGTGGCGGCAGCGCCCTGCGTTCAGGTCTGATCGACCGGGTGGAAGCTTCCCTGGAAGCTGAGGGCATCACCAGTTTCCGCCTTGGCGGTGTAAAACCCAATCCCCGCAGCGGTCTGGTCTACGCAGGCATTGACCTCTGCCGCAGGGAAAAGATCGATTTCATTCTCGCCGTCGGCGGCGGCTCCTCCATTGACTCTGCCAAGGCAATTGCTGCCGGTACAGTCTATGACGGAGATTTCTGGGATTTCTACAGTGGCAAGCCGATCACGGAAGCCCTTCCCGTCGGCACCGTGCTGACCATCTCCGCAGCGGGCAGCGAAGGCAGTCCGGACAGCGTCATCACGCTTGAAGATGGTATGTATAAGCGGGGTGCCAGCGGTGACGCCATTCGTCCTAAATTCTCCATCCTGAATCCCGCCCTGACCCAGACGCTGCCGGCTTTCCAGACAGCTGCCGGTATCACAGACATCATGGCCCACCTGTATGAGCGCTACCTCACCAACACCAAAGAGGTGGAAGTCACTGACCGGATGATCGAAGCGCTGCTGCTGACCATGATCCACGAAGGTCCGCGGGTCATCGCCGATCCGGACAACTATGAAGCCCGTGCAAATATCATGTGGGCCGGAATGATGGCTCATAACAATTCCTGCGGTGTCGGCCGCAGCCAGGACTGGAACAGCCATAATATTGAGCATGAGCTTTCTGCCCTGTATGACTGTGCACACGGTGCCGGTCTGGCCGTGACCCTGCCTGCCGTCTTCACCTATGTCATGAATCATGATGTCATGCGCTTTGCCCAGGTTGCTGTCCGTGTCTGGGGCTGCCAGATGGATTTTGCCCATCCGGAAGTCACCGCCAAAGAAGGCATTGAGAAACTGCGCCAGTTCTTCATTTCCATCGGTATGCCCCGCAACTTTGCGGAGCTCGGTGCCCGTGAGGAGGATATCCCCCTGCTGGTCGAAAATCTCTGCCGCGGCGACGGTCGTCCCGGAACCATCTCCGGCTTTGTCACCCTGAATGAAGAGGACTGTGCCAACATTTACAGACTGATGCTGTAAGCAACAGTCTGTAAATGTTAACTCTAAACTTTTCACTCTCCACTCGTCCCTTCCGTTCCCTTCTTCTATTCAGAAAAACAGCATCTATGATGCTGTTTTTTCCACCATTTTTAAGTTTTAAGCAGTGTCTGCCTGCTGACGCCCGCTTTCCCGCCCACAGACGGAATGATTATGAATTCTGAATGGGAGTTTTTATGCGCAAACAATTTGCCTGGCTGTGGAAGAATATGGACACACCCTTCCGCCGCCGCCATGTCATTGCCCTGTGTGTCTGCGCTTTCACCTGTCTTTTGCTGCTGGTGAACCCCGCTCTTTCACAACGTCTCATTGACGACGTCATTGTTGCAGGTAATCCCGAACCGCTTCTTTCCATCCTGGCTGTCATGCTGGTGGTCAAGCTCGGTCGGGAAGGCTTGCGGTACATGATGGTCATTTTCCTGGAAAAGGATTCCCAGAACGTCGTCTTCAATCTTCGCCGCCGCCTCTTCAGCAAAATGCAGTATAACGATATGGCCTTCTTTGACACCCACCGCACCGGCGATCTCATGACCCGCATGAGTGCCGACCTGGACTGGTGCCGTCATTTCCTGAGCTATATTGATTACCGCATCATTGACGCGGTATGCACTTTCCTCTTTGCCACAGTTTATCTTTTACTTGTCAACTGGAAGCTGACCCTGCTTCTGATTGTCATTACACCTGTTCTTCTGCTGATTACCAAGTTCTTCTCCCGTCACGTCCGTCCCCGCTTTGTTTTCATGCGTGAAAAGCTGTCAGAGATGAATACTGCCGCCCAGGAGAATATAGCCGGAAACCGGGTCGTAAAAGCTTTCGCACGGGAAGAATATGAAAAAGAACGGTTCGAGCAAAAGAACAAGGCTTTTATGGACAGCCACCTGCGGATCAACAAACTCTGGTTGACCTTCTTCCCTGTTATTGAGCTCCTCGTCAACGCTATTCAGCTGGTCACTGTCTTCGTAGGTGGCCTGTTCATCATCCGGGGAGAGCTGACCCCCGGCGAGCTTGCCATTTTTACAGGGCTCAGCTGGGCTGTGTCCAATCCCATGCGGGAACTTGGCAACCTGATCAATGACCTGCAGCGTTTCTCCACTTCTGCCACAAAAGTCATGGAGCTGTATTACCGTACACCCTCCATTGTGGATGCTCCGGATGCTGTTTCCCATGAACGCATTCAGGGGAAGATCGAGTTTGATCATGTTTCCTTCCGTTTCGATACCAAGCCGGTCCTGACAGACGTTTCCTTCTCGGTCCAGCCCGGTCAGACCGTTGCCGTCATGGGTCCCACCGGAAGCGGAAAAACCACGCTCATCAACCTGCTTGCTCGGTTCTATGATGTTACCGAGGGCTCAATCCGGGTGGACGACTGCGATGTAAAGCAATGGAAGCTCAGTGAACTCCGGGGCGGCATCGGCACCGCCACCCAGGATGTTTTCCTTTTCTCGGATACTGTGGAAGGCAATATTGCCTTCGGCGATCAGTCCCTGACTGTGGAAGAAGTCAAGGATTTCGCCCGCAGGGCGGATGCCGCGGAATTTGCTGAAAAGCTTCCGGAAGGATATGACACCATCATCGGCGAGCGGGGTGTCGGCCTCTCCGGCGGCCAGCGTCAGCGGATTGCCCTTGCCCGTGCCATGGCCGTTCGTCCTGGCATTCTCATTATGGATGACACCACCTCTGCTGTGGACAGCGAAACAGAGCAGTATATTCAGGACCAGCTGCGCCATCTGCCCTACGAGTGTACCAGGTTCATCATTGCCCAGCGGATATCTTCCATGCGGGACGCCGATCTGATTCTTGTTCTGCAGGACGGAAAAATCACCGAACACGGAACCCATAGTGAACTCCTGGCAAAACGGGGCTATTACTGGCAGACCTACTGCCTGCAATACGGCATCCCCATAGATGAAGATCAATCTGCAGCCACTGACAATAACGGTATCGTCAGCACCCCGGCTGCCGGAATGGGGGTGTAAGGGATGGCAAGAAATAAATTCGACGTCGATGAGCGCCTGGAATCCCCGTTCCGCTGGCAGCATCTGAAGCGAGCCGGCAAATACATTGCCCGGCATAAATACAAAATGCTGGCCGCACTGCTGCTCAGCGCCATGGCCAGCGTTGCCTCCCTCTTTATCCCCAAGATCACCCAGTGGGTGCTCGATGAAGCGGTTCCAAATAAAGATACCGCCATGATCGGCCGGATGGCACTCCTCTTTGTGGGGATCATCGCCCTGGGTATTGTGTTTACCACCATTCGTTCCCGGATGATGGCCCACGTCAGCCAGCGGATCATCCATGACATCCGCAGCGACCTGTTTGCCCACCTGCAGAAGCTGCCCTTCAGCTATTATGACTCCCGGCCCGCCGGCAAGATCCTGGTTCGGGTCATCAACTACGTCAACTCCGTTTCGGATATCCTTTCCAATGGTATTATCAACATGATCCTGGAGATCATTAACCTGATCTTCATCGTGGTCTTCATGTTCTCCACCAACACCACCCTGGCACTGGTCATCATTGCCGGCCTGCCATTCTTCATCGGCATCATCATCCTCATCAAGCCCCGCCAGCGCCGTGCCTGGCAGAACCAGAGCAACAAAAACAGCAACTACAATGCTTATCTGGCAGAATCCATCGACGGCGTCCGCGTCAGCCAGCTCTTTGACCGCCAGGAGGTCAACATCTCCATCATGGAACGGCTGGCCAATGCCTGCCGGGATGCCTGGCTCCGCGCCATCAGGATCAGCAACACCGTCTGGCTCTCCAGTGAAACCATGACCCAGCTGGTGCTGACCTTCCTGTACATCGCAGGCGTCTATTGGATGGGTGGCGGAAAGATGGTTTCCTTCGGCGTGATTCTCGCCATGGGACAGTATGTCAGCCGTTTCTGGCAGCCCATCACCAACCTGGCAAATATCTATAATTCCTTTGTAAACAACATTGCCTATCTCGAGCGGATTTTCGAAACCATGGATGAACCCGTCATCGTGGATGACGCACCCGATGCGGAAGAGCTTCCGCCCATCACTGGTGAAGTGGATTATCAGGACGTCACCTTCGCCTATGAGGAAAATATCAACGTGCTGGAGCATATGAATCTCCATGTCCGCGCCGGAGAAAGCATTGCTCTCGTAGGACCGACCGGGGCCGGAAAAAGCACTGTCATCAACCTGCTCTGCCGTTTCTATAACCTGAACGGTGGTAAAATTCTCCTGCACGATCAGGAGGGTAAAACACATGATATCAGCCAGGTAACGCTCCATTCCCTGCGCAGCCAGCTTGGCATTATGCTGCAGGACAGTTTCATTTTCTCCGGAACCATCATAGACAACATCCGCTACGGACGCCTGGACGCCACAGACTGTGAAGTCATTCAGGCCGCCCGCCGTGTCCGGGCGGACGAGCTCATCCGGAAAATGCCCCAGTCCTATCAGACAGAGATTCAGGAGCGCGGCGGCAACCTCAGCCAGGGAGAGAAGCAGCTTATTGCCTTCGCCCGGACGCTCCTTTCCGACCCGGCCATCCTCATCCTGGACGAAGCCACCTCTTCCATTGACACCCAGACGGAAAAGCTGCTTCAGGAAGGCATCCGGGAGATGCTCCGGGGCCGGACCAGCATCATCGTTGCCCATCGGCTCAGCACCATCAAGAACTGTGACCGGATTTTGTATATCAGCAACAAGGGCATTGCCGAGATGGGTTCCCATGATGAACTGATGGCGAAAAAAGGACTTTACTATCAGCTTTATACCGCACAAGTAGATCCGTCAGCCTGAGCTGACGGATCTCTTTTCATGCTTCCTTCTTCATCAGTGTATCATACTTCTGTCTGAATGCTTCACTCACCCGTTCTCCTCCGCATTCGTCCATAGTCCTTTTCAGGCCTTCCATAGCGGTCGGTCCCCCATTGTCGTATACATTTGATGCATGTACATGATCCGCAAAGATGATGTTATCCAGTGTATAAACCGGATTGGCGTCAAACTTCCTGGCCATTCTCACCGCTTCCCGCAGGCTGTCCTCCGCCTCCCGGCTTTTCCCGATTATATCCAGGCCCACTGCCCGGATCAGATAATAATAGCTTATAATTTTATCCAGGTAACACGCTTTTTCCGGATCATCCTTCAGGCTCCTCAGGTAATCAATCGCCCACTGTGTAGCCCGGATTCCTTTCTCCATATTCTTTGATTCCCTGTAGTAGATAACATAGCCGTCAAGGATACTGACCATCTCGCCGATATTGTTCAGGAAAGCTGTTTCTATATATTTGACACCTTCCTGCAGATTCTTCTCTTTATCAATCAGGAGCAATCCGATCTCTGCGTCATTATTACCGCACACATTGTTCTTTTTATATTCCTCAACAGCTTTTTTATAATCTTTCAGGGTCGAATAACACTGAGCGATATCATTGCGCAGCTCCACTTCGTTGATATCCGGATCAAGGTTCTGGGAGAGCAGATCAATGGCATGCCGCAGCAGTTCAATGGCTCGCTTCAGTTCGTCATCCCGGCGGTATACCACGCCGATCTGCATATGGCATGTTGCCGCTCCGTACACAATCGAAAAGTGATTGGGAAACTTAATCAGTGAACTGTCAAATTCCTTTGCGGTTTCCTCAACCGTATGTTCCTTTGAAAACGCCTTCAGTCTTTCCAGTTCTGTTTCCACATTGTTTCCATGCATCGTGAAGCCGATCAGCGCATCCACCGATACGTGAAAGAGTTCTGCAATCTGCATGATATACAGGAGGTCCGGCTCAGAAGATCCCCGTTCCCATTTCGAGATGGTGCCCAGCGTGATTCCGAGCCTCTCTGCCAGCTGTTCCTGAGTGAAACCCATGCTTTTCCGATAATTGCGGATATTTTCAGCCAGTTTATTTTCCATGTCTGTCCTCCGGAAATGATCATATTGTGATTCATTGAAATCGCATTTGTCATGATTGCTTCCTCCTTGCCGGCTTTCACCGTTTCCCTCGGTTCGCAATCATCATACCCGATCCTTTATCCCTATTGAACACCCAATTCGTATAAAATGTCAAATATTTATTCTACGTATCGTAGAATTCTGCCTTTTCAAAATCAACCAACCCATAAATGCACCTTTTCCATCATGTAAAAAAACGAGCAACCCCTGTGCACGCACAGGGGTTTGCTCGTTCTATCTATTCACTTCCGCTACGTCCGCGCTGCCTTTGCCGTTCCAGGATTTACCTCTTGCCATGAACGCCTCCGCCAGTCACCCCGCAGCCTCATATTGGCTTCCTGTATCCTTTTTGCGGGTCTCCCTTTCTTCCTCTCACCCCCTTCTTTCTATGTCCTTCTTCTTTGTGACTACATTATTACATACTTTATTTCGTTTGTCAACACTTTTTTAACAATTTTGTAAAAAATTTTTTTTATTCTCTCTCGTTTTACGGAACACCCGTTTCTGAAAACCTTTTTATTATTCATTGTTTACGGTACCAGCAATACCCTTCCAGGTTGCTGCAGTCAAGCACAGTCAGCCAGGTCCCGTCCGGCAGCGTATAATACCGGGTATCCTGGTTCTGCTGGTGTACAAGCCCGGGTACATTGTCAAACCCGTTCACCAGCAGGGAAACACAGACGCCGCCGTCTGTCACTGTCGCACAGTGGTATTTCGGCAGACCATGGGCGATCAGATCCGCAAACCGGTCTGAGATCTGCGCGTTCGTGGTGCAGTGGATCACCAGCGGCACATCCAGCTGATCAGCCAGTTCTGGCACTTCTTCCGCGGTATAGCCATACATTCTCAGTGTGCCCACATAAATGGCAATATGATGTCCGCCGTGCTCCAGCAGCAGAAGGTCTCCGGGAACAATCGTATCCAGGCAGCCTTCCCAAAGGGGGCCCTCTCCCGTTTCAGTGTTCCGGATCTGGTGGGCTGTATCCTTGAACAGCCACGCCCGCTTCGGCATTTCTTCGCCGTAAGTTTCTCCCCAGACCCATTTCACAAACCCAACGCAGTCAAACCCGTACATATACAGGGTTCCTGCCTTGTAGTAGGAGGGACTGTCCTGCCAGGCAGGCACCACCACATATTCCGGTTCCTTTGCAAACAGATGATCTTCCTGTGCTCCCCAGAAATATGGCGCACCGTGGGACATCCTCGCCTTCACGTTTTCCCCGGTAATCCGGTTGTATCTCTCGATAAAGGGATTTCCCTCTTCCAGCACGGTAAAAGCATTATTCAGTATCGGGTATGACTGGATTTCCACCGTCTTTTCCTCTGCCGCCGCGCCAACACACAGCAGCAAAATTACCAGTGCCAGAAGAAGGCTGATTCCCTTTTTCTTCATTTCTCTGTGTCCTTCACTTTCCCCGGAGCGTCAGTCTCCGGTATGAATCGCGATCGCTTCAAACGGAGCTTTCAGTTCCGCTGTCAGCTTACCGTTCTCAAGTGTAACACAATTTCCCTCGCTGTTCATCACGCGCAGGATCTTTTTTCCGGACACCGGCAGGATAACCTTCTCCGGGAATTTTCCGCCGAAGGTGTGGATTACCGTCAGCGTTTCTCCGCCTCCCGTCCGACAGACCGCCTGCCATCCTTCCGGATGACGCCAGCTCTGGGAAACTTCTCCGTGGAAGGTGGAAACACCGTCCCGGATGATCTTGCGCACTGCCTTGAAGAAGCCGATTCCCTCGTCAACCTTGGCCCACTGTTCTTCTGAAAGTTCCCACACGTCTCCGGAAATGCACATCACGCCCAGGAAGGTGTTGATCAGCGAATAATTAATCCGCCGGATGCTGTCTTTTGCCCGCAGTGCAGCCCAGATCTGGGACTGGCCCGGCAGGATCAGCCGGTGCAGTTGCGCCGCAATAATCGGTATTTCCTCACATTCGTGCGCGTCAGAGAAGGATGCCATATCTGTCACGCCCATCAGGGAGGGTTCCAGCCGGTGTCCGCCGGAAGAACAATTTTCAATCCACAGTCCCGGAATATTCTTCCGCATCCGGCGGAAGAAATCCAGCATAGCCTGCATATTCTGCCGCAGGCCTTCACCCAAGCTGTCCGGATCATCGCATCCCACGCCGATGCAGTCGTTATAGTCAATCTTTGTATATCCGAAGCCGCATTTATTCAGCAGGCCGACTACCCGTTCATCCAGGTATACCTGCACCTCCGGCTTGCGCAGGTCCAGGAACCGGCGGTTATCCGTATCGATCACCGTTCCCCGGCGGGTCAGCAGCATCTCTTCTTTCCGGAACAGATCCGCTCCCTTTGCGCAGGTCTCCGGCTCAAACCAGATACCGGGAATCATGCCGTGTGCCCGGATCATGTCCGCCGTGGCTTTCAGGCCTTCCGGGAACATGGTTTTTTCTTCGGGAATCCAGTCTCCGCCGCACTCATGCCAGGCTACGCCTTCCCTGCGATACCAGCCGGCGTCGATCACCAGGAAATCAATTCCGTGTCCCTGGATCTTGTCTGCAATCTTTGTCAGGTTTTCGTGGCTCGGATCCCCCCAGGTCGTGCAGTATTCGTTAAACAGTACCGGCAGCTCTGCTTCCGGCCTGGGCATATTTACCCGGTGGACTGTCAGCAGCCGTTGGCTCACCCGGTCAACCCCGCCGCAGCCGACAGTCACATAGGCTTCCGGCGTCTCAAAGATTTCGCCCGGCGCAACGGTTTTAGCCCACTGACCAAAGTCCTCATCCGGCAGGGAGGCCATCATATTCAGCCGGTCGTCCTTCCGGCGGATCTCCATTTGCCAGGAAGAAGGACATGCCAGCTGCATCGCCCAGGTCACGTCATTCGCTGTATCTTCAATTGCCGCAAAGGGGAACCAGCCGCGCACCGGCATGGAGCCCACCTGGCCAAACTTCACGATCCGC